>WNFB01001585.1_pt1 | contig 19526 bp, 19 predicted proteins | sample 5400501 | NCBI WGS metagenome assembly WNFB01 (sample SAMN13153341, study PRJNA577476) | soil metagenome | isolation source: 200 cm saprolite under Douglas fir tree site 2 hole 1 | place: USA:California | collected 2015-04-18 | reverse complement strand
CACCGAGATGCCGTTCGAGGTGATCGGCGCGCCCTGGATCACGGATCTCCAGGTGCTGGCCGACGCGATGAACGCGCGCGGGCTGGCCGGGGTGCAGTTCCATCCGGTGTTCTTCACGCCCACCTCGAGCGTCCACGCGGGGCGGCAGGTCGGCGGCGTGCGGCTCGAGGTGACGGACCGCGACGCGCTCCGAGCGGTGCCGGTGGGGCTCGCGCTGGGCCGCGAGCTGATGGAGCGCTACCCCGGGAACTTCCGGCCGGCGGCCATCCAGAACCTGCTGGTGAACCGGTCCACGATGTGGTCCATGCTGCGGGGCGACCCGTTCGCGCGCATCCTCGCCTGGGCCGACTACGCGCGCAACGCGTTCCTGCAGCGCCGCGCGCCCTACCTGCTCTACAAGTAGCGCCGGGCGGCTACCGCCGCTCGATCACGCGGGCGGTGCGTACCGCGCCCAGCTTGCCGGTGCTGCCGCTCGCCACCGTGATGGTCGTGGCGTCCCCGTCGCTCACGTAGCGCTCGCCGGGGTTGCGATCGAAGTAGGTGAGCCAGTAGTCGAGGTCGCGCTCGACCGCCTGGATGCGGGGCAGGTGGCTGACGTCGAAGTTCCGGGCGTGCGGGGACGGGGCCGCGCCGCCCGCCACCATCAGGATGGCGTCGTGCTTGTACGTCATGCCCTTGGCCTCGCCCGACACCGCCCAGCCGAGCTCCTTGGGGTAGCTGCCCAGCGGGAGCGCGAGGGTACGGAAGCGATAGCCGGGCACGTGGCGCTGCACCCACTCCTGCGCGCCCGCGAGCTGCTCGCGCACGACCGCCTCGGAGTAGCGGCCGAGCTCCGCGTGCCAGAGGGAGTGATTGCCGATCTCGTAGCCCTGGCTGGCCAGGTACTGCAGCTTGCGGGTGGCCAGGTCGGGCTGGTTGAAGAGCCGGTTGGGCGGGTTGGCGCCCGGCAGCACGTAGAACGTGGCCGCGCGGCCGAAGCCCGGATGCTCGCGCGCGAACGCTTCCAGAATCCCGATCCCGCACTCGGGATCGATGACCCAGTCGCTGCCGCGCTGGAGATAGCGGAACTGCCCCGGCGAGGAATCGTCGAAGGTCAGGATGAGCGGCGTGGTGCCCGCGGGCAGCGCGATCTTGCCGTCGACGTAGTCGTTGAGCGCCACCAGCCGATAGCCGCGATCCCAGAGGCGCTGCAGGTCGCGCCGGAAGTTCTCCGGCGTGCGGGTCCAGCGGGCTTCGGGCGTGTCGATCTTGTGGTACTCGAGGATCATCACGCGGCCCAGCTCATTGGCCTCCCGCGTGGGGGCCTGGGCACCGGCCAGGACGGCGACACCCAGGGTGACGGCGAGCAGAACCGCCGAGATTGCGGCGCGCATGGCTACTGGGACGACTTGGAGATGACGGAGGTCTTGGGACGGAGCGCGGCGCCCGTGTAATCGTTCTTCGGGTTCCACAGCATCCAGCCGGAGCCGCCGCCGTCGTCGCTGCCACGGATCTGCGCGCGCACCTCGCCGGGGCCGAAGATCCGCTTGTCGAAGGCGTAGTCCTTGAAGTCCTGCAGCCACGGCCGCACCTGGGCGCCCGGGTTCTGGGAACGCTGGCGGGTCAGCCGGACGCTCTCCTTGACGATCTCGTAAGGGTTCACCATCGGGTTCCGGACGCCCGGGATGCCGAGGTGATAGCCCGAGGGGTAGACCATCGGGCAGAGATAGTCGAGGCTCACCGAGATCTCCTCGATGCGCTGCCCGATGTCGGTGTCGTTCGCGTTGAAGGCGGTGTAGCCGAAGATGTCCGCGCCCAGGAACACGCCGGTCGGCCCCAGCTCGCGCCGGGCCTTGGCCAGGAACGCCGCGATGGCGGGCAGCCGCGTGGCCGCCGAGTTCGGCTGGGAGTAGCGCGCGGCGGCCAGCTTGCCATCGGTGGGGAAGCGCACGTAGTCGAACTGGATCTCGTCGAAGCCCTTGAGCGCCGCTTCCTTCGCCACCGCGATGATGTAGTCCCAGTTCTCCTCGCGGAACGGATCCACCCACGCCAGGTTCTCGCGGTCGATCCACGGCTTGCCGGTGCGGGTGTCGATGACGGCGAGGTCGGGACGGGTCGTGGCGCGCACGTTGTCCTTGAAGGCCACGATCCGGGCGATGGTGTAGATGCCCCGCGCCTTCCAGGCGGCCAGTTGGTCGTCGAAGTCCTTGATGATGACCGGCCCCTGCGCGCCCGCGTCGAGCGCGGCCTGGACCGAGGTGCGGTACGGGATCAGGCCGCGATCGCCCTTGATGTCGATGACCACCGCGTTGAGCTCGGTTCGCTCCACGAGCTCGAGCACGCGCTGACGGATGGTGCGGTCGGCGACACCGTAGTAGGTGAGGTAGGCGGCGCGGACCGGATGCGGCGCGAGCTTGACCGTGACGTCCGTGGCCTCACCGCCGGTGAGCTTCTTGCGCTCGTAGCCCGGCGCCTTCACCCAGACCGTGGCGCCCGGCTCCACCGGTCCGGTGGCGAAGCGGCCCTCGGCATTGGTCACGAGCTCCGTGGGGCCCGACCAGATGGAGGCCCCGCGCAGCGGAGAGCCCGTGGCGGCGTCCAGCACGCGGCCGGCGATGGCGCGCGCCTCGCCCCGGCGCACGGCCTGCGCGGCGGGCGCCGGAGTCTGCGGCGCCGGCGTCGGCGGGGTCACGGCCTCGGGCGTCGTGGAAGGTTCTGTGGCCGGCCGTTCCGGAGATGGGAAGTCGTGCTGGCTCGCGTCCCACGATAGTGCGGCCGCGAAGCGCGTCGTCGGGAAGAGCGTCGAGGGGAACAGGATCATGGCCTCGACGAAGGCCGCCAGCAGCGTCAGGACGACGAGCGAGGTCCAGGACAGCGAGCGGGGAGAGGCGCCATGGTCCATTGTTCGGTCTCAGATTATTCCGGTAAGGGGTTCGGGCATCCAGGCGAATTGTGAATGCGCACGCGAGTTATGAGCAACCCGCTTGCCATTCCCCCGTCCCGGCAAGTGACTGAAAACGTGGTCGCCCTCCATCCGGCCTCCGTCGGCCGGCGTCCACCTGGTGACAAAGTCCGCCAGGTGACGACGCGGAATGGTCACAACCGTAAGGGCCTCGGTACAATGCGGCGCATGACCGATCCCATCCACTTCGCCTGTGAGACCGCTCGGACCCGCGCCCTCAAGGTGGGCGGGCTGACCCTGAACGCCCTGGAGTGGGGCGAGCCCGGCCGCCCGGCCCTGTGCTTCCTGCACGGGGGCTCGGCCCACGCCCACTGGTTCGACGGGGTCGTCGCCACCTTCGCCGGCCGCTACCACGTGCTCTCGCTCGACCAGCGGGGCCACGGGGCCAGCGAGTGGGCGCCGGAGCCCGCCTATGCCACCGAGGACTTCGCGGGCGATCTGGTCGGCGTGGCGGACGCCATGGCCTGGCCGCGGATGACCGTGATCGGGCACTCGATGGGCGGTCACAACGGCATGGGCTTCGCCGCCTGGCATCCGGATCGGGTCGAGCGGCTGGTCGTGGTCGACAGCCGCCCCTCGATCCCAGCCGAGCGACTCCAGAACATGCACCGCCGGGGCGATCGCGGGCCCATGCGCCACGAGACGCTCGACTCCGCGCTCAAGAGCTTCCGCTTGCTGCCGCGCGAGACGGTGGCCGACCCGAGGCTGCTGGAGCACCTGGCCCGCCAGGGGGTCACCGAGCGCGGCGGCCGCTTCCTCTACCGCTTCGACCCGGCGTGCAATGGCCGGCGCCGCCCCACCGACGGCTGGGCCCTGCTCGAGCGCATCACCGCGCCGACCCTGCTCGTACGCGGCGAGCACTCGCCGATCCTGCCCCGCGAGATGGCGGCGGACATGCTCGCGCGCCTGCCGCAGGCCCGCCTGATGGAGATTGCCGGCACGTATCATCATCTGGTGCTCGATGCGCCACTGCCCTTCGCGAAGGTGTTGGATGCGTTCCTCGGTGAGGCCAACCTGCCCGCCTGAGCGGCTGGGGCCGCGAGTGTATCAGATCCGCTCGAGCCGGACCGCGCAGACCTTGTATTCGGGGATCTTGGTGGAGGGGTCGTAGGCCGAGTTGGTCAGGAAGTTGGCCGCCGAGTCGCCGAGCTTCACGAAGGGAACGAACACCGCGCCCGGCCGCACCGCCTCCGTCAGGCGGGCATAGGCGGTCAGCTCACCCCGCCGGGAGACGACGCGCAGGGCGGCCCCGTCGCCCACGCCCAGGCGGCGCGCGTCGCTCGGGTGCACCGCGACCTCGAGACGCGGGGCCAGCTCGAGCAGGCCCTGCACCCGGCGGGTCATGGTGCCGCCGTGCCAGTGGTAGAGCAGCCGGCCGGTATTGAGCAGGAAGGGGTAGTCCGGATCCGGCAGCTCCGCGGCGGTGGCGGTCTGGGCCACCGGCACGAAGCGCCCCTTGCCGCGCGGGAACGACTCGCCGTAGAGGTAGCGGGTGCCGGGGTGCTCCGGGCTCGGGCAGGGCCACTGCAGCCCGCCGCCTTCGAGCCGCGCGTAGGACATGCCGCGCACACTGGGCCAGAGGCTCGCCATCTCGTCGAAGATCTCGGACGGGTGCTGGTAGTCGAAGCCCGTCACGCGCGCCCCGAGGCGGCGCGCGGTGCGCTTGGCCAGCTCGCAGGTGATCCACCAGTCGGGGCGCGCCTGGCCCGGCGGCTCGATGGCCTGGCGGATGCGCTGCACGCGCCGCTCGGAGTTCGTGAAGGTCCCGTCCTTCTCGGCGAAGGCGGCGGCGGGCAGGAACACGTGGGCGTGCTCGGCGGTCTCGTGCATGAAGAGGTCCTGCACCACGAGGAAGTCGAGCTGCTGGATGGCCTTCTCGGCGTGGTGGAGGTCGGGCTCCGAGAGCAGCGGGTTCTCGCCGACCACGTACATCGCCCGCACCCGCCCGTCGAGGCAGCCCCCCACCATCTCGGTCACGACCAGGCCCTGCTCGCCGGGCGGCCGGACGCCCCAGGCCCGCTCGAAGCGGTCGAGGTCGCCCGGACCGTAGCCCGCGTAGCCGGGCAGGTTGGTCGGGATGCAGCCCGCGTCGCCGCAACCCTGCACGTTGTTCTGGCCGCGGAGCGGCGAGATGCCGGAGCCCGGGAAGCCCATCTGTCCGGCGGCCAGGGAGAGATTGAGCACCGCGTGGGCGTTGGCGGTGCCGTTGATGTGCTGGGTGATGCCCATGCCCCAGATCAGACACGAGCCCGAGAACGGCGGCCGCGCGTACCAGCGGGCGGCCCGTGCGATGTCCTCGCGCGCCACCCCGGTGACCGCCTCGGCGTACTCGAGCGTGTAGGGGGCGAGCGAGCGAACCCAGTCGTCGAAGCCCTCGGTGCGCGAGCGGATGAAGGCGAGGTCGGCGAGCCCCTCGTCCAGGATCACGCGCGCCATCGCGTTGAAGAGGGCCACGTCGGTGCCCGGCTGCTGGCGGATCCAGAGATCGGCCTGGTCGCAGAGCTCCACGCGCTTGGGGTTCACCACGATGAGGCGCGCCCCGCGCGCCACCGCGTGACGGAAGCGGATCGCGATGACCGGGTGGTTGGCGGAGGCGTCCGCGCCGACCACCAGGAGGCAGCCCGCCTCCTCGTAGTCCTGGTAGGAGTTCGAGGTGGCGCCCGAGCCCATCGAGACCAGCATGGCCTCCACCGAGGGCGAGTGGCAGAGCCGCGTGCAGTGGTCCACGTTGTTGGTGCCCATCACCACGCGGGTGAGCTTCTGGATGACGAAGCCGTCCTCGTTGGTGGCCTTGGCCGAGGCGAGCGCCCCGAAGTGGCCGTGGTTGCGGGCCAGCCCGTCGGCGGCGGCGTCGAGGGCCTCGTCCCAGCTCGCCTCGTGCCAGCGGCCGTCGCGCTTGATCAGCGGTGTGGTGATCCGGTCGGGCGAATGCACGAAGCCGGTCGCGAAGCGGCCCTTCACGCAGAGCGTGCCGCGGCTCGAGCGGTTGGCGGGCACGTCGTCGGCCATGATGGAGAGCCGCCCGTCGGCGCGCACCCGGAGCGTGATGCCGCAGCCCACGCCGCAGTAGGGGCACGTGGTCTCGACCTCGCGGACGATGGGCGACGGCTCTTCCTTGGGCCGGAGGGCGCCGGTGGGACACGTGGCCACACATTGCCCGCAGGACGTGCAGACGGAGGACGCCATGGTGCCGTCGCCGAAGACGCCGACGCGCGCGTCGTGACCGCGGCCGGCCAGCGAGATGGCGCCGATGTGCTGGACGTCGCCGCAGGCCACCGTGCAGCGGCCGCAGAGGATGCACGCCTCCCGGTCGAGCACGAAGAAGGACTTGGACGCGTCGGTCTCGAAGTGGTGGTGCGCCGCGTGGCCGGGTTGCGCCAGATCGTGCCGGGCCGCGGCGGCGCCGAGCTGCCCGAACCCGTCGCGGGCCGCCGAGGGCGTGAGCATGGAGAGCGTCAGATCGAGCACCGCTCGGCGCGCGCGCGCCGCCTCGGGGTGGACCGTGCTGACGACCATCCCATCCCGCGCGGGCAGGTGACAGGCCGCCGGCACCCCGCGCTGGCCTTCGACGTGGACGAGACAGGTGCGACAGGCGCCGAGCGGCGCGCGGTCCGGATCCTTGCAGAGCTGGGGCAGCGAGATGCCGAGGCGATTCACGGCATCCAGCACCGTGGCGCCCTCGGGCACTTCGACTGGAGACTCGTCGACGGTGACGTGTACGGTGGTGGTCATCGGAACCCCATCAGTCCCGAATGCGAGCCTATTCTACACGCCGGCCTGTGCCGCCACCCCCGGGGTTTGTTACTCTACCGGGCACCATGGGTGTCTACGCCGAGCTGCGGGGCTTCGTCCTGACGCATCGCGAGTGCGGCGTGCTGCGCGGCGCCACCAAGCCGATCGACCGAGGGTTTCGTTTGGCGGTCATCTGCCCGTGCGGCGCGCGGTTCCTCCGGTCGGTGTACGCGGAGGACCCGGAGGCGGAGCGGCTCCAGGAGGCCCTGGCCGCCTTCCAGGACTGAGGGTCCGACCTACTCCCGGATCCAGGACTCGGCGAGGGGCACTTCCGCCGCCTGGGCGCCACGCCCGTCGGGCGCCGCGGCGGGATCGACCGCGGACGAGGGGGCGAGGCGGAGCAGGGGCTCGATCTCGGCGCGCCGGTAGAGCCGCTGGCGCTTGATGCCCTGGCGGTAGCTCTTCAGCATCCCGCGGCTCACGTAGGCATAGAGCGTCTCGCGCTTCACCCCGAGCAGGCCCGCCGCCTCGTCGCCCGTCAGATACTCGTCGCCGTCAATCACGATCATGACCCCATGCTAGCAGTCCCCCGGCCACCCGGTCCGCCATTGTCAGGCTCCGTCTGGTCTAATCAATCTAAATCAACTATAATCAACCAGGGAGGACAAGGCCATGGCGACGGCGTACAAGGACGGGCTCGAGGACATCATCGCGGCGCGGTCGGCGATCTGCCGGGTGGACGGGGAGGCCGGGCGCCTCTACTACCGCGGCTACGAGGTCGCGGACCTGGTCGGGGCGGCCAGCTTCGAGGACACCACGCGGCTGCTCTGGTTCGGGGAGCTGCCGTCGGCGGCCGAGCGCGCGGAGTTCGGCGCGCGGCTCGCGGAGACGCGGCCCCTGCCGCCGCCTGTCCTCGACCTGCTGCGCCGGCTGCCGCGGGCGTGCCACCCCCTGGACGCCCTGCGCACCGCGGTGTCGCTGGCCGCCGCCGCCGATCCGGACGTCCGCTCCGACGAGCCCGCCGCCAACCTGCGCAAGGCCTACCGGCTGATGAACCTGGTGCCGGCCACCGTCGCCGCCTGGCAGCGCATCCGCACCGGTCACGAACCGGTGGCCGCGCGCCCCGACGGCTCCCACGCCGCGAACTTCCTCTACATGCTCGACGGCCGGGAGCCCTCCGCGGAGGTCGCGCGCGTGCTGGACGTGATCCTCACGCTGCACGCCGACCACGAGTTCAACGCCTCCACCTTCGCGGCGCGGGTGGCGGTGGCCACGGTGGCCGACCTGCACTCGGCGGTCGTGGCGGCCATCTCGACGCTCAAGGGGCCGCGGCACGGCGGCGCGAACGAGGACGTGCTGGCCATGCTCCTCGAGATTGCCGAGCCTTCGCTTGCCGAGGCCTTCGTGGAAGCGCGGATCGGCGCGCGCGCCGCGCTCTCCAAGCGGGATCGCGCCAATCCCAGGACGCGCATGCCCGGCTTCGGCCACCGCGTCTACAAGGTGGACGACGCGCGGGCGCGGGTGCTGCGGGGCATGGCCAAGTCCATGGCGGAAGCCACCGGGCGCGGCAAGCTCTTCGAGGTGGCGGAGCGGCTCTACGACGCGATGAAGGCGCGGACCAGCCTGCCCGTGAACGTGGACTTCTTCTCCGCGGTGGTCTACGACGCGCTCGGCATCCCGCCCGACTTCTGCACGTCCATCTTCGCGGTCGGCCGGGTGGCCGGTTGGTGCGCGCACATCATGGAGCAGTACGCCGACAACCGTCTGATCCGCCCGCGCGCGGACTACACCGGCCTCCCCGCCCGCGCCCTGCCGTAGGCGCCCCCTCACCCTGCCCTCTCCCCCTCCGGGGGCGAGGGGTCAAGTGACGCACCCTCTCCCCTCAGGGGAGAGGGCAGGGTGAGGGGTGGTGCTACAGTTCCCCGGGGAACTCGCTCAGCGCCGAGAGGATGGACAGCGGCGCGGCCTGACCGAGGCCGCAGAGCGACGCCACCCGCACCACGTCGGCCAGCTCGGCCACCGCCTGGCGGTCCACCGGCGCGCGGCCGCCGAGCATGTCGCGCAGCCGCGCGGTGCCCTCGCGGCACGGCGTGCACTTGCCGCAGGACTCGCGCGTGTTGAAGTCGAGGAGCACGCGCACCGCCTCGGCCACCCCAACCCCGGCGTGGAGGGCCGCGACACCCCCGGTGCCGGGATTCGGGTTGCCGCCGGGCATCAGCGGCTCGTCGAAGCGGCGCGGTGGCACGAGGATGCCGGAAGGCCCGCCGAGGGCCACCGCCGTCACCGCCCGCGCGTCCGGCGCGCCTCCGCCCATGCGCTCGAGCAGATCGCGTAGCGTCAGGCCGAGCTCGGCCTCGATCACGCCGGGGCGCGCGACGTGTCCGGAAAGGCCGAACACCTTGGTGCCGTGACCGCGGCCGAGCCCCGTCCACCACTCGGCGCCGTGGCCGAGGATCAACGGGACGGCAAACAGGGTTTCAACATTGTTGATGACGGTGGGCCGGCCGTAGACGCCCGACTCGGTCGGGAACGGCGGCTTCGGCCGCGGCATCGCGCGGCGGCCCTCGAGCGACTCCATCAGCGCCGTCTCCTCGCCCAGGACGAACCCGCCCGCCCCGCGTCGGATCTCGACCGCGACCGAGAGCTCGCTGCCGAGCACGCGCTCGCCCACGAAGCCCGCCGCGCGCGCCTGGTCCAGCGCGCGCTCGACGTGGCGCGCGGCCAGATGGGCCTCGCCGTGGATGTAGAGGATCACGCGCGAAGCGCCCGCCGCGTAGGCGGCCAGCAGCGCCCCTTCCAGGAGGCGGTGAGGATCGCCCTCGAGGAGGTGGCGGTCCTTGAAGATGCCGGGCTCGCCCTCCTCGCCGTTGACGATCAGGTACTTGATGGGGCCGGCCGCGCGGCGCGCGCCTTCCCACTTGAGCGCGGCCTGGAAGTAGGCGCCGCCGCGGCCCCGCAGCCCCGCGCGCTTGACGGTCTCGATGACGCGCTCGGGCTGCGCCTCGGTCAGCACGCGCTTGAGCGCCTCGTACGAGCCGCGACGGATCGCGTCGGCGATATCGCCGGGATCGGTGATGCCGCAGCGGCTCATCAGCTCGCGCCGCTGGCCGGTGAGGAACGCGGCGACGTCGGCGTGCTCGGGGGCTGTCCCTGCGCCCACCGTGGCCAGCAGCGCCGCGGCCTGGCCGGCGGTCACGCGCGGGATGACGCGCGGGGCCTCGTCGCCGCGCAGCACAGTGACCACCGGCGCGGCCCAGCACATGCCGTTGCAGCCGCCGGCGACGACGCGGGCGGCGACTTTGTGGCGCGCGATCTCGTCGCGCAGCGCGCGGAGCGTGTCGGCCGCGCCGACCGAGAGGCCGCAGGTGCCGGCGCCGACGACCAGGGTGAGCAGGTGCGTGCCCCTCACCCCGGCCCTCTCCCCAGAGGGGAGAGGGAGATGGGGCGCCCCGTCCCCGGGAGGGAGAGGAAGTTCTGGGGAACCCTCGCCCCCGGAGGGGGAGAGGGCAGGGTGAGGGGGCGCGGCGAGCAGGGCGTCTACCGCGCCCACTTCGACCCGCCCGCGATGCTCGCCCTCCACCTCCACCACCGGCGCCATCGCGCAGTCGAACGCGCAGTCGAGCCGCTCGAGCGTGACCGCGCCGTCGGGGGTCGTCGCGCCCGCCGCGATACCGAGGCGCCGCTCGCAGGCGGCCAGCACGTCGAGCCCGCCCCGGACGCGGCACGAGAGCCCCACGCAGACGCGCACCACGCGGCGGCCGGGCTGGGCAAGCCGGAACTCGGGATAGTGCGTCGCGACGCCGTACACCTCGCTGCGCGGCACGCGGAGATGATCCGCCGCCTCCTCCAGCACCGCGGGCGAGAGCCAGCGATCGCGGTGCTGGAGCGCGTGCAGCGCGGGCAGCAGCCAGGTCCGCTCGCGGGGGAAGCGGCTCAGGACGTCGGCAGGCTCGGACACGGGCTCGGGGGCGACCTCAGTGGGCGGCGGGCACGGGGTCGCGCAGGCCGGCCTCGGCGAAGCCCTTGCGCCGCAGCAGGCAGGAGTCGCAGAGGCCGCAGGCGCGGCCATCGGGCTGAGGCTCGTAGCAGGACCAGGTGAGGCCGAAGTCCACACCGAGCTCGGCCCCGCGCCGGACGATCTGGGCCTTGGTCAGGCGGATGAGCGGCGTGTGGATCGTGAGGCGGCTCCGGCCCTCGACCCCGGCCTTGGTCGCGAGGTTCGCCATGCCCTCGAAGGCTTCGATGTATTCCGGCCGGCAATCTGGATATCCCGAATAATCCAGGGCATTTACCCCGATGAAGATGTCTTGCGACTCGAGCACCTCCGCCCAGGCCAGCGCGTGGCTCAGGAAGATGGTGTTCCGCGCCGGGACATAGGTGACCGGGATGCCGGTTGCCATGGCCTCGTGGCTGCGACCCTTGGGCACCGGCACGTCGGCGGTCAGCGCCGACCCGCCGATCGCGCGTAGGTCCAGGCGGAGCACCAGGTGCTCCTTGGCCCCGAGGGCGGCGGCCAGCCGGCGCGCGGACTCGAGCTCGCGCTCGTGCCGCTGGCCGTAGTCGAAGGAGAGCGCGTAGCAGTCGAAGCCCTCCGCCCGCGCCACGGCGAACGCGGTCGCCGAGTCGAGGCCGCCCGAGAGCAGGACCACCGCGCGGCGCGCCGGCATCAGACGCCTCGCTTCGCGCCCCAGATCAGGATGTGGAGCCGCGCCGAGAAGCGGAAGCCGTGCGTCTTACAGGCCTCCACCAGCCAGGGCGTGCGCGCGGCCAGCTCCTCGGCCCGCAGGCCCTCCGGCTGCAGCAGCACGCGCTCGCGCGGCAGCGCGAAGCGCGCAACCAGCCGGAGCACCTCGCCAATCTCGGCGGGCTCGCTCACCACGAGCTTCCACCAGGCTCCCCGCGCGAGGAAGGCGCGGATCGCGGCCGGGTTGATGCGGGTGCTCTCGGGGACGCCCGAGCCCGACAGCTTCACCGAGACGTTCCACTGGATACCCGCGTCGGCCTCGACGGCGGGCGCGCGGGTGCCGGAGGTCTCGACCTCGACGAGGTACCCGCGCGCGGCGAGCGCGGCGGCGAGCGGGACGAAGAGCGGCGACTCGAGCGGCTCGCCGCCCGTGATGACCACGCGGCGGCAGGGGAAGGCCGCCACCTCGTCCAGGAGTGCGGGGAGATCCACCTCGCGGCCGGCCGCCGGGTCCCACGAATACTTCGTATCGCACCAGCCGCAGCCGACCGTGCAGCCCTGCAGGCGCACGAAGATGGCCGGCAGGCCGGCGGTGGCGCCTTCGCCCTGGATGGAATAGAAGGTCTCGGCGATGCGGCCTCGGGGGGTGGTCAGCTCCATAAGTCCCGGAAAATACTAGCATGGCCCGCCCTGCGGAAGGTCTTGCTGGGTGGCCGAGGCCTTGATATAACAGAGCGCAACTCGGACAAGGAGGGTGCCATGGCTTACAGCCTGACCGATTCCCTCAAGCACAACCGCTTCAGCATCGTCTCCGTGGACAAGGCCGCCGGCACCGTGCGCGTGCGTGGCGAGGCCGAGGTCTGTACCGACCTGAACTGCGGAGAGACGGTGGTCGTGACCGACGAGGGCACCACCCGCGACCTCGAGCAGCTCTACGCGGGTGACATCGTCACGCTCGAGCAGAAGGACGGCCGCGCCCAGCAGATCCGCGTCGTGCGTCGCGTGTGGGAGGAGTACTCCAGCCCCGAGTGGTAGGCGACGCTCCTACGCGATCCCGGTGTGGATGGTGACGGTCCCCAGCCCGAGTCGCCGGTACGTCACGCCCCGTAGCCCGACCTTTTCCATCAGCGTCACCAGCTCGCCCGGCGTCACGAAGCGGTCCACCGACTGCGGCAGATAGCTGTACGCCTCGCGGTCGCCCCCCACGAGCTGGCCGATCCAGGGGACTATATGATGGAAGTAGAAGCGGAACAGCGCGGTAAAGCCGGGCGCGCGCATCTGGGTGATCTCGAGCGCGACGACGCGCCCGCCCGGCCGGCTCACCCGCTGCATCTCGCGCAGGCCCTGCTCGAGGTCGGCCAGGTTGCGCAGCAGGAACGCGCTCGTCACGCAGGCGAAGGTGCGCGTCTCGAAGGGCAGGGCGAGCGCGTCGGCGGCCAGCAGGCGGACGCGGCGCGCCTCTTCGAGCCCCTCCAGCTTGCCGCGCGCCACTTCCAGCATGCCGAGCGAGAAGTCGGCCGCGACCACCGTGCGGTGCGGGTGGACCTCGGCCAGATCGATCGCGAGGTCGCCGGTGCCGGTGGCCAGGTCGAGCACAGGGCCGTCGGGCGAGGCGATGGTCTGACGCGCGGCCACCCGGCGCCAGTTGTGGTGCATGCCGAGCGTCATGAGGCCGTTCATCAGGTCGTAGCGGCGGGCGATGCGCGAGAACATCGCGCTCACGAAGCGCGCCTTCTCGACGCCGTGGAGCGTCTCGGTCACGTCAGGCGGCCTCCCAGGACCGAGAAGAAGAGGATCACCGCGATGTAGCCGTTGACGTTGAAGAAGGCGACATCGAGCCGCGAGAGATCGCCCGGCGAGACCAGCGAGTGCTCGTAGACCAGCAGCCCCGCCACCACCAGCACGCCGAGCCAGTAGAGCAGGCCGAGCCCCATCGTCCAGCCCAGCAGCGCGAAGGCGGCGATGGTCAACACGTGGCAGACCCGCGCGGTGGTGAGCGCGGCGGGGATGCCGAAGCGGGCGGGCACCGAGTGCAGCCCCTGGCGCCGGTCGAAGTCCACGTCCTGGCAGGCATAGAGGAGATCGAAGCCCGCGATCCACACGGTGAGCGCGAACCAGAGCACGTAGACCGGTGGATCGAAGGCCGCCCGCACCGCGATCCAGCCGCCCGCCGCCGCGATGCCGTCGGTGAAGCCGAGGATCCAGTGCGAGAGCCAGGTGAAGCGCTTGGTGTAGGAGTAGCCGACGAGGAACAGCACCGCGAGCGGCGAGAGCAGCAGGCAGAGCGGGTTCAGCATCCACGCGGACAGCAACAGCAGCGCGGCCGAGCACAGGGCCGCGGCGGCCACCTGGGGGGCCGTGAGGAGGCCGGTGGGCAGGTGGCGCCGGGCGGTGCGCGGGTTGGCCGCGTCGATGAACCGGTCGGCCAGGCGGTTCACGCTCATGGCCAGCGTGCGCGCGCCCACCATCGCGAGCGTCACCCAGATCAGCACGCGCCAGCCCGGCCAGCCGTCGGCGGCCAGCACCATGGCCACGTAGGCGAAGGGCAGGGCGAAGACGGTGTGCTCGAACCTGATCGCGTCGAGGAAGTGGCGGACGGCGGGCACGGTGGCGGGCCCCGGGCTACAGGCCGTACTCGGCCCAGCGCCGCGTGACGAGCGCGCGGATGTCCTCGCTCATCACGATCTCGTCGGGCCAGGGCTGCTCGATGCCGTCGGCCTCCGTCTTCTCGGTGGCGTCCACGCCGAGCTTGCCTCCGAAGCGGTGGCGGAGGGCCGCGTGGTCCAGGTCGTCCATGGGGCCGTCCACGATGACCAGGTCGCGCTTGGGATCGATGTTGCCGGTGGCGCGCCAGGCGACCTCGGAGAGATCGTGCACGTTGACGTGATCGGAGACCACCACGATGTTCTTGGCCAGCATCATGAGACCCAGGCCCCAGAGCGCGTACATGACCTTGCGCGCGTGGCCCGGGTAGCGCTTCTTGATCGACACGATGACGAGGTTGTGAAAGACGCCCTCGGCGGGCATGTTCATGTCCACGATCTCGGGCAGCATCATCCGGATGATAGGCAGGAAGATGCGCTCGGTCGCCTTGCCGAGCCAGTAGTCCTCCTGGGGCGGGCGGCCCACGATGGTGGTCGGGTAGATCGGGTTCCTCCGGCGCGTGATCGCTTTCAGGTGGAAGACCGGATAGTCGCGCGCCAGGGAGTAGTACCCGGTGTGATCGCCGAAGGGGCCCTCGAGCCGCCGCTCGGCCGGATCCACCCAGCCCTCCAGCACGATCTCGGCCTCGGCGGGCACGTCCACGTGCACCGTCTTGCACGGCACCATCGGCACGCCCGAGCCGCGCAGCCAGCCCGCGAACACCATCTCGTCGATGCCGGGGGGCAAGGGCGCGGAGGCCGAGTAGATCGCGCAGGGGTCGCCGCCCAGCGCGACGGCGACCTCCATCGGCTCCTTCCGCTCCTCGGCCAGCCGCTGATGCTCGGCCGAGCCCTTGTGGATCTGCCAGTGCATGCCGAGGGTCTGGTCGTCGTAGACCTGGAGGCGATACATGCCCACGTTGCGCGCGCCGGTGACGGGATCACGCGTGAAGACCATCGGCAGCGTGATGTAGCGGCCGCCGTCGCCCGGCCAGCAGCGGAGCACAGGGAGGGAGGCGAGCGACGGGCGCTCGGTCTCGACCACTTCCTGGCAGGGCGCCGAGCTCACGCGCTTGGGGCCGGCTCGAACCACGTCGAACAGCGTGCCCAGCTTGCGCAGCTTGTCGAACACCGACCCGGGCATGCGCAGGTCGATCAGCTTCGCCACCCGCGCCGAGAGCTCGTCGAGATGGCCCACTCCCAGCGCGGCGGCCATGCGATCGGGCGAGCCGAAGGCGTTGATGAGCACGGGCATCTCGGAGCCCTGCACGTTCTCGAAGAGCAGGGCCAGGTTGCGGCCGCCCGCGCTCTTGGACACGCGGTCGGTGATCTCGGCGATCTCCAGATCGCGCGAGACCGGCGCGCTCACCCGCTTGAGCGAGCCCTGCTTCTCGAGGTGGGCGATGAACTCGCGGAGGTTGGCGAACGCCATGCGGTTTGCGGTGCTCTCTCGGCTACTCGTTGAAGTAGAGCGTCACGAGCCAGCCCGCGACGATCGGGAAGATCAGGCTCGCGGCGGTGCGGACCGCCACGAAGTGCCAGCCCATGAGCGGCGCCTCCCAGGCGATGATCCGCTGCATCCCGAAGAGCGACCACGCGGTCATGTAGGCCACCAGCGGCCCGAGCGCCATCCCGGAGTTCGAGAGCACCACCAGCAGCGGCACGCTCACCATGGGCCCGCCCGGCGTGATCACGCCCGCCACGCTCGCCATGCAGATGGCGCCGAACCCGGACCGTCGGCCGAAGTAGCGCGCGACCGTCTCCTGCGGGATCACCACCTGGAGCATGCCGGCCAGGATCAGAGCGGGCACGAGGCGCGGGATGATGAACCAGAGCAGGGCCAGCCCGTTGCGGGCGCCGATGAGGGGCAGGCTCGGATCCTTCACGTAGGCGACGACCGCAAACACGACCGCGAGCGACGAGAGAATCAGGAAGGACACATCGAAGATTCCGCCCCGCGGCATGGCGGCATTATACGGCATGTTGGCGGGTTCACTCAGTTTCACGCCAAGTTAGCACTCGAGCTTGCTACCAAACTGCCCGCTTTGCTACCGGTCGCTTCGGGCGAAACGCCGGGTGCCTCGGCTCGCGCTTGAGGCAGCCCACTCGTAGCACCGTGCTAGGGGCCGGCTACTTCTTGAGTCCGAGTAGCGAGCCGCAGTGTCGATCAGCTTCAGCCCGCATCATTGCCAGCCTCGACCTCGGGATCGGCGGCACGCTCCGCTCTGAACTGGAAGGGCTGATCTCACGCCCTTTTCCGTCGTTGTCTTGACACGCGGATGAACAAGCACAGAATGCCGAGTCCCGCCGCGATGAGCCCCACGACCATTGCGATCCCGGTCTCTATTCTGGTCGTCGGTGTTCCTCGTACACTCACAATCACGACGGAGACACCTATCACCAGGAGAACACCACCGATGCCGCGCAGGATAGCGGTTTCCGGAGATCGACGCCGGTCAAGGTCCTCGTTGCGCGCGGAGGGCCGCTCCTCTTCTACTTCTTCTTCGGCTTCGTCCTCTTCATCGTAGCTGTTCCGTGGTCGCTCTCGTCTGGTGGCTCGACGCTTAGAGGGAATCGCGATGAGGACCAGGAGCGCCAACAACGGGGAGATGAGAAGGGAGATGAACCCCCAGGCTATTCCCGAGCGGCCTCTCTGACTGGCAACGAAGGCACAGACGAAGAAGCCGATGATCCAGGTGATGAGTAGGAATTCCATGGCTTGCCGGGGAGTGTAGACGAGAGCGGGTGGAGACCGCTACCATGACTACCCACGAAGCGTCCGCGTGGCTTGACGAGGGCGGCCAGCCTCACCCCCGTGCTTCTTGCCACCCGCGCTATCATCTCCCACATGCCGGCGCCCACGAACGAGCGACAGGCCCTTGAGCGGGAGAGGCACGAGCTACCGGCCCATGTAGTCAACTACCAGCGGGAACTCGACGCCACGCCCCAGGAGAACAGGGAACGCCGAGAGCGGCTCGCGTGGCAGATTCGGCGGGCAAAGAGGCGCATGGCAGAGGTTCACGCGAGGTTGACGGGCGCTGGCGGCTGATCGTGGTCGAGGGCGAGGCGAGTTGAACGCGTCGTATGGACCCTGAGCGAGAGGGCACCGCGCGCTGGCTGGAAGAAGGCCGTGAGCTCCTCATTGCCGTAGCAACGCCGATCGCCTATACTGCCGCCGCACCACGCCCTCTGAGGAGAAGCAGGTGGGCCACTCGGAGGGGATCATGCGCCCGCTGATGCTGTCCCTCGGAGCAACCCTCCTCGTTGGCGCTCCCGCCCTGATCGCGCTGGATCCGGTCCTCCTACCGGCCCAAGTGCAGTCGCAAGAGTTGAAGCACTGGATCGCCGCGACGGGGCTGGACACCGTAACGCTTCTGTTTGGGCTGGCCGCCGTCCTTCTAATCGCGGCTGCCCTCGGGGTAGTGTTCGCCACGCGGGCGGGGCGTCGGCGGGAGCGCCAGAGTGGCGAGGGCCGTATGGCCCCGGAGAACGGCCACGAGGTCGCCCTGGCCCGTTGGATCGAGGATGGTCGGCAGCTCCTCACCCTCTGGCAGGAACGGGTCGAACGCCTGGACGAGCTACAAGGCCGCCTCGCCGCGACGGCACTGGAGATCGATCAGCTCCGGGCGCAGGTCATCTACCTCAGCCAAGAAGGTGAGGCCCTCTTGTTGGAGCGGGACCACCTGCGATCCATCCTCGCTCGCATCGGCGAGCTGATCCAACGGGCGAGTGAGGGACGACCAGGGGCCAGTGGAGGGGCGGCTCCCGAGGTTGGGCCGTGACGCCAGAGAGCGCGCCGGGCTCCGTGACAATCGTCGCCCTGTTCGCGCTCGCCGCGCTCGCCGTGATCGTCCTCATCGGCGGCTTGCTGAGACACATCTGGGCGAAACATGAGCAGCGAACAATTAAGAAGAAATGGCAAGAGCGGGAGCGCCTGCTAGACAGTCAGAGACCCGTTGACCCATCGCACGAGATCTTTGAATGGAGCCCGCGGCCTTCGGGCACGCGAGAGGTCGCGCAGGCAGAACCCGTGGCCCGGGTGCTCTATATCGTGGCCCGCGATCAACCGGAGTTATTTGCGTTTCTGCGCCAGGACTTTGCGGCGGAGGAAGCCGAGGGGGTCATCGAGATCCTCATGAATCAGAGGCAGGGTGGGCAGCCATGCGAAGCCGACGGGCGTGACCCGCGCCGCAACTGGGGCGTCAGCGTCGATCTCCGCGAGATAGGCTTCGGCCTTGTCCGCCAGCAGGCACCACGCCCTCAGGAGCGCCAGGGGGCTCTGATTTGTTCCCGGGTCCAGCTCCTCTCCTGCACGCGATAGTCCCGCTGCCTTGACCTTGAGCCCACTTCAAGGTGCGCCCGCCCTCATGCACGCGACGGAGGTCGCGCGTCCCTTCCACCGTGCGTCTCGTCAGCCGGAACGGCCGCGACCATACGCGCCGGTTCCCCGAGCTGGTGAAGGCTCTCGGCAGCCTCAAGACTAAGTCCTTCACCCTCGACGGCGAGGTCGCTGTGTTCGACAAGGCGCTGATCTCCCGCTTCGAGTGGCTCCGCGGCCGGCCCGTCGACGAGCCCGCCACCTTGCCGGTCTATATCGTTTTCGATGTGCTGGAATTCGACGGACATGATCTCCGTGAGAAACTACTACGTGAACGGCGTCGCGTGCTCGACCGGCTGGCGTCGAGCCACGGCATGATCTTCCCCGCTCGGCGCCTATCGAACAACGGGCTCAAGGCGTGGCAAGAAGCACTCAAGCGCAACTACGAGGGCATCGTGGCGAAAGATCCTGAGTCGCGGTACATTCCCGGCCGCTCGCTCTCGTGGCTCAAGGTGAAACAGAAGGACTATCGGAAGGAAGCGCGCGGCTTTTACCGGGAGTGAATCGTGGGCATTGACAACGAGCGGCTGGCGTTCGAGAACTGAGCCGGCACCCACTCAGCCGCCGCCGCGCCGCATCAGCTGGAGGCCGAGACTCGCTAAGTAGCCTATGAGACCGAGGGCCGCCACGGCCACGATGATCCCGATGACGTTCGCCACCCGCGCCAGGGTGCGCCAGATTCCGTCGGTTGGCATCTCGTGGTCCTCCCTACTCGATCACCATGGGATCACGGACTCCGATGCTATCCCGTTTGAGAACCTGCCGCCGGCCTCGGACTCGACGGGCCCCAGATCAGCAGCCGGGCCGTCGCGTGCCCGCTCGCGTCACAGGTACCGCCGTAGCCGGTCCGGCAGGCCCCGTACAGCCGGAGTCTCCTGACGAGGGCCGCGAGGTCCGCGAGATGGGCGGGGGGGATCTGGGCGGTGGCCGCCAGATGCTCCAGACAGTACGCCAGAACGTTCCCCGGCGGGTGACTCCCGAGGATCTCTCGGACCCGAGCCTCTTGCGCGCGCGAGAGCATGGGCGGGTTACCTTAGCCGAACGCCAGCCGTGGATCACGCCTCGACGACGCATGGGCGCGCGGCGTGTACAGTCGCGGCCATGCCGCGACCCGCAATCCAGCGCCGCCACCGCGCAACCTTGACGCAT
>WNFB01001581.1_pt1 | contig 19549 bp, 18 predicted proteins | sample 5400501 | NCBI WGS metagenome assembly WNFB01 (sample SAMN13153341, study PRJNA577476) | soil metagenome | isolation source: 200 cm saprolite under Douglas fir tree site 2 hole 1 | place: USA:California | collected 2015-04-18 | reverse complement strand
TACAACCTCTGGCTGATGTACAGGGGTGTACACTCCGCTGTGCAACATATTACCCGGCGTAACACGTATCGTTTCCCTGTTCATGTACCAGTAACCGTGGTCACCAGGAAACAGAGTCTCAGCGGTGTAACAGAAAATCTCCATGCCCAGGGAATTGCTATTCTCACAGACAATGCCCTGCCGCAAATAGGCCACGTACGTGTCCTGATCCATCTTCCTCATACTCAGGTGAGTGGCAACTTGCAGGTCAGCTTTAACAAACAGGTGGGATCAGAACAGCTCCAGTACGCTGGTAAAACCGATCATATGTGGATAAGTGGAGGTATATTTATTCCCGATTCAGCAGCAGGGGGAAATGCAATCGATGGGTTCTTGATCAGCATTATGGATCAACAACTCCAGATCTACAACAGGCTGAATAAACTAGAGCATGAAATGCTGGAACAGATTGCCTAGACGCTTCCATTATGAAGAGCCTGATCAAGCCGAAGCCTTGACCCAGAGACAGAGCAGAGCAACGCCCTGGAACGCTTCCACTGCTCCTCCTGCACACATATCTCTTGCTCATGCATGCTTGCGCTGTTGAAGTTCGCCGACCACCCGACTGAGAGCTTGAACCACGTCCAGCCAAACTTCCTCACGATCGGGCCAGACCGTAACAGGCTTGCCATTTGTGGGTAAGGCTTGCATTTTGCCAAACGGTGCTCCGTGCCAATACACTGGATGCAGGATGATCGGGATGACGAGAACTTCTCCAGCCTCATGCCTTTCGAGTGCTCGTTGCATCTCAATATCGTAGCAATAGTCTGAGTTCAGGAAGTTTTGGCTAATCAGCAGGAGAATGATGTCTGCTGTATTCAACTCTAGGTCACTCACCTGCTCCCAGTCCATTCCCGGCTGGATTTCACGAGGAGTCCAGGAAGTAACGATCTGGCCTGTACGTTTGAGGAGAGTGACGTGTTGCTCAAGCTCATCGCGCAGGTCTTCGTCCTGGTAGGCATAGCTGTAGAAGATTTTGACTGTTCTTGGAGGTTCTGTCTGCATGACTCAACTTCCTTCCTCTGCTTTGGAGATCCTTGATCCGGGTAGAGTACACCTTGACTCCTGTGGGCCAGAGCATGCTGCCCGTCATTGCGCAGATAGTTGAATGGGGCACTCAGTACCTGCTCCGTGACCCCAGTCCTCCAACGGACGACGCGTAACGCCTCTCGCGTGAGTGTATCATGAAGTCTGTAAAGGTCGTGTTTCGTGTAAGACCACTACATTGTGTTCTTCCAAATTCCACTCAAGGCGATGCTTAAGATCATTGCAAAAGTCAAAAGGTAGGCGTTTTTCATGTTGAAGTCTTCCTACCACAATTCCTGGAGCAATCCCTACTTTTTGAGCAAATTCCTTAATACCCACCTTTGTACGGTAAGAATCATACGCTACAAATCGTTGCCATTGGACAGGATCAATTAATACATTTGCCGCAAATGTATTAGCTTCCTCCTCGGCTTCTTTTCTATTTTTCTGGTCTATTTCTAGGAAAACTTGCCGCTTTCCATGTCGTAGAATGTGACCTGCCTCGTGGAAGAATGTGAACCAGAGATGATCATCGGTTTTATAACGCAGGCTCAGTTGCACCAATGCTTTCGTTGATGTTAGCCACTGTGTCGCACCACAAATTCCGGTCTTAGGTAACTCTTGTACAAAAACCACTGCTACACCAGCATTTGCGCACAAGTGCACCAATGCTGCCTGGAAACAGCTAACCGGTTCCATTGTTAGAGCGCGAATGCGGTTTAAAGCATCACGAAATGCGTCAGCATTGTATGGCGCGCATTCAATCTCCTGAGCTTCTATCTCTCCTTGACGTAGCCATGTCGTTACTGCTCCAAAATTGCTTTTGAGTGCAGTAGACTTGCGATACTCAATGATTTTATGTTCCCAAACATTTCGCCATGCCTCTGGAGAGGCTACACCAAAGAACTTTAAGGTTTCTAACACTTGCTGAGGTTTGTTGGGGCAAGGTGGAATCCAGCCTCGACACATCATTTCTCGAACTGGGATCTCTTTTAGCCATTCAACCCAACTTGTAAGACATTGCTCTTCAGCAAGACGGGCAAGAGACTCTCGGTATTGTTGCTCTCGCTTTAACCAGAATGATGCTGGAATATGCAGGACCTGCTCTAGTTGCAGAGCCGTTTCAGCTGTGATGGTTGCTTTCTTTTGTATGATCTCATTGATTGTTTTCACCGGGCGACCCATACGTTTTGCAAGTTCTACTTGGGACATACCTATTGTGTCTAAAGTTTCTAAAAGCGTCTCTCCAGGAGAAGAGACAGAATCGGGGTGATATTCATTTTGTAGAATACTAGCCATGATAATCCTCCATGGTAAGAACTCTAATTGCTGTTACTCCCATCCAGTCCAGACCACCGTCGGGTTTTCTCGGGATTGGGTTATTGGCCGGCTCAAAAATGAGCCGATAGGGATGATCCAGATCTACCGCTAACGTTCCTTCTCTATTTCCTTTCAACTCATGGCATCTCACTTGTGGCAGCGAACGCAATACTTCGAGGTTTTCCGCAGCTCTAAATTCATCAAGGCGACGTCGGAGTAACTTTGCACGAACCGAACCATGCTTTCGTATTAGTAGAGACTCATTATTGCACACTTTCGCTAGTTTCTGATCCTGAAAGAGAATATCCACCTAGCCAGCCCCTCGAAATAGTATTAACCCTTAGGGTTAATACTATTATAGCATGAGGCGGTTATGTTGTAAAGTTTGCAGACCTCAAACGAAGTGGGGTACAACAGTATGTACGAACCTCTCCAGGGACTCGGGATCCAGAAATCTGAACATGAAATGAGTTACACCCACTTCATGAAATCGCTCCAGTTCCTGGATCACTTCTGCACTACTTCCGGCCACGAAGTGCTTCTGGGGACTGCGTATCACTTGATGGGGATCCTCCGAGACACTTGCTGTACTCAGATAGGTCAATTTGATCTCTGCCGGATTTCTGCCCACTCGAGCACAGTGGTCTTGAAGAATGGCAACCTTGCGGGCATACTCCTCAACCGAGCAGGAATTGAAATTCCACCAGTCCGCGCGGCGAGCCACTATAGCAAGGGTTTTCTCCTCACCACCACCGCCAATCAGCAGAGGAATAGCAAGAAGCATAGCACGCCCATACGCTTACGACAAGATGATCTCAAGAAAAAAGAACTTCCTCGTAATAAGGCAGGATCAAATTTTCGAGATTATTTAATAAATTAAGAGGACGCAGGCAAACTCATCGCGTAATCACCTCCACCAGTGTCTCATATACTGAATATTTATAGATGAGCCATCTTCACCTCGCTGAAATTTCCCTATTCCTGATAAAGTGTCTTCCAAAGTGAATCGTGGACATTATAGATAAACTCTAAAATGCTTGGGCTCTCCTCCATTCAACTTGCTTAATTTAGAAACCTTCTATTGTACCGAAGCATTCATTCTGATACAATCTATAAAAATTTAGGGAACGGCATCGTTATGATGATACAAGGTTAGATACACAGGTATACGGTGGTATAATTTGAGATTTATTGGAACAGAGGAGTTCGGAGTTGTAGGCTTATGATCGAGCAGCAAACACATTCCAGTAGTCACCTTCGTCAAGGCTTAAGTAAAATCGCCTTAGGAATCCGTCGTAACCGCATCCAAATGGCAACGTTAGACATCCCCTTTTCTGTCATAGATTACGAGTTTTATGAAGGCGGAAGAACATATAAACGGAAAAAGATCATTCTTGCCGCTAGAGGTTGTACAGCAGCGACCTGCACGATGTGCCCCATTCCGAATGAGGCATACTATGGTCTAAACCTCAATTTTACCCCCGAGGACTTTCTCCGACAGTTTTATGCAGCGTTTGCAACCGAGCCCATCGACTCCTACCAGCTTGTGAGTGTGTATAACAGTGGTAACTGGTTCGCCAATCGAGAAATTCCAGCAGGCGCACGTCAGGGTATCTATCAAGCAATCGCACGGTCCTGTTGCGAAGGTCTCATGGTTGAGTCACTACCTCAATTTGTTACCCCACAAGCAATTGCCGAAGCAAAAGAATACCTGGACGGCAAGCGTTTGATCGTCGGTATAGGGTTGCAATCAGCCGATGACTTCATAAGAAATGTCTGCATCAACACAACTTGCACGAAGGAACAGTTCGAGCGAGCTTCTCATCTCCTGTGGGAGAAGGGCTACACCGCAAAAGTGTACCTGATGATCAAACCAGCGTTTCTTACGGAAAGAGAAGCCGTAACAGAAACAGTACAATCCATTCAGTATGTTGCCGCTCTTGGCTACGAGGATGTCTCCATCTGTCCTACACGTATAGCCCCCTATACTGTTGTTGCGGAACTGGCAAAACGAGGAATGTATACTCCACCTTCTCTCTGGACCACTATTGATATTCTTAACGAAGTAGGTAGCGACAGCCTTGCACGAGCGCGCGTAGCATGCCTGGATGTCGATGGAAAAGACAGTGATACGGTTTATCCCCATAACTGTCCATCATGTACACCTGTCATCCTGGATGCTTTAAAAACCTTCAATATGACACGTGATCTCTCCATAATCAACTCGCTAGACTGCTCATGTAAACAAAACCATCTTACGGACATGGCGCTTGTTGACAAACGACCTCTAGAGAAGCGTATCGAGGCATTTCTTGACCTGTTTAACACAGAATTGGCAGTAAGATAAAGATTCTTCCGCAGTGAGAAATGAAAATGGACCTCTTAGATCTGCTCTTCTATACACTTATCGGAGTGCATCTTTGCATAAACTGCTGGCAACTTAAAAAGATACTCTCTTCTTTCAATTGGATGCGCCAGAGGCGGCCTTTCACACCCGAAGATACACCGGTGAACAGAATTCATATCCTCATACCGGTCTATAGGGAAGCGACAGTGATAAAAGCATGCGTTGAGTACTTTGACAAACTGGCCCAGTACCCAAATGTGCTCATTTATTACGTCACTACTGAAAAAGAAGGAGGAAATAGCGATACTGTTGCAGCCCTTAAGCAAATGCTGGAACGATATCAATTTTTGCACCTCCACTATCCCGAAACGGATGGCTTTAAAGCTCACCAACTCAACTGGGCGATAGAGCACATCCTCACTTCCTGCAATAGCGCTGATTACCAGACAACGTACTTCGGAATTTACGACGTGGATTCTCGACCAGAAGTTGAAGTGATCAAGACTATACTTTATGGAAAAGATCCCGTCTACCAACAGCCCTCAATTTACCTGGAGAACTACACCCGCATTACTTCATTGCAAAAGGCTGGAGCCTTACTCCAGACAAAATGGGAACTCTGTGGCAATATTCCAGTATTCCGTCAATATCAGCGTAGCTTCCTGCAAAATCAGCCTATCACATCTCTTCCTCATTGTACCGGACATGGGCTGTTTATTCGAGCAGATATACTCAAGAAAGCAGGTCTTTTCGATACTGTGACCCTTGCAGAGGATTTAGAATTTGGCTATCGCTCTGCCTTTAGAGGAATACCAGTCACATTGTTACAAGAAGCAGACTATACACAATACGCCCCCACTTTTCCTGCAACGATTCGCCAAACAAGCAGATGGTTTAGCGGAGAAATGAACCTGTATCGCTATTATACGAATGAGAAGAAACGCAGTAATGAGATGAAGTTAAAAGGCCGACTCTTTGAGTGGCTTGTCCTCAAGCGATACTACACAACACTGAAATGGGCTTTCGGAGCGCCTCTCATCTATCTTGCTTTCCTGGTACTCATTGTTAGACACCCTATAAATATCTTGCTTGTTTTTCTTTCAGCGTTCCTCTATGTGTACCTACCATTCAAAATCATTCGCAGCTCCACTGTATGGAGTCATTACACTAGCAATAAGAAGGGCTTTTTAGCCCTGACTCTACTTGGTTGCGTAAGACCACTGCTTAATTCATGTGGTCCTTTTCACTACTTCCTCACCACGCTAATCAACAGCATCCGAGGCCAATCAGAGACGTTTGTAAGAACTCCTAAAAATTAAGCAGGCTGATATGCTCAACTTCGGTTGGCATATCTGTGTCCTGGTTATTCGTTCTTCCTGACAGAGATCTGTCCCTGCGTTAGAAATAGGGAACACGAAATTTAACGGCTCCATAGAGATTGCCACAAACAATAGCCACGTATTTTACGAGCTTGAGAAAGACCTCACGCTTCTTTACTGTACGTGATTTGCCAGACAACTTTTGCACAAACATAGCAGGCATCACGGAAAACAGTAACCCACTCAGACCTAAGAAGGGATAAATATTCGTAAAAAAGCCACAGTTGTGGCGATGCTTCTTGAAAAGAAGAACGTGCCCGGCAGCATAGTTAAAGAACTGCTTGAAATAGCCTTTGACGGTCTCTCGAGCAGCATGATAGACAATCGCATCTGGAGTAGTGACGATCTTAAAGCCTGCATCATGTACTCGCCAGGCCAGGTCTACGTCCCCACCGGATTGAAACTGCGCATCGAACCCTTGTAGCAAACGCAGAATAGACATGCGATACGCCGCATTAGCAGTAACGATATAGGGAGCATCGTGAAAAGGAAGATACTGAAGTGTAAGCTGTTGTTCTGCCAGGTCTTCAGCGTTGGCTTGCACCCATGTTTGTGGTTGTAGTTTCAGAATCCTCCCTCCGATACCACCCACATGAGAATCTGTGAATCCTTCCAAAAGCCCGCTCAGCCAATGGGGATCAGCAATACAATCCGCATCAATAAATGCAGCTACATCTCCTGACGCTATCTCTAACCCTTTATTCCTCGCAAAGTAGGAACCTCTTCTGTTCTCTCGCACAGACTTTACGTTGAAGCGTTTAATAACCTCTCGAGTCGAGTCATTACTATTATTATCAACAACAATGATCTCGTACAACTCTTTCGGGTAGTCCTGTGCCAGCAATGACAAAATGCAGCCCTCTACTCGAGCATCATTATAAACAGGAACAATTACCGACGCTTTCACTCATGTACCTTCTCTGTCCGAATTATTGCATCGTATTCAATCACATGGTTGAGAGGTTGCTTGCTATTTTCATTCCTATCATATATCTGATAGACCAACTCTCCAAGATGGTAATTCATAATTTGGAAGGCCATCTCCCGCCCATACCTGGCTAAACCATCAAATCGACAAATACCAACCTGCAGTGTCACATCGATTTCGACTCTCTTCCACCTGAATATGTCACCTGATTCTTTTTGCCAGAACCTGCGAATTTTCTCAAGAAAGATCAGCAGATAATCCCTTGGTACATTGACGGTTGCAAAAAGCAAATGTTCTCCAATAGGTGTATCAAAGAGCATCAACCGTTTCTCAGCTACCAGCTCCCTGGCAATCGGATCATTCTTGATCAGTTCAGCAATGCGTTCCCACGTTTTGCGCACAATATAGATGATCAGTTCGAAGCCCTGGTATTCCGCTGCCAGCTCACTTTCCTTGAAAATATCAATCACGACCAGGTTCACCTCGTTATCAGGATTGATCGGCACCTCCTCCATCCAGCAGCAGACCTTTTCGACGAACCTGGTATAATTCAGTCCTCCAAAGTGATAAATGTCCAACCACCAGGAAACTGTCTCTTCACTGGCATAGGCAAGTTTCGATCTCTCAGCTTTTTGAGCAGAGGACTCGGTGAGGTTCAAGTACTCGGCAGCTATTTCAGCGATGCAAATCAAATAGCGCAGCAGGTCTGCATCGATCAGCCCATTTCTCTCTGCCAGGAAATCGACACGCACATTCTCAATACCCATAACACCTACGACATTATCGATTACGATGAGGGGGAAACAAACAACTGAACCGTACTCTCCTTTGTGGAGCAGGTGAGTAGTCCTTGCATCCTGGGCAAGTGCTAGGCTGGCCGACTTTTTTACATATCTTATCCACCACGGATGGTCTTGAGTAGCCAGAACCTTGGGAAGGTAACCTACATCCTCATCTCCACGTCGCTCCAAAATCTCTAATTGCCCCATTGGCTCAAATTTCGCAATATATGAATAGCAATCGGGGAAGTATGGTTCAATACAAGTAGCAAGCAGCAAGGACAATCCTTTTGAGACAGAACGTCGACCCAGGATACCTCTGGAAAAGACTGAAGTTGATAAACTCGTTGGATGAGGAGAGCGTCTCAGCGCATTTGCGAGACTTTGCATCAACATGCCAGCCAGCTTTTTCTTGAGTTCGCTCACGTTTTGCGCGCTCATTTGTAATTGGTCGATTGCCGTATGCTTGTCAAGTGGGAACCATAAAATGGCGACAGAAAATGGTTCAGTCGTATCAGAGAAATGACTGGTATCGAAAACGAGTTTTTTTGAGGCAGGAAGATACCAGCTCTGGTGCGAGAAAATGATATTGAGGTTCCCAAAGATGATATCGGGGTCGACATAGAGATCTTTGAGTTCTTCTTGTAAAATAGTAGACCAAACCACCAGGGAGTCCGCCAGATCGATAGCCCGTCCTTCAGTACAATTTTGCAGAAAAGAGGCTCTCCATATCTCGTCTTGTGGCCCGAATACTACGCCCATAATGACTGCATCGGCCTTTTTGCCACCTCCCAACGCTGCTTCCTGCCACATCGATAGAATGAGAGCTACTAAACGGGAGACGAGCACATCATGACCCGAGGATATTTGTTCATACTGCGTTACCTGTCTCAACGTGATACGCCCTAGAGTGCCAAGTACATCTTCTTGATGCTGGCTCAGGAAATCTGCAATCTCGGAAGGCCGATGATCCTTTTGCTTTTGAGCAATCCAGCAAAGCAGCTTCACATCCTGCTTTGTATACACCCTATTACGTTCTTTAGGCCCTCTTTTCCCTATATTGACTCCAGAAAGACTCTCGAGGTATCGTATCCGGCTCTCAGACAATCCCGACAAGTCTGCTGCTTTCGTAATACTCACGCAGAATTCATTATCATCCAATTCGGGCAATTCCTCTACTCTTATCGGCTTGAGAAAACTTTCTTGTTCCATTGCCTTCGCACCTCACTGGATCAAATGGACACTGCAAGAGCCTGGTACTTTTAGGAGATCATATCATAAGAAGCTTAACAACACAAGTGAATTTATAGGTTCTTATAAAATTTTTTGGAAAGGATTTCATTTTCTACGTCATCTACAAAATTTACGCTGCTCGTCTACAGGATAGGTGATTATATTAGATGAATCAGCCGCTTTGAAAGTGTTGACCGTAATGTTCATTTTCACTGCACCTACTTCATTAGCATACTATGAGTTAATTCGTTGCTTGTAAGTGGTTTCACGATGGAATATAGAAATTTATTGGTTGTTTGCTAGCGCACTTTATCTAAGAAACAACGACAAAATTTCTTGCCTGTTTTTGTTAGTTTATCTATAAATTCTGACTAGAACGCCTTTGATATTCTAAAGTATGGGCTTGACCCTGGCATTATCGATACTTATAATTGAGATATACGAAGAAAATCATGGGGAAGCATAATATTGCATCGTTTCCTACGGAATTTGTTTCATTGACACATCGATCCAGGTAGTTTGCCTGATTAGCTCAAAGACACCTCACTACGTACATTTTAGTCATGTTTTTGAAGAGTGAGAAGGTGAGATAAAAGTTGATGAGCACTGTTGACCGCTCGTCAGTATGTCAGGTAGTGCGTCTGAATTGAGACTCTTCCATGTAAAAGTGGGAACAGAAAAGGCGCAGTCGCCGTGGAGAAAAATCATGAAAGATCACACTCCTTTAGGCCCAGGGACATGTGTTAGCGATCCTAATGAAGAGTTTTTAGTAAAACATGATGCACGTATCCTGGCCGAGGCACGAAAAGCGTTTCCGCTAGCTCTCTTTTCTGAAGATGTGCTCGATCTGGAAGTTGATGAGCTTGCTCAGAATATCCGTGTCAAGCTCTGGATATCGCGCCAGAAACGCTCCATCACTCATCCAAAAGCGTACATCAGAGCGATTGCTCACACGACAGCTGTTGATATGGTCCGTCGTTACAGACCAGAGGTATCACTGTCCGGTGATGCAGACGGGGAGTTATGTCTGTGTGACTTCTTAGTAGCACAGAATGAAGGCTTTCGAGACCCAGCTTATGAGATCGAATTGAGAGAGATCGATCCTGATCTTCTGACAAATCTTGTAGATGCCATACTTACTTTGCCTCCTCGTCAAAGACAGGCTATGTTTTCTGTTCTTAGAGAGCATCGAGATGACGTACTCCCGCTCATAAACGCTTTCAAAGCCAGGGAGATAGATGTTGAAGAGATAATTAGCCCCGATGAGACATGCGAGGAGTATCTCCTCAAAGCTTCACTTTCGGTTGCGAGGAAAAAGCTTCAATGGTTACTCATTGACGTTTAGAGTAAATTCTTATAGTGTGAGGCGAAAAGTCATGAGAGCTACGCTCACAGGAGCAGTACGAAATCCTTCCTGCCGAATTATTGGCCTGTTAGGACAGGAAGCAGCACTACCTAACATGCCAACAATTCCTCTGGTCAGCGTATGCGATGAGTACTGCGCCAGAAGAACTGGCCCCCTTGATCCATCTCAAAATCTGAGCGAGACCGGGGCCATGTTCTAGCGGCTGCGAACGCTCGCTCCGTTTGGCATTACGCCTTTGGAACAGTGGTATTGCGCACGGTCTGAAGAGTGATCAAGCCATTCTGAAATATGAAGGTATCTACTCCATCGGAGACGCTTGCTCGAGCAGAGTCAGCGGTCCACTCAAGAAAGAGAACATCGTCAGCGTAGATGGTTTTGACTCCCCAGTGCGCCTTGGGAAGAGCCTGGAGAAGATCGGCAAAGAAATTACGTATCGCGTCCTTGCCACGGAGAACACCAGACGGGCTGATAAGGATGGCGGTGTCGGCGTAATCCATCAAAATGGCATCGACATCTTCGGCACCTAAGGCCTGTGCGTGGTGAGTAAAGACTTCTTCGGGTGTCCTTTTCGATAGATCTGTTTGTGTCATTGCTCTCTCCTCTGCAAATACTTATTGCGAGCGAAGCTCGCCCTCCTTCTTGCTTTGATTAGCCCGAGTGCGGAGCAGCTCGGGATCATCAAACTTACTCTACAAATGAGGGTGCTCGTCCACCCTCTAACACATTAGGACCTTTTTCCGTTTGGGTGTTTGTGGTCACTACTCATAGTGTAGTAGGAGCGCGTTCATTTTACAAGTGCCTCACCGCATACTCTTCGGTGTCAAGCCCAGAATGTTGCCCAAACTGGTCGGAACGCGGCGGACGACGCGCTCCGAGTCGAGTCGCACCGCGAAAAGAGAACTGCCTGATACTGTTTATTTATTGTAGCTCTCGTTTTTGTCGTCCACGTCTCCTTTTTTGGATAGTGTAACTGCTCAGGGGTGAAGCTGCAGACTCCGTAGTGACAGAGGAATCATCTGGAAATAATCTTGGTGCGGTAAAATGCTCTTTTATTTGGGCTTGCTTGCCATCTTCTTGGTACTCGTGTTTACGTATCCAATCAATAAGCTTGAGTAGCACTGCGGAGTGTTCTTTTATGCCCTCTTGCTTGCAGAGCGTGGTAATATCAGCAGACAAAACACCGGATAAGCTGCCGAAGGTGGCTATCAGCTTTCTCGTGAGAGGTTGTACATCCTTCTGTGGAATTGCATAGGTCAGCAGCAGCTCAAGTAGCTTCTCGTCAGTATACGCTTCCTCATCTCCAGCAATGAAGTGAGCTTTTAGACGCTCCCTATGACCAGCTTTGTTTTTTACTTCTATCTCCACGGTGTCTATCTTTTCCTACTAGAACTCTTTTGCCCGTATTTTGCGAGACGTGGGAACCTGGCGGGGGCAAGCCCCGCTCAGGCCAACCCCTGCGTGCAAGAAAATGAAACACACCCGTTCGAAGGTATTCAACTCAATTCAACTCAAATGAGACTTCCACGTACCCAGGGATGGTTTCAGTCTCTACAATATAACGTACGACTGTTCCCGGCACTAACTACTCAAGTCCTCAGGCCTCCAAGCAATGGGAAATGGATGGCCAGCAAAGATGGCGACAAGAGCGCCGAGCATGACATAGCCCTGATTACGCGTGATGGACAATAGCTGCAAATGTGACAAAAGGCTATCAGCCCAGCCTCTGCGGTTATTGCTCTATTCTAGCAGACTGTACAATACCCGAGGGGTCCCAGCCAAAGGCGGCTCTACCCCTACAACGATGCGCAGAGGCATTGAGCGGGAAGCGAGGGACCAACAAACCATACCTGGGTGCTCTCTGTCGTGTCCAGCCCTCGTATCCCAAGAAAGGTGAAGCGCTTCACCCTTCCGCAGAGAGTAGTCTCACAGCACAGCGCGAGAGCAAGCTGCATACTACTTGCAGACACCAGTGATTGATCGGTACACTCCCCCTGGAGGTTTCGCTGATGAAAAAACGCTTGTTGGCCTTGCTACTATGCGGCGTGCTTGCCTTCGTGCTGGTGGCAGGAGCCATCTGGATTCTGGGCCGCGCGCTCGTCTCGCCCCCGCACATCCCGTGTGAGGCGATACGGCCTTTGATCACCTACCATGGGATCACCTATACTCCTGCTACAGCGATGGAAAGCTCGCACCAGCTCACCGAAGCGGATCTTGGTGCTGTTATTGGGACGGCCGGCACGGGGCCGCATGATGTGCAGTACGATTGTGCCTTGCTCTCGCCCGGTCAGCAAGTCTATCGCATCATTGGCTATCGCGACACCTTTCGTCTGGCCGCGCGCGGACAAAACGGTATCTTCTTCTTCGAGGTGGCAGATAACCCCTCTGCGAAGATGGGAGCTGATCTCTTCGATATCAACGGAAAGGTGCAATTCATCACGGTTGCCCCCTTCGGCAACCCGGGGAGCCCAAGCAAAACGGTTCGTGATCCGCAGAGCATCCAGGTGCTGACGAAGATTATCCTGGCAGCGCCAGTAGCCAGGCAGTGCTCGTATGGACAGGACGAAGAAGTGTTTCTGTTTCATCTGAAGGACGGGAACGTCGTGGAGGCAGACTACGGCCCTACCTCACAAGAACTGGGAACAGGATGGCCTCAATGTGTCACACTGCCGCAGCGTTTTGCGGCTCTGCTGGCAGCAAGCCACTGAGCCTTCCAACAGTGAATGGAAAGCGGCAGGAACGAGGTGAAGCTACGAGAGGCAATCTTTCAGCAACGTTGATAGTAACTATTCAGCATCCACGATACAAGCACAAAACATGAACTGAGGTCCCGATTTGCTATTGGGAATCAAGATGCCACGCCCTTGTAAACATCCGGGAAATGCATCTCCATATAGCGCTCGGGATTACTTGGCTCGGTAAACCCGACTTTGCGATAGAGCCCATGAGCATCACGCGTCAGCAGCATCCATCTCCGCAACCCTTGCAGTTCGGGATGACCAACAATCACCTCCATCAGCCATTTGCTTAACCCTCGACCACGAAATGGCTCCAGGATGAAAACATCGCCCAGATAAGCAAATGTGGCGTAGTCCGTGATAACGCGGGCAAAGCCAATCTGCTGATCTTCCTTAAACACACCAAATGCAAGGGAATGCTCTATAGATCGCTTGACAACATCCATGGGGACACCAGCTGCCCAATACGACATCGTCAGGAAGCCATGAATCACCGCAACATCTAGCCGACCCTTGTCTGTGCTGATGCAATACTCTCCGCGTCGCCATTCGTGAACCATACGTATGCCTCCAGCTATGATGCCAGGACCCGATATGATTAATCTTCACCTAAAAATGGCTGGGGGTCAAGAGCCAATGCTATGTTAAGAAACATTTACCGCATTGGTCTGTTCTTAACAGCTTCTTTACCGTTTCATCACCGCAATCACACCCTCCCTTACTACACTGACCTCGACGGGACAAGTTCTCAAGGTCCCGAATACTTCAAGAAGTGCAGGTAAGCTTCTCGGCAACACCGAGACCATCAGCTATTAACCATGGAATAACAAGGAGGGATAGATGAGAAAACTACTAATACTAAGGGCAATCCTGCCGGTCGCAGTTGCGCTGACGCTCTTGACCGGGAGCGTTGTGACCCGCGCGAGCAATGCGACGGTGAATCCCGACTGGTCCAGAAATCCTCGGGTCGATGCGACTGGGGACCTCGTCGTCAGGCTCCTGAACGGCAGCTTGACCGCATCCTCGCGGCCCTCGCGCCAGGGAACCTCGTGCGCCGCCGAAAAAAGCGCCAGCGGCAACGTGCAAGTGAACTGCTTAGCCGAGGATGACGGGTCACCGCAGAACACGCAGAGCGAGACCAGCGTGGCGGCTTTCGGCGACAAGGTGGTGGTAGGGTACAACGATTCGCTGGTCTGCTGTATCCCGGCGCTCAACCTCACCGGGTACTCGGTTTCCACCGACGCCGGGAAGACCTTCACCGACATGGGCGATCTGCCCTGGAAACCCTCCGTTCAGCCGATCGGAGATCCAGCGGTGGCGCAGGATGCCTCGGGCAACTTCTACTTTGCGAGCCTGGCCCTTGGCTCGGATGGCCGGGGTGCGCATTCCCTGATCAGCTTCTACAAGATGCCGGTCGGAACCAACACCTTCCAGCTGGTCTCAGTCCCGGTCGACGTCGGCAGCGGGATCAACTTCTTCGCCGACAAGGAGTACCTGGCGGTGGCTCCCGACGGGTCCGGGCACCTCCACTTCTACATCACCTGGACTTTCTTCTCGCGTGCTCCCCAGAGCCCCATCATGCTGACCGACTCCACGGACGGCGTGAACTGGCGGACCACTATGCTCTCGGGCTCGCTGGCCTGCGCCCAGGGTTCGAACCCCGTCCCGCACGGGGGCACCCTGTTCGTCTCTTGGGAGGAGACCGTCCCCGAAGGTTGCACGAACTTCAACATCACTGCCGCCAACGAACGGATGGCGACATTCGACGTGGCCAACGGAACGGTGCTGGGTATCACGACCATCGCGCCGATCAAGGGGTCCGGTGACAAGATCGTGGCCTGCAACAACCCGCAGGACCTCCGGGAGGTCATCGAGACGCAGACCGGGCACGACGCCCGCAACTTCGAGATGCCGAGTACGACCATCGACCAGAACGGCGTCCTCTATGCCGTCTGGAACGACCGTCCCGACGGCGTGGGTGGGAACAACGCCAACGCCACCAGGATTTTCCTGAGCTTCTCGCGGGACGGCAACAAGACGTGGAGCACGCCACAGCAGATCAGCGCCAGCCCCAACACGGTGACGATGAACGACCGCTTCCAGCCCTGGATCACGACCGATGGCGCCGGGCTACATGCCATGTGGTATGAGCGGGTGCCCGGCACCCCCGTCGACCTGATCCAGACCAACAAGGAAGACCTGAGCCTGGCCACGGCCACGGTCGGCCCGTCGCCGACAGGCGAGGTAAAGCTCAGCACGGTGGCCTTCCCGATCGTGCAGACCAACCCGCAGCAGGATCCGATCATCGCCAACTGCTACATGGGCGACTACAACAACATCACTTCGAATGGAACCACCCGGTTCGTGACGTGGGGTGATAACCGCAATGTCGTCACGACCTCGGCAGGGGTGACTGAGAACCAGCCCGACGTCTTCTTGCAAAGCTACTAATCGCGATGGGGGAGGCCGCCATGTGGTAGCCTCCCCCATCAGATGGGGTTGAGGGGCAGTTTCTCAGCGTGAACCTTTCAAAGCTAGGATGATCTGGTATCTGCTCCCATATCCGCCCCATAGAGGAAATGCTCATCTCAGAACAATTTGATCTTCCCTTCGCTCAAGATTTCTCACCCATCTGCCGATACAAGAAACCAAGAGCAGTAGAACCCCTCGGGCGTCCGCGTCCTGAGAAACCATACACCCTGGAGGAGATCGTCGATGTATCGCACTATCGTTCACGCCCTCTGGAAGCCACTGGGCCTCATTGTGGCCGGCACCGGTCTCTTTCTAGCCTATCTCCTGCTCAAACCCGTGCCGTCCACCTTGTTCACCTTAGGCGATAACCTCCTGCAAGGTGCGTTAGAAGTGGTTGGGCTACTGCTCGCCCTCCCCATCCTGCTTCCAGCAAGCATACGAACGCGGGCAGAAGCCCGCTCTTCCCCGCATTGGCTGACCCTGACCCGGTGGACCCCATCCGGCTCGGTCGTCCCGCTATTGCTCACCGGCACGCTCTTGAGCTATGTCATCGGGCAGATGCTCTGGACGCTCAATGAGGATGTGCTGCACCTGGCTGTACTCTTTCCCAGCTGGGCCGATGCCGGCTACCTTGGGTCCTATCCTTTTGCACTGCTGGCTATCCTCCTCTTGCCCCAACAGCGCCTCTCGCTGACCAGCCGCATCCGCATTATCTTCGATGCCGTGATCACCATGGCCGGCGTCGTGACGTTGAGCTGGTATTTCGTATTGGGTCCCACCATTCAGCAGGGAGCCGATAGCGTGCTCGGTCGACTCGTGGGCACCGCCTATCCTCTGAGTACCCTGGTGCTGATCTTCTGCTTGTTTCTGCTGGTGGGGCGCAACAACACACCTGCCATTCGCCCGGTCATCTTCCTGCTGTTCCTGGCGTTCGCGGTGATTACCCTTACCGATACAATCTACGACTACCAGCAACTCCACGGTCTCTATAGGACGGGCAGCCTGCTCGATCTTGGCTGGCCCCTAGGATACCTGCTGCTGGGCCTGGCCGCTCGAGTTTTGTATGTGTTGCCTCAGCCAGGAGGGCAGGTCGCCGGGCAGACAAAGGAAAGCGAAGGGACTACCGGGCAACCGGCGCTGTGGCAAATCCTTCTCCCGTATGCCTGGATACCCGCAGTAGGGCTCATCCTGCTCTTCATCTGGCAGCATGGGGATGATCCCTTTTTGGTGGCGGGGGTAGTGGTTGGTGCCGTGGTCCTGCTGGGCCTGGTACTGGTACGCCAATTCGTGGCCATGCGCGAACTCTCAGCGGCTCATGAGCAATTGCAACGAGCGGAACAGCAACGAGCCAGCGCCTACGAGCAAAGGCTTGAGGCACTACAAGCCGAACAGAAGATGTCCCTGGCTTTTGAACAAGAACGACAGTTGAATAGACTGAAAGATGATTTTATCGTCAATGTGAGTCATGAGTTACGTACTCCCTTGACGACGATAATGGGCTATCTCGAACTCCTCAACGACCATCAGGGGCAACTTAACGACACCTTGCAAGCCACCTTCCACAACCAGATAAGTCAGGGATGTCAAGAATTGATGAGCCTGGTCGAGGGGATCCTCGATACGGCACAGGTGGGTCAGGAGGTATCTTCACCGCAAGGAGAAGTAGTGTCAGTGGCTCACATTGTACATGAAGCCCTGGCAGCCTGTGATCCTCGCATACGGCAAGACTATTGTCTTCGGGTGGATGTTCCCGAGCAGTTAACGGTGTGGGCAGATCAGCACCACCTGCGGCAAGTCCTCCACAATCTGCTCTCCAATGCCTTCAAGTATGCACCCAAACACACAGGAATAACCATTCGTGCGGTACAGGACAAAGCTTCTGCTTCGCAGGTCTGCATTCGGGTGAAAGATGAAGGTCCTGGTATCCCGGCGGATGAAATCCCGCTGCTCTTTGGGAAATTCGTCCGTCTCAAACGTGATCTTTCTGGGAATGTGCGAGGAACAGGCCTGGGGCTCTACATTTGTAAACAATTAGTCGAAGCCATGCAGGGCCAAATTTGGGTGGAGAGCGCTGGGAAAGCAGGCGAAGGAAGCGAGTTTTGCTTTCTCCTTCCCAGCGTTTCTTCTCTCGACTCCTCTGGTGAAGAAAGTCACCGAGTTCAAATTGACCCAGAGAGTGCATTTTTCTTTGAACCGCATGAGCAGGATAGTGAGCGTAAACTCCTCTCCTCTCACGCTCATTCTTCGTGAAAGGCCACTTAGCCTTGGTTGGATTACTGCGAGGGCTCATCCTCACATTGAGGTAACACTGCCTGCTCCTTGTGGTAGGAGCCATTGATCGGCGGGTCAAGTGTGTCGTTTCCCAGGTGCCCCTCGTCAGCGGCTATCGGAACATCTTGCGTTTAGTACGTGCCGACTTTATCGCTGGGGCGCGTGCCCAATTTGATCAAGATCGGGAATCACGCTTTGCCGGGAATCCCCCTGCGATGATTCCAGTTGTCAGCGCTGATCCTGCCGCCCAGTCAGCTCTACCGACAGCCGATTCCTACCAATGGTTCACCGAGACAGGCAAGACCAGGGCACCGGCATGGAAGAATGAGGTCACGGTACGTACGGTGGAGATGTTGATGGAGTATGAGCCGGGGACCTACATTGAGCGAATCAGTCCCACTCCCTTGCTCATGATCATTGCAGCAGGGGATCACCTGGCGGTTGCCGACGAGGCATTTGCGGCCTACAACCAGGCTAGGGAACCAAAGAAACTCGTCGTCCTGCCTGGCTGGCACTTCGAGGCCTACGTTGAACCTGGATTCGAGATGGCGAGCGGAGCGGCTCGCGATTGGTTCGTCCAGCACCTTCGACAAGGTATTGAGCAATCGACTTTGGCGAGTGTCTAGAACACTACCTGGGTGTATGAACTCGTTGTAGGAAATAAAGCGAGTTCATACACCCTTAATACCTGAACCACTTGTGCATTTTGCCCCAAATGCTACTGATGGCTCACATGAGAACATTGACGTTTACATAGGCACCGCGAGCGATAGATGGCAGACGCTTGATACGGTCACTGCACCTTTTTCAACGTGCCGCTGTGGCGTATGAACACCCCGTTGGGCTCAGTGACATTGGTATGAACGATGCCGTTTTCGAAATCCTGGACGTGGACCACCGTCGTCTTGTCCGCTTCCTGCCAACAGATCATGAAGACCCCTGGCCGGATGGGCGTGACCGCAATCTGAACGGTCTCGGAGGTTCCTATGAGTGGACCTGCGACGATGGTGATCGTCATCACCATCTCGGATTTAAAGTAGAGATGAAAGACCCAGCTGCCGAAATTCACTTCATACACGTGGCCGATAGCTGGGAAGGGGGGATCCTCCGGTATCATCGCCTGCTCTCCTCTCATTAGAGCGGATACCTATCCATCTCAACAGTACCATAGAGCAGAGAAAGTGGCAAGGTTTTTTGGTTAGCGGTATTCCCCTCTTTTCTTGAAGATGTTTATCCAACGTTCACCATGGCATGCTCTTCCAGTGTGTTAGTCAGAAGTCTTTCATATTGTTCACACATACCTTTAAGTGGCTCAATGAGCTCACATAACTTCTGGTAATCCGGATCACCTATATCCTGTTTAAGACCATCCAGAAACTTCTTCACTTTTTTGTAGTGGCTGAGCGGCGAGCCTTCTTTTTTGATCTTGACAATGGGGTCTTCGATCTTTTTATTCAGGTTAGTTCCTGTGGAATGGCCTGCATGCACCTCTTGTATCTCTGCGAGATGTCTTAGTTGTCGATCTTCCAGGCCAATAAACATATTGGCTGCTGTCTGGATAAAGTAAAGGCTCCGCTCGATTTTATCTTTGTATTTGTCGTTGAATGTCTTGCAGATACCGTGTAGCAGTTCGACGTTGATGGTATTGAGGATA
>WNFB01001580.1_pt1 | contig 19561 bp, 12 predicted proteins | sample 5400501 | NCBI WGS metagenome assembly WNFB01 (sample SAMN13153341, study PRJNA577476) | soil metagenome | isolation source: 200 cm saprolite under Douglas fir tree site 2 hole 1 | place: USA:California | collected 2015-04-18 | reverse complement strand
GGAGCCTGTCGCAGGCCGCATACACCTCGGGCGTCGACAGTCCCCCGGCGGCGAAGGCGAGCACCCAGTGGTACGTCCCGGCCGCCAGCGCCGCGGTGAGCTGCTCGCCGCGGCCGAGGGCGATGGCGGTGCCGCCGAGCAGGGCGAACGCGACATCGCTGCCGACGTCTGCCGCCACGGCGGACAGTTCCGGCCCGGACAGGCCGGCCTGCCAGAGCTCATTGCAGGCAACCAGGGTGGCGGCGGCATCCGCGCTGCCGCCCGCCAGCCCGGCAGCCACCGGAATGCGCTTCCTGATCTCGATGTCCACCGCCGGCCGGGACGCGCGCCGCCGGCCAGCGGCGCCAGCGGCCCTGGCGAGCGCCGCCGCGGCCCGCACGGCCAGGTTGTCCCGGCCGGCCGGGACGGCGGCCGCGTCCTCTCCCGTCACCCGGACCGTAGTCCGCCCGGCCGGCCGGACCGTCACCTCGTCGAACAGCGAGACGGCATGAAAGACCGTCACCAGGTCGTGGTATCCGTCGGCGCGCAGCGGCCCGACGGCGAGCTGGAGATTCACCTTCGCGGGCACCCGGACGGTCACAGGGGTCACGATCACATGATCGTACGTGTCTCGCGGACTACCCGGCGAACGGTGCGGTTCCGCTGGTCAGCCGGGTAGCCCGGCAGGCCGGCGACCGGCCAGCGCGATCCGGGCGAACTCGGCCACCCCCAGCGACTCGCCGCGCAGCGCGGGATCGACCCCGGCTGCCCTGATCACCCGCTCCGCCCGCGGCGCCGAGCCCGCCCACGGCGCAAGCGCGGCGCGGAGCGTCTTGCGCCGCTGCGCGAACGCGGCGTCCACCACCGCGAAGACCTCATCGCGGCCGGGGCAGCCGTCCGGCCCGGCGCCCTGGCTCGTGCCGCCCGGCACCGCACCGGGATGCCGGGCGAACACGACCAGCCCCGAGTCCACCCTCGGCACCGGCCAGAACACGCTCCTTGGCACCGATCCGGCCCGGCGCACCTCGGCGTACCAGGCGAGCTTGACCGACGGCACGCCGTACGTCCTGCTGCCTGGCGGGGCGCTCATCCGGTCGGCCACCTCGGCCTGGACCATCACCAGGCCGCGGCGCAGCGATGGCACTCCTGCCAGCAGGTGCAGCAGGACGGGGACTGCCGCGCTGTAGGGCAGGTTCGCGACCAGGGCGGTAGGCGGGTCACCGGGCAGCTCCCGCACCCGCGCAGCGTCCCCGGCCACCACGCGAAGCCGGCCGGCCAGCCCGGGCGCGCGCACCGAGACGGTCAGTGGCAGCTCGGCGGCGAGCGCCGGATCCAGCTCGACGGCGATCACCTGGCGGGCCGCCGCCAGCAGCGGCAGCGTCAGCGAGCCGAACCCCGGGCCGACCTCGAGCACGACATCGCCCGGCGCCAGCCGCGCCAGTGCCGTGATCCGGCGGACCGTCCCCGCGTCGGTGACGAAGTTCTGGCCCAGCCGCTTGGCCGGCCTGAAACCGAGCCGGGCGGCGATCTCCCTGATGTCAGCAGGCCCGAGCAGGCCCGCCCCGGCCCGGCCCGGCGGCGCCGCACCAGGCACGGCCGGACCAGGCACGGCCGGACCAGGCACGGCCGGACCAGGCACGGCCGGACCAGGCACGGCCGGACCAGGCACGGCAGGGCCCGGCACGGCTAACCGCGCCAGGGGCCGAAGACGCGCTCGCCGGTCGCGCTGATCACCGCGCACAGCTCGGCCACGTCAAGCTGCTTCACCTCGGCGACGCAGCGCAGGGTGTGCGCGACCATGGCGGGCGAGTTCGGCTTGCCCCGGTGGGGCATCGGGGTGAGGAACGGGGCGTCCGTCTCGACCAGGATCAGGTCGGCCGGCGTCACCGCGGCGGCGTCCCTGAGCTGCTGCGCGCTGGCGAACGTCACGTTCCCGGCGAAGCTCAGCAGGTAGCCGGCGTCCGCGCACCGCTTCGCCATGGCCTCGTCGCCGGAGAAGCAGTGGAACACGACCTGCTCCGGCGCGCCCTCTTCGTCCAGCAGCCGCAGCACGTCATCATGCGCATCGCGGTCATGGATCATCAGCGCCTTGCCCGCTGCCTTGGCCATCTCGATGTGGGCGCGGAACCACTCCTGCTGCAGCGCGGGTGCCGCCCGGTCACGGTAGTAGTCAAGCCCGGTCTCGCCGACGGCGCGCACCTGGGGCAGTGCGGCCAGCGAGCCGATCTCGGCCAGCGCCGCGCCCATGCCGCCAGGACCGGCCGCGGCCGCTGCCGTCTCGTTCGGGTGGATGGCGACCGCAGCGTAGACGTCCTGGTGCTCCGCTGCGCAGTCCGCTGCCCAGCGCGACGACGGCAGGTCACAGCCGACAGTGATCATCCGGGTGACGCCGGCCGCGCGGGCGGCCGCGACGACCTGCGCGACCGGGCGCTCGATCATGTCCAGATGGCAGTGGCTGTCGAAGACCTCGCCCGGCAGCGGCAGCGGCGAGGTTGCCTCGCTCACGCCCGCTCCAGCCTGGCCAGCTCCTCGTCGGCGACCGACGGGTCGAGCTTGGTGAACAGCGGCTTCGGCGGCTGCAACGGCGTGCCCGGCCGGATCGGCGCGTGCTCCCACCGGGCGGCGGTCTGGTAGTCGCCGGTGATGACGGGATACCCCGGCCCGCCGTCCTCGTCCACCTCGTCGACCCGCGGCAGCCCGGACCAGGTGCCGGTACCGCCGAGCATCTCGTAGACCCGCTGTGACGATTCCGGCAGGAACGGGCTCAGCAACGTCTTGCCGTCGTCGACGAGCTGCAGCCCGACGTGGCAGATCGTCCGCATCCGCTCGGGGTCGGACTCGCGCAGCTTCCACGGCGCCTGGTCGGACAGGTACTTGTTCGCCTCGGCGAGCGTCCGCATGGTCTCGGTGATGGCCGCCTTGAACCTCGACCGGGAAAGGGACTCGCCGACTTTTTTGTACGCAGCCCTCGAGTGCTGGAGTATTGCCTGATCCGCATCGGTCAGCTGGCCGGCCGCCGGGATCGTCCCGATGTTCCTGGCCGCGAACGAGACGCAGCGGTTGACCAGGTTGCCCCAGTTCGCCAGCAGCTCGTCGTTGTTGCGCCGGATGAACTCACTCCAGGTGAAATCGGTGTCCTGGTTCTCCGGGCCGGCCACCGCGACGTAGTAGCGCAGGGCGTCCACGTCGTACCTGGCCAGGAAATCCCGCACGTAGATGACGACGGACCGGGAGGAGGAGAACTTCCGCCCCTCCATCGTCAGGTACTCGCTGGACACCACCTCGGTGGGCAGGTTCAGCGCGCCGAGGGCGCCGGGCGTGCCGCCCCTGGCGCCCAGGCCGCTGTAGCCGAGCAGCATGGCCGGCCAGATCTCGGCGTGGAAGACGATGTTGTCCTTGCCCATGAAGTAGTAGGACTCGGCGTCCGGCGACTGCCACCAGGCCCGCCAGGCGTCCGGGTCGCCGGACCGCCTGGCCCACTCGACCGAGGCCGACAGGTAGCCGATGACCGCGTCGAACCACACGTAGATCCGCTTGTCCTGGCGGTCCCGCCAGCCGTCGAGCGGTACCGGCACGCCCCAGTCGAGATCGCGGGTGATCGCCCTCGGCTGCAGGTCGCCGAGCAGGTTAAGGGAGAACTTCAGCACGTTCGGCCGCCACTGGCCGCTCTTGCTCTGCAGCCAGCTCCCGAGTACGTCAGCGAACGCGGGCAGGTCGAGGAAGAAGTGCTCGGTCTCGACGAAGACCGGGGTCTCCCCGTTGATCTTCGATCGCGGATTGATGAGATCGGCCGGATCGAGCTGGTTGCCGCAGTTTTCGCACTGGTCGCCCCGCGCGCCGTCGTAGCCGCAGATCGGGCAGGTGCCCTCGATGTAGCGGTCTGGCAGCGTCCGGCCGGTGGACGGCGAGATCGCGCCCATGGCGTTCCTCGCGAAGATGTAGCCGTTCCGGTAGAGCCCGGTGAAGATCTCCTGGGTGACCGCGTAGTGGTTGCGCGTGGTGGTCCTGGTGAAAAGGTCATAGGACATGTGCAGGCCGGTCAGGTCGTCGACGATGACGCGGTTGTACCGGTCGGCGAGGGCCCGCGCTGTCAGGCCCTCCGCGTCGGCCTGGACCTGGATCGGCGTGCCGTGCTCATCGGTGCCGCTGACCATCAGCACCTTGTTCCCGGCCATCCGCTGGTACCTGCTGAACATGTCGCAGGGCAGCCCGAAACCGGAGACATGCCCGATGTGGCGTGGGCCGTTGGCGTACGGCCAGGCTGGCGCGGCCAGGATGTGACGGGTCGTCGGCGACATGGCCACCAGCCTAGGGCCACCGGGACATGGCCAGGCCCGCTGCCGTGGCGGCCGGCTACCGCGGCGGCACTCCCGGTCCGCGCCACCGCGCCTTGCCTCGCCCCGCGGGCACCGGGCTGAGGCCAGCCGCCAGCGTGGCGGCCGGCTACCGCGGGCGGCACTCCCGGTCCGCGCCACCGCGCCTTGCCTCGCCCCGCGGGCACCGGGCTGAGGCCAGCCGCTAGCCTGGCGGCCGGCTACCGCGGGCGGCTATCCCGCCGTGGGCCACCGCGTCGTACACCTCGCCCCGCGGCAGCCCGCGTTCGCTGGCCACGGCGGCAATCGCCGCATTGGGCCGCAGGCCAGACCGGACCCGGACAGCGACCTCGGCCACGGCGTCCGCGATCCTGGCTGTGGCGGCCGCGGCGTCCGCGGGCACCGCCGCAGCCGGGCGGGCCGGAGCGCCGGCAACGACCAGCGTGATCTCGCCAAGCACTCGCGGGCCGGCCCAGTCGGCAAGCTCGGCCAGGGTGCCGCGGCGGACCTCCTCGTGCGTCTTGGTCAGCTCGCGGCAGACGGCGGCCCGCCGGTCACCGCCGAACGCGCCGGCCAGCGCGGCCAGGGTGCCCCGCAGCCGGCGGCCCGACTCGAAGAAGACGATCGTCCTGCGCTCGGCGGCAAGCTCGGCGAACCGGCGGCCCCGCTCGCCCGCCTTCCTGGCCGGGAACCCCTCGAAGCAAAACCGGTCGGTGGGCAGCCCGGAGACCGCGAGCGCCGCGGTGACGGCGGACGGCCCGGGCAGGACGGTGACCCGGATGCCCGCGGCAGCTGCGGCCGCGATGAGCCGGTAGCCGGGGTCGCTGACGCCAGGCATGCCGGCGTCCGTCATGAGCAGCACGTCGTGGCCGGCCCGCAGCTCGGTGAGCAGCGCGGCGGCCCGCCTGGCCTCCACGTCGTCGTAGTCGTAGTAGGACACGAGTCTGGCTGTCAGTTGCACGCCGAGCGCGACGGCCAGCCTGCGGACCCGCCGGGTGTCCTCAGCCGCGATGATACGTGCCTCGCCGAGCGCCGCGGCGAGCCGGGCCGATGCGTCGTCCGGCCGGCCGATGGGAGCCGCGGCGATCCGCAGCGTTCCCGCGCTGCCGTCGCTCGTGCTGACCTGGTCCGTGCCGTCGTCCATGCCGCCTTTCCCTCCGCCGCACACGCTAGCGCCCGGCGCGCCTACGATGGCATTCGATGAGGGCATATGAAGCCGAGCCGCTGGCCGGGGACCGGCATGACGAGGCGTCTGCGCTGGCTCGCCGGCTGGCCCCGCCGATACCGGGCAGCCCGCTCTGGGGCTGGCTTGGCCCGCTCCTTGTCACGGCGTTCGGCGCGTTCTTGCGGTTCAACCGGCTCAGCGTGCCGCATGCGATCGTGTTCGACGAGACGTACTACGTCGGCGACGCGTACGCGATCCTGCGGCACGGCGTGGAACTCAACCATGTCAAGCATGCGGACGCGCTGCTGGCCAGCGGCACGTCCACGCACATCCTCACCTCGGTACCCGAGTACGTCGTGCACCCCCCGTTCGGGAAGGTGCTGATCGCCGTCGGCGAGTGGCTGTTCGGCCTGACCCCGTTCGGCTGGCGGTTCTCTGTCGCCGTGCTCGGCTCGCTGGCCATCCTGCTCACCGCCCGGATCGCGCGCCGGATGACCAGGTCCACGCTGCTCGGCTGCGTAGCCGGGCTGCTGCTTGCGCTGGACGGGCTCGAGTTCGTGATGAGCCGCACGGCCCTGCTCGACATCGTGGTGATGTTCTGGGTGCTGGCCGCCTTCGGCTGCCTGGTCATCGACCGGGATCGCTCCCGCGCGCGGATCGCCGCGGCGGCAGCGGCGGGCTCGGCCGACGATGCCGGCCCCCGGCTGGGCATCCGCTGGTGGCGGGTCCTGGCCGGGCTGTGCCTCGGCCTTGCCTGCGCATCCAAGTGGAACGGGATCTGGTACATCCCGGTGTTCGGCTGCCTGACCTTCGCCTGGGACCTCGGCGCCCGCCGGGCCGCTGGCTATGCCCGGCCGTGGCGCGGCGCGCTGCTGCGCGACGCAAGCTGGCTCCCTGTTTCCTTCGGGCTGGTCCCGGTCGCCGCGTACATCGCTTCCTGGAGCGGCTGGCTTGCCTCAAGCGGGGGCTACGGCAGGAACTGGGCCGCGCAGCACGGGAACCACACCCCGGTGCTGTCCGCCCTTGACTCGCTGTACCAGTACAACAGGGCGATGTGGCAGTTCAGCGTCACTCTCGCGGCGCATCACCCCTACCAGTCCTGGCCGTGGACGTGGCTGGTGATGAGCCGGCCGGTCTCGTTCTACTCACAGTGCTTGCCGCAGACGGTCACGTGCGGGAAGCTCGGCACCACGGAGCAGGAGGTGCTCGCGATCGGCACCCCGGCCATCTGGTGGGCTTCCATCCTCGCGCTCATCGTCTGCCTGGGCTGGTGGCTTGCCCGCCGGGACTGGCGGGCCGGCGCCGTGCTGGCCGGCGTGGCCGCCGGCTGGCTGCCCTGGTTCTGGTTCGCCTGGCACGACCACCGCACGATGTTCTACTTCTACGCGGTGGTGTTCGACCCGTTCCTGGTGATCTCGATCACGCTCTGCATCGGGCTGCTCATCGGCTCCGCGCGGGCCGGCCCGGCCCGCCGGGCGGCGGGCGCGACCGTCTCCGGCGCCTACCTGATCGCCGTGCTGGCGAACTTCGCCTACATGTACCCGGTGCTGGCCGCCAAGACCATCCCGTACGCTTCCTGGCTGTCCCGGATGTGGTATCACCCCGGCGGCCACGGCTGGATCTGACTCCGCAGGTCCGGCCAAGCGGGGGCCGCGATAGCGCCGAAGACAGCGGGAAACTAGCCTGTTGTCAAGAGCGATAGCGTCCCGTAACCGCATTGTTGCCTGCATCACGCGTCCGGACAGCGCTCCGCTACGTCTATAAGGTGACAGGTTAACGAAGAGCGGAGCGACGATGAGCCCGAGCGAGCAGGTTCCGGACCAGGATAGCCGGTTCGAGCAGGACGTCCTGCCGTTCCTCGGCCAGCTGTACCCGGCGGCGCTCCGGATGACCAGGAACCCCTGCGATGCCGAGGACCTGGTCCAGGAGACCTCGGCCAAGGCGTACGCGGCGTTCCACCAGTTCATGCCGGGCACCAACCTGCGCGCCTGGCTGCACAGGATCCTGGCCAATACGTTCATCAACAGCTACCGGAAGAAGCGGCGTGAGCCGCTGCAGGCGCTTGGCACCGACTTCCATGAGGACTGGCAGGCCGGCACCGACCCGCTGGCGGCCCCGGCCCGCTCGGCCGAGTCGGAGGCACTTGACCGGCTGGCCGACTCGGAGATCCTGCGCGCGCTGCGCGATCTGCCCGAGGAGTTCAAGGTGGCTGTCTACCTGGCCGACATCGAGGGCTACCCGTACCGGGAAATCGCGGAGATCATGGGAACGCCGATCGGCACCGTCATGTCCCGGCTGCACCGCGGTCGCGGCAAGCTCAGGCAGAACCTCGCCGCCTACGCCCCGAAGCGCGGCCTGGCCGCCCTGACCGGCTTCTCCCAGCCAGCGCCCCGGAGCGCGGGCTAGCCGGACCCGGCGGCCGCGACCCGCCGCGAGCCACGGGCGGGGGCGCCGGCCGCCGATCGCCCGGCCCGGTCAGTGGCGCCGGCCAGGGACGGCTGCGTACAAGCTGGAGGACATCAGCCCGCCGCCGCCCCGGCAGCCGAAGATCAGGTCGCCGGCCCCGTACCCGGCGGCACTACAACGCTGATCTGCGGAACTGTCATGTTCTGCGGCTCACTCGCCGCGCCAGGCAGGCGCCCGCTTCTCGGCGAACGCGACCGCTCCCTCCATCGCGTCCGCGGAGGTGAATACCGGGCTGATGATCTCGCGCTGCCGGGCGAAGGCCTCCGCGGCATCCCAGTCAGCCGATTCCACGATGACCCGCTTGCTGGCGGCAACCGCCAGCGGGGCGCCGCGCGCCACGCGGGCGGCGAGCTCCCGCGCTCCGGCCAGTGCCCGGCCGGCCGGCACCAGCCGGCTGACCAGCCCGGCGTCACGAAGCCTGGCGGCCGGGAAGTGCCCGCCGGTCAGCGTGATCTCCATCGCCAGGTGATAGGGGATGCGGCGGGGCAGCCTGAGCAGGCCGCCGGCCCCGGCTACCAGCCCGCGGGTCACCTCCGGCAGCCCGAACTTCGCTTCCTCGCTCGCCACGACAAGGTCGCAAGCCAGCACGAGCTCGAAGCCGCCCGCCAGCGCATAGCCCTCCACAGCGGCGATGACCGGCTTGGCGGGCGGCCGCTCGGTGATCCCGCCGAAGCCCCGGCCAGGCACGGTCGGCACATCGCCGGCCAGGAAGCCCTTCAGGTCCATTCCGGCGCAGAACGTGCCGCCCGCGCCGGTGAGGATCAGCACCCGGACGTCGTTCCTCGCGTCCAGTTCCCCGATGGCACCGGCCACGCCGCGGGCGACGTCGCCATTGACGGCGTTCCTTGCCGCCGGGCGATTGATGGTGATGACGGCGATGCCGTCTTCCACGCTGACTAGAACAGCTTCCGCCATCGCTACCTCACCTGTCCCTGAACCTGACCCAGCTCACCAGTGCTGGACCTGACGCCGCTCACTTGGGCCGGACCTGGCGCCGCTCACCCGGGCTGGACCTGCCGCTCCCTTGGGCTGGAACCTGACGCCGCTCACTTGGGCTGGAACCTGACGCCGCCGTCGAAGCGGACGACCTCGGCGTTCATGTAGTCGTTCTCGATCAGCGCCCGGACCAGGTGGCCGAACTCGGCGGCCGTGCCCATCCTTTTCGGGAAGACGACCGGAGCGGCGAGCCTGGCCTTGAATTCGTCGCTAGCCGGGCCGGTCCCGTAGATGGGGGTGTCGATGATGCCCGGGCAGATGGTGTTCACCCGGACCCCGATGGCCGCGAGATCCCGGGCGGCGGGGACGGTCATGCCGATGATCCCGCCCTTGGACGCCGAGTAGGCGACCTGGCCGGTCTGGCCCTCGATGCCCGCGATCGACGCGGTATTGATGATCACCCCGCGCTGCCCGTCGGCGTCGGCGGGCTGCGTCCTGGCGATCGCGGCCGCCGCGATCCGCATCAGGTTGAAGGTGCCGATCAGGTTGACGTCGATTACCTTGCGGTAGGCGCCGAGGTCGTGCGGCGTTCCGTCGCGGCCCACCGTCCGGGCGGCCCAGCCTATTCCGGCGCAGTTCACGGCCACTCGCAAGGGCGAGTCGAGCGTGTTCGCCAGATCGACGGCCGCCCGCACCGATTGCTCGTCGGACACGTCGGTCAGCACGAAGCGACCGCCCGTTGCGGCCGCCACCGCTTTGCCCTGTTCCTCGTTGAGATCGGCGACGACGACCGCGCAGCCGGCGGCGGCAAGCTCGCGGGCGGTGGCCTCACCCAGGCCGCTGGCGCCGCCTGAGACAATCGCCGCGGTTCCGTTCAGTTCCATGGCGGGAGCATACTGGCCGGCCGCCGGGTGGAACCGAACGGGGTTCGGGGTGCCCGGCCGGCCCGCGCCTCGCGCCAGGATTCTGTCGGTGCCGGCGCCTAAACTCGGAGAAATACATCCGCCGAGGCTGCTGCTGACCCTGGTATCCGCTGACGACGGGTGCCAGCCGCGCGGCGCGGGGCGAGGCCGCGGCGATTGGAGGAAACGTGAGGAAGTACCGCGGAAACCCGTGGGCGGTGCTGCTGGTCGTCTCGCTGGGGTTCTTCATGACCCTGCTCGACCTGACGATTGTCAATATCGCGATCCCGAACATGATCACGAGCCTGCACGCATCGCTCGACGACATCCTCTGGGTGATCAACGCCTATGCTCTGGTGCTCGCCGTCCTGGTCATCACGGCCGGCCGGCTCGGTGACCTGATCGGGCCCCGGATCATGTTCGCAGCGGGCATCGCCGTGTTCACGGCCGCCTCGGCCGCGTGCGGCCTTGCCCCCAGCCCGGGCTGGCTCATCGGGTTCCGCGCCGTCCAGGGACTTGGCGCTGCCATGCTCATGCCGCAGACGCTGACGATCATCACGAATACCTTCCCGCCGGAACGGCGCGGAGCAGCCTTCGGCGTCTGGGGCGCGGTGGCAGGCGTGGCAACCATCGCCGGCCCGACCCTGGGCGGGCTGCTGGTGACTGCCTTCGACTGGCGGTGGATCTTCTTTGTCAACCTGCCGATAGGCGTGATCGTACTTGCGCTGACCTTCGTGATCATCCCGGACCTGCGGCTCGGCCGAAAGCACCGGCTCGACATCCCTGGTGTCCTGCTCGCCAGCGCGGCGCTGCTGGCCATCTGCTATGGCCTGGTCGAGGGGCAGAAGTACAACTGGGGCACCATCACCTCGTTCATCAGCATCCCGCTCATTCTCGTCGTCGGCGTCGTGCTGCTGGTGGCCTTCCTGGTAGTCCAGAAGCTGATGCAGGGCCGGGAGCCGCTGGTGCCGTTCGCGGTATTCCGCGACCGCAACTACGCGGTCATGAACTGGGTGTCGGGCGTGCTCGCCATCGGCATGATGGGGATCTTCCTCCCGTTCACGATCTACCTGCAGTCCGTCCTCGCCTTCTCGGCGCTGAAAGCCGGGCTCGTGATGGCGCCCGCGTCGCTTGTCTCGATGTTCGTCGCGCCAGTCGCAGGCCGGATGACCGACAAGATCGGCGGCAAGTTCATCCTGATGTCCGGCCTGGTCCTGTTCGCGGCCGGCATGGGCTGGATGGCGCTGATCGCGCACCCGGGCTCGTCCTGGCAAAGCTTCCTGGCCCCGCTGATTGTGGCCGGGCTTGGCATGGGCTGCATCTTCGCGCCGCTCATCACGGTTGCGATGCGCAACATCGACCCGCGGATGGCCGGAGCCGCATCGGGAGTGCTGAATACCGTCCGGCAGGTCGGCCTGGTGATCGGTACCGCCGCCGTTGGCGCTCTGCTGCAGAACAGGCTCGTGTCGTCGATGTCGAGCCAGGCCGCTGCCCGTTCGGCCGCGCTGCCGGCGCAGGTACGGGGCCGGTTCATCACCGAGATCCGCAACTCCGCCAAGAACGGCATCCAGGTCGGCGCGGGCCAGAATGGCGGCATCTCCAGGCAAGCCGGCCTTCCTGCCAACCTGGTCGCTGAGGTCGGCAGAATCGGCCACGACGTGTTCACCTTCGGCTATGTGGACGCCATGCGCTCGACCATGGTGCTGCCGGTCATCCTGCTGCTGGTGGGCGCGGCTAGCTGCCTGGCGATCCGCCGGTTCAAGCCCGCCGCCGGCGACTCCGCCGCCGCAGACGTGGCCGGGGAACGCACGGCCACGACGGCCTGACCGCGGGCAACGGCGGCCTGGCTGGCCTGACCGGGCCGGCCGAGCTGGCCACCCAGGTCCGGCAACGGGTACGGCCCGCCAGGTTTTACCTGGCGGGCCGTACCCGTAGCGGGGGTAATACGCCGATCCTTAGCTCACCGGTACTAGCATCTGCGAGCCCAGCAGGCCGGGCAGATCGTCGGGGTCAGGCTCGAAGGGGAACCTGGCGGCGAACGCAGGCTCCAGGTCGGACAGCCAGACCGCGCCCGGATCGAACCGGGCGAAGAACGGCCTGCCCACTAGGTCGGGGTCGCGCGCCTGGATCAGGTGCAGGGCAAACACCTTCTCGCCGGCCACCTCCACCACGCCGTCCACGCACACCTTTCCTGGCGTCGCTGACATGGACGGGCCGCGCACCGTCCGGCACAGGCCGGAGACGGTCCGGTAGGCATCCTGGAAGACCTCGCAGGCACGGACGAGCGGAACCGCGAAATAGTCCTGCGGGCCGGTGTCGCGCTCGACGAACATGTAGTAAGGGACCATCCCGGTCCGGACCTGCGATCGCCACATTTGCGCCCACGTCGCCGGATCGTCGTTGATGGACCGGATCAGCGGCGCCTGCGTGCGGATCACCGCCCCGGTCGCCCTGATCCTGCGCACTGCCTCTCCCACCAGTTCTGGCTCGAGCTCGCGCGGGTGGGAGAAGTGGGCCATGAAGGCCATCGTCCGGCCGCCCTCCGCCACCTCTTCGAAGAGCCGCAGCGTATCGTCGGCATCGGGGTCGCTGACGAACCGCTGTGGCCAGTAGGCCAGCGACTTGGTCCCGATCCGGATCGACTCGATGTGGCCAAGCCCCGCGCCGAGCAGCGGCTCGATGTAGCGGCGCAGCACCGGGGCGCCCATGATCATCGGATCGCCGCCGGTGAACAGGACACTGGTGACCTCAGGATGCGCCCCGAGGTAGGCGACCACCCTGTCGATATCGGCGGTCGCCATTTTCAGGTCCGGCTCATCGACGAACTGCGCCCAGCGGAAACAGTAGGTGCAGTACGCGTGACAGGTCTGCCCCTGCTTGGGGAAGACCAGGACGGTTTCCGGGTACTTGTGCTGGATCCCGGGAACCGGCCCGTCGGGGAGATCGGGAATGTTGAGTGCCAGCTGCCCGGCCGGGTGCGGGTTAAGCCGCATCCGCACCTCGTGCGCGACCGCGCGCACCTCGCCGTCCGGTGCTCCGTTCGCGAGCAGGCCTGCGATCCTCCGGACGTCCGCCTGGGGCAGCATGTCGGCCTGCGGAAAGACCAGCCGGTAGATCGGGTCGTCCGGCGCGGCATCCCAGTCGATCAGCTGCTCGACTACGTACGCATTCGTCCGGAACGGCAGGACGGTGGCCACGGCCTGGACGGCCAGCCGCTGGCCCGCGTCAAAGCCGGCCCTTAAGGTCAGCGCGTCCAGGTGTTTCGCCGTGTACGCGCGGAAACGGCGGCCTGCCAGCGGACTGTCAGGCACTGTCTGCTGAATTCCGGTCACGCAGCTCCTTCCGGTCGGTCGCGGCACCGGCCTCGGAGCCGTGCCGCGAGTCTCCAGCGTGGCGGCAGGTACCTACCGCCGAGGCCAGTTATCCCTGAGACGCAGCCGCCGAGTCGGCGGGCGGTGCGTAACAGTACGAGAAGGTCACGATTAGGGAACGCGTTAGTAATGCCCAGGGTGTCTCCGCGCGGCCGCACCCTGGCCGGTGGCCCTGCTCCGCGATGCCCAGCCAACGCTCCGGAGATACCCGCGCAGGCGGGGCTTTCCACCTGCGTGCGCCCGCTGGCGCGGGACGGATCCCCGTAGCCAGCGGCAGATCCGGCAATGAGAACCTTGTCGCATGCGGGATACCGTCTTGCGATCACGGTGCCCTTCCGGTGTTACGGCGACCATGACCGCGCGCACGCCTATGGTGGCACCCTGACTCGCCCGGCGGAGCCGCTTTCCGTCCAACGCGGGAAGCCGGCTGCCGGTGCGCGGCGCGCGGTGATCGCGGTGGACGCGATGGGCGGTGATCACGCGCCCGCCCAGATTGTCGCGGGGGCGGTACGCGCCCTGCGTGATAGCGGGATACCGGTGGTGCTCGCCGGGCGTCCCGGCCCGCTCCGTCCGCTCCTGGCCAGGCACCACGCGCTCGCCGACATCCCGATCATCGCGGCCGAGGATTCCCTCTCGATGGACGAGGGAGCCCTCGCCAGCTGGCGCCGCCCGAGGTCGAGCATTGCCGTTGCCTGCCAGCTGGTACGGCGCGGCCAGGCGGCAGCCGTCGTCTCGGCTGGCTCGACCGGCGGGATCGTGGCTACCGCGCGGCTGCGGCTGCGGCCAGTGCCCGGCGTGCTCCGGCCTGCCCTGGCTGTCGTGCTCCCGACCAGGCCCGGGCCCACGCTGCTGCTCGATGTGGGCGCGATTGCCGACCCCAAGCCGGAGATGCTGGTCCAGTTCGCTCAGCTCGGCGTCGCGTACGCGCAGACCGCCTGTGGCATCGGCGAGCCTAGGGTGGGCCTGCTGACGATTGGCTCAGAGCCGGGGAAGGGCAACAAGCTGGCCCGCCGGGCGCATGAGCTGCTAGCTGCTGACCCGCCGCACGGCGGCTTGCCCATCGGCTTCACCGGCAACGTCGAGGGCGGCGACCTGCTGGCCGGCCGGGTCGACGTGATCGTGACGGACGGCTTCACCGGCAACGTCGCGCTGAAGACCCTGGAGGGCGCGGCGGCATTTGCCGCCGGGCAGCTTCGAGCCGCCGTCGGCGGCTCGCGGGCGGCCCGCGTCGGCGCCCTCCTGCAGCGCCGCGGCCTGCGCGACCTCGCCGAGCGCCTGGATCCGGACAGCTATGGCGGGGCTGCCCTGCTCGGGCTGGAGGGAACGGTCGTGATCGCCCACGGGGCGGCGACGGCCCGTGCCATCGCCTCAGCGTGCACGCTGGCCGCGAGCCTGGCCAGCGGCGAGATCACCGAGAAGATCAGGGAACGGCTCGGGCCTGCCCGCGGCGGTCATTTCCTGCGCCGGCCCTGAGCCCGTTTGCCGCGCAGGCCCAGAGCACGTTCCCGGGTAGGCCCAGAGCACGTTCCCGGGTAGGCCCAGAGCACGTTCCCGGGTAGGCCCAGAGCACGTTCCCGGGTAGGCCATGAGCCCGGCCGATAAGCTGGACTCATGGCCGATCCAGAGGAGGTACTCGCCCGGCTGGTCGGTGACGCGCTGGGCACGGCGCTCGGCCCCGAGTACGCCGGGGCTGACCCGCTCATCCGGCCATCGCAGTTCGCCGACTTCCAGGCGAACGTCGCGCTGTCCCTGGGCAAGCGCCTGGGTCGCGCGCCGCGTGACGTCGCCGCCCGGCTCGCCGAGCACCTCGACGGCACGGACACGGTGGCGAACGCTGAGGTCAGCGGCCCCGGCTTCATTAACCTCACGTTGCGCGACGAGTGGATAGCCGCCCAGGCGACCAGCCAGCTGGCGGACCCGCGCCTCGGGGTGCCGTCGGCTCAGCCAGCGCAGACGGTGGTCGTTGACTACTCGGGTCCCAACGTCGCGAAGGAGCTGCACGTAGGCCATCTGCGGGCCACCGTGGTGGGCGATGCCGTCGTGCGGGTGCTCGAGCATCTCGGCCACGCCGTCGTCCGTGCCGCTCATCTCGGGGACTGGGGCACCCAGTTCGGCATGATGATCGAGCACGCGCTCGACATCGGCGAGCAGGCAACCCATGAGCAGCTCGCTGCTGCCGAGTTCACCGCGTTCTACCAGGCGGCGCGGGAGAAGTTCGATGCTAGTCCGGATTTCGCGGACCGGTCACGGCGGCGGGTGGTGCAGCTTCAGGCGGGCGATGAGCAGACGCTGCAGCTGTGGCGCCTGCTCGTGGGCGACTCGCTGGAGTACCTCCGCGAGATCTATTCCAGGATGCGCATCACGCTCACCGGCGACGACATGGACCCGGAGAGCTTCTATAACCCGATGCTCGCCGACGTCTGCCAGGAGCTGGAGTCGCTGGGCGTGGCAGTGATCAGCGACGGCGCGCTGTGCGCATTCCCGCCCGGCTTTACCGGCCGTGACGGCAAGCCACTGCCGCTGATACTGCGCAAGAGCGACGGCGGGTACGGCTACGCCACGACGGACGTGGCCGCGATCAGGTACCGGCTGCGGAAGCTGGGCGCGGCCAGAATGATCTACGTGGTCGGGTCCGACCAGGCGCAACACCTGCAGATGGTATTCGCGGTCGCGCGCCAGGCGGGCTGGCTGACCGCTGCGGCGAGCGCCGAGCATGCCGTGATCGGCCTGGTGACGGGCGCTGGGGGGCAGCGGCTGCGCACCCGCAGCGGCGAGCAAGCGAAGCTGATCACGCTGATCGAGGAGGCCGTCGAGCGGGCAGAACGGGTCATCGCGGATCGGTACGACGATCCCGAGCAGCGCAGCCAGATCGCCGAGGCAGTCGGGATCGGCGCGCTCAAGTACGGTGATCTGTCGGTCGCCCGTGACTCCAGTTACGCGCTCGATTTCGACCGGATGCTGGCGCTGACCGGCAACACCGGGCCCTACCTGCAGTACGCGACCGCGCGGATCCGGTCGATCTTCCATCGCGGCGGCCAGGATCCTGACCAGGCCGCTGGACCGGTCGTGCTCACCGAGCCCGCCGAGCGCGCGCTTGCGCTCCGGCTGCTCGGATTCGGCGGGACGGTACGCGGGGTCGCGGCGTCAGCCGAGCCGCACAAGCTGGCCGGCTTCCTTTTCGACGTCGCCAGCGCGTTCACCGCGTTCTACGAGCAGTGCCCGGTGCTGCAGGCACCGGAGCCGACCATCCGGCAGAGCAGGCTCGCGCTGTCGGCGCTGACCTTGCGGGTGCTCGTGACCGGCCTCGGGCTGCTCGGCATCCCCGTGCCCGAGCGCATGTAGCCAGGAATACCTTCCGGCTGCTCCCAGGCAGCTCCCAGGAATTGCTGGCTGATGTCCCAGCCGCGGCACCCGGGTACGCATCTGGCTACCCGCCCGGAAGCTACCCTGATGTCCGGCCGCCGGGCCCGCCCAGGCCGGCAACTTCCATGATCACGGAAATTCGGGGGGCCCCTGGCACCACCTAATTTCCGTGATCATCAAACGAGGCCCCGGCCGGGCCGGCTTCGGCGGGCAGATCACCACCGGCGGCGCCCGCCGGGTCGGGCAGGTGATCGAAGAGATAATAGACAGCGATCACGCCGTACAAGGCCAGCGCCGCCGCCGCCGCGACGAACGCCGCGAGCAGCGTCGCGACCACGTAGCCCGCCAGGCCCGCGCTGAATCGCACGCTGGCCGTGCGGGGCGAGCGCATGCGGACGGACGTGCCGAGCCGCTCCCGGTGGGACTCAAGGTAAAGCCACATCCCGGAGTATCCGATCGAGATCGCGATCATGGTGAGGCCGTAGGCCACCGCCGCGACCGACCCGCCCGCCCGCGACTTCCCCGTCAGGTGCTCGGCCACTAGCGCGGTCGGGAACGGTATCGCCACCACGCCCATCAGCAGGAACAGGTTGATGGCCAGCAGCGGCCGGTCCACCCGGGTCACATGCGCGAGCATCGTGTGGTGATTCAGCCACATGATCCCGATGGTCAGGAAGCTGACCGCGTAGGCGGCATACTGCGGCCAGGCATGCAGCAGCCCATTCGTCAGCTGGCTCGACGAGATCGTTCCTGTCCCGATCGGCAGCAGGTTGAACACCAGCACGGTGATCGCGACGGCGAAGACGCCGTCGCTGAACGACTCGGCGCGCCTGGAGTCCACCCGGTACCTGCCGTGCTCAGCCGCGGCCAGCAGCCGCGGGACCAGCCGGACCAGCGGCACCACCGGGACCCGGACCAGCCGGACCAGCGGCACCACCGGGACCAGGGGACGCGGCGGCCGCCGGGCCCGGCGGCCGCACCGACCGCGCGAGCAACTGGGCCACGTCGACCACCTCCAGCGACTCCTTGGCCTCGCCGGAACTCTTCTTGGCGCTGATCGCGTCACCCAGCATGACCATGCAGTACGGGCATCCGGTGGAGATCGTGTCCGGGTCCGTGCCGAGTGCCTCGTCGATCCGCTCGGTGTTGATCCGCTTGCCGATCCGCTCTTCCATCCACATCCGGGCCCCCCCGGCGCCGCAGCAGAACCCGCGCTCCTTGCACCGGTGCATCTCCTGCGCCCGTACCCCGGGGACCTGCGCCATGATCTCCCGCGGGGCGGTAAAGACCTTGTTGTGCCTGCCGAGGAAGCACGGGTCGTGATAGGTGATCTTCTCGTCGACCGGCGTGACCGGGGTCAGCCTGCCGTCGGCCACCAGCCGGGCCAGCAACTGGGTGTGATGCATGACCTGGTAGTTGCCGCCAAGCTGCGGGTACTCGTTGGCGATCGTGTTGAAGCAGTGCGGGCAGCTCGCCACGATCTTGCGCGCGCCGGCCTCGTTGAGCGTCTGCACGTTCTGCTGCGCCAGCATGCTGAACACGAACTCGTTGCCCATCCGCCGGGCCGGGTCGCCGGTGCACGTCTCGGCGGGACCCAGGACGGCGAAGTTCACGCCCGCGGTGTGCAGCAGCTCCGCGATCGCCTTCGTGGTCTTCTTCGCCCGGTCCTCAAGCGCCCCCGCGCAGCCAACCCAGAACAGGTACTCCACGTCGTCGCCGATCACGCCGTCCACCACCGGCACGTCGAAGTCGAGATCGGTGATCCACTCGGCCCGCCTCGACCCGCCCATCCCCCACGGGTCGCCCTTGTTCTCCAGGTTCTTCAGCATCGACGACGCCTCGGCGGGGAAGGCGGACTCGATCAGCACCTGATGCCGGCGCATGCCGGTGATGTGGTCGATGTGCTCGATGTCGACCGGGCACTCCTGCACGCAGGCCCCGCAGTTCGTGCAGGACCACAGCACGTCGGGGTCGATGACGCCATTCGCGGCCGGGCCGCCAACGAGCGGCCGTTCAGCTTCCTTTTGCACCGAGTCTGCGAGCTGATCCCTGGCCTCGGCGGAACCGGCTAGCAGGTACGGCGCCTTCGCGAACGCGTGGTCGCGCAGGTCCAGGATCAGCATCTTCGGGGACAGCGGCTTGCCGGTCACCCAGGCCGGGCACTGCGACTGGCAGCGCCCGCACTCTGTGCAGGTGGCCAGGTCGAGCATGCCCTTCCAGCTGAGGTCCTCGATCTTGCCAAGGCCGAAGATGTCGGTGTCCGGGTCGGCCTCCTCGAAATCGAGCACCTTGCCGCCCGAGCGCATCGGCTGCAGCGCCCGCAGCCCGTCCGGGCGGCGGGAGAAGAGCACGTTCAGCGGGGCGATGAAGATGTGCAGGTGCTTGGAGTAGGTGACGAACACGAGGAAGCCGAGGATGACCGCGAGCTGGGCCAGGATGCCTGCCGTCTCCAGGACGCTGTTGGTCCCGTGCCCGAGCGGGCGCAGCCAGTGGCCCACGAGCTGCGAGACGAACGCCCCGTGGCGGTAAGGGAAGTCCCCCGTGTTGATCTGCGCGCCGCGGTACAGCAGCAGCGTCGCGATCACCAGGAAGATCATTAGCAGAACGAGCCAGGCGGCGCCGGTGTGCGACCCGGCGAAGCGGGACCTGCGGCCGGCCCGTGCCGGGTCGCTGCGCAGCCGGATCACGGCGAACGTGGCGATGCCCGCGAGCACACCGACCGCGAAGAGATCCTCGGCGAAGCCGATCGCCGCCCAGTGGCCGATCAGCGGGATGGCGAACGTCGCGGCGAACAGGTCGCCGTAGGCCTCGATGATCGTCAGGATCAGGATGACGAAGCCCCAGAACGTCAGGAAGTGGGCGATGCCGGGTACCGACCACATGAGCAGCTTGCGCTGCCCGAATACCTCGGTGACCTGTGTTCCCGCGGCACGGCCCGGGTGCTCCCGCAGGGCCTGCAGCCGCTCGGGGGCCGGCTGCCCGGCCATGGCCAGGCGCCCAAGCCACCACAGCCGGCGTCCGGCGATGGTGAACGCGACCGCGGTGATGGCAAGGCCAGCGATGATG
>WNFB01001578.1_pt1 | contig 19562 bp, 15 predicted proteins | sample 5400501 | NCBI WGS metagenome assembly WNFB01 (sample SAMN13153341, study PRJNA577476) | soil metagenome | isolation source: 200 cm saprolite under Douglas fir tree site 2 hole 1 | place: USA:California | collected 2015-04-18 | reverse complement strand
TCGCAGGCGCGGCCCCGATCGCAGGTTGCGCAGCCCCGAGCGCAGGCGCGGCCCCCGCGAGGAGGGTCACCAGCGCTGCACACCCTGCGACGAGAAGGTTCCGGGTGCGCGGCGTCACGCCGCCGGGCTCCGGGTGACGGTCATGCGCCGGCGGGGGTCCCGCCGAGCGGCCGCCCAAGCAGTTCCTCGTAGAGGTCCGCGACTCGGCGGGCCGTCGTGGCGGCGTCCGGCCACGCCGCGGCGGCCTCGAGTGCCTGGGCGCCGAGGTGTTCTGCCAGCGACCGGTCGGCGAGCACCCGCCCCACGGCCGCGGCCAGGGCGCCCGGGTCCTCCGGCGGGACGAGGAGCCCCGCCTGGCCGAAGGTGAGCAACTCCGGGATGCCGCCCACGGCGGCCGCCACCACCGGCCGTCCGGCCGCGAGCGCCTCGTGGAGGGCCAGGGGGCTCCCTTCCCAGCGCGAGGGCATGCAGAAGGCGTCCGCCGAGGCGATGAGCGCCTTGGCGTCCCTGCGGTTGCCGAGCAGCCGGACCCGGCCCCCGATGTCGAGGTCATAGATCCGTTCCTCGAGGTCGGGGCGAGCCGGCCCCTCGCCGCAGATGACGAAGAGCGGGGGCACGGCACCGTCCATGCGCGCGGCTGCCTCGACGAGGATGTCGAACCCCTTCTGCGGATCGAGCCGCCCGACGCCGACGACCAGGCGCCGGCCCGGCTCGAGGCCGAGCTGGCTGCGGGCCGCAAGCACGTCGGCCTCCGGGATCGGGGTGGGGTCCGCGCCGACCGGCATGACGAGGACCGACCCCGCCCTGGCCGGGGCGGCGGCCCGAGCCGCTCGGGCCAGGTCCTCGGAGACGCAGATCCGCTCCTCGGCGAGCAGGGCAAGCATCCGGTGGGCCACGGTCTCGGCGCCCCGCCGGGTGGACCCGGACTCGAAGACCGCGTTGTGGATCGTCACGATCAGGTGCGGGACGGCGTCGGACCGTGCGGCAGCCCCGGCCGCCAGGCCGGCGCGGACCCCGTGGGCGTGCACGAGGTCGGCACCGTCGAGGGCACGCTTGAGCTCGCGCAGGGCCGAGACCGCCGGCATCGGCGACGGCAGCCGGGGAATCTCGACCGGCCAGAAGGGCGCCCCCGCAGCTTCGGCGCCCAGCCCTCCCGTCGCCCGCGGCGCCGCCACCTCGACCCGCGCCTTGCGGGCGAGCAGCTCCGGCAGGAGCGAGGCGACGTGCCTGCCGATGCCGCCGGTGGTCTGGGCGGTCACCAGGACGATGCGGGCGGGGCGGGATGAGCGGTTCACGGTCGGCTGAGCCCTGCGGCCCGCATGGCGGTGAAGGCCCGCTTGAGTTGGCGGTCGCCCAGTCCGTGGAGCACCGCGAGGTAGACGCCTGCCGTCGTGGCTCCCGCCGCAAGCGTCGCTGCCAGGTGGTGGGCCGGCTTTGCACCCTGCAGGACCACGCCGGCGCCCAGCCCGACGAGGGTGGCGGCCGCGCAGGCAGCAAGCGCGCGGCCGCAGGTCGCGGCGACCCCCGCGAACGCCTCGCGCCCGGCGGACACCGACAGCCGCCGCAGCATCAGGACCGCCGCCAGGGTCATGCCCACCGAGAACGCCCCGGCCAGGGCGGCGATGAGGGAACGCCCCGCGAAGAACGGGTACGCCAGGAAGCTGAGCAGCGTGGCGGAGCCGAACCCCGCCACGGCCCCCACTGCGGGAGAGCGCCCGTCGCCCAGCGCGTAGGCGACCCGGGTCAGCAGGGCGTAGGCGCTGTAGCCGATGAGCCCGGGGGCGAAGGCGGCGACGGTGGCGGCAAGCAGGCGGGCCGACTGCTCCCCCCGGACGCCGACGTCGAGCAGCAGCCGGGACCCCGGCCCGGCGAGGACGAGGAGCCCGGCGGTCCCGCCGAAGGTCAGGACCGCCAGGTTCCGGGAGGCCGTCGAGCACCGCCGGGCGAACTCCGCCTTGTCCCCCCTGGCGGCCGAGCCTGCCATCCCAGGGAAGGCGGCGATGGCGATGGGGACCGCGAGGACCGCCCACGGCAGTTCCAGCAGGGTGAAGGCCAGCCAGTAGGCGACCACCCCGCCCTCGACGTGGTTGCCGATGAGCAGCATCACCCCGAGCAGGAGCTGCTCCATCCCCACCGCCACCAGGGCGGACCCGAGGAGCCGCTGGGTCAGCCGCCGAGCCGCGGGCGGGATCCTGAGCACCGGCCGCCACCGCAGGCCCAGCCGCCAGGCGGGGACCAGCACGGCAAGCGAGAGCGCGGCGACGCCCGCGGTCGTCCCGAGGCCGAGGACCAGCTTGCCGGTGGCCGAGACCTGCCGGATGTCGTGGCCGTGGGCACCCTCGATGCCTGCGTAGGCGAGGTAGGAAGCGGTGACCACGACGCTCGACACCAGCGGCGCCACCGCCGGCCCGGCGAAGCGGTGGTGGGCGTGCAGCACGCCGGTGGTCACCAGCCCGATACCGTACAGCCAGACCTGGGGGAGGAACAGCAGGAGGAAGAACTCACCGAGCTGCCGCTCGGGCCCCCGGATCGCGGGGTCGTGGACGCCCGAGGTGAGGGCGGCCATCACCGGTCCACGCAGTGCCATCCCCAGCAGCACGACCGGCGTGAGGACCAGCAGCACCGTGTTGGCGAAGGCGCTGGCGGTCCGCTCCGCCTCGGCCGGCTCGTCGCCCACCAGCGCCGCGCTGAGGGCCGGCACGAGCACGGCGGCCAGGGCCCCCCCGGCGAAGAGGTCGAACAGCAGGTTGGACGTGAGGTTCGTGCTGGTGTAGGTGTTCCCGAGGTAGGTCAGGCCGAGCACGCTGGTCGCGACGATGGTGCGCACCAGTCCCATGCCGCGGCTGGCCACCGTGAGCCCGGCCACCACCGCCGCGCCGCGTTCCGGTGAGGGGGCGTCGAGCCCGGTGCCTGCACGTGCGCTCGGTTTCATGGGCCTAAGCCTACCGGCCCGGTGGGAGCCGTCCGGGCATGCGATTCCGGCGGTTGGGCGGCGACCAACGGTATGGTCCGGGCATGGTCTTCCTGGCCCTCACGGTCGCGGCCCTGGCCCTCACGGTCGCGGCCCTCGTGGGCACCTCGTTGCTCAGGCGGCCCCCGGCGGGACTCCTCCGCACCAACTTCCGCGGGAGGGACATCCCCGTGGTCGGGGGGCTGGTTATCGTCGCCGGCCTGCTGGCCGGCGAGGCGGCCCTCAGCGTCGCGTACCTGCTCCGGACGGGTGGCCGGTCATCGGTCACCTTCCTGTCACGCGACCACTGGGGGCTGCTCGTCGTCGCCCTCGGTTTCTTCGGGCTCGGCCTGCTCGACGACCTTGCTGGCGGCACGCACGCCAGGGGGTTCCGGGGGCACGTGAAGGCGATGGCGTCGGGACAGATCACCGGCGGTGCGATCAAGGCCCTCGGTGGCGCGGCGGTCGGCCTGGTCGTCGGCGCCCTCTGGGAGCACAGCCTCGGCCCGGCGATCCTGGACGCCGCGATCGTGGCGCTGTCCGCCAACCTCGTCAACCTGCTGGACCTGCGCCCGGGCCGTGCCGCGAAGGTGTACCTCGCCGCCTGGGTGGCGCTCGCTGCCGGGGCATGGGGGAGCGCCTACGTGGTGCTTTCCCTGCCGGTCGCCGCGGCCACGCTGCTCTGGCTGGGTCCCGACCTCGCCGAGCGCGGCATGCTGGGCGACGTGGGGGCCAACCTCCTCGGCGCGGTCCTCGGGGCCGGTGCCGCCCTGACGCTGCACCTGCGCGGCCGCCTCGTGGTCCTGGGGGTGCTCGTCGTGCTGACGGCGGCCTCGGAGCGCTGGTCGTTCTCCCGGGTGATCGAGCGGGTGCCGCCCCTCCGCTGGCTCGACAACGCCGGCAGGAATCGCAATCGCGGCTAGGCTGGCCCCATGACGATCTCGCTTGTCGAGTTTCCCGCAGACGACGCCGAGCGGGCCCTCAGGTTCTGGTCCGGGGTGCTCGGTGCCGAGCTGCAGCCCCGCCGGGACGGCGAGGGCGACGGCTGGCAGACCCACGATGGCACCACGGCCCTCGGCGTCCACGCCCGCGGCCCCGGCCCAGGCGACCGTGTGTCGCTGCCCTACTTCTCGGTGCCCGACCTCCGGGCAGCCCTGGCGCATGTGGAGGAGCTCGGGGGCTCGATCATCCACCCGGGCGAGCGCTGGGCCATCTGCCGGGACTCCGAGGGGAGCCCCTTCGGCCTGACGAACCGCTGAAGTCAGCCCCCGGCGAGGCCAACCACCGGCTTGTTCCGGCTTGTTCAAACTTCAGCGAGCCTGTCGAGACTCAACGGGGCCGGGCCTCACCGGAAACTATGACGCGCATAACAACACATTTCTTCCGGACCTCCTTATCCCCTGCCCGGCCGGTCCCCAAGCCAGGGGAAGGCCGACCACTCACCGTGGCCAAGGCCCTGAGGCGCATTCAGATCCGGCCGGCTTCGCCCAAGGCGACGTCGCCGGTCACCTACCCCAAACAGCGAGACCCCAATTTCTTTGCAACTGTCTGGTGTGTCAAAGGGGGCGATTCTGGGGGCCTCCGGAAGGGTTCCGGGTCTGGGCCGCCGACATTAACGGCACGAGAACTTGCGCAACATTGCCTACTTCGAGCCGCAAACCCTGGACTGCGGCTTACACCGTGGTAATCTCTGCGCCGGTGGCAAAGCACATCTTCGTAACGGGTGGGGTCGTCTCCAGCTTGGGGAAGGGCCTCACCGCCGCCTCTCTCGGTCGCCTTCTCAAGTCCCGTGGCCTCTCCGTGACGATGCAGAAGCTCGATCCCTATATCAACGTCGATCCCGGCACCATGAGCCCCTTCCAGCACGGCGAGGTCTTCGTCACCGACGACGGGGCGGAGACCGATCTCGACCTCGGCCACTACGAGCGCTTCATCGACGAGAACCTGCGCCGGGACTCCAACGTCACCACCGGTGCGATCTACCAGACCGTCATCGCCAAGGAGCGCCGTGGCGACTACCTCGGCGACACCGTCCAGGTCATCCCCCACATCACGACCGAGATCAAGAACCGCATCCTGCGGGTGGGCCAGGAGACGCATGCCGACGTGGTCATCACCGAGGTCGGCGGGACCGTCGGCGACATCGAGAGCCTGCCGTTCCTCGAGGCCATCCGCCAGCTCCGCCTCGACATCGGGCGGGACAACCTCTGCTACGTCCATGTGACCCTCGCGCCCTACATCGGGCCGGCTGGGGAGCTGAAGACGAAGCCCACCCAGCACTCGGTGCGGGAGTTGCGCTCGATCGGGATCCAGCCCGACGCCATCGTGCTGCGCTCCGACCGCCACATCTCCCAGTCGATGAAGCGCAAGATCGCCCTGCTCTGCGACGTCGAGATGCGGGCCATCGCCTCGGCGGCCGACACCGACAATATCTACGAGATCCCGCTCACCCTGCACGCGGAGGGCCTCGACGACTTCGTACTCGACCACCTCCGTATGGAGAACCCTCCCCCGGACCTGACCGAGTGGAAGCAGCTCGTCGCCCGCATGGAGCAACCCGTGTCGAAGGTGCGCATCGGCCTGGTCGGCAAGTACGTGGACCTGCCCGACGCCTACCTCTCGGTCATCGAGGCCCTCAAGGCCGGCGGGTACGCGGCTCGGGCCGAGGTCGAGATCGTCTGGGTCTCCTCCGACGAGAACGGAGCGGGCTCGGCAGCGGGGGGGAGCGCCCTGGACCGGTCGCGCAGCGGCATCGTCCCGGGGCACCTGACCAACGGCGGGCCCGACCTCGTCTCGTCCCTCGACGGCATCTGCGTGCCGGGCGGGTTCGGTATCCGGGGCATCGAGGGCAAGATCGACGCGATCCGCATCGCCCGGGAGGAGGGCATCCCCTTCCTGGGCCTGTGCCTCGGCCTGCAGTGCGCGGTGATCGAGTACGCCCGCAACGTCGCAGGTCTGGCCGGTGCGAACTCGTCGGAGTTCGACCAGTCCACGCCGCACCCGGTCATCGACCTGCTCCCCGGCCAGGAGGGCGTCAACGACAAGGGCGGCACGATGCGCCTCGGGCTGTGCCCGGCGAAGCTCCTCGCCGGCTCGGCCGCGCTGGAGAGGTACGGCGAGAAGGTGATCTACGAGCGCCACCGCCACCGCTACGAGGTCAACCCCGCCTATCACAAGGCGCTGGAGGACGCGGGCCTCGTCTTCTCCGGCGTCTCCCCGGACGGCCGCCTGGCCGAGATCATCGAACTCCCCCACCACCCCTTCTTCATGGGCAGCCAGTTTCACCCCGAGTTCCGCTCGAGGCCGAACCGTCCGCATCCGCTGTTCGCCGGGTTCATCGAAGCTGCCGTGGCGCGGGCAGCGGGGCGGCCCGAATTGGAGCAGGCACTGGAGCCGGCCCTCACGACGGGAGCGCCAGCGGAGCCGGGCAGCGGCCGGGTCTGACCGCAGCTGCGCCGAGCGGTGACCAGCAACCACGAGATCCTTGCGTCGGAGACGCCGTTCCGGGGCGGCTTCTTCAGCGTGGAGGTCGACACGATCCGGCTCCCCAACGGCAACGTCGCCAAACGGGAGTTCGTGCGGCATCCCGGGGCCGCGGCGGTGGTCCCGCTGAAGGACGGCCGGGTGCTCCTGGTCCGCCAGATCCGCCACGCCATCGGCGCCGACCTCCTCGAGATCCCGGCCGGCAAGCTCGACGTAGCCGGCGAGGACCCCGCAGACTGCGCCCGCCGTGAGCTGGAGGAGGAAACCGGGTACCGGCCCGGCACGCTGGAGCCCCTCGGCGCCTTCTCCACGTCGCCGGGCTTCACCGACGAGCGGTTCCATCTCTACCTGGCCACCGACCTCGTCCAGACTGGGCCACAGCCCGAGCACGACGGCGGGGAGCCCATCTCGGCGGAGTGGTGGGCGCTCGACGAGGCGCTGGACGCCGTGATCGGCGGGACGATCACCGACGCCAAGACGGTGGTGGGAATCGCCCTTGTGCGGCTGCGAGGTCGCGCGTGATCGTCGGCGTCCCCGCAGAGGTCAAGGACCACGAGTACCGCGTCGCCCTCACGCCGGCCGGCGCCCGGGAGCTGACCGCCGCCGGCCACCGCGTGCTGGTCCAGGCCGGGGCCGGCGAGGGCTCCGCCATCTCCGACGCCCAGTACCAGGCGGCGGGGGCGGAGATCGTCTCGGTGGGAGACGTGTGGGGTGGCGCCGACCTCATCCTCAAGGTGAAGGAGCCGATCTCGAGCGAGTTCCCCCTCCTTGACGGCGGCCCCGCCGACGGGTCGCCGGCACGGATGCTGTTCACCTACCTCCACCTCGCGGCCAGCAGCGACGTCACCCAGGCCCTGCTCGACTCCGGGATGGCGGCCATCGCCTACGAGACGGTCCAGAGCGCCGACGGACGCCTGCCGCTGCTGGCGCCGATGAGCGAAGTCGCCGGCCGCATGGCACCGCACGTCGGCGCGAGCCTGCTGGAGAAGGGCCACGGCGGGCGGGGGGTCCTGATGGGGGGCGTGTCCGGGGTCCATCCGGCGAACGTCCTCGTGCTCGGCGCCGGGATGGCGGGCGCCAACGCCGCCTGGATCGCCCAGGGCATGGAGGCCGAGGTGGTCATCCTCGACCGCAACATCGACCGGCTCCGCTACATCGACTCGATCCACAAGGGCCGCATCCAGACCCTGATGTCCAACCGCACCACCGTCGAGGAGACCGTGGCGGCGGCGGACCTGGTCATCGGCGCCGTGCTGGTCCCCGGCGCGCTGGCACCGCATCTCGTCACGGAGGCCATGGTGGCGGGCATGAAGCCGGGATCGGTGGTCGTCGACATCTCGATCGACCAGGGGGGGTGCATCGAGACCGCCCACATGACGACCCACTCCGAGCCCACCTACGTCGTCCACGACGTCGTGCACTACTGCGTCGGCAACATGCCGGGGGCGGTGCCGAACACCTCCACCCATGCCCTCACCAATGCCACCCTGCCGTTCGTCCTCGAGCTTGCGGCGTACGGCCTAGCCGGAGCGGTCGCCCGGGACCGTGCCCTGGCGCCCGGCGTCAACCTGTACCGGGGACAGGTCGTCAGCGCCCCCGTGGCCGAGGCTCACCGGCTCCCGCACGTCCCCCTCGCCACCGTCCTGCGGTAGACGGCCCGCAGGTCGCAGGAACACGCGAGCGTCTGGAGCCAAGGGCCGGATCCGCTCGACGAGCGCGCGAAGTCGCCTCGCGCTGTCCAGGTGCCCGCCCGACTCGGCCTGGGCAAGGGCGGCGGCCGCGATGGCCCCCGCTTGGGCATCGTCCCTGGCCGCGGCCAGTTCGGCTTCGGCCAGGCGCCCCTCGTAGTGGGCCACGGGGGTGCCCGTCGACAGCGCACGGGTGACGAATGCCTCGGCGCCCTGGAGATCGCCTCGGGCAATGAGGACCAAGGCAAGTCGCGCCGCCGCCCACGAGGCGAGGTGGGGCAGATGTCGCCGCTCCGACAGATCGAGCGACCGCCGCAGCACCTCTTCGGCCGGGGCCATCTCACCGGCCTCCGCATACCCTCCTCCCATGGCCAGCAGACCCGCAGCCGTCCATTCCGCATGGCCGATTCTCTCCGCGATGTCGACAGCCTCCTCGGCGCAGGCGACCGCCTCGGCGCCCCGACCGAGCGAGGTGAGCGTCAGGCTTCGCTCCATGAGGCAGTACGACTCCGCCTCCTGATGACGCAGGCTCCGGGCCAGCTCGAGCGCCTCGTCGATGTCCTTCAGGCCTTCCTCTCCCTGCAGCATCCAACCCAGGACGGCCCCGCGCGTCCCCAACGGCCAGATGACGCGGATCAGGTCACCGCAGTCCTGGAAGAGGCGAGCAGCGCGGCCCAGGGACTCGACGGCCTCGCCGAGTCGCCCCGCCATGGCGGCTTGCATCGCACGGACGTCCAGGACATCGGCGATCCCCCTCGGGTTGCAGCAGAGCTCGAACAACCTCAGCGCTTCCTCCAACCGTGAGGATGCCCGCTCGATCGCGCCTGCGTTCATGTCGACGATCGCTCCCACATACAGGGCGCCGGCCCTCGCGTCGTGGTCGCCGCCGGCTTCGGCCACCGCGAGCTCGACGAGCTCGGCTGCTCTGGTCAGGTCGGTGGAGCCGGAGACGAGCATGGCCATCCGTGCCAGCAACCGAGAGCGCTGTGGCCCCGACCGCACAGTCGAGAGGCAGGCGCGGATGTCCTCGCGGGCTCCTTCGAGGTCCCCCCGCCGGGTTCGCGCCTCCGCCCGGACCTCCAAGAGCTCCCGTCGTGTGCCCGGCTCGGGCTGAAGGTGCAGCCCGGCTCGGGCAAGGAGCTCCGCCTCCTCGCTGGCATACCGGTCGAGGGCCTGCCGGGCCGCCTGGATGTAGGCGCTCGCCGCCCCCTGGGCGTCGCCCGCGGCTGCGAGGTGTCGCGCCAGATCTGAGGGCTCGGCCCCCGTCTCCTGCAGGGCGCGGGCCGCCATCGCGTGCAGCCTGGCACGCTCACCCGGTTCCAGATCGCCGGCCAGCGTCTCCGAGACCAGGTCGTGCGCCGTGGACCAGCCCCCCTCTCCGGCCCGCGCCAGCCCCAACCGGGCGAGGGTGTCCAGGTCGTCGAGGAGCTCGGATGGATCGTTGCCGGTGGCTTGGTGCAACAGCCCCGCGGGCACCTCCCTCCCAAGCAGCGCCATGAGAGCGAGGATCTCGGTCCGGCGGGGTGGCTGCCATCGGATCCGGGCCGAGATCGCTCGGCGCTGCCCGAGCCTCGCCGCCTTGCGAGCCGGCTCATCCGCCCGCTCTGTCCTTGCGTGCCAGTGGCCCCGGCCATCGGTTGAAGCGAGTCCTTGCTCCGAGAGGGTGCGGAGCACCTCGGTCACGGCGAACGGGGTGCAGTCCGTTTCCTCGACGATGGCGCGGGCGATCCCCGGGTCGGCCACGAGCTCGGAGATGGCGGATGCCGGCAGGGGGGGAAGCGTCACGTGCACCAGGGTTCCGGCCAGACCCGCGAGGTCATCGAGGAACGCGGCGACCGGCCCGTGACGGGCCAGCTCCTCAGGGCGGTAGGCAATGATGAGGCCCATCTCCGGCTGCCGGCCCGCGGCGAGGGACAGGAGCCGAAGGCTCGTGGTGTCGGCCCACTGGGCATCGTCCACCACCGCGGCCGGGGATCCAGCGGCGTGGAGGATCCGGACCGCGCCCTCCATCGAGAGGGCGCGGCGGCTTTCGGGGTCGAAGGACGCCTTGCTCAGGGGTCGCAGCTCCTCGAGGTTGGGAAGTACCTCGGCCAGCGCGATCGCCGCTCGCTCGGAGAGCTTCTCGACGACGCCGATGTCGAGCGCAAGGGCTTCGCGCAGGAGGGAGCGGGCGAGGGTCCAGGGCTCGTCCTGCTCCGCACGGAAGGCCCTCGCGGCCAGCACCGGGAACTCCAAGCTTGCGACCACCTCACCGAGGAGCCGCGACTTTCCGCTGCCGGACTGGCCCGACACGACGACGATCCCGCGCTCCGGTGAGCAGAGCGCGGCCTGGATGCGCCGAAGTTCCTCCTCACGGCCGACGAAGGCGAGGGGGGAGGCACCCCCGACGACGGGCAACCGAGCACGGCGCGCCCGTGGCGTGTCGGCATCGGCGGCCAGCACCGGCTCGCCGCGCAGGATCTGGATCTGCAGCCCCAGGATCTCGTCCGACGGGTCCAGCCCCAGCTCCTCGGCGACGCGCCTTCGGAAGGTGTCGAGAACGGCGAGGGCCCCGGCTGGGTCGCCGGAGGACGAGAGAGCCCTCGCCAGGAGGAGGTGGCCGGCTTCCCTGAGGGGCTCCTGGTCGACGGCTCGCTCCGCCAGGGCCACCGCCCGTCCCGGCTGCCCTGCGGCCAGCGCCGCGGCGGCGGCACCTTCGAGCGCATCGAGGTTTGCCCGGCAGAGCTCGCGCCGAGGTCCCTGCGCCCACTCGGCGTACGCGTCCTCGGGGAGCGGCTCCCCGCTCCACGCGTCGAGGGCGGCCTGGAACTCCAGGAACGCCGGTTCAGGTCGCCCCTCGGCGAGTGCCGCACGCCCGGCCTCCACATGGGCGAGAAAGGTTTCGGCGTCCACGAGGCACCGGTCGTCGCCGGCGAACGAGTAGCCACCCGAGCCTGCGAGGATAAGCGTGGGATCCCGCAGGGCTCGGCGCGCCCGGCTGACCAGCACATCCAGGTTCGCGGCGGGATCGGCCGGGGGACGTTCGGGCCACAGGGCAACGGTGAGGGAGTCCTTCGAGACGTAGCCGCCTCTGCGCGTCACGAGGTGACGGAGCAACTCCCGGACCAAGCGGCCCCCGAAGCTCGCCGCCGGGAGCTCGTCGCCGTCCAGGCAGACCGCGAACCGTCCCAGCAGGCGGATCTCGACCTCCCCGGTGCGCACGCACCCATTTGACGCTCACCACTGGGGAGAAGCAAGGGGTTTCCCCGTAGCGCGGTGGGAGCCGTTCAGGCTGCCAGCGGGCCGCTGGGAAATTGCAAGGACCGACTCCTACCCTCGGCAATCGACGGGCTGAGAGGCAGCCCATCGGACACAAGGAAGGGGCAGCCATGACAACAGCAGCGGACGTTTTGCAACGGTACCTGGGGGCGATCGACGCTCACGATCTCGCAGGGGTGCGAGCCTGCCTCGCTCCGGACACCGAGGTCGTGGCGCCTGGGGTGGAGTTGCACGGGGAGGAGCAGGTCGTCGGCTGGATCCAGGTCTTCCTCGTCGCGTTCCCGGACCTGGCTCACGAGGTCCGCTCGGTGCTCGAGGTCGACGGCGGGTACGCCGCAGAGGTGCGGTTCTCCGGGACGCACACCGGGCCGCTCGCGTCCCCGGCTGGCGAGATCGGACCCACGGGCAAGGCGTTCGCCTTCGACTACGTCCACGTCTCGGGCCTCGCCGGCGAGCAGATCTTGAGCGACCACATCTACTTCGACCAGCTCGGCTTCCTGAGCCAGCTCGGGCTCCTGCCCGCGTAGGGCGGCAAGGGCGGGGCCGTTCGCTTACCCGGAGTTTCAACCGCGAGAGGAGGCAATCCCATGGCAGGCAACGACGTCATCGATCAGGCAAAGGCCGGGGAGTTCACGGGGAGGGTGCTTGGCGACACCGCGTCGACCACCACCACCGTCCTGGCGGCCATCGGCGACAAGCTGGGTCTCTTCAAGGACCTGGCGGCGAATGGACCCACGACCAGCGGCGAGCTTGCGAACCGCACGGGAACGAACGAGCGGTACGTCCGGGAATGGCTGGCCGGCATGTTCGCAGCCGGGTACCTCACCTACGATGCGGACAGCGGTCGCTACGAGCTTCCTCCGGAGCACGCGCCGACGCTGGTCGACGAGCCCGGACCGGCGTTCTTCGGCGGTGTCCACCAGGAGCTCCTGGGCGCCATTCAGCGCTACGACGCCATCGTCGAGGCGTTTCGCCAGGGCGGGGGCGTCCGGCTGTCCGACTTTCCCGAGGACGTGCACACCGGGATCGCCCGATTCACGGCGATGTGGCACGAGCACCTCCTCACCCAGCTGTGGCTGCCGGCAGTTCCACAGGCCGGGGCGATGCTCGAGCGCGGGGTGGACGTTGCGGACGTTGGGTGCGGCCAGGGCCGGGCGCTCATCAAGCTGGTCCAGGCCTTTCCGCAGTCCCGGTACGTGGGCTACGACAGCCTACCGTCCAGCATCGAGAAAGCAGTCGCCAACGCCGAGGCCGCCGGCGTGGCCGGCCGGATCCGGTTCATGGAACTCGACGCCGCCAGGGGGCTGCCCGAGTCCTTCGACCTGATCACCACCTGGGACGTCATCCACGATGCGGTCGACCCGCTCGGGATGCTGCAGAGCATCCGCGAGGCCCTCCGGCCAGGCGGCATCTACCTCTGCCTGGACATCAACTGCTCCGATGTCCCGTCCGAAAACGTCGGGCCTGTCGCCTCGCTGCTCTACGGGTTCAGCACGCTGCTGTGCATGACCGTGTCGCTCGCCCACGGTGGTGAGGGGCTGGGGACGATGGGGCTCCCGGAATCAAAGCTGCGGGCGCTCAGCACGAAGGCGGGCTTCTCGTCGGTGACCCGGGTGCCGATGGAGAACCCGTTCAACAACCTGTACCTGATCCGGCGATGATGCGAAGGAGGACATCCTGAACGCAGAGCCAGAGCTTCCGCACCCTCGGCCCACGGCTCTCCGGGGGCTCGTTTTTCAGTCGCGGCAATTTCGTACTATGCTCGAATGAGTGGCAGGCTTCGCCAGGTGGGGGTGGAGCAGGACCTTTGGCGCGGGGTTCGCGCCTGGCGACGAGGGAGGTTCCGGTGCCGCTCAGCGAGGACGGACTTGCCCAGTCTCGGAAGCGCCTGGACTCTGAGCTTGCGGAGATCGAGAAGGAGCTTGCCGATCTCGGCGCCGAGACCGACGGCTCGATCAAGGTCTCCCTGGACGAAGGCTTCGCCGACGCGGCCCAGGCGACGTCCGAGCGGGCCAAGGTCCTCTCCTTCGTCGAGGGCCTGATCAACCACCTGCACGACATCCAGGCCGCCCTCGGCCGGGTCGACCGGGGCTCGTACGGCCAGTGCGAACGCTGCGGCAAGGACATCGCCCCGGAGCGCCTCGAGGCCGTACCGACCGCCCGCCTCTGCATCTCCTGCGCGCAGAAGCGCTGAGACAGGCCCGGGTCATCCTGCTGGTCCTCGACTCCGTCGGGGTCGGGGCTGCGCCCGATGCCGCGGCGTACGGCGATGCGGGAGCCAACACCCTCGGGCATATCGACGAGGCGGTGGGCGGCCTCGCGCTGGCGAACCTCGGCCGCCTCGGCATCGGCAACGTCGTCCGGCTGGCCGGCACCCCGCCCGCCGGGACGCCGCTGGGTGCCTACGGCACGATGGCAGAGGCCTCCGCCGGCAAGGACTCGGTCACCGGCCACTGGGAGCTGGCCGGCGTCGTCCTCGACCGCCCCTTCCCCACGTTCCCCGACGGTTTCCCCGATGAGGTCATCGCCCGCTTCGAGCGGGAGATCGGCAGGGCCAGCATCGGCAACGTCGCCGCCTCGGGCACAGAGATCATCCGGTTGCTCGGCGAGGAGTCCCGTGCCACCGGCAAGCCGATCGTCTACACGTCCGCGGACAGCGTTTTCCAGGTCGCCGCCCACGTCGACGCCGTGCCGGTCGCCCAGCTGTACGACTGGTGCGTCAAGGCGAGGGCGATGCTGACCGGCGACGTCGAGGTCGGTCGGGTGATCGCCCGGCCGTTCGCCGGCCCGCCGGGCGCCTTCGTCCGGACCAGGGACCGGCGGGACTACGCGGTCGCGCCGCCCGGGCCGACCATCCTCGACCGCGCCAGTTCCGCGGGACAGCCCACCACCGCAATCGGGAAGGTGGGTGACCTGTTCTCGGGGCGGGGCATCGCCCGCAACCTCAACGCCAAGGGCAACGAGGCGTGCATGGCCGCCCTCATCTCGGTGATCGCTGAGGACTCGCACCCGGGCGGCAGCCTCGTGTTCGCCAACCTTGTGGACTTCGACATGCTCTTCGGTCACCGCAACGACGCCGCGGGGTATGCCCGCGCGCTCCGCGACTTCGACTCGGCCTTGGGGGACGCCCTCCGGGCACTCCGCAGCGGCGACGTCCTCATCGTGTCGGCCGACCACGGCAACGACCCGACGACGCCCTCGACCGATCACACCCGCGAGGTCGTTCCCCTGCTGGCCGTCGGGGACGGGGTGCCGGCCGGGCTCGACGTCGGGCGCCGGTCGACCTTCGCCGATGTCGCCGCAACCGTCGCAGGCCTGCTGGGGCTGGATCCTCCGGCCGCGGGAATCACGTTCTTGTAAGTCGGGTGCGGCTCTTGCTTTTCCCAGCGCCACCGGCCTAAGATGCGCCTCCAAGACTATTTGTAGACAAAAACTCTTGTGGACGAGGAGCCTTCGGTGAGGTGGGACGACGAGCTGAGGCGTAGCGACGGCGGTGCCCTGGAGGACCAGCAATTGTTCCTCCCCGACACCGTGCCGCTGCCAGTGTCCCCGCCGGCGCAGGCCCGGCGCCCCGCCCCTGAACCCACCCCGCAACCCGTCCCGGCCCCCGTGGACCTGGCGCTCGAGGCTGCCGTCGAGCCGATCCCCGAGGCGGTCGAAGAGGTGGCGGTGGAGCCAGACCTGGCGCCCGACGTCTTCCCGACCGTCGACGCAGACCTCCTGTGGGAGCCGTCCGCCAGCAGCATCGCCGAGGCGGCGCCCGCGCCGGTCGTGCTCCCGGTGGGCAGGGTGCTGGCCGTGGTCAACCAGAAGGGTGGGGTGGGCAAGACCACGTCCACGATCAACCTTGGTGCCGCGCTCGCCGCCGACGGGGCCAAGGTCCTACTCGTGGACTTCGATCCGCAGGGGGCGCTCTCGGTGGGGCTGGGCCTGAACCCGAACTCCCTGGAGTTGACCGTCTACAACCTTCTCCTCGACGCCTCCGTCACCTTCGACGAGGTCGTCCAGAGTTCCAAGACCGAGGGCCTCGACCTCATCCCGTCGAACATCGACCTGGCCGGGGCCGAGATCATGCTGGTGTCCGAGGTCGCCCGCGAGCAGTCGCTCAAGCGGGCACTCGCACCGGCCCGGGACCGCTACAACTACATCCTGATCGACTGCCCCCCGTCGCTCGGCCTGCTCACGGTCAACGCCCTCACGGCTGCCCAGGCGGTGCTGATCCCCCTGGAATGCGAGTATTTCGCCCTGCGGGGGATGGCACTGCTCATGGACACGATCCACAAGATCCAGGAGCGGATCAACCCCGACCTCGAAGTCGAAGGGATCCTGGCGACGATGCTGGACGCGAGGACGATCCACGGCAGGGAGGTCCTGAGCCGGGTCACCGACGCGTTCGGGGACAAGCTCTTCAAGACCATCATCCACAAGACCATCAAATTCGCCGAGGCCCCCGTGGTCGGCGAACCGATCGTCACGTACGCGCCGAAGTCCGGCGGGGCACGGGAGTATCGGGAACTCGCAAGGGAGGTGATGTCCCGATGACCCGTCGAGCGAGCCTTCCCGGCGTCGACGAGCTGTTCCGGAGTGCGAAGGACAGAGCAGGGGATTCCGAGCCTGCCGAGGCGGTAAGTCTACAAGTTGCCAAAGGTCCAGAGCCACTTGTGGACGCTGTGGACGAGGTCCGGGTGTACGAGGAAGCGATTCCGCTGCCGGCTGGGGAATCGCCCCAGGCGGCGCCCCCCCAGCCCGTGAGCCTGGGCGGCGCGGCGGGGGAGAGCGATACAGGGCGCCGTCCCCGCCACGACGAGAAGGTGACGTTCTATTGCACCGCTTCCGACCTGACCCGCATCGAGCGGGCACGGCTGGCCCTCCGAGCGGATCACAAGCTGGCCTCCGACAGGGGCCGGATCGTGCGGGCGGCGCTGGCCGAGATCCTGGATGACTTCGAGTCCCAGGGGTCTTCGTCGGCGCTGGTGCGACGCCTGCGGCACGACCGGTCGCCCTAACCGCCCCAAGGGGCGTTTAGTCCGTAGATCGACTTATCGACTTATGGCGAAGTCAGCCAGGATCTTTGGCGCGACTCTCGACAGCGAGGGAGCCGTCTGGGGGGCCCAGGATCACCCAGAATCTGGGGGACTCAGAGATATCTAACGGTCAACTGAAGCTTGACCAGGCAGGGTGAAGCTTTAGTTGACGGTGAGGTATGGAAGTATCTGGTGCAGTTTGGGGCCTCAACAACCGCCAGTCCAGGCTCGAACCCTGTGCTCTTGTCTCCGAATCAACAAGTTCCCGAGTGCCGAGCCGCTATATACACTCCGAATCGACAAAGAGACAAGTGGTGAAGCTGGTTCGGAGCTTTATCCGTCAGTCCCTAGATCGTCTTGACGGTGAGAACACTACCCGACAGGGCGCCGTGTTGCTAGGGAGATTTCACTCTTTTTCCTGAAGGGAGCTGGATCAAGGCTCTATGCGCACAAGTTGATTTATCGATGCATAGACAAGGAGCACTCGCCATGCCCGCCCTAATAGTTCTCTATGCACCCATCCCCCGGAGGGTTGCTTCTAGGCGTGTTATCGTCCACTCACGAATCAGGGCGATCCAGGCAAGACAGGCGAATCGGGGCCTATCTGCCGAGTGCAATGCTCGACCAATCCGATGGTCCTCGGTGCCACCGCGACAAGATGCCCTGCGCAGCGCCGAGCGAGCACCTCGCCGGCTCCTCAGCCCTCCTGGGAGGTGTGCCGATGAAGAGTCACGTGTCCCAGGTCCTGATCGTGGAGGACGATGATCAGGGTCGTCTCCTCCTCGAACGCATCCTCGAGACCGAAGGTGGTTACGAGGCCACACCGGCGGCCAGCGTGGTCGAGGCTCGCCAGTTCCTCCTCAACCACGAGTACGAGGCCATCCTGATCGACGTCTGCCTGCCGGCGCAGTCGGGGATCGCCCTGCTCGAATACGTTCATGCCCGCCACATCGACACCGCGGCCATCATGGTCACCGGCCACGACGACCGCCACCTCATCGAAGCAGCATTCGCCAATGGGGCCTATGGCTATGTCGTCAAGCCCTTCCGGGTGGGCGAGCTGCTGATCAGCCTTGCCAACGCCCTGCACCGACGGGAGCTCGAGATCCACAACCGAAGCCACGTCCGGGAGCTCGAGGAGAAGGTCCTCGTTCGAACGAGGGCGTTGCACGAGACGCTGGCCCCCCTCGGGGAGGAGGTGCTGCCCCCCATCGCCGTCGAGGAGGTGATCGAGCGGCTGTCGGCAGCCTTGACGGTGCGCCACGAGGAATCCGGTGCACACATTCGCCGGGTCAGCGAGTTCTCCGCGCTGCTGGCGGACCGGGCTGGTCTGATGACATCGGACCACGCGGAGTTCCGGCTCGCCTCGAGCCTGCACGATGTCGGCAAGATCGGGGTCCCCGACGCCATCCTGCAGAAGCCAGGGCCGCTCACGCCCGGCGAGCGTGCCGTCATGGAGCGCCACACCGTCATCGGCCATACGTTGCTGAAGGGTTCGGCCTCCGCCGTTCTCAGCCTGGGCGCCACGATCGCGCTCACCCATCACGAGAGGTGGGACGGCACCGGCTACCCGATGGGGCTCGCCGCGGAGGCGATCCCCATCGTTGGGCGGGTGGTGGCCATTGCCGACGTCTTCGATGCCCTGACGAATGACCGGGTCTACCGGGCCGCCTCCTCGGTCGAGGAGGCCGTCGCGACGATGGCGCACGGGCGTGCCAAGGACTTCGATCCCGCCCTCCTCGACGCCTTTCTCGGATCCATGGATGCGATAGTGGTCCTTGCGGAGACCCACAAGGATCCCGCTCCCGTGCCTGCGACTGCCGAGGACGCAGCGAGAGAACAGGTATCGCAGTGAGCGAGGAACCCGGTGGCGCTTTGGATCCCGTGGCGGCAGACCTCGACATCAACCGCGACATCACCGAGCGGGCGGGTCGTGCCCAGTGGCAGTTGGCGGCCATCGTGGAAGCGTCCGACGACGCCATCGTCAGCCACACGCTCGCGGGCATCATCGTCAGCTGGAACGCCGGGGCGGAGCGGACCTACGGCTACCCGTCCGACGCCATGATCGGGCGGTCGATCAGTGTCCTGGTCCCCGCCGGCGCGCCGGACGTGATGCCCGACGTGCTGCAGCGGATCCAGCAGACCGAGCGCGCCGAGCATTGCGACACGGTCCATGCGAACAGCATGGGGGAGCGCCTCGACGTCGCGATCACGGTGTCGCCCGTCCTGGATCCCTCCGGCAAAGCCGTCGGTGCGGTCACGATCGCCCGCGACGTCACGGAGCGGCTGCCCCGGGGGCTGCCGCTCCGTGGGGAGACCAACGAATCGGAGCTGGCGAACCGCCGCAAGACGGAGTTCCTCTCCCGGATGAGCCACGAACTTCGGACGCCGCTCACGGCGATCCTGGGATTCGGCCAGCTCCTGGAGATGGGAAGGCTGACACCGGCCCAGCAGGCCGAGTCGGTGGACAACATCCTCAAGGCCGGGCGACACCTCCTCCGGCTCATCGACGACTCTGTCGATATCGTAGGGATCGAGGAAGGCCGTATTTCGTTCTCTCTCGAACCTGTGCAAATCTCGGATGTGATGCGGGAGGCGTTGGACCTCATCCGCCCCGCGGCCGAGCGGCGCGGGATTGCGATCACCGCGGTTTCCGAACACGACGACTGCTACCTGATGGCAGACCGCCAGCGTCTCGTCCAGGTCTTCCGGAACCTGCTCTCCAACGCCGTGAAGTACAACCGTGAGGACGGCATGGTCAGGGTCTCCTGCGGCCAGGCCGAGGGCTGCCTCACGGTCCAGGTGGCAGACACCGGCCCGGGCATCGCCCCCGAGAAGCGGGACCGGATCTTCACGCCGTTCGAGCGCCTCGGTGCCGAGAAGAGCGGCGTCGAGGGCACCGGTCTCGGGCTCGCCCTCTCGCTGGAACTCGTCGAGGCAATGGGCGGGACCATGACGCTGCAGAGTGCCCTTGGCCGGGGGAGCACCTTCTCCGTGACCCTGCCCATCGCGGCCCGACCGACGGGCAAGGTGGCGGTGCACCGCAGGCCTTCCCCCGCCCTGGACACGGCGAACCCGGTGCGCTCCTGCACGGTGCTCTACATCGAGGACAACCTGGCGAACCTCGAAGTGATGGAACTCGTCCTCGACCACCGGCCG
>WNFB01001577.1_pt1 | contig 19567 bp, 19 predicted proteins | sample 5400501 | NCBI WGS metagenome assembly WNFB01 (sample SAMN13153341, study PRJNA577476) | soil metagenome | isolation source: 200 cm saprolite under Douglas fir tree site 2 hole 1 | place: USA:California | collected 2015-04-18 | reverse complement strand
TGATCCAGACCCAATGGGATCTGAATCCGGGCCAGACCGGCAGTGTCAACGTCATTGGCTGGTTCACCAACCCGGCCCAAGCGCTCCACAACGGCGCTGCCAACACGAACATCGCCTCCAGCCGGATTAAGGGGCAGCTCTCGCCGGGCGCGCCGGCACCGACCTCCTATCCGGCCGTCTTCACGGCGTTTACCCAGAACGCGGTAGGTGGCATCGGGAGCGCGGGAGGAAGCCTCAGGCTGTTCTCGATCAACATCAGCGGACCCAACAAGACCGCCACCCGGACCGACAACCTGAACCTCCAGCTCGACCTGACCGGCGCGGGCAGCCAGCGCCCCGGCACCTACACCGGCACCCTGAACATCGAGGCAGTCACGCAGTAGCGAGGATCTATGCCCGGTCCGGTCTTCCACAATCGATTCGACCCGCGTCGCCTTCGGGCCGGTCTGGCCCTGGCGGTCATCGGCGCGCTCGCCCCAGGCGCCGCCCGCGGGCAAACGGTCAGCCCGCCGATTGCGGAGTATCAGGAGCGCGCGCGCGCCAGCTTCCAGCTGTCGAACGGCTCCATCTTCCCGCTCACGGTGGTGCTCGAGCCCCGCGGGTTCGACGTGGCCGAGAACGGCGACGTGATCGCCACGCCGCTGGACACCACCCGGGTCCGAATCAAGCTCTCCGCCACCAGCTTCCGGATGCAGCCCCGGTCCACGTACACAGTGTTCTACGAGGCGGCGGCGGACGGCGCGCCGGCCTGGTTCACGATCAGCTCGGCGATGAGCGGCGCCCGGACCGACAACGGCCTCAATCTCCGCATCATCCTGCCCCACGTCGTGTACCTCAACCAGAAGCAGCCGCTGCGCAAGGACGAGGTGGCGGTTCGCCGCCTGGAGCTCAATACCGAGACCAAGAAGGCCCGCGTGCTGCTCGAGAACCTGAGCCCCCACCTGGGCCGGGTCCTCGAGTTCCGTTTGGCGACCGCGAAGGGGCAGAGCCGGTCGACCGGTGCGTTTCCCCTCCTCCCGGGTCATCGGCGTTGGGCTGAGGTCGACTGGGATCTGGATCAGCCCCCGGCGCGAGTGACGGCGCGGTTCGCCAAGTTCTCGATCGACACGACGCTCGCCCCCGTCCCCGCCACCCCGGCAGCCGGCCAGACGGCCGACGGCGGACGCAGCCCCGATGCTACCCGGAGCGGCGCACCGCCGCCGGCCGGCACCGACCGGCGCTGATCCTTCCGCCCGGACGGGCTGGCGAGCGTGGCTCGTGGTCGCGCTCGCCGTCGGCGCACCCGTGGGCGTCCCCCGCACAGCCGCAGGACAGACCGTCGTCGAGGTGCAGGGTGGCGGCTCCTCGCTGACCGGAGGCTACGGAGCCGCCGCGAATTTCTGGCGTGACGGGACCGAGGGCTGGGTGGGCCTCGGCTACCTCGACGGTCTCCGGCTGGGAGCCTTCTTGCGCAAGGCGATCGGCAAGGACACGCTGCGCGTGGGCAACGACGCGCTGGTCGTGCGCTACCCCACTGACGTCTTCGGCTCCGGCACCAACCTCCTCGTCCAGGGCGCGAGCTACGCACGGACCCGGGGCCGGACCTCGTTCGTCGCCTTCGGCGGCGCAAGCTCGGAGGGCCTGGCCGCGCCGTCGTTCTTCGCCGCGCGGGCGCAGGCGCCCATGGGCGCGCTCTTCGTGGAGCATCGCGCCTCGCCGGTGCTCCACTTCACGACCAGCGCGATCTTCGGCCAGAGCCAGACCATCGTTCCCGGCGTCTCCTGGCAGGCCACGCCCGACGTCACCACCGCACTCGTGGCCGGCGTCGGCGCGGGCCGTCCCTACGCGGCCGCCAGCGTGGTCGCGCGAAGCGGCCGGCTCGGCATCAAGGCGTCGTACGTCTTCAACCCCGACCGCTTCCGCCGGGCCGACGTGCCGGCGCCGCTCCAGACCGATGTGGACCGGGAGAACATCGAGCTCACCTACCAGATCAGCCCCGACTTCAGCATCGGCGTGAGCCGGCAGCATTTCGTGCAGGACTCGGCGGACATCGCGGTACCCAGCCGCGCGTGGGGAAACTCAGTGTTTCTCGGCGGACGCACTGGCGACGTTCGCATTTCCGCGGGCCTCTACGATTCGCATGCCGACAGCGTCAGCAACCTGAGCACCTTCGTCGGCGCCGGCCGGCAGGTCACCTCGTGGCTCGATGCCGAGCTGTTCGTGCTTCAGAGCCGGCCTCAGGGGCACCCCGTCACGACGACGCCGGTCCTCAACCTCCGCCAGCGCGTGTCGCCGAAGGTGGGGCTGATGCAACAGATCACGCTCAGCCAGGGCCGGCCACGCCTGCTCCTCGGAGGGAGCTTACTCACGCAGATCGGCGAGTTCGCCCTGGACTACGCGATCGTGCATCAGCCCTTCCAGCCGTTCAACCCGTTCAGAAGCGCGTTGAATCTCACGGCTCGGCTCCAGCTTGGCCGATATTCGACCAGCTTCGGCACCTTCGTGCAGCCCGACGGCTCGGTCGACTATGCCGCGTCGGGAAGCACGTTCCTCTACATGGGAGAAATCGGGGGGGTACAGCCCCAGCGCATCGGCGGCGGAAGCATTGCCCGCTACGTGGTCCGCGGGCGGGTGCTCGACGAGGCGGGTCAGCCGGTCGAGGGCGCCGCGGTGGACCTCGACGGCGAGGCCGCGTTCACCAATTCGAGCGGCGAATTCCTGCTCCGCACGAGCCGGCCGCGACGGTTACACCCCAAGGTGCTCCTCGACGACTTCCTCCTCCCCGGGCGCTGGACGGTCCAGGCCGTCCCGACTGAGGTCCTGGCCCAGCCCGAGGATCGGGCGCAGCCGATCGAAATCCGACTCGCCCACGCCGTCAGCTCCTCGGTGCCCCCGGTCGCCCCGGTTCCGGCCGACTCGCTCCGCCCGGTCCCCGCGGACACGTTGTATCCCCTGCCCCGGTCCTCCACGCCTCCTTAAGCTTCGCCGCCATGCATCCGGACATCTTCACCGCCCCGTGGGCCGAGGCCTGGCGCAAGGAGCTCAACGCGAGCACCGTTTACCGTGAAAAGGCCGCGGCCTGGGAAGGCGCGGTCGCACTGCACATGAGCGCCGATCCCGCCCTCGGCGTGGCCGAGGCCAGAGCGGTCTGGCTCGATCTGCATCACGGCGCGTGTCGCGACGCGCGGCCCGCAACGCCGGACGATCTCGCCGCCGCGAAGTACGTGATCGGCGCGGAGCCCGCCGTCTGGAGGGACGTGCTCGGGGGGCGGCTCTCGCCGATCGGCGCTATCCTCACCGGCAAGCTCCGCCTGCTGCGCGGTAATCTGATGGGGCTCCTGCCCTACCTCGCCGCGGCGCAGGAGCTGGTCGTCACCGCGACACACATCGATCGCCAGTTTCCCGATCCGGGCTGACGCGGGCTCGCCCGCGGAGAAAAAGACGCGGCGGCCGGTCGAAAGACCGGCCGCCGAATCGGGACGGCGGGATTTGAACCCGCGACCCCTGCAACCCCATTGCAGTGCGCTACCGGACTGCGCTACGTCCCGGGCGGTGCGGAGGCGAAGTGTAGCCCGCGGCGCTTCCGGAGGGAAGGGGTAAATTCCGCCCATGCATCGACGTCGTTTTCTGCTCGGGGCGGCAGGCACGGCTGCCGCATTCGGAGTGCTCGGTCCCCTCGCGGCTTGCCGCCGGAGCGGGCCGCGCCAGCACGCGCCGCCCGAGGGAACCGGCTTCGCCGAGCTGCGCGAGCGCTACTTCATCAGGACCCTCGAGCTCTACCCCGTTACGTCCACCTATCTCGGTGGCGACGGCTACAGCCCCGCGCTGAGCGGCGTAAACGCCACGCTCCGCAACTGGCGACCGGATGCACTCCGGGCCGAGGGCGCGTTCTACCGCGAGATCGAACGGGGCCGCCAGGCGATTGACCCCGCGGGGCTGACTCCGTCGGAGCGCATCGACCACGCGGTGCTCGGCGCTCAGATCGCCTTCGTCCTGCATCAGATCGAAGACCGGCGGCTGCACGAGCGGGCGGTGGACGGCTACGTCGCCGAGCCGTTTCACGGCGTGGACTGGCAGCAGCAGCAGATGGAGATCGGACCAAACGGGCAGCTGGGCAGTGAGGCCGAGTGGGACCTCGTGGTCAAGCGCCTGGAGGCGGTGCCGGCATACCTGGCGGCGGCCCGCGACAACCTGCTCGCCGGCAAGCAGGCGGGTAACCTTCCGGACCGCCGGCTGGCACAGCTCGACGGCGTGGACGGCAGCATGGCGAACGAGCAGTACTTCCGCGCCGAGCTTCCGCGCGCGGCCGCCGACTACCTTGCGCGCCGCTCCTTCGCCAAGACCGTGCAGGAGCGGCTCACTCGCGCCGGGGCGGCGGCGGCGGATGGCTTTCGCGATTTCGCCGGCTTCCTCAGGAGCACCTACGATCTCACGGAGACCACGGACCGATACGCTTTGGGGGAGGCGGAGTACGACTGGCGGCTCGAGCACTGCCTCAGAGTAGACCGGCGGGCCGCCGACCTGTGGGACTACGGAGAAGAGCAGGTGGCGCTGTACGAGCGCGCCATCTACACGGTGGCCAAGGAGGTGGCGAAGGAGGCCCGGCTCAAGCTGGACTTCGGAAGCCCCGTGCGGGCCCGCGCCGGGGTACGGAGCGTGATGGACCACCTCTCGAAGGACTCGCCCGCCAGCGACGACGAGTTGCTTCGCTGGTACCGCGAGACCGGCGACCGCGCGGTGGCGTACGGCCGAGATCGGCAGCTTTTCGACGTCCCGCCCGCATACCATCTCGAGATCGTTCCGACGCCGCCGGTACTGCGTAGCTCGATCGACGCGACATACTACCCGGCCCCGCCGTTCAAGCACAGAGGCGTCGGCCGGCTGTATCTCACTCCGACCGGGAACGACCCGGGGCAGCTCAAGGCCAACAACCGCGCCTCGGTGGCCGACACAGCAGTCCACGAGGGATTCCCGGGGCACGACTGGCACTTCAAGTACATGACGCAGCACGCGGCCGAAATCAGCAACATCCGGTGGCTGACTCCCGGGTCGGTGGAGGACTCCGCGTCGATGTGGGAGGACTCTATGGCCACGGAAGGGTGGGCGCTCTACTCCGAGGAGCTGATGGCAGACCCGGCGCCCGGGCGGCCGCACGGGTTCTACAGCGCGGCGGAGCATCTGTACGAGCTGCAGGGTCAATTGCTCCGCGCGGCTCGCGTCCGCATCGACGTGGGGATCCACACCGGCCGGATGTCGTTCGATCAGGCGGTGGAATATTTTGCCGAGCACGTCCAGTTCTTTCCGGGTGCATGCGCCCGGGCGCCCCACGATCCGGTCGCCAAGGGGCTCTGCACGATTGCCGGCCGAGCGGTCTACCGCTATTCGAAGTGGCCCACCCAGGCAGCGACCTACAACCTCGGCAAGAACGCGATTGTCGGGCTCCGGGACGAGCTCCGGCGCCGCCAGGGGAGCGGGTTCTCTCCCCGGGCCTTCCACGAGCGGCTCATGCGTATGGGCACGATTCCCGTCGGCTACTACCGGGACGATTTCCTCGGCTGACGCCCGCACCTAAGACTCCTCGGCACACCCCCGATCTCCAGAAGCCCGAACCCTCGTTCGCAGCGACATCGTCGGTAGCCGTTCCAGCCACGGCAACTCCCGGCGGCACGAGGCGTGCGTTCAGGAGAGGACCAAGTGATGTAGCCAACGGAGGTGGACCTATGTTCGACGACGAACGCGCACCTATGCCCTGGGAGACCGAAGGCGACCTCCCATGGCACTCGGAAGAGGCGGAGTGGGAAGCCCCTGATCCCGACGCGTGGCGCGGCGCGGTCCACCAGGGAGAGTGGCCCGAGGAGCTAGCGGGCCCCGAGTACTGGCTGTTCAAGAAGGGTTTGGGCGAGGAAGACGAGTAAGGCGTGAACGGTGAACGGTGAACGGTGAACGGGGGTCCCCAGGCAGGGAGCCCCCGTTTACTGTTTAGGTTGACCGTTTACGGTCTTTATTCGGGTCTCGCATTTCGCGCTCGCGGACTCGGTGACCGGAGACACATATTCAAGCACTTCTGCCCCGGGCCGACCGCCCGTATCCGTGACCACTCGCGCTCCCCGCACCCACGCGTCGCACCCGGCGCTGCCTGCTAGGCGCACGCCCGAGGACGAGCTGCGCGTGAGCGAGGAACGGCTCCGGCTGGCGCTCCTCGCGACCGAGACCGGGCTGTGGGAGTGGCACGCCGCCGGGGGGGCCCGCTACCTCAGCGAGGCGTGGACCGCCTTACTCGGCCACAGCCCTGGCGCGCTCGACGGCGAGCTCCCGCTGCCGGAGCCGCTGGTGCACGCTGAGGACCTGCCGCAGGCCCGGGCGCGCCTGCAGGCGCACCTCACCGGCACGACACAGCTGTACGAGGCCGAGTACCGCCTCCGAACGAAGGCGGGGGAGTGGCGCTGGGTGCACGATCGTGGCCGGGTGGTCGAGCGCGATCGTGAGGGCCGGGCCCTCCGCATGATCGGGATGCAGACCGACGTCACCGAGCGCAAGGAGGCCGACGCGGCGCTCTTCCGCGAACGGGAGCGCGCGCTGGTTACGCTGGCCTCGATCGCCGATGCGGTGATCGCCACCGACGGCCGCGGGATGGTCGAGTACCTCAATCCCGTCGCCGAGCACCTGACCGGGTGGACGCTCGCGGATGCTCGCGGCGAGCCGCTGACCCGGGTGTTCACGGTTCTGCACGAGACCACGCGGGAGCCGGTGGAGACATCGGCCGAGCGCTGTCTCGACGAGGACCGCCCGATGGGCCTCACCAGCCATCTCACCCTCGTGCGACGGGACGGCGTCGAGTTCGCGATCGATGAATCGGCGGCGCCGCTGCACGACCACGAGGGACGGCTCACCGGCGTGGTGATGGTCTTCCGCGATGCAACGCCGCAGCGTCAGCTCACCCGGCAACTGTCCCACCAGGCCACGCACGACCCGCTCACCGGTCTCATCAACCGACGCGAGTTCGAGCGCCGGCTGGCCCGTGTCGTCTCCAGTGCCCGCGAGTCCGAGGCAGTCCACGGTCTCTGCTATCTCGACCTCGATCGCTTCAAGACCGTCAACGACACCTGCGGGCACGTTGCCGGCGACGCGCTGCTCCGGCAGCTCGCCGGAATCCTCCGGGGCGAGCTGCGCAGCCGCGACACGCTCGCACGACTGGGCGGGGACGAGTTCGCGGTTCTGCTGGAGCACTGCGAGCTGGACCAGGCACGACGTATCGCCGAAGGGCTCCGCGTCGCCATCCAGAACTTCCGCTTCACCTGGGAGGAGGACACCTTCAGCCTCGGCGTCAGCATCGGCCTGGTCGAGATCACCCCCGCCTGCCAGACCGAGTCGGACGCTCTCCGGGCCGCCGACGCAGCGTGCTACCGGGCCAAGCACGCGGGGCGAAACCGCATCCACGTCGCCCGGCTGGAAGAGATCTCTCCCCCCGACGGCGCGCGAATGGACTGGACCGCCCGCATCACCCGGGCGCTGGAGGAGAGCCAGTTCCGCCTCTACGCGCAGCCGATCCTGCCGCTCGCGCGGGCGGGAGTCGGTGAGCCCGCCTTCTGGGAAGTGTTTCTCCGGCTCGAAGACGCGGAGGCCGGCCTGCTGCCGGCGGGCGCGTTTCTCCCCGCCGCCGAGCGCTACAGCCTGATGTCCGTGATCGACCACTGGGTCGTGCGTCAGACGATCGCTCGACTCGGGGGATGGCGGCCCGGCGCGGGTCAGCCGGAGCTTCCGCCCTGCTGCATCAACCTGGGAGCCGAGTCGCTCCGGGACGAGGCCCTGATCGGGTTGATCCGCGAGCGGCTGCAGAGCGATCGCCTCGCGCCGGGGTCCCTCTACTTCGAGATCAGCGAGCAGGCCGTGCTGGCCGACTTGGCCCAGGCCGTCTCCTTTACCCGGGAGCTGCGTGAGCTGGGGTGCCGGGTGGCGCTGGACGACTTCGCCGGCGGGCTCTCGTCGCTGCACTACCTGAAGGCGCTGCCGCTCGACCTGCTCAAGCTGAGCCCGGCCGTGATCCGGGATCTGGAGGCCGATCCGCTCCAGGCGGTGGTCGCCCGCGCAGCGACCCAGGCGGCGCGGGTGCTCGGCATTCCGATCGTGGCGAAGGCCGCGGACACGGGGGCGGCCCTCGACGCGTTGCGGGCACTCGGGGTAGACTACGCGCAGGGGTATGCCCTCGCGGCACCACGCCCCATCGAAGACCTGATCGCCGAGGCAGGCGCGCCCTGCCCGGTACGCTGACGCCGAGCCACGCGAACCTCCATGCGATTCATACATGCGCCGTCGCTCGCGGCTCTCGCGCTGTGCGCCTGCACGGCCGAGCCGCTCGGCCCGCCGAACCTCGTGCCGGTGGCCAGCGTCACAGTGGAACCCCCGAATCCGGTCGTGGGCGTCGGCGCGCAGGCGGCACTGACGCCGGTGCCGAAGGACGTCAACGGCAACACGCTCACCAACCGGGTGTTCACCTGGGCCACGGCTGACGCGGCCATCGCGAAGGTTGACAGCCAGGGGGTCGTAACCGGCATCGCAGCCGGCAGCACCCAGATCACCGCGACCGCCGAGGGAAAGAGCGGCTCGGTGACGCTCAGCGTCAGCGCCACACCGGTCGCGTCGGTCACGGTAACGCCGCCCACGGCCACCGTGGACGTCGGTGCGACCACCACACTCACCGGCAGCGCGTTCGACGCGGGCTCGGCCCCGCTCCCCGGGCGGGTCTTCTCCTGGGCCAGCTCGAGCCCGGGCGTCGCCGTGGTTTCCTCCCTCGGCGTGGTCCGCGGCGTGGCGCCCGGCAGCGCGACTATCACCGGCACCTCGGAAGGCAAGAGCGCCACGGCCACCGTCACGGTCGTCATCGCGCCCGTGGCCCAGGTGATTGTGAGTCCCGCCACCGGCACCGTCGGTCTCGGCCAGTCGCTCCAGCTCACCGCCACGGTCAAGGACGCCGCGGGCAACACGCTGACGGGACGCCCGGTGACGTGGCAGAGCTCGAACAGCCAGATCGTGAGCGTGAGCAGCGCCGGCGTCGCCCGCGGCCTGAACCTCGGCGACGTGACCATCACCGCGACAGCGGAGGGCGTCAACGGAACCGCCGCAATCGGTGCGCGGCTCCGATTCAGCAGCCTGAGCGCGGGCCAGGACTTCTCTTGCGGGGTCACACCGCTGGGGAATGCCTTCTGCTGGGGACGGAACGCCGCGGGCGCGCTGGGGAACGGCTCGACGACCAATCGGACCACGCCCGGCCCGGTCACCATGCCGGCAGGCGTGCTGTTCGACTCGATCAGTGCCGGGCAGGACCACGCATGCGCCATCAGCGCGTCGGGCGCCGTGTACTGCTGGGGCGGGAATGCCTCGGGGCAGCTGGGCACCGGCAATACGTCGCCGCAGACGACCCCCACGCTCGTCTCGGTTCCGGGCGTGAGCGTGAGCTTCGCCTCGGTGAGCGCCGCGGCGCAGTTCACCTGCGCGCTGACCACGGGCACCAACCCGACCGTCTACTGCTGGGGGCTCAACTCCACGGGCCAGCTGGGCAACGCCATCTTCGTGGGAACCTTGACTCCGAACCCGGCGCCGCTCCAGGTAACGGGTGGGCCGTTCCGGGCGGTGAGCGCTACCCAGGGCCATGCATGCGGCATCCTCACCACCAGCGGTGCCAACGTGGTCTGCTGGGGCTTGAACGACGCAGGCCAGCTCGGCCGGGGCGGCGGCCCGTTCCCGCCGTTCGACCAGAACCCGGTGGCCATCACTGGCTCGGTCACCTATGCCGCGGTGAGTGGAGGCTTCCGCTTCACCTGCGGAATCGAGTCGGGCACCGCCACGGTCGATTGCTGGGGGCTCAACGACGTGGGGCAACTGGGCACGACGACCGCCGATCCGACCCAGCAGTCCGTGCCGGTGGCGGTGACCGGCTCGCTCACGTTCAGCCAGCTCTCCACCGGCCGCGCGCTCACCTGCGGGGTCACGACCGCGGGGCTGGGGTATTGTTGGGGCGACAACACCTTCGGCCAGCTCGGTATCGGCGGGGGGGCGGCGGTCCCTATGCCGCCCCAGCCGCGGGCGGTCAGCGGCAATCTGGCCTTCGCGCTTATCCATGCCGGCTACTTCCACGCCTGTGGCCTCACCACGACGAACGTTGCGTGGTGCTGGGGCCGGGCGCAGGATGGGTTCAATCTCGACGCCAGCGCCCTGGGCACCGGGGCTACCTCGGCGAGCAATGTCCCGGTGGAGGTATCGGGGCAGCAGTAACTACGGTAAACGCCGTCCGTCCAGCGTCGCCAGCCGCCTGAGCTGGGGGAACCTCCACGCCGTCACCGCCACCACCAGCAGCGTCACCGTCCCGCCGAAGACCACCGACGGCACCGTGCCCATCAACCTGGCCGCCACGCCCGATTCGAACGCGCCGATCTCGTTGGACGACCCGATGAATATCTGGTTCACCGCCGAGACCCGGCCGAGCAGTCCCTGGGGGGTCGAGATCTGGAGCAGCGTCGAGCGAATCACCACGCTCACCATGTCCACCGCGCCGCTCACGGCGAGCAGGAACGCGGAGAGCGCGAAGCTCCGGGACAGACCGAACCCGATCATGGAGAGGCCGAACAGGGCGACGAAGGTCAGCAGTGCCGCACCGGCGCGCCGGAGCGGAGGCCGGTGCGCGAGCAACACCGATGTGAGCACGGCGCCGACCGAGGGCGCCGCGCGCAGCAGGCCCAGGCCCTCGGGGCCGGCCTGCAGGATGTCGGCCGCGAAGATGGGGAGAAGGGCCGTGGCGCCACCGAAGAAGACGCTGAACAGATCGAGCGTGATGGCGCCGAGCAGGACCGGCTCGCTCCGCAGGAACCGGATGCCGGCGCCCAGGCTCTCGGCCACCGACGTGTCGTCAGGCGGCCGGGCCGCGCCGAGGTGCCGCAGACGGGTGATCGCGCCCAGCGCGACGGCCGTGAGGGCGAGATCGACGCCGTACGCCGCGGCGGGCCCCGCGAAACCATAGAGGAGTCCGCCGAGCGCGGGGCCCACCACGGCGGCGAACTGCCAGATCGAGCTGCGCCAGGCGACGGCGTTGGGATAAAGCTCCCGTGGCACCAGCTCAGCGCCGAGGGCTTGGCGAGCGGGCTGTAGGAAGCTTCGGGCGACCCCGCTCACGAAGACCACGCCGTAGATGGGCCAGACGCGGCCGCCGGCAACGACGCCGGGCGTGAGGGTGAACCCGAGCAGCGCGGCCGCGCAGGCGAGCATCACCACGATCGCGAGCGCCACCACCCGCCGGCGGTTCACCCGGTCGGCGACGTGTCCCGCGAACAGCGCGATGCCGATGAACGGGAGCGCTTCGGCCAGACCGACGAGGCCGAGCGAAAGCGGGTCTTTGGTGAACGCGTAGATCTGCCAGCCGACCACGACCGCCTGGATCTGGGTCGCGACCGTGAGCACGAGAAGGCTCGCGACGAACCGGCGGAAATCGGGGAAGCGGAGAGCGGCGTAAGGGTCGTGCGCGCGCGTGGCGCCCGGGCCCCCCGTCATCCTCCGGCGCTGAGGCAGAGTTGCGGCGGCTGGCCAAGCGGGGCGGGGTCGACGATGAACCCGGTGCTGTCACTGACGCCCATCATGCTCCCCGACACGTAAGTACTGCCCGGCGCGACGCCCAGCACCACCGCCGAATCGCCACTCTGCGGCGTCACGGTGACGACGAGGCCGTTGCTGCTCCGCCAGGTAATCGGGCGGATGCCTGCGGCCAGTGGTTTGCCAAGGGAGTCGTAGGCGGTGAGGAACAGGAAGGTGGTGAAGCTCTTCCGCAGGCATACGAGGTCGGGGACGACGTTCACCGAAAACACGAGCCGCCGGATCACCAGACTCGTGTTGGCCGTGAGCCCGCCGGCGGCAGCGCTGATCGTCACCGCGCCCGGGGCGACGCCGCTCACGATACCGAAGGGAGAGACCGTGGCGACGCCGGGCGCGCTCGAGTGCCACTGGACCGCCCTGCCGGAGAGCAGGGCGCCCGCGCTGTCCCGCGCCTCGAGGGCGATGGTCAGCGTATCGGCGACGTACACCGTGTCCCGGGCGCTCGAGATCTTGAGGGTGGCTATCGCCGCCAGACCGGGAGGGGTCGGATCCACGGGACTCCCGGAGCTGCAGCCTGCGATGCCGATGGCGAGGAGGACTACGGGTCCGAGCCGAGTCACGTACCAGGTACCCCGGGAGTGAGGTGTGGCGATGCGCCACTGCAAAGATCGTTCAATCGCGCCGGAAACTAAAGACGTGCAACCGGCGCGAGTTACCGGCGGCGCGCCAGAACTTCCGGTTGCGCGGAGGCCTGCAGGGTCCCGCATCGCCCCCATAAGTCGTTTTCCCACCGACAGAAAGACGCTCGCTCCGGCGCACCGTCAACCGGCCTGATTTGTGCCTTGGAGCAAGGGCGCATGCTCCGCAGAATCGTCGCCGCCTGTGCGGTCCCAGCTCTCGCGCTGCTGTTGCGCCCGGACCCCGCTCTCAGTCAGAGTGCGGCGGTCGGCGTCGTTTTGCCGCACCCCGGGATGTACCTCCGGATTCCCGGCTGATGCTCACCTCAACCACCGAGCTTCCGATGGCCCCCGCATCCGCGGCGCCCGCCGAGACCGCCCCGGCCTCCGCCCTGCCAAACCACCAGGCGTTCGACCGGGCCGCATTCGCCATTTTGGGTACGATGGTATCGCTGATCGTGGTGCTGACCGCGCTCCTGATCACCGTGTCGGCTCCAGCGTCGGCCCACCCGGCGCCTACAGCACAAACATCGCCACCCCCGCACCGAGCATAAGCACGGTAGTGACGGCCACGGCCCCCCGGCCGAGCCACGAGCTCGGCTGCCCTGCCATGAGCCGATCGTCCACCGCCACGGCGACAATCCCGGCGAGCAGCAGCGGCGCCAGCAGGCCGTTCAGCACCGCGCTCCAGTAGAGGGCTCGCAGCGGACTCACCCGGGCAAAGTCGAACACGATCCCACCCAGCATCGCCAGCACCACGATCAGGTAGAACATCGGCGCCCCGCGAAAGGGTCGGTCGAGTCCCTGTCTCCAGCCGAACGTCTCGGCCAGGGCATAGGCAGCGGATCCCGTGAGCGTCGGAATCGCGAGCAGGCCCACGCCGATGATCCCGGCGGCGTAGAGGCCGGCGGCGAACTTCCCGGCCAGCGGGCGAAGCGCCTCCGCCGCCTGGCGCGAGGTCTCGAGATCGGTGATGCCGGCGCGATGGAGCGTGAGCGCGGTGGTCAGGATGATGAAGAACATCACGAGATTGGAGAACAACGTCCCGACGGCCACGTCCATCCGGCGGGTGCGGATCTCCCGCGGGCTCGCGCCCAGGCGGCTGCCGATGGTGAGACGTCCCTTGGCTTTGTCCTCCTCCACCTCCTGCGAGGCCTGCCAGAAGAACAGGTAGGGACTGATGGTGGTGCCGAGGATCGCCACGAGCGTGCCCCACGCGTCGCGGCTGGCCGGCAGGCGGGGAATGAGCGCGGCCCGCGCGATCGCGGGCCAGTCCGGGTGCAGCGTGAAGGCCGCGACCACGTAGGCCAGCAGCACGAGCGCCAGGCACTTGAGCACGCGAGCGATGCTCCGGTAGTGGAAGCGGATCGTGGCCCAGGTGAGGAGCACAGCGAACGCGAAGACCCAGACGTGGGAATTGATTCCGGAGAACAGCTCGGCGGCGTCGGCCATACCCGAGAGATCGGCGCCGACGTTGATGCTGTTGGCGGCGAGGAGCGCACCGGCGCAGGCGACGACGAGCCAGCGGGGGAACTTGTGCCGGAGGCCGGCCATGAGCCCGCGGCCGGTCACCATTCCGATCCGGGCGCACATCATCTGTACCGCCGCCATGAGCGGCCAGGTGAGGGCGGCGGTCCAGAGCATCGCGGTGCCGAACTGCGCACCGGCGATCGAGTAGGTGGCGATGCCGGAGGGATCGTCGTCGGCGGCGCCGGCCACCAGGCCGGGGCCGAGGGCAGCGAAGAAACGGCGGATGACAGTGGGGTGGACGGGCGACGTGCGGGGCGGCTCGGCGGCGTCGGTCATCGGCGAGGCTCCCCGCATGTGCAGCGCGCCCGCTCGGAAGGCGGGCGCGCGATGTGCTTCGGGCGGCGGAGAGCCACTGGTCGGACTTGAACCGACGACCGTTAGGATTCAAGCACCTTCCGAACTGCCCGACAGTGGCCCAGTGCCCGAACTTAGCGGCCCCGTTTCCCCAGCGCCAGACCCAGGAAATCGGGAAAATCCCGCCCCGAAACTGCCATCAAACTGCCATGACGGTGGTGTCACGTGAAGCGCGCGACACCGTGAGTACCCACACCCGCCGCCCCTGCACCCGGGATCTGGTCCAGCTCGACGGCTGGCTCTACCGCCTCGCCGCCGAGGCCGTGGCCCCCATCCCCGGCTTCTGGCTGGGCCGGGACGACGGGCCCGTGCTCTGCGAACGCTTCCTGCCCCGCTCATCCTGGCGGCTCGTCTGGAACGCAAGCGCCGCACGGTGGGAGCCGCACGGCAGGACCGCGCGTGTCGCGTAGGCTGCCACCCCAGGCTGTGGCCGACCTTGCACCCCCCGAACCACGCCGCGAAGTGTGCTTCCAACTCCGACCGGCGTCGCGGGTCCTCTGCGGAGCGCGAGATGAAAACTCCGATCCCTTCCCGACTGATTGCGCCCACCATGGGTATGACATATTCTAGAAGCGGAAGGAGGGTGCCAAGATGCCGGAAGTTCGGATGAAGGTTGCGCCCGATACAGTAGCGTATGCTGACGCGGAGAGCCACAAGCTCGTAGTGGAGTTCGGCATCCCAGGAGCGCCAACGGAAACCATCGATCTGAAGATCCTGGAAGACAGCGTCCACCTGACCGCGCCAGCAAGGGACATCGAGTATGTTGCGGCGCTGGCTTTAGGTTGGCCGGTGAAACCCCACAAAGCCGAAGCGACCTACGAGCACGGCCTGCTCCGAATCGAGGTGCCCTTCAAAGATCCGATGGAAGATGCTGTGCAGGTCGCCATCAAAGCAGGTGTCGCGGAAACCAAGACCAAGAAACTCAAAGCCTGATGACCTAAAGCGCCAGCTTCGATGTCGGTGGCTTCCTAATTTGACCAGACGAGCAAGTACCAATCCCCTAGCGTTGCCACACGGGGCAGGTCCGAACGAGCGCGACCGGGCACACATCCCAATAGAAGGCGTTTGTGCTCGGTGAGCAGCCGGGCGTAGTCCATCGACACGAGGCTCCCGGCGACCATCCAGGCTTCGCGGTTGGAAAAGCACTCCTCAGACATTCGCAGGCTGTAATGCTCGCTCCTGATGATGGCTACATCGGGTCCTGAATCGAAGTAGTGTTCCGGAACCATAGGTGGATCGGATTCCGCGTCTGGGAAGGTGGGTAGGATTCCGTCACACACGGCTTGGACCTGTTCTTTAGGCACCATTGGTAACCCACCTTTCCAATCTCACCGTCGCGGCGATTCTCCTAGCCGCCCAGCATCACCCCGCGGTATCCACAGCCCCGCGCCTGCCACTCCTCCCGCTCGAGCACCATGCCGTTAAGTGATGGCGGTGGGTCTACCGTGCGACGTGCAGATCCTTGAGCACGCTAGCCACGTCCTCAACTATCCCCACCACTGCGCCGCAGTTTGCGCAGTGAACTGCATGAAGTTCGAAGTTCCAGCCGAGCACAGAGATGGAAGTCGCTTGAAATGTTTGGTTGTCGCACTTCCCACATTTCGGCGGAGCCATAAGGCCTCCCAGGTCATTGATCCAAGCCGCAGCGGTTAGGCACCGATTAGCTGCGTCCAAAAAAGGCCCTCACCCTGGGCGGCTACCGCCTCTACGGTCTGTCTCCTGCGGATTCTTTACCCGCCCAGCGCCGCCCCGCGGTATTCCGCACCCCGCGCTTCCCACTCGTCCGGTCCTGAGAGGTCCGGGCGCGCTAGCGCGGTTTGCTGAACTCAGGTCCTACGAGCACCCCACTTGAAGTAACCTCGCCAATCTTCGCGCCATCTTTCCAGAGCTCGATGACGGCGTCTACCCGACGGTAGGATGTGGTCCTGTACGTACTGTAGAGGTGTTCTAAGTTGTAGCCGGCCGAAGACACCGTTGTAAACCCAGGTCCGATCATTACTCGCAGTAGACCGAACCGCACCTCTTGAAAATCAAGCACCACCCCTAGCCGCTGCACATCATCGAATGCGACGCGAAACTCCTTGTCGTGCAGGAGCTCGGCCCTGAATCGGACGGATCCATCGCTCAGCGCGGGCGCCGGGGCGCCGCGCGGGGCTGTTGTACCAGTATCAGCTGTGGCTCGTGGCGCCGGCCGGGTCGGTTGGGGCTCTGTCACGGGCGTCACGGTAGGTCCTGCGCCATCGCTCTGCCCAGCGGACGGAGCAACTTGATGACCGGCTACAGGGGGGCGGGCGGGATCCGCATAGTTCACAACCACGTCAGCTCGTCCTCCTTCGACCGAACGCAACGTCTGAGTGCATTCATGCGCCTTCGTCTGAGTCCAATTGCCGGTCGCCGCGTCTATGACCACGGGCACCAACCCCGTGAGGACGTCAAAAATCACCCATCCGGCGCCCGTACCCTTCTCTAGTTGGCAGCTTACATCCTGGAATCCTTCCTTCTTGAATGTCACGGCATGGGCCTTCGTGTTCGACAGCTTCACCTTCAGCGGCGTCTCCCCCATGGGGTTGCCGTCAACGAGCACTTGCGCCTGCTGGGGATTCGAATTGAAGGAGAAATCCGCCTGCTTACTCCCCAGCACACTTGCGCACCCGGTCATGAGCAGAGCGCAGCCGAGCGAGAGAAACGAGCGCATACGCACGTCTCCTTTGTGGCTTGTCCCGCTGGCCCGACATCCGGGACAGAATCATGAACCGGGCAGGAGCCGAGGTGCCTGGTGCGTCAACGTGACAGGGGACGCCAGTGGCCGTTGCAATGCACGCGCCATTTCAGTCGCCAGCCGCGTAGAACGACTTGCCTAATTAACCTGCGACAGGTGCGGCGCTGAGGTGTTGCGTCAAAGCCACTCGAATCTCGCTTTCGCGCCGAGGGGCATGACACTGGCCGTCATAACACGGCCGACGGCTGCCATCGGGGAGAAACTCGCAGCAGTCGGGGAGGGAGCGCTGAGCGTCGGTTGAGCGTCCAGGCGTCATCCGTCGACCCGTCCCGACCCGGCGTCGCCGCTGCCGTTGGCCATGCCCGCTCCCGTGCGATCCCGATCATCACGCGGCCGCCCCCGCCGACCCATGAGGACGGCCTCGACCGGCTGGAGCAGCCGGTCAAAGGCCGTGGAGACGAGTTGCCGGAGTCGGTAAGGTAAGGCGAGCCGCTGGTCTGCCGTCCGCCGCCGGGGCCACGACGGGTCCGTCAGCACCGCCCCCAGTTCCTCGGCCCGGCTCGCCAACTCGATCACGGGATGCCGGCGGACGTCGCTTGACCGCCGGCTGGGCGGTGGGGGTGGGACCGGCTGCGCCGTGTCGAGCAGGCGCTGGAGGCGTGCATCACTCAGGAAGGGTGAGCCCGCCGGCACCTGTGTCGTCGTGCGTGACTCGGGGGCGGAGTCGAAGCGGAGGCGACGGCCCGGCAGAGCAACTCGGCCTCGCCGTCGCGGGAGTCGGCCGGCCGGGACGCCCTCGATGTAGGCCAGCCAGCACACGCCGTCCGCGTCCGTGAAGGGCGTGGATTCGGTCAGGGGGTTGCCCCGCGGGTAGAAGGGGGTGGGCGGCACGCCTTGAGGCCGCCTCGGCGGCGCGTGAGGAGGGGGTCCGAGATGCTCCAAGGTATGGGTTCGAGGGGCGCTCAGCCAGAGCGGCGCGCAACGCGAGACAGCTCTCACCCACCCAACCTCCGCCGTCAGCCGTAGAGCATGAACAGCCGCTCCTCGGCCGGCCGCCGCCGGAAGCGGCGGTACGTGCTAGTGGCCTCGACCGACCGCCGCCTCGGGGACTTCGACCAGGCGCCCGCTCGCTACGTCGTAGATGTAGCCGTAGACCGGGATGGTCTTGGGGACCAGCGGGTGCGACCGGATGCGCCGGACATCGGCGACCACACTCTCGGCCTGATTTCGGATGGTGAGCCAATCGACGAACTCCCCCTCCGTCGCGCCCGGCCCCCGCCCGGTGTCCCGCCAGCCCTTCGCATCAAGAGCCGCCGTTTCGAGGCTCTGCGCCAGCAAGCCCCGCATCACCTCATCTGTGAAGGTCTCCATGCCACAGTTGGTGTGGTGGATGACGAACCACTCGCGCGTCCCGAGCAGCTTGTAGGAGATCACCAGCGAGCGGATCGCGTCGTCGCTCGCCCGGGCCCCGGCGTTGCGGATGACGTGAGCGTCCCCCTCGGCGAGGCCCGCGAACTTCGCGGGGTCGAGACGAGCATCCATACAGGTAAGGATGGCAAACCGCCGGGCCGGCGGCATGGCCAGCTTGCCCTTGTCGCCGAACGTCGCAGCGTAGGCGCGGTTAGCGCCGAGCACTTCGTCTAGGATCTTGGCCATGGGGTCTCACCTCCGCTCGCTAAGCTACGGCGGAGGCCAGCGTCCGCCAGCCGCGGCGGTGGGCGGGTCTCGCAACCGTCCGGGTGGAAGGAGGTTTGCAAGACCGCATAGTCGCACGAGGGCTTTGCCAGACGCGGAGTTAGGGGCTGGCACGGGGCTCGCGGCCTGCCGCATGAGGACTTACCGACTCTTCCTTGGGGCCAACACATGGTCCTGGTTCCACAGCACCCCTGGCACCGATTGTCGTTGCGGGAGCGGCTCGCACCTGCTGTTACGCGCCGCTGGCGGGAAGTGCGGGTGCAGGCGGCGGCGTGGCGACGGCATCCTGCTAAAGAACTCCGCCAATTGTACGACCGCGGCCGCGCGGCCGCGATGCTGCTGGTGAAAGGCCGCCCGCGCCACCATTGAAGGCACGGCCCTATCCTGGCGATTGTCCTCCGACTCGTTCGGCCGCCTCTGCCGGCCGAACGCCTTCAGCTCCTCGCCTTCGACGCCGAGCTCCGCGGGCTCTCCCCCGGCCCCTCATCGACGCCTTCTGGCGTGGATGCCGTCCGCCTCGTCACGCCCGATCGGGGACCGCGCAGTAGTGGAAGCTCTCCTGCTGACCGCCGCCCGCGGTCAACCAGAAGGCGCCCCCCTCCAGTTCGATGAACGTGATCGGCCCCGCCGAGGGCTGCTCGCTCCGTTCGTGCAGCTTGAACGGGAGCGCCGCGACGTCCTCCACGGTGCCGGTGCGCCCGACGAGGCCGTAGCGCCGGACGGCCTCGAGCAGGTCAATCCCGGCGATGAGCGTGTAGGTCAGCACATCCGCTCACCGGCGCGACCGGGCATCAGCCTACTTCGGCACGTCCTTGAGCCACTGCTGGACGCCGCCGTGCCTGGAGCAGGCGCCCCGGTGGTGCTGCGCACGGGAATACGACCCGTCTTTGCACAGCGCGGTCGCGTCCGCGGGTGCGGTGCCCGGTGCTGGTGTCTTTGCCGAGCGCCGTCAGGACGGAAATGGCAGCTAGCGCCTGCGCCAACCTCATAAAGCCTCCTTCCTACATCTGGTTCACTGGACGTCGGCACCATGGGC
>WNFB01001576.1_pt1 | contig 19571 bp, 16 predicted proteins | sample 5400501 | NCBI WGS metagenome assembly WNFB01 (sample SAMN13153341, study PRJNA577476) | soil metagenome | isolation source: 200 cm saprolite under Douglas fir tree site 2 hole 1 | place: USA:California | collected 2015-04-18 | reverse complement strand
TCAGCGAATTGGGTGCACCATTTCTGAACGGGCAGCGCCGATCTGTTAACCGCAAGGTTCAGGGTTCGAATCCCTGTCCCGGAGCCAGTTTTCTGTGCAAGTTCGGGTGATGGGTCCCAAATGGCCTTCGCCTGATGCGTCACACACCTTCGGTTGATGCGTCACAGCTACTTCGGCTGATTTGTCACGCTCCCGGGCATGAGGAAGATGAGCGTGACTGAGCAGAGGTACAAGGCGATCCTGGCGGTAATTGGCGAAGGTCGGACTGTGGGCGAGGTGGCCAGGGATTGGGGCATCTCCCGGCGGACGATGCACCGTTGGCTGGCGCGCTACGAAGGCGACGGACTGGAAGGCCTGAATAATCGGTCGCACCGACCAGCTCACTGCCCTCATCAAACCTCACCTGCTTTGGAAGCCATGGCGCTCGAGATGCGCCGGGCACATGCCTACTGGGGAAATGGGGCAGTCCCCGCCCGAAAAGCGGGGACTGGCCCGGTCGACTGCGCTTGGGTTACGACGCGAACGCGCAGATCGCGAACGCGGTGAACGAGCCGCTCTGAAGGAGGAGGTCGTTACCGTGGACCGTCCATCCGTTCCCGTCGGGAGCAAACCTGTTGGCGAAGTTGCCCGTCGAGTCGGGTTCGTTTTCTTGGACGGTTACGTCTCCGCTTAAGTTGAACCCACCGCCCACGGCCTTCTTGCCAGCCGGGCAGACGGCGGCGCTGCTGGCGTTTGAATTGCTGATGCTCACGGTCGGTCCCATCACGATGACCAGTCCAGAAACCCCGGCTGGGCCCGGTACGCCGGGCACACCCTGCGCACCCGTAGCGCCTGTGTCGCCCTTTGGACCCTGAATGCCCTGGGCGCCGGCGGCACCCGTTGCACCCGTGAGACCCTGAATGCCTTGAGCGCCGGTGGCACCCGTGGCACCCGTGTCGCCCTTTGGACCCTGAATGCCTTGAGCACCGGTGGCACCCGTGGCACCCGTGGCACCCGTGGCACCCGTGGCACCCGTGAGGCCCTGAATGCCCTGCGGGCCTTGAGGACCTGGCACGCCGGCCTGGTTCCACGAAATCGCCGTTTCACCCTTGCGGCACTGCTGTGTCGGCGAATCGATCACTCTCAGCTGCCCGCTGTTGGTCTTGAAACAGGCGTGGATCACGCCGGCTGAATCAGGAATACTGGCGAAGGCTGCCGTCCCTGCCAGAGCCACCAGAACGCCGGTGATCGTCGAAACCGACGCGAGTCGCGAGTGCGCGACGCGACGGACGAGTTCAGACAAAGTATCAGTCACGTTTACCCCCGGTTAATTGGCCGACAAGAATTGGTCATCCGAAGCAACGAAAAAGGCGCAACGGTGAGTTCCCTCGCCAACCCACCCACGGGTTCCAACGCCGCCCTGGGGCACAGCTACCGCAGGACCGAGGCGATCTTGCTCCGGCGCATTCCTGTTGTCAAGTGACGACCTAACAGCGTTCGCTTGACGACGGCGGCGAGTCGATTTCAGATGTGAGGCGGACGCTGGAAGCGGAGTTTAGTGAGGCATCAGGACGGCCCACATCCGCTCCGGCATAAGGGCATGTCGAGGTGCCGCATGCCCAGGTGTGACTACGCGTCAACCACGGCATTCTGGACCGCCGGGGTCGATCCACGTTGTCGCCACCATCTCCGGATCTCGCCGACGCTGGGGGATCAGGTAGTCGATGAGGGAGGCCGTGCGCGGGGGTGGAAAGCCGCCTAGCCACGCCTCGATGAACGTCTTTTTTCGCACTGAATCCTGCGGCGCAAAGTAAGGACGCTCGGATAGAGTCGAGAGTCGAGATTGGAGGGCGCTGGCGGCTCAACCTTACTGTCTTCGATGACACGCAGAGTCACGAGCCACGAGCGGACTAGCTCGGACGACGACGGATTGCTGAGGCTAGGCTTAACACTGGTGGCTGATCCTGGAGCCTACGCAGGCAGCTTTCAAAACCGTTGGGTCTTGAAATCGCAGCATCTTTGGTGATCGGGAACCCGGCTTCGCGTCCTTATCTATTAGTGACTGAGTGAGGACAGCTACCCGGTGGCCCGGCTTGACACGGACTCGACCCGTACAGCAACGCCGGTGGCAAACGATGATATCTGGCGACACTCGGCGGCACTTCCCGAATTCATGTCGCTAGTTTTGAACGGGCCGCAGCGATCTGTTAACCGCAAGGTTCAGAGTTCGAATCTCTGTCCCGGAGCCAGTTTTCGTATTCAAAATGAGGCATATGGCCGCGGCTTGAGCCCGGGCTGGAGGGAGCTTACGGCAAACTTACCGCAGGTTGGTGCGCTGGGCGTGGTCATCGCTTGAGCGCTAATCCTGCGCCACGCCTCACGCCTGAGCGGCGTGAACTCGAAATCTCAGACTTCAACCAACAGCACAGCGCCACATGGGAGCTCTTGAAAGCCGCCCAACAGCACAGGGACGTGCTTCTTCAGTTCCACGCCGCCGCGGTAGCTTCACTCGTCGCTCTGAGCCAGGTGCGCCCCGTCGCGTTGGTGATAGCGATTTACGCGGTGGCCGCTACGTTTGGTTTCGTGGCTGCGCGCTACAGCTTGCTTGAACTGCAGGAACAGCGCATGTTGCAGTTCTGGCTGTATTCAGGGATCAGGTACAGCCGCACGCTGCTAGCCGAGGGGATCCCGACCTTCTTGTCGGACTTGGTGGACGAAGAGAACATTCGGGTGCGAAGACTGCGGTGCCAGCACGACCCGATGGGAATGGCCGTAACGTCTGTCCGCTCGATCATGATCGCCGACGGGGTGCTTGCAATATTGCTTGGAGGCGCTGCAGTCGCCGTCATGACCTTGCAGAGCCAAGGACCGCCTGCCGTGACGCCATTTTCTTTGGCTTCACTGGTCCTGTTGTCGGTTGTTTTCGTGGCGTTGACGCGAAATGTCGATACATCGATTCGAGCAAGCGAGGAAAGAACCAGCAAGAGCGTTATCGAGAAATACCTTGTGCTGCGCCAGATTGAACCCGACGTGGCACAGCGCCTATTGCTCCAACCAGTCGACGATTGCAAGGGCAAGTTCTCTCGCGCTCGTCAACGCACCTGAGAGGCCCGCTGGCGTCGCCGAAGAACGGCGACACTCAGTTGTTGTCTCCGTCTTCCTGAGGTGGTGCGCCTCCGTTGAATGGATCCTCGCCCTGTTGCAGGGGGCGAATCGCGAGCTCATTGACGCTCACGTGCGGCGGTTGATTGAAGGCATACACGATGGCCGCCGCGACATCGTCTGCCTGGAGGGGAGTGAATGCATCGAGCAAGGGTCTGACTCTGGGGCTCTGCCGCGTCAGGGGAGTGTCGACCAGCCCAGGCTCAATCAGTGTGACCTTGATCCCCACCGACTGCACCTCCATGCGGACGGCATGCCCAAAACCGACCACGCCCCACTTGCTCGCGATGTAGATCGATTCGCCCTTGTAAGCCTGGCGGCCCGATTGCGAGGCAACGAGGAATATGTGACCGGAGCCCTGTGCGTACATCCGGGGCAGCACAAAGCGGACCGAATACGCCAACCCCAACAGGTTGGTCTCGATGACGTCGCGCCATCGCTTCACGTCGCCCGACACGGCATCATCCTGTACAGCGATCCCCGCGCTGGCAACAAGAAAGTCGATGCGGTCGAAATTCTTGACCGCAATCTCCGGAAGCGCCGCCACCTGCTCAGGATCGCGCACGTCGCATCCAATGGGAATCGCCGCACCGCCCGCCTTCTCGATGGAGTCAACCAGGGCATCCACACCTTCGGTGGAGATGCTCGCGAGCACCATGCGGCCGCCGAGGCGTCCGAACGCAAGGGCCGTGGCTGCTCCGATGCCGGATGCGGCTCCCGTGATGATTCCCACCGGACCATTCGCGGACTTTTTATTCAGCGCTCTGCCTCGCACCCAAGGCCACTCGACCACCGATGTTCGAAGATGAGCTGACCGTCGACGGTCACCGATGCGCCGAAGTCCTCTCCGTCCTGGGTCACACTCAGCCTGCCATGCACGGTCACGTCGGCACCCTGCGGCGTTCGCATTCGTATCGTGGCCTCGCCCTCGACGCGTGCGCTGTCCGGCCTGCCCGCGGACACGGACGCGCGGCCAATCCGATCGATCTCAAACCTCCCGTCCCTGCCGGTCGACTGGATGGCCGAACGGACTCCAGTGGTCACGACCACCCTGCCCGAGGCCGGGTCGGTGACTATCTGCCAGCGTGGAGTGGCTTCGATATCGAGTGGCGTCCGCCTGACATTCGGATCCGGAATTGGCAGCGAAGGCGTGGCCATTTCTGACGGGGGCACGATCGGCAGGTGGACCGCTGACGGCGTCGCCCCGCCGGCTGCAAGGCGGATTCGCGGATTCGCTCGCGTAGGCCAGATCCTTGGGAAATCGCTGCAGGAAACAGAAAGCCGCAGCCGATGGCCTGCAGGTAGGACGTACGAGGTGGCCCAGAGGGGTACGCGATATTCGCGTGCATCTACCGAGGACGAGGACGAGGCATCCTTCGCCTTCGCCCACCCGGTCGTGATCAGCGCCGAGTGCCCGTCGGGTGAGACGTCGCACAACTTCGCGACGAGGTTCACCTCGGCTCCTTCGTCGCGTGTCACCCACAGGACAGCCTCCGGCGACCCGGTTATCTCCAGCCCTTCCGTCAGGGGATCGCCGGTGAACGTGATCGAACGGAGGTCGTCAGGGCCCTGGTCAAGAGGAGCTCCGAGCCCCGTACCTGTTGGATCCCACAACCCCGCCATGACTCCGACCGTTGGATCGCAAAGATAGGAAACGTCATTTGCGTGGGGCGCCGGGTGAGAGACCAAGGAGCCGCCGTCACCTTCGCTCAGGCTCAGGAATGACACCGTGTCCGTGGTGCGCGCGATTGGCCAATCGGCTTCGTACCGCCACCCCTGTCCTTGCACGTAGATGACCACCGGCGGCTCGTCGGGGACCCCGTTGGCCACACCCTTGAGCCAGCAGTCCCACCATCGCATCATCTCGGCGAGGTAATCGACCTGAGCAAAGCCGGCCAGGTCGGGCATCTCGTGCATCCACGGCCCCATCAACAACCGGCGGGGTCCGCGCACACGCTCATACGCCCGAACCATCGCCTCAGGAAAGATGTCGCGCCACGCGCCGATCAAGAATGCCGGAACGGTGATGTTTTCACCGACGACCGTCTTTGACTCCCAGTATTCGTCAAAGTTCGGATGCTGCTGGTACGGCATGATGTACGGCGCGCGGGCGGCTTTCAACCGCTCTCGCCACAGCCGATACCACCGGCCGTCGGGGTCCTGGTGCATCGGAGGCGTCAAATTCATGGCCGTCATGAACGGCCCCCACCCTCCGAGGATGCCGAGGCAGTTGAAGCACCCGCCCGGGTAGACGATGTCGTGGTAGTGGTCGAGGCCGCCGTTCATAGGCACGATCGCCTTCAGATGAGGAGGGCTGACCGCCGCGGTCTTGAAAGAGGTGATCCCGCCATACGACATGCCCCACATGCCCACGCTGCCGTCACACCACGGCTGATCAGCCGCCCACTCGACGATCTCTGCGCCGTCGGTGGCCTCTCGCGGATCGCCAACATCCCAGGCGACGCCTTCCGAGTTTCCGAGGCCGCGCAAGTCGACGAGGACGCTGGCGTAACCGCGAGCTGCGAAGTAGCGGTTCGGATGGTCGAACAGCGCGCCGATCAGGTCGTCCTTGTGGTACGGGTAGTAGCTCACCAGGGCCGGGAATGGACCTCCGGCGTCAGGGAGGAACAGGTCGCCGGCCAGAGACACGCCATCGGCCAAAGGAATCAAGATGTTGCGCTCCACGCGCACGCCGAACAGCTCGCCGCCTTCCATGCGCCCTCCTGCGCGAGGAGCTGCCGACCGTACAGCGGCCGGCAGCCCCACTAGGCCTTCCTACTAAAGAATCCCCTGAATGTCGTCGGATGCCTTGGACAGCGCGCTCTGTGGGGACAGAGTCCCCGCATACACCTGATCCATGTACGGCATGACGATGCTGAACATCTGTTGGAGGTGGGCATTCAAGATCGGTCCATGGGTGTACTGCAGGAAGTTCTGAATTTTCTGTCCGATGGGATCGTTCTGCCAGAAGCCCTTCGCCTGCCAGTCAGAGATGATCGGATCGACGCCAGTTGCCTGATCGTAGGTCGGATTAGGTGCGGTCCAGTGCTTGATGACCTCCCACGCCGCCTGCTTGTTCTGGCTTTTCTTTGCCATTACCCACAGTCCCGCATTCCCGAGCATTACATCGGCCTTCGGCCCGGGCGGATATTTGGCGACGTCATTCTTGAACTTGATCGGCGGGTTGTTGGAAGCGATCACACCGGTAAATTCGGGCTCGTCCAGGAGGATGCCGATGTTGCCGGCCAGGAACTGGCCTCGGATCCCTGGCCAGTCGTACTTCCCAAATGGCGGCATGATCTTCAGCTTGTTGTGCCAGTCCGCGATCATCTGCAGAGCAGCGGCGAATTCCGGCGTGTTGACCGCTGGTTTCGATTGATCAGACGACAGAAAGTCCGTGCCGGCTCTGAGCATGTACCCGTACCACTCGAACTGGCCGAAGTTCTTCAGCCCGTTCTCTCGCATGCCAAGGCCGTAGACGCCTGGCAGCCCGAGTCCTTGAATCTTCTGAGCCGCCTGGGTCATCGAGTCGTAGGACGCGTTGAACGTTGTTGGATCGACACCTGCCTTCTGGAGCAGATCGAGGTTGAGGTGGATCATCGCCTGCGCACCGTCGATCCAGGCCACGCCGCCCAGGACCCCACCAGGCGCCGTCGGCTTGGGACGCGTCTTGTAGTTGGGCAGGAAGTCGGTCGTCAGCGTCTGGAAGGCCGGATCCCCGGTCCAAGGTCCGAGATCCTCGAGGGGTCCGGTGGCCCACGGGAATGCGCCGTAGAAGACTTCTGGAATGTAAAGGACGTCCTGGGATCCGCTCGTCAATGCGGCCGTCATCTGCGCCGTCGCCTGCGTCCAGTCATACGATGAGAATGAAACGGTGACGTTCGGACAGACTGATTTGAAGCTGTCGATGTAGGCCTGCTGCAGGGCCGGCTCATTCGCCGCAAACGGTCCTTTGTAGAGCTTCACAGTACCGGTCAAGCTCTTCGGATCGGTCGCCCACGGTTGGCTGGAAGTTGTCGTCGTGGACGACCCCGTGCCGCACGCGGCAAGCACCGCCCCGATGGCCGTCAATGAGAGTCCCAGTGCCGACAAACGCAGCACGAAATCTCGGCGGGAGATCTTCCCGGCCATGAATGATTGGATCAGGTCCTCGGCCGGTTCACTCGTCATGTTGCCTCCTTTTACGTACGGCTTGAAAACTCGTTTGCCTGCTCACGTCGCGCCTGTGCTTCACCTCCTCAACTACATCCCCCGGTGCGTGCTCCATGGGGACACGTCGCCTCACCCGGTGCCGATACGCAAACCCTCCGTCGTGAATAGATGGATCGCGTCCGCCGGAAAGCGGAGGCGTATCTGTTCGCCTTCCCGAGCAGCTACCCGGATGCTGGCTCGGACGATGCAAGAAGCCCCGTCTTCGAGCACCACGGATAGGTACTCCTCCGCGCCCACCTTCTCGACGAGGTCGATCCGCCCATTTAGTGCGTCAGCCTCGTTCGGGCCGACCACAAGGATGTCTTCGGGACGCACGCCGAGCGTCGCCTCAGCCGGCAGTGACAGGCCACCCCAGCGCCCATCGAGCGGGACCGTCACCTGGCCGTTGAAGACCGGCATGCCGTTCGAGCTGCCAAAGCGTCCCCCGAAGAGGTTCATCGGGGGGCTGCCCACAAACGTGGCGACGAATGTGTTTGCGGGTTCGGCGTAGACCTCGACCGGAGTGCCGACCTGTTGGATGACGCCCTGGCGCATCACGACGATCCGGCTCGCCATGGTCATCGCCTCGACCTGGTCGTGCGTCACATAGATGGTCGTGCGCCCGACCCGCCGATGCAGTTTCAGGAGCTCGCTTCGCATCTCGACGCGCAGCAGCGCGTCGAGGTTGCTCAGCGGTTCGTCCATGAGGAATGCGGTCGGCTGGCGGATGATCGCCCGGCCCAGCGCCACCCTCTGGCGCTGTCCACCGCTCAGCTGCTCTGGATACTTCTTCAGCTGGTCGGCTATGCCGAGGAGGGCGGCCACTCGCGCGACCTCGCTTCCCTGGTCTGCTTTCGAGGCTCCTCGCATTCGGAGTGGAAAGCCGAGATTCGTCTCCACCGTCATGTGCGGGTACAGCGCGTAGTTCTGAAACACCATCGCCACGTCGCGAGCCTTCGGGTGCACGTAGTTGGCCAGCTTTCCTCTGATGTAGATGTCCCCATCGGTCGCGTCCTCGAGGCCGGCGATGATCTTGAGGATCGTGCTCTTGCCGCAGCCTGACGGGCCCAGGAGAACAAGGAACTCGCCTGGCTCGATTTCGAGATTGACCGAGGCGAGTGCCGTGACCGTCCCGTAGCGCTTGGTGACCTCGACGAGCTCGATGTCATACGAGTGCGCGCCCGCCTGAGCCGATGACCGCGCTTCGTTCATTGCTTGAGTGCCCCCGCCAGCGACGCTGCGATGAACTGTTTCTGAAGCAATAGAAAGAAGGCGATGATCGGGACCAGGGCCATCACTGCTCCTGCCGAGAAAATGCCGTAGTTGACCTGCCACACGCTCCGCTGCGTGGCGAGTCCAGTCGTGATCAGCTGCATCGTCTGATCGTTCACGGCCACGAGCGGCCACACGAAACTGTTGTACTGAGTCAGAAAGGTCAGGACCGCCAGGACGACGAGGCCCGGCCGCACCAGGGGCAGGATGATTCGCAAATAAATCCCAAACTCCGACACTCCGTCGAGGCGAGCGGCATTTTCCAGGTCAGACGGCAGGCCTTCGATAAAACCTCGCATCAAGAAAATTCCAATCGGATTCGCGAGGGGAGGAAGGATGAGGGCCCAATACGTATTGAGGAGACCAAGATTGAAAATCGTGAAATACAGCGGGATGAGAATTGCCGAGAAGGGGATCATCATCGTCATGATCACGATGACGAAGAGGACGTTTCTAAAGGGGAACTTCAGCTTGGCGAACGCGTATCCCGCCATTGAGTCAATGAAGACTTTGATCAGCGTCACCGAAAGCGCCACCACCAGCGTGTTCAGGACCCAACGTAGGAACGGGGTCTGGAACAGGAGGTTGGTGTAGTTGCCCCAGTACAGATGGGTGGGAATCCAGTTCGGCGGATACGTGATGAGGAGCTGTTGGTCCTTCACCGACGTGCTGACGATGTAGAAAAGGGGCAGCGAGCAAGCCAGCGCGACAAGACCCGTCACGACGTACGAGAAGATCCTTATGCCCGGGCCGGCCTGCCCGGCAGCACGTGGCCTGAGGAGATACCGCCACCCGGTCAGTCGTTCCGGGTTAGGCCGTCTTGACTCCGAGATGCTAATCGTCAGATCAAACTCCCGTGCGCTTGCGCAGCAGTCGCATTTGGATGAGGCTGAGAGCCAGGATCACGAGAAGCAACAGGACGGCCATCGTCGCGCCAAAACCGGTCCTGTAGAAGAAGAAAAGCGCGTGGTAGATGTACCAGACAAAGGACGTGGTCGTGTTCGCCGGTCCACCGTCTGTCATCACATAAACAGAGTCAAAAATCTGAAGAACGAAAATCGTCGAGAGCACGATCGCAAACAGGAAGACCCTTCTCATGAGCGGCAGAGTTATGAAACGGAACCGTTGCACGGCGTTGGCCCCGTCCAGGTGGGCAGCCTGGTACAGCTCGCGAGGCATGCCAATCAGCGCGGCGAGGAAGTAGAGTGCCCAGAAGCCGACTGATCGCCAGATTTCCATCGCAGCCACCGAATTCAGCGCCAGCGCCGTGCTGCCCAGCCAGATCTGTGGCTTCGCGCCGATCAGCCTCAAGAACAGGTTGAAGGCACCGAGGTCAGGGTCCAACAGAAACAACCAGATCAGACCAACGATGACCGTGGGCGCCAGGACAGGCAGATATATGAGCGCCCGAAGCGTGGCGCCGCCTCGGGTCACGTTCTGCAGCACAAGAGCGATAAGCAGGCCAAGCACCAGCATCGTCGGGACGATGATCACCGCGTAGTGAAGCGTGTTCCCGAGGGTCGTCACCACGACGGGATCGCGTAACAGCCGCTCCCAGTTTCGGAAGCCGACGAACCTGATCGGCTCGATGAGCCCACCGGTCTGGAACATCTCGATGAAAACCTGAATGAGCGGCAAGATGAGAAATACGGTGAGGAAGATCAGGTTCGGTAGGAGGAACGCAAACGCGATCGCCACGCGAGCGATGTCGTTCCGGCGCCGCAGTCGTCGGTGCTCGGCCTTGCTCACGCGGGTCCGTCCCGGCCGCATGGGCGAGACGGCAACCGGCGAGGACATGGCTGCGGAACTACCCGTCATTCGTTCTCTGAGTCGTCGCTCCCCTTATGCCTTTGGCTGCCGCGCGGGTCCCCGGGGGGCCCCTGCAAGATCTTGCAGCACCGCCAAAATCGTGTGAAAGTATGCCTCTATCGGTTGGCTTGTCAAGAGGCGGCTTGGGTCCCGCCGGGCCCGGCGATCGCTACCGAGGCGCCGGCGCTCAGGTGGTGGCGAATCCCTCGCGCTGCTTCTTCACCAGGCCGGCCTGGAACGAAGGCCACACGAAGTCTTCCGTCAGCCATGGCGGTGGAGGATCGGCGGGAAGCTCCTCCAGCGGTCTCCCGCCGACGATCGTGAGCGAGTGCTTCAGTCGTTCACGGCCCTCGCGCATGTTCATGTTCACGTCGTAGTACTTGAACTTGCCTTGCTCCAGCTCGAACAACGCGATGTCAGCCATGAGTCCGGGTTGCAGCGAGCCCACCTCGTTGTCGAGGCCGATGACTCGCGCTGGAGCCGACGTCGCCGCCTCCACCACCTCGTCGACCGACATCCCCAGTGCCATGCACTTGTTCAAGCAAGTGGGCAGGTCATACATCGGCCCGCGAATGCTCAGCTGGTGGATGTCCGTCGAGATGACCGTCGGCTTGTAGCCCTGCTGGATCAAGGGCTCGGCAACCTCGAAAGCGAAAGCGCCGGTGCCGTGGCCGATGTCCATCACCACGCCCCGCTCCCACGCGGCGCGCGCGGAGTCGCGCAGCTTGCCATTCTGGCCCAGGATCCGCATGTCGAACCCGGTGAAACAGTGGGTGAGGATGTCGCCTTCTTTCAGGAAGGGAAGACAGTCGTCGATCGAGGGCGGGGCATACCCGATGTGCATCATCATCGGGATCGCACATTCGTCGGCCGCCCGGCGAGCTCGTTCCAGTGGCTTGATGCCCTGCTCTCCGACCGTCGAGCTCATCATGCGCACCTTGATGCCCAGGACGAGGTCTCGATTGAGGTCGTAGATCCTTCTGAAGACATCGACGTCGCAATAGTTGAGGTTCATGAGCTCGTGGTCCGGGCCCACCAGCCCGATGTAGGAGATGTTGAGGAACGCGTAGATGCGAGCCTGAGCCTGCTTCACGATGTACTCGCGGAAGCCTTCGAGGGTCATCGCTCCCGCAGAGCCTGCGTCGATCCACGTGGTGACACCGCTGCGCGAAGCCACCGGATCGGGCCGGACCCCCCAATAGCTGCAGCCGTGGAACACATGGGTGTGGAGGTCGACGAGCCCTGGAGTCACGATCTTGCCGGCTGCGTCGACCACCCTCGCCGCGGCGGCTGCGGGGATGTTTCGGTCCACGGCCGCGATGCGGTTTCGCCTGATCCCAATGTCGAATCTGCCGCGGCGGCCGGAACCAGGATCGACGACATCGCCGCCCTTCACCAATAGATCGAACCGCGTGGCGTCACTCATCGCGCGGCCGCCTTGGTCGCCAGCGCCTCGGCAATCCAGTCGAGCTGCTGCAGCCGCATGAACCCGTAGTGATAGAACTCGACCCAGTCGGCGTCGAGGGCCTTGAGCAAAGCGATCTTCTGCGCAAGCTCCAGCGGGGAGAAGCAATCCGGCGGCATTGGCCGCAGCGCGACGGAAAACGTTTTGTCTCCCATCGCCTTTCGGTATGCCTCGAGATCCCGGCGTAGAGCCTCGACCTCTCGCACATAGCCGAGGACGCCGAGCCCATCCGACACCTTGAGCACTTGCTCGAGGTCGACGCCATCCTCCCACGCTCGATCGAGGGCGACCGTCGATGTGTCACCGACCGGCATGCCCATCCCGGCGCCCCGCAAGCCACCGGACCACTCCATCACCAGGACGGGCATGCTGGAAACCGCGGCTACGGCCTCCTTGACGTCGCCGATGAGCGAGGTGACCACCGACTTCCGAGCGGCAAGCATCCCGGTCAGATCTCCACCCGCAAGCAGTTCGACGCTCTTGCGGCTCAAGTCGACCCCGTCCAGATCTGAGGCGGAGCCGGCCAGGTGCCGGTCGAGCTGTTCGGCCACATATGCGCGCAGCCTTTCCGCCTGGACGCCTTCCGCGCGCATTGCGGCGATGCAGTCGTCGCAGAAGCAGAGTCCAAGCAGGAACTTGGCGAGTGGAGAGATCGGAACCAGGCACCGCTCGTGGTGATACCCATGGTCGAAAGGCATGTAGCAGATGGATTCGACCAGCAGGGCATCGAGAGGGTAGCGAGCCAGGTCGGAGTTCAGGGCGCGTACGTATGCGCGGACGTCTGGATTTGCCGGACAGAGACTGGTGATGTAGCGGTCGCCGAAAGCGTTCCGCACCGAGCACTCGGGATTTGCCGACGCTTGATTTGTGCTGTGCATGTTGTTCGTCCACGCCCGGACGGCGAGGCCGCGCCGTCCCGCGACCCGGCACACGTTGTCCAGGGGATCGTTTTCGAGCACCCAGCTCGGCACATCCGGCTGGATCCGCAGCTTTGCGTACTTCGATTTCTCGGGACGGAAGAAGACCCCGCCTTGCATGAACCGCACGCGATGCACCGGGTTGTGGGGAAAGACGTCTCGCGAATGGTGGTAGTTGCAGGCCATGGTCAGGCCATCGAGCAGGCTTCGTTGGAGGCGGTCCAGGACAACGTCGGTCCCCTCGTCGACCAGGTCCGTGGCGAACAGAAACGTGGATGCCTTCATCCGGCCCTCCTCAACTTGCGACCAGCGGCCGATGTCGTACGCGACGAAATCCTCACACGCATCGCCACCTTTAGCAAGACGCGAGTAACCTGCACTCCCGGAGGATTCGTGACACTGCTGTTCAACGATCCCGCTTCTTTCGTTGATGAGGCGGTCGAGGGTTTCGTGGCGGCCAATCGCCGCTGGGTGCGGTCTGTCCCCGGCGGGGTAGTCCGCCGTCTCCCGCCGAACCAACCGACATCGGCCGTGGTCATTGGCGGAGGCTCTGGGCACTATCCCGCGTTCAGTGGGCTCGTCGGAAGCGGGTTGGCCCATGGTGCTGTCATCGGGAACGTCTTTGCGTCGCCGTCGGCCGACCAGGTGCATCGTGTTGCGATGGCCGCCCAGAGTGGTGCAGGCGTGCTGCTGAGCTACGGCAACTACGCCGGCGACGTCCTCAACTTCGACCAGGCTCAAGAGCGCCTCAACGTGGAGGGCGTTCCGTGCCGGACGGTTGTCGTCACCGATGACATAAGCAGTGCGCCTGCCGGCGAGATTCACCGGCGGAGAGGCATCGCCGGCGACCTCGCGGTGTTCAAGATGGCAGGCGCCGCGGCGGACGAGGGCCGCTCGCTGGACGATGTGGCACGGATCGCCGCCCGAGCCAATGAACGCTGCAGGTCTTTGGGCGTCGCCTTCAGCGGCTGCACACTGCCGGGTGCCGACCACAGGTTGTTCGAGGTGCCGCGCGGGCGGATGGCGGTGGGAATGGGCGTCCACGGCGAGCCGGGCATTCGCGAGCAAGACATGCCGTCGGCGGACGAGCTGGCGCGGCTCTTCTCTGAGTCGTTGCTCGACGAGCGGCCTTCGAGCGTCAGCAGCGTCTCGGGCGCGCGAGTCGTCGTGATCCTCAACGGACTGGGATCGGTCAAATACGAGGAGCTGTTTGTGGTCTATAGGCGCGTCGCCGGCGAGCTGACCCAGGCCGGCCTTACCGTGGTCGATGCGAAGGTCGGCGAGTTTGTGACCAGTTTCGACATGGCTGGCGCATCGATGACACTCCTCTGGCTCGATGAGGAGCTCGAAGACCTCTGGGCCGCACCGGCCGATGCGCCCGCTTTCTACAAGCCATACACCCAGGTCGAAGAGCGCTCCGCCCAGACCGTCTCGAGTCATGAATCGTCGACTGGCGGGCTCATTCCGGCTTCTACGGATGCTTCCCGCGGCGCTGCGGCGATCGTCGCGAACGCCTTCCGATCCATGCAAGCTGCGGTCGACGAGCACGTGGACGAGCTTGGTCGAATGGATTCTGTCGCCGGCGACGGCGACCATGGCATAGGAATGCAGCGCGGAGTTCGAGCGGCCGCGGAGGCGGCCGACATGGCGTTGAAGCAGGGCGCCGGCGTTCGTGCGACCCTGATGCGCGCCGCCGACGCATGGGCGGATCGCGGCGGAGGCGCTTCAGGCGCGCTGTGGAGCGTGGCGCTCCATGCCTTGGCCGGCGTGCTCAGCGATGACTCGCGTCCGACCAAACGCGATCTGGCGGAAGGCGTTGCCGCGGCCGCACGCGCAGTGCAATCGGCGGGAAAGGCGCAGCTCGGCGACAAGACGATGGTCGACGCGCTCGAGCCATTCGCGTCCACGTTTCGCGCCGCGGTCGACCGGGGCGACTCCAAAGCTGATGCGTGGAACCGGGCCGCTGGAGCCGCCGCTCGCGGGGCCAAAGGCACCGCCGCGCTGGTGGCGAGAGTCGGCCGCGCCCGCCCTCACGGGGAGAAGAGCCTGGGCACGCAAGACCCAGGCGCGGCCTCGTTCGTCATCGTGGTGAAGGCCGTCCACCCGGCCCTCCAGCCGGATGTTGTTGGCGAGAAGACCACGGAAGGGCGCCGTGCCTGAGAAGCTGCGGATCGCCATTGGCTCGGACGATGCCGGTTACGAGTACAAAGAAGCCATCAAAGCGGACTTGCTGAAAAGCGAGCTTGTGGAGTCGGTCGTCGACGTCGGTGTGGAGGAAGACGAGAACACCGCCTACCCGCACATCGCGGTGGCTGCCGCACGCATGATCGCCGATGGCTCGGTGGACCGAGCCCTGCTCGTCTGTGGGACCGGACTCGGTGTTGCGATCGCGGCCAACAAGGTTGCCGGCGTGCGAGCGGTGACAGCCCACGACAGCTACTCCGTGGAACGCTCGGTCCTGAGCAACAACGCCCAGGTGCTGGCCATGGGTCAAAGGGTGGTTGGCCTGGAGCTCGCGCGGCGGCTCACGCGCGAGTGGCTGACATACCGTTTTGACGACACGTCGCTGTCGGCCGAGAAGGTAAAAGCCATCGACAGCTACGAGGCTGGCGCGAAAACCCCGGACCTTTGACCGGCCGCGAGCGAGTGGTCGGAGTCAGCCTGAAGATGTACTTCGGCTTTCGGGAGACGCTGGACTGGTGCGCTCGCATCGGCGCCATCGCAGCCGGACATCCGGCGGTTTCGAGTGGGATCGTGCGCGTGTTCGTGCTGCCGACCTTTCCGCTTCTTGCGCCCGTGATCGCGCTGCTGCGTGACGCTCCCGTCGCCGTTGGTGCACAGAACCTGTACTGGCAGGACAGCGGTCCATTCACTGGCGAGGTAAGTGGGCGAGTCCTGGCCGACATGGGCTGCGCCTATGTTGCCGTGGGGCACGCGGAGCGCCGCCGGCTGTTCGGCGAGAGTGATGAAGAGGTGGCCCTCAAGGTCGAAGCTGCGCTGCGGAATGCTCTGTGCCCGATCGTCTGCGTCGGCGAGTCCGCCATCACGGACGGCGAATCGGCTGGGCGCGAAAGCGCGCGGCAGCTCGGATCCGCCTTATCGAAAATCGGACAGGACCGGATGCGCGCTCCGGTCGTGGTCGCCTACGAACCACAGTGGGCGATCGGCGCCGAGAAGCCGGCCTCGGACGAGCACATCGTCAAGGTTTGCTCAGCGCTGCAAAGGGTCGTTCGAGCTGCGCGGCCGACGGCTGCCAACCGAGTCATCTACGGAGGCAGCGCCGGTCCTGGCTTGCTCGAGCGGCTTGGCGATTCGGTCGACGGTCTCTTCCTGGGCAGGTACGTCCATGATCCCGCCGCTTTCGAAGCGGTTCTCGACGAAGTCGCCGCCATTGAGTAGAAAAGTCAAGGGCGTGCTCTTCGACCTCGATGGGGTCCTGATCGACACCGAGCCGATCTGGGAGCGGGTGCGCCGCACCTTCGCGGAGGAGTACGGAGGCATCTGGACCGCCGAAGTGCAGACAGAAATGATGGGCGTCCGCACCGCCGACTGGTCGAGCACATTGTCAAGGGCAGTGAGCAGTGTCTCCGGCGGAAAGATCAGGCCCGAGGCAGCGGCCGCTGAAGTGATCGAACAACTCGCAGCCGCCTATCGACAGAATCTCCCGGTGATCGATGACGCGCCCGAGACTGTGCGCGCGTTGTCGAAGCGGTTTCGTCTTGGTCTGGTCTCCGGTTCACCACCGGTGCTGATCCGACTGGCCTTGCGGCTCATGGACCTGACCGAATCCTTCCAGGTCGCGATGTCCGCCGATGAAGTGGCGCATGGCAAACCGATGCCGGATCCTTACCTCGAGCTCGCACATCGGATGCGCCTCGATCCCGGTGCGTGTGTCGCCGTCGAAGACTCGGCCAACGGGATCAGGTCCGCCGCGGCTGCCGGCGCGCGCGTGGTCGCCATACCGCGGGGCGAGCACCGGCCCGACGCCGCCACGCTTCGCCTCGCCGACGCCGTGCTGGCGAGCATCACCGAGCTGACGCCGGAGCTGGTGACCAGGCTCGGTAATGCAAAGATCGATGATGGGGGCGTGCGATGAGTCACGCGGGCGATCTTCTCGCGGAGCTGCTGGTCGGTTACGGCGTCACGCACGTATTCGGTCAACCGGGTGGTCAGACCGTGGCTCTCTATGACGGTCTATCCCACCGCAAGGATCGGATCACTCACATGCTCGTTCGTGACGAGCGTTCTGCCGCTTACGCGGCCGACGCGTTCGCCCGGCTGACCGGCCGCCCGGGTGTGTGCGATGTCACGGTCGGACCCGGCACGACCAAGCTCGCCGACGGGTTGGTGGAGAGCCTCAACGCATCGGTGCCAGTCGTTGCCCTGGTCGGTGAGCTGCCGCGGGACTGGGCGCCTTACCGCGAAAAAGGCGTCGCGTCGCAGGGTTTCGACCAGGTCAGGTTCCTCGACGCCATCACCAAGTCGACGCTGGCCGTGCCCAGCCTGGCAGCGCTTCCGCAAACGCTTCGGGCGGCCTTCCGGCTGGCGACCACCGGGCGGCCCGGACCGGTCGCCCTGGTCATACCGCATGACGTGCTTGACGCGGAATGGACCACCGACGGCGCATCCGTCGAGGTGGATGACCGCTACCAGCAGGCCCCTGCCTACCGCCCGGTGGCGTCAACCGACTCGGTCCAGGCGGCCGCAGAGCTCCTGAACAGCTCGCACCGCCCGGTCATCGTCGCCGGCGGCGGCGCGCACGCGTCGGGGGCCACCGCGGAGGTGGGCGAGCTGGCGGAACGCCTGGACGCGATTGTGGTCACAAGCTTTTCGGGGAAGGGGTCCGTCGCCGAGACGGGGAGCAGGGCGGCGGGCGTGCTGAATCCACTGGGGACGACCGAGTCGCTCGAGGTTGTCCGCCGGGCCGACGTGATCTTCTGGATCGGCTGCAAGGTGGGGCAGAACACCAGCCACAACTGGACCCTGCCGCTGGCCGAGCAGGCGACGATCCACCTCGACCTCGACGCGTCTGAGCTGGGGCGAACCTTCCGGCCGACGGTTGCGCTCAACGGTGACGCGCGGACGACGCTCGAGGCCCTGATCCCTCACATCCGGCGTGCCGCCCGCGCGCAGTGGTCGAAGGAGGCCGCCCGCTTCAAGCAAGAAGCGGAGGCCGAACGCGCAGCCGCGGAGGCAAGTGACACGGTGCCACTCCAGCCCCCGCGCGTGATGCACGAGCTGGCGGCGTGCCTGAGCGAGGGCGATGTCGTCGTCAGCGATGCCAGCTTTTCGGCGGGTTGGATCGCGACCCATGTCCCGGCTCGAAGAGCGGCGCGGGATTTTCTTTTCGCACGCGGCCAGGGCGGCCTCGGCTACTCGGTTCCCGCGGCGATTGGCGCGGCTGCCGCCCGGCCCGAGGGCAGGGTGGTCACGGTCAGCGGTGACGGAGGCTTCAGCTACGCGATCGGCGAGCTCGCAACTCACGCGCAGCATGGGCTGCGCACGGTGAACATCGTCCTCAACAACGGAGCGCTCGCGTGGCTCGCGATGTGGCAGAAGCTCTTCTTCGACGGATTGCGGCAGTCGGTCGACCTCACGACGGCGGCCGGGCCTCCGGACTTCGCCGCGGCCGCGAGGGCGCTGGGCTGCGAGGGCATCCGCGTCGAGCAACCGTCGGAGCTCAGGGACGCGATGCGGGCGGCCTTTGATTGCACGAGACCGGTCGTCCTCGACGTGATCACCGATCCGGCCGCGACTCCCGTCCACAGCTACCGGCGCCGGCTTCAGGAGGGGAAGTCGTACCCGCGGCCTGGGACCGTCTACCAGCTGCCGCCCTGGCGGCGCAGCCCGGACAAACCACCTGAATCAACGGGGAGGAAGTGATGGAAAGACGGTTCTCGGGCAAGGTCGCGTTTGTGACGGGCGCCACCACGGGCATCGGCCAGGCCGCGGCGGTGCGTCTGGCGGCGGAGGGCGCCCTCGTGGGCGTGAACCGGCGACCAACCGACGATCCGACCGAGACGCTCAAACGCATCAAGGATGTCGGCGGCGAGGGCTTTCCCGTGGTCGCCGACGTGCGCGATCCCGCGCAGGTCGAGCGGATGGTAGAGGAGGTCGCGGCGCGCGGCGGGCGCCTCGACTACGTGGTCTCGAACGCCGGCATCAATCCGTTCATGAAGTGGAACGAGACAACGGTCGAGCAGTTCGACGCGCTTTCTGAGACGAACTTCCGCGGTACGTGGCTGGTCTGCACGGAAGGCGCCAAGCAGATGATCAAGGAAGGTCACGGCGGCGCGATCTGCTGCACCAGCTCGCTGTCCGCGTACGTCGGCTCTCCCTCTCAGGTCGCATACTGCGGCACCAAGGCCGGGGTGAGCATGCTCGTCAAGGCGCTCGGCGCGGTGCTGGGCGAGCATGGCATCCGCATCAACGCGATCGAGCCCGGATGCATCGACACGCCGATGTCGGCGTCACTGCTCGCGGACCCGCCGGCGCTCAAGTACTACGTGGAGCGGATTGCGCTGCACCGCATCGGCAAGCCGGAGGAGATGGCGAGCATCATCGCGTTTCTGCTGAGTGAGGATGCGAGCTATCTCACGTGCACCACCGTGCTGGCAGACGCCGGCTTCATCGTGAACGCGGAGCTGTAGTGGGTTGAGCCTGATTGGGATCGACCTGGGCTCGAGCAACGTCAAAGCCGCTGCGTACGCCGTGGACGGAACGCCTCTGGCAAGCGCGCGGCGATCGGTGCGGACGCACAGGACCGAGGCCGGGCA
>WNFB01001575.1_pt1 | contig 19572 bp, 13 predicted proteins | sample 5400501 | NCBI WGS metagenome assembly WNFB01 (sample SAMN13153341, study PRJNA577476) | soil metagenome | isolation source: 200 cm saprolite under Douglas fir tree site 2 hole 1 | place: USA:California | collected 2015-04-18 | reverse complement strand
GCTCCTGGCCGAGGGCGCTCTTTTCGCGATGGTGTTTTGGCTCCTGTATATGGCCAACTCCGCTACAGCCTTGTCTTGCTTCCTCATGGCTGGGACATTAATTTTGGTTACCAGCTGGGCCTGGGTCCGTCGAATGCCAGCGTTGGTGCATGCACTTGTATTCGCCATGGTGGCCGTTTCCTCATTTGCTCTGTTCTCTGGTTCTGGAGGGGGCCTTCTCGGAACTCTGGGAAGGAACTCGACTCTCACCGGCCGCACGGACATCTGGAACCAGGTTCTAAGCATGGCCGAGAGCCCGTTCTTGGGGACTGGTTTTGAGAGCTTCTGGCTAGGGCCACGCCTCCAGAAAATATGGAACATATGGTGGTGGCACCCGAACGAGGCCCACAACGGCTACATTGAGACCTACTTGAACCTGGGATGGGTGGGACTCACACTGCTCGGAGTGGTCCTGGTTGCCGGCTACAGAAGCATCTTCGCGACGTTTCGCACGAAACCTGACCTGGCCGAAATTAAACTCGCGTATTTCTTCGTTGCGATCATCTATAACTTTACGGAATCCGCGATCAGGACCATGAACCCCGTTTGGATCGTTTTCCTTCTATCAGTTATGGCGGTTCCGGACGCACCTGCGCCGGAGGAGCCACCCCCGCTCCTCATCCAGCGCGCCACTAAGCCGGTCGAGCGTGAACCACAACTTGAGCCTGTGGCTCGAGCCGGATTGCGTCCGCAACGGGAATCCATTTGAAACCCTTCGATTCGAGCGGTGCATTTCGTCCCGCCACTAACCAATTGCTCGGCCTCGCCGTGCGTGGCGCCGGGGTGACCGTGCTGTCCTCAGGGTTAGGGTTAGCCATTCAGATCGTCTCTACCGTATCCCTGGCGCGACTTCTCACACCCAGGGATTTCGGCGTGGTAACCATGGTCACCACCTTCAGTTTGCTTCTTGTGAACTTTGGGCTGAACGGATTCACGGAGGCCGTCCTTCAGTCCGAAGAAATCAACGATGCGCTGGTTAGTAATCTTTTTTGGATTAATCTGGCCTTTGGCGCTCTACTAACCGTCGCGTTCGCTGCCGCAGGTTCTCTATTGGCGAGGTTTTACCGGGATCCCTTGGTGTCACGGGTCACCGTCGGCATTTCCCTGACGATCTTCCTCACCAGTACATCGGTTCAGCATCTCGCTCTGCTGAAACGGGCCATGCGATTCTCCGTGGTGTCCGCCAACGATATTTGTGCTCGTACTATTTCGATCGGCCTAATGATCCTCCTGGCTTGGGCCGGGTGGGGATATTGGGCGCTGGTCGCCGGCGCCATTGCTCAGCCGCTAATCCAATCCGTGGGCGCGTGGTTCCAGTGCCGGTGGGTTCCCAGCCGGCCCCGGAAGGTGCCCGGAACGGCCGCGATGGTGCGCTTCGCGATAAATGTTTATGGCCGCTTTAGCGTCAACTACTTCGCCCGCAACATGGACAACCTGCTTGTGGGATGGCGTTTCGACGCTCCAACACTCGGTTTTTACAAGAAGGCGTATGACTTGTTCGCGCTCTCAGCCAGCCAGCTCGTTTCGCCTCTCACAGTCGTCGCTGTGTCGGCACTCAGCCGGTTGAACCGCTACTCTGCCGAATACAGACGATATCTTGTCAGGGCGCTGGCAGTCACGGCGTTCGTGGGCATGGGCGTGGGCGCGGGCCTTACGCTGGTGGGCGGCGATGTGATTCGCCTGGTGCTGGGACCGGGATGGGAGGAGTCCGGCCGGATCTTCACGTTTTTTGGAGCTGGAATCGGCGTCATGTTGCTCTATGGCACCCACGGCTGGATCCATCTCTCCATTGGCAGGGCGGACCGTTGGTTCCGTTGGGGCATCTTGGAGTTTGCGTTCACGGGCCTTTTGTTTCTGCTGGCCTTGCGATGGGGTCCCGTGGGGATTGCGGTTGCCTGGACTGCTTCGTTTTGGATTCTCACGATCCCGGCATTCTGGTACGCGGGGAAACCTATAAATCTTGGAGTCGGGATCATTATCGATGCGGTATGGAGGTACCTGCTGGCCTCCTTGCTGGCTGGAGGCGCAGCCGCCCTGATCCTCCGGGGTTTTCCGCCCCTCCTCGCTGCCCCAGGGGCCATGGGGGCAGCTCTGCGGATCGGAGTGACCTCTGTATTGTTTGGAATTTTGTATCTTGGTTCGGTGATTTTGTTGTATTGGGGGTGCACGCCCATCCATGAGCTTGCTGGCCTGTTGCGAGAGATGGTCCCGTGGCGTAAGCTCTCCAAGCGGTTCAAGCCTGCTGCGGGGGCAGCCGGCGAGACGGAAGCGTCTCCTGCCGTAGACCCGGAGAAGGCGAAAGAGCTGGTTTCGTAACCTGTTTCTACGAAGAGCGTCACCTGGAATCCCCGATTCTCTCGCCCCGGAGTAAACCGAGGATCCCATGCGCTGTTGGTACCGGCCTCTGTGAGAAACTAATTCACAATGATCTTCAGGTTCGTCGGTGGTGCGGGCGCTTGGCCTGAGTAGCATGAATTGGCGTTGAAGAGTAAGATGCCGCTGCCGTCTTTTGAAGTGATGTTGTAGCAGACCTGGGTAGGGGGCATGAATGCGTGTCCCGACGTATCTTGCCCCCCGGTAACATCCGGCCCGAATGCCGGCCACGGCATTGCTCCCCAGAAGCTGGGTTTCGAATTTAAATAAAGCGAGCTCGGCAGGATATGGCTCGATGGCACGGGGTTGCCATTGATGAAAGCCACTCCCGCGGTAGGAACCTCCGAGGAATTCCAAAGCACGGTGGCACTCACAGTGTCGTAGTTTCCCCAACGCAGCAATGTGCTTCGGACAAGGGCGTCATTGGGGGGAGCGCTTCCGCTCCGGCACTCTGAATCCGGGAATCCAAGAATGTAAATGGAAGTATCGCAATAGCTCGAGGTGGTTTGGGGGGAGGCCTCATAATTGTTGTGGTACGCCGTCGTGCCGAGCACGTTTCCGACGATGTTGTAACCTCTGCAATAGGAATATAGATTCATGGCATGCGTGTTTAGGGACTTTCCCGGCTGAGCGCCGAGCAACTGATTGCGGAAATATGTCGCCAATCCACCGGTCCCGTGAATGTCGTCGCAGTCCAGCGCGTTGAAACTGTTGCCTTCGTACAAGTTCATGAGGTTTCCCGCATCGTGGTTCGCGTAGCTGTTCTGCATCCAGTTCACTGAGACATTGTAAAGGTTGTTAATCGAAAAATTATATCCGTAGACGTTTCCAGAGCTTCCCGACGACATGATGGGCGAGGCAATCTGTTCAAAAATGTTATTTTCGATCAGATTGTCGGATGCAATGAACGACTCGACTCCGTAGCTTTCCTGGGCGCCGTTCTGGGTGCCGAAGAAGTAGCTGTCGCGGATCACGTTGTGGGAGGATTGATAGAGCCAAACGTGGTTCCGGTTTCCCCGGAGTGACTTGACGTTTTTTACCCAGCTTTGGGAGGCATCGTAGAAGTAGATGCCGGCATGAACGCTGCTGCCGCTGCCACTGTTATCGACGGTAAGGTTTTCGATGCCGACCCCTGTAATCTGGGACGTCCACCAAACTCCCGGCGACTGGCTCGATCGCCAGTTATTCATGTAAAGACCCGGGGAGATAGTTACCACGTTTCCGCTGATTCCAGTGACGGTAACCATCTGCGTCTCGTTACGGTCCACTCCCCCAATCGTCCGGCCATTCGAAGAGCTTGTCTCGCCGCTTTGATGGCAAGGGCTAGTGTCACAGACGAACATCCCCCCAGTATCGGAGGTGTCGTTGGCTTGATCCAGGATGATAACGCTCCCGACCGAAAGACCACTCGTGCTGTCGAGCGTGATCTGGGTGGCGCCCTTGGCATAACCGGCCGTCCAACTGTGAGCGTTGCTACTACCAGGCTGAACCTGGGAGCTGCCCACATAAGCCGGATGCGAATCAATCACACATATATCTCCACCTTGGCCACCGCAATTGTCACCACTCGAGAATTGTAAAATGGTCAGAGTTGGACCAGCGCCACGAAGGGTGACGTTACCATGTCCGTTGAAAGTGATTCCCCCCGAAAGGTTGTAGGTTCCTGGATTTAGGAAGACAACTTGATTCGCCGGGCAGCTGGAAATCGCTGAATTGATTTGCGAAGAGGTCGCTCCGGGGCTGAGCGTGGTACAGTTTGTGGTGCGATTTGGAATGCTTGTGCCTGCGCGCGACCAGTCGACTGCGCGGCTCGGGTCGATAATTCCAGACCAGGCCTGGGCGTAGGAATAGCTGGAATGGCAAAGAAGCAACAATAAAAACACAAGCGGCCGCTTACGGATCATTGATTAACTCCTTGACGCGCCTCCTGCCCAAGCGGACTTTGACAGGCCTCACTGCCGATCCCGGATTTGGTCCAAATCATATCTATATTCCACGATTCAGATTAGCTTTGCATTTGAGGGGTTTCCTACTGGTACAGGGAACAGTTTCCGTGCAGGGAGTAGCTGTACTTGGGGTCAGGACACATTCACCCTTTGCGCCAACAAGTCGCAAGGAAACACGACGTTACATGGCCACGAGGTTGCAACGTGGGCGTATCGGCTTGTGCAGGCGCGATGGAGGACATGAGACGGATTGAGGCTAATTTTCCTCCGGGAAGCGATTGCCATTCGGAAAAGAGTCTGAGACCCGTTACCACCTGTCCCCGCTACGTTGACACTTACCGAAACAGACTGTACGTTGATTGCAGCCAACCATTTCTGGCTTCTTGGACAGGAAAACCGTGATTGGAATTAATAGAATTGATCCACTTAAGGATCCCCGATGGCCGGAATTTCTGCAGAGGCATCCAGACGCCTCGATATTTCATACCCCAGGCTGGCTGGAGGCATTGCGCCGCACCTACCGGTACGAACCCGTTGTGTTCACCACCTCCTCTCCCACGGAGGGACTAGCGAATGGATTGCTATTCTGTTGCATCAATAGCCGGTTCACCGGGCGGCGCCTGGTGTCGTTGCCCTTCTCCGACCACTGTGAGCCGCTCACCGATAACCAGGAAAATCTAATGGAGTTACTCCGTTTTCTCGAGCAAAACTTGAAGAAGGAAAAATGGGGCTATGTCGAACTCAGGCCATTGAACTCACGTGGGAACAGCCTCTCTGGTTTTGAGCAGAACCAGACGGCCTGTATGCACAAGCTGAATCTATCTGCTTCGCAAGACGAGATCTTCCGCGGTTTTCATAAAGACTCGATTCAGCGAAAGATTCGCCGCGCGGAGCGGGAGGGCTTGACCTACGAAGAGGGCCGATCGGAGCAGTTGTTGGATCAGTTCTACCGTTTGCTGCTACACACACGCCGGCGACATCAACTGCCACCGCAACCCCGCGAATGGTTCCGCAACTTGATCGACTGCCTGGCGGATCAACTGAAGATTCGCGTCGCCTCTAGGGATGGCCAGGCCATGGCCAGTATCCTAACCCTAAGGTTCAAGGACGTGATGGTCTATAAGTACGGCTGCTCTGATGCCAAGTATCACAATCTAGGTCCCATGCAACTCTTGTTTTGGAAATCGATCCAAGAGGCCAAGAATAATGGACTTAAGGAATTTGACATGGGCCGTTCGGATTCAGACAACGCCGGACTTGTGGAGTTCAAGGACCGTTGGGGCGCGACTCGTTCGAAACTGACTTATCTGCGTTATCCCGCGAGTGTGGCTACGAAGGCCACGGGCGAGGGCTGGGGAGTGCGAATTGCAAAGCAGCTTTTTCTGCATATGCCAGACGGCTTCCTGGAGGCCGCTGGGAAGCTGTTGTACAGGCACGTTGGCTAGAACAGGACAAAGCACCTAAATCCTAAAGCCCTTAAAATGAAATAGATGGTATTTTACTTGGAGAGAGGGATAGAACTGGACGTACGACGTCCGGACGCTCAAAATCGAGGATTTTCAATCCATGGTTTGCATTTAATTTCAGTGACCCCCTCCTCTTAATCCTCACGAAATTGAATATGAGTTCGGTGTTCGGGAAAGGGAGGAACGTGCCCAGAGGAAAGCGTTGTGAAGCGGAGATGACTGAGGCGCTCAAGCAGTCGGGAGCAGAATGACTGAATGTTAAAAACAATGGAAATTCCAACCGCCGAGGGGCAGGTTAAAGAAGCCGATAGCGAGCCGAGATTGGACACCCCCCGACGAATCTGGATCGATATCGACAATTCCCCCCATGTTCCCTTCTTTGTGCCCATCATTGAGGAGCTGCGAAAGAGGGGCCACGAAATCATTTTGACTGCGCGGGATGCCTATCAGGTATGTGAACTCCTGGAGCTCTACCATCTCAATTGCAAGGTCGTGGGAAGGCACTATGGGAAGAATCGGGCCGCCAAAATATTGGGAACGTGTATACGCGCGGCTCAACTGATCCCCACGATGATCCATGAAAAGGTTGATTTGGCCGTTTCCCACGGATCTCGTGCCCAAATGATGTGTGGGTTTACACTCGGAATTCCAACTCTTTTGATTCTCGATTATGAATTTATTGCGATGATGGGATTCATCCGGCCGGATTGGATCTTAGTCCCCGGCATGATCCCGGATTCAAAAGAGCTTGCGCCGAAGCGCCAGGTACTCAGGTATCCCGGGCTGAAAGAGGACGTATATGTTCCCCGTCTTCAACTGAATCCTTCCGTCAGGAACCAGTTAGGTTTTGACGAGGAAAATATTGTTGTCACCGTGCGTCCACCTGCAATAGAGGCCCATTACCACAATCCCGAAGCGGACGTGCTCCTGGATGCCGCGTTGAATTTTCTCACACACGCACCAGATGTCCGCGTGATATTGCTTCCTCGCAATGAGGACCAGGCTAGAACTTTGCGGGAGACCTGGGGGGAATGGATCACCAACCACAAGATCGTGATCCCCGAACATGCTGTCGACGGTATAAACCTGATTTGGTTCTCCGACTTGGTGGTTAGCGGCGGCGGCACGATGAACCGGGAGGCCGCAGCGCTTGGAGTTCCTGTTTACAGCATCTTTCGGGGCAAGATTGGAGCGGTGGATCGGCATTTGCAGCAAGAAGGAAGGCTCATCCTCATCGAATCTGTGGAAGACATCCAGAAAAAAATCGTCCTCAAGCGGCGGCAAAACAAGGAACAAAAGATAGACAATGAACGCCCAGCCTTACGGGCGATCGTAGACGGCATCAGAGACATCACAAACGCACGGCCTATTTGATCGCGGCATCCTGTCAATGCCGCCTTATAAGAGGACTCGCATTTGGCAAAAGGAAGCTTTGCCCTTACCTGGTTGTCCTCATCCCAACACTTTATTTGGGTCTGCTGCATCTCTATGAGTTCAAGTTCCTGTCTTTGAGTCACATCGGAGCGGTGAATTTACAGACACAGCGATGGAAGCTGTCGATTGAGAACTCTGTGGCTTCCCATATAGTATCTCCACAGAGCCAGTTCAATCATTTGGGGACGTGCTGACATCATGCAAACCGTACTGACCAGCCTAAGAAACCAGGCGCTCGCCGACTACTACCGATGTCCCGACGGCGTAGGGGATTTTGTTCTGACCGGGAAATTAGCGGACGTCTCTGGCTTTTTCAAATTTGGTCCTGAAGTGATTTGTTACGGGCAATCTTCCTCGCCTGTCAGTGCCCAGGCCGCGGGCGCTGGACTTCATGATTCATTGCAGGACGCTTCGACGGAAGATTCGGTGCTCCGGCTGCCGTTTGAACCCACGCAAATCATCGATAACTTGCGGTGCGAACGGTATGTCATGAACACTCCACGCGCTGCTCAGATACCCGTCCTAAAATCCCTCACTCGAAGTTGCTACTATGCGGTCCGGCCGTTGCTGCCGGTACCTATCCGCCGGCACATCCAGAGATTTTACTTCAGGGGTTGGAGTGAAATTCCTTTTCCGAATTGGCCCGTGGACCGGACGGTAGAAAATCTCATGGAAACGTTGCTGCTTGTTTCTCTCAAAGCCAACGGAGTCCAGGAAGTTCCTTTTATCTGGTTTTGGCCGCAGGGTTCCCCAAGCTGCACCATTGTCACGCATGATGTCGAGGCGCTGCCGGGCCGTGACTTTTGCGCAAAACTGATGGATATCGACGACTCGGCGGGAATCAAGTCTTCCTTCCAAATTGTGCCTGAAGAAAGATATCCAGCCCCGGAAAGTTTTCTGAACGAGATACGGCAAAGGGGATTTGAAGTCAACGTGCACGACCTGAAGCATGACGGTCTTCTATTTAGCGAGCGGGAAATATTCTTACAACACGTTCAGCAAATCAATCAGTATGGAAAGGAATTCCGCGCGGTTGGTTTCCGTTCCGGAGCATTGTATAGGAACTTGGATTGGTATGACGCCTTGGACTTCTCCTACGATCTATCTGTTCCCAACGTCGGGCACTTGGAAGCCCAGCAAGGAGGCTGCTGCACGGTCATGCCCTTTTTTGTGGGCAAAATTCTTGAGCTGCCTCTGACCACGACCCAGGATTATTCCCTCTTTCAAATCTTGCGAAACTATTCGACCGACCTGTGGAAAAAGCAAATCGGTTTGATCCTGGAGAAACATGGTCTGATCAGTTTTATTATCCACCCGGACTACATTATCGAAAAAAGAGCCCGGAATACCTACCAATCCCTGCTGGAGTATATTGCTCAAATACGCTCCGAGGGAAAGACCTGGGTCGCTTTGCCCCGGGAAGTAAGTGACTGGTGGAGACAGAGAAGCCAGATGAAACTTGTACGGGATAATGGGGCATGGCGTATTGAAGGCCCGGGGAAAGAGCGAGCCAGAATCGCATACGCGGCGGTGAACGGCGACAAGATTTCGTATGAAATCGGATAGACTGGCAGGCCCTTGCCCGGTTGCAGACAGGCATCAAGACGGTGAAACGGACTTTCCTTCCATCTCCACTTCAGATTAATTTCCATAAGTCTGGACGTTCTCAATAAACTGTCCGCGCGGCTTTTGGAAATTACGCAACGAATTGGCGGGCAAGTGGTTCTCACTCACACTCGCGGTTCGACGCGTAACTTAATATTCTGCCGCATGAGTTCGCCGAGACGTTGCCGGGAACGGAAGGAATACGGGAATTAAGCAACGTGGCGCGGGCAGGTGTGCGGGGATTCAACCACTTCCAAGGCCCATCTCGTGAAGCTTTTCTCGGAATGTCCAATCCCAATAACGCAGCTCGCACTTTGGGCCTTCACTGACGATTGCCGCCACGAAGTTTGACGCTGGCCGGAATGATCGGAGCGTCCAACGAGAAGAGTCTTCACTCTGGAGTGATTCGGGCTGGCCCGGCGTGAGCGATACGCTGAAGCTGTCCAATCTTATTCCAAGACCCAAGCCTCGGGCCTTTGCGTACGCCTCCTTGCCCGTCCAGCAGAGGGAAAATCCCTCGGCCCGTTCCGCCGGTTGAAGGGCGCGCAATTCAGCAAGTTCCTGCGCGGAGAAATAACGCGCGGCGATTTCTTCACCAGGAAACGCAATCGAGATTGGCTCCAAATCAATCCCGATCTCCCGGCCGCGAGCGAAAGCGAATACCGCAAGGCCCTCGGCATGAGAGATGTTGAACCGGATGGGCAACCCGGAATCGTCCACTCGCACAGCAGGTTTCCCATGAATTCCATAACAAAACTGAATCGCGCCCGGTGAAATGCTCATGTAGGCCCCGAGCACCTCTCGCAAGGCGCCTCGGCTAGCGACGAAACGATCCCTGTCACGAGCGAAATGAAATCGTGCTGACCGAGATTCCTCTTCTGGGGCAAGCCACGCCTTAAGGCGTTCCAGGGCAGCCGGCTGGAGCTCCAGATTTGCGCGCCAGATATGGATTTCACCCTCGGGAAGCACCAGATCTCCCGATCGAGCGGACCACAGGATGGGATCAGGCATTGCACCGATTATCGGCGGTTAGGTTGGGTGCGATCAACCCCAAAATGGCAGATGTGCCTCTCGCTTAGAAGTGGTACGTGCAGGTCATTCAACGCCGATGTCAGCGAAGGCGGGAAACAGGCTTTCATGCTCAAACACGATTCAGTAGATCTCCCGGAATCTTCTCTCCGTGGCTGGATCAGGAAGGGTCAATTATGAGTTCGGAATGGCAGCCGAGACTTCGTTCGAGCCAGGGCTCTCCGTGCCAGACGCCAACGAAGTAACCATATAGTAATATACCTGGCCCGCTTGAACGCTGGAATCCGTGTACGAATTTGCCGTGACCGTGTAGGAGTTTAGTCTCGCGTACGCTCCTCCGGAAACGGTGGAACGATAGACATTGTATCCCTCCACCGCCGACGTGCTGGGGGTCCAGGACAGTGTCGCGGAATGCGAACTGGTCTGGACGCCCGACCCCGAAAGCGAAATGATTGCCGGCGAATTGGTGGCGTTGCTGGCCACCGTGACGCTTCCCGTCGCGCCCACCGCCGCCGCTGGGGTAAATGTCACATTGAGCGCCGCAGTCTGTCCCGGTGTCAGAATCTGCCCCGTCGAAACTCCGCCCGCCGTGAATCCGGCGCCGGAAATGCTGATATTCGAAACGGTCACGTTGGAATTTCCGGCGTTGGTGAACGTCACGCCCAAAACGCTGTTGCTGCCGAGGTTGACGCTGGCGAAACTCAGGCTTGCCGTGCTGGCGTTGAGTAGCGCCGTTGCGGCGCTCACCGTAAGTGCTGCAGCGTTGCTGGCAACATTCCCTGTGCTGTCGCTGACCAGGACGTTGAACTGAGCGCCGTTATCCGAAGCCGTTGCGGCCGGGGTCGTATAAGTCGAAGAAGTCGCGCCGCCGATCGGGGTCCCGTTCTTTTTCCACTGGTACGTCAGCGTGCCCGAGCCTCTTGCAACCACGTCAAATGTTGCGGTCTGCCCGGCGGTGACGGTCTGACTGGCCGGCTGCGTTGTGATGGACGGCGCTGCCATGCCCGTTCCACTCAGTGAAACGGTAAGCGTCGAATCCGACGCGTCGCTCGCTACAACGAGATTTCCGCTGACATTTCCAGCAGCCTGGGGGGCGAATTGGATTTGAAACGCGAGATTCTTTCCAGCCGCGATGGAAACCAAGGACGTTCCACCGACGACGCTGAACCCTGCACCGGAGGCCGTAGCTTTGGAAATCAGGATCGAAACTGTGCCGGTATTCGTGATGGTCAGTGTCCGCGAGCTTTTCGAGCCGGTCGCAGTGTTTCCAAAGCTGACGCTCGTGGCGCTTGCGGTGAGCGTGCCAGCGCTCGTCAATCCCACGCAGCCCGAAAGAGTCAAAGTGAGTAGCAGGGTCGCGAGAACCGCCAACCATGCGAGAGGCCTGTGCTGCCCTAAAAGTCCTGTCGCAACCCGTTGATTTGGCGTAGGTTCGCGTGGATTGAGGTCGCCTGGGCGCAATTCCATGTCGCAAATAGTCTAGGAACCGCAAGCCGCAACTCGCTACTGGTCGGGCGGCCAATGGAAGGACAGGCCGTGAATCTGTCCTGGTGGACATTCGCGATACGTCCCAGTGGATTGGCAGTCCAGTCCTCAAGAAACCTCAAAAATGCTTGGTTTCAAAACGATTTGATTACGAATAAATAACCGCATTGGCCACTCGCGGCATCCACCTCGCTTGAAGCCGGACCTTTGGGTCATGTTAAACTCAAAATGGTTGGCGAATGAGTTATCGTTCTGGACCCATGAAAAAGCGATCCTCCCTGCCGCCTCGAGCGTTGTCCCAGTGGTCGAATCGAATCCTGATTCTTTCTCTCATCGGTATCGTTTACTTTACGTTTTTTCCCTTCCGGTTTGACTTCGCGGCCCCGCATCCCGGCAACGCACCTCCTTTTTTCCTGGGGCCGGCTCAGAAACACGGAGTGCACCTCGAGTTTTTCTTAAATGTTCTCTTGTTCGTTCCCTTCGGTTTTGGCTTTTCCGCCCAGCTGCGCAAGCGCGGCATCGGCAGGGGGCGAGCGATGGTCCTGGCGTTAGCCGCGGGCGCCGTCACGTCGTATGCGGTGGAGTTCCTCCAGTTTTACATTCCGACGCGCAGTTCGGCGTGGGACGACGTCACTCCGAATACCGCGGGTGCGGTGGCGGGTTTCTTCCTGTTCGATCGATGCGGCGAAACGCTCTTGAAACCCCTGTCCGCGTGCGAAGAAAGGGTGGAAGCTTGGTTGTCCTCGCGGCGGGCCTGGATTTTCCTGCTGACCTATCTTTGTTTTTTCTTCGCTCTGGCCGTGACATTGCAGCATGAGACCCGCTTGAGCAACTGGGACACGACCGCTCCCATGTTTGTCGGGAGCGATGGGACAGCGCGGCACGCGTGGAAAGGACAAATCGCCAAACTCCAAATTTGGAATCGGGCTCTCTCAGACGAGTCCGCGCGGAAGCTCACCGCCGGCGAAACCGCGCCGGGTACCGAATCCGGCCTGCTGGCCTCCTATGAATTCGCCGGAGCGCCTCCCTTTAGCGATCAAAAGAAATCTCTTCCAGCTCTAACCTGGATATCGTCTTCCCCGCCATACGATTCGAAAGTGCTCGACCTGAACGGGAGTTCCTGGCTCAGTTCGAAGATTCCTGTGACGGAATTGACACAGGAATTGAAGAGAACGAATCAATTTGCCGTGCGAGCAGTCTGCACGCCAGCGGACGTCGCGGACCTGGAACAACTCATCGTTTCCATATCGCATGCATACGGAACGCCGGACCTGACGCTTCGGCGGGATGGGGCCGATCTTGGGTTTTGGTTCCGGAATCCGCTTTCCATGTATCGGTCCGCGCTCGTGTGGCGTGTGCGAGGCATCTTCTCTCCCGGGCAGGCCCGCGACATCCTCGTTTCCTACGACGGTTCGAGTGTCTCGTTATTTGTGGACGGGAAGAAAGAGCCTCGGGTCTACTACCTCAGCCCCGGCGCGGCTCTGGCTCACAAGTTCTCGCGAGTCATCGCCAGCGAATTGGAAGGGTATCTGGTTACCTATGAGGTGTTAACCTTCCTTCCGGCGGGATTGTTACTGGGAATGATTGCGAGAAAAGTGTCTTCACGAGAATTGATGGGCAGGTTTTTGCTGCTTCTTGGGCTGCTGCTGCCGCCTGTGTTTTACCAATTTCTTCTTGTTTGGGTGAGCGGGAAGGCTGTTTCCTTATGGGAGATAATAATGTGCTCATTGTTGACCCTTCTGGGCGCCTGGCTGATCAACGCAGATCGACGCGATGTAGCGTCGGCCTTCAGGCCGACACTTTGAATTCAGGCACATGTCCGCCTGAAGGCGGGCGCTACATAGACCAAAAAGCAGGTTCTCATACAGACGCTGAAGCCAGGCGTCCCGAACTCAGCTGGCAGCGGCGATTGCCGTTCCCCACTTGTCACGAAGGGCCGTCTCAAGTCTCCGAAACAGGATGGCGTCCACCGCGTATCCGATCCCGGCAATCAAGACCATGACGACAACGACCTGGTTGATGTCATTCAAGTCCCGGCCGGCCACCAGGAGTTGCCCGAGCCCAAGGGTGACGTAAAGCATTTCACCCTGGATTAGCGAACGCCACGCGAATGCCCAGCCCTGCTTCAGTCCGTCCAGCAAATACGGCAGACTCGCGGGGAGCAGCACGTGCCAGAATAATTGAGGCCCCTTTGCGCCCAGATTCCTGCCCGCCATGGACAGAATGCGCGGCACGTTGTCGAACCCGGCCTTGGTGGCCTGAGTTACTGCAAGCATGGAACCCATGACGGTCACGAATATGATCGCCGTCTCCGACAAACCAAACCAAAGCAGCGCCAGCGGCACCCAGCAGATACTTGGCAGGCTCTGGAGACTCAGGATCACGCCGCCCAGCGTATCCTGGAGGAACCGGCTCCAGGTAATCAGCATGCCTAGAAGTATGCCCAGTACCACGGAGATCGTGTATCCAATGGCGACTCGCCGCAAGCTAACGGCGATTCCGATCCAGATGCTGTGATCCACGGAGCCGGCCCAGAAAGTTTCAGCAACTCCCCGCGGCGTGGGAAACACGTAGGGAGGCCAGAGTTTGAGCAAGGCCAGCCCTTCCCAAACCACGAGCACGCCAGTGGCAAAAATCAATTGGTTAACGCTTTTCTTCACGGGAATACTCCGCATTGAAGGATCGATCGATCTCTTCCCGAAGCTGTCCAAGAATTTGCTTCGACAAATAGGCGACGTCGGAATCCTCCACGTGCCTCGGCCGGGGCAGCTTGACCTGAAACTGACTCTTGATTCGTCCCGGGCGAAAACTCATCAGCAGCACACGGTCACCCAGGCGCACCGCCTCGCGGACGTTGTGGGTGACGAAAACGATTGTCGGTGCAGTCTCTTTCCAGATGCGCTCCAGTTCGTCGTGCAGCATGTCGCGCGTTTGTGCGTCAAGCGCCGCGAAGGGTTCGTCCATCAAAAGGATTTTCGGCTGCAGCGCCAGCGATCTCGCCAGAGCGACCCTCTGTTTCATGCCGCCGGAGAGTTGGTGAATGTAATGATCCTCAAAGTGGGAGAGGTGAACCATGCGCAGATAACGCCGGGCGCTGTCTCGACGCTCATCCCGCGGCATTCCCGCCATCTTCAGGCCGAACTCCACGTTTTGCCGGACCGTCAGCCACGGGAACAAGCCCAGCTCCTGGAAAAGCAGAATTCTGTCCGTGCCGGGACCCTGAACGGGATTGCCGTCCACGGTGATTTCTCCCGTGGTGGGCCGGTCGAGTCCAGCTAACAAATGAAGCAGCGTCGATTTTCCGCAGCCGGAAGGCCCGACGATGCAGACGAATTCACCCTGCTCGATTTCGAGATCGATATTCTGCAAAGCGGGCGTGAACGAGCCACGCGAATTTGCGTAGCTTCGAAAAACTCCACTGAGGGCGATGCTTTCTTTTTGTGGAGCGGGTGGTGCCTGCACAGGAGTGACATCCGGGGGGGCGTCTTTTTTCGGTCTGACCCGCTCCGGCAGCTCTTCGTGTTCAGGCAACACCCGGCCCCCGGCGATGGAACGGCTGATCAAGTCCAGGACGTAATTGCTCATTGTACGGGTCTCGCCTTCTTTTCGCGAAGGACTTCATTGAGCAGAGTCAGGTCGTATAGGCCCGACAGGTCCGGCCGTGTTCTGCCCAAAAATCCCTCGTCAAATGCTTGCTGGGTTGATTTCAAAAGTGACGACCGAATGGGATCGTAAGTCACCTGCATACGGGAGAATGCGTCATCCAAAACTTCCGGCGCGAGAGCCTTGCCCGTTTCTTTTTGAAGCTGCTGATTCAGGATCTGCTTGGCCTGCGCTAGATTTTTGTTGATCCACTCGGTAAGCTCCACGTGAGTCCGGAGAAACCCCTTCACCACGTCCGGATGCTCCTTGAGAAACTTGGGGTTGACGATAATGTTCGTAATAACGAACTGATGTTCCGGCCACAAATCGCGCTCATCGAGATAGATGCGCCCGCCCCCTTCGTGAACTAGGCGCGCCGCCCACGGCTCCGGCGCCCACGCAGCGTCGATTTGGCCCTTCAAGAAAAGAGTGAGCTGGTCGGGATTCGAGATGGGGATCACCTGGACGTCACCGCCTTTTTCTCGCGCCTTGAGTCCGTTGGCGCGCATCCAGGATCGCAATGCCACATCCTGAGTATTGCCGAGTTGCGGCGTCGCGATTTTCTTGCCATGAAAATCCGAAGCGTTTTGGATCCCCGCAGTCTTGCGAACCACCAGGGAAGCGCCTCCGCTGGCGGCTCCCGCGATCACGCGCACCGCTTCGCCTTGCGACCTGAAGTACCCCGCCACCGTCGGATTCGGGCCGACATACGTGAGGTCGATGGCGTTGGCGAATAGCGCTTCGATCGCCGAAGGCCCGGCATTGAACGCTTTCCATTCAACCTGCACGCCTGTCCCGAGAGCTTTCTCAAACTGGCCATTGGCGCGTCCTACCAGCGCCTGCGCGTGCGTGAGATTCGGGAAATAGCCCACGCGGAGGACCGTCGGCTTCTGCTGCGCGTGGAGTGCGCACGCGGCGATCGATAGAATTGCCGCCATTGCGCCGAAGCTCGTTCTCATCATTCTCCTCTTCGATCCTTGCGTATTCATGTCCCGCCTAGAATTTGTACGTCACGTCAAATTGCAGCCGCTCCCACAGAGGCTGCACGGGCGGCGGGCTGCCGGCCGTTACCAAAGGCCGGCCGATCAGGGCGTTCAGTTGGAGCGTCACGTTCCGAAAAAGTTGGTACATAACTTCGGAACGATGAATCTCCACATTGTTGGCCGGAAAGATTTCGCTGTAATTGAACGCGCCGATGATCGCTTCGCGCTCGATCACGATCCGGGTATAGCCGAATTGCCAGTCACCCTTCCTATCGGTCCTTCCGATGCGGCCCTCCAGCCAATACCCGTGACGGGCCCGCGAATCGCAAGGCGCTGAGTAAACCGCGGCAACTGGAATGTTCCGCACGTTCTCGCAAGCCCGCGTATTCTGCGCGAAATCGCCCACGAAGGTAATCGGCCAGCGTTCGGAGGGAGTCCGTACGTCGAGTTGTGCGAGCGAATCGAGGATTCCAAATTTTGAAGCAAACTGCGCGGAGGTGATCGTTTTGGCGCCGGTCACAGCATTGGTCACGGTCACCATCGCGATAGAGTTTTGTAATCCGTTGTTATTCAGCGGCAGCACTCCATTGTCCGGACTCGTGCTGTTTGCCGTGGCCACGGAAAGCGCGATGGAATCGGCATATTTCCAGTCGTAAAAGCTCGTATAAGCGCTCAACTTGATCCGGCCGCCGAACTGCCAGAATGTTTGCAACTGCTCCCCATAAACCATGGTGTTGTAGAAACTCTTATCATTCACCGCTGTCCGTTTGTTCTCCGCGAACGGCATCTGGAAACCAACTAAGCTGAACTTCTTTAGGACGGGCGTTTTCACGTTGAACGCGAGGGTTTCGCCGACGCCCTCCGGGTTCAAATCCTTATCCCAGACGAGCTCCGTGTTGAACCATGGATAGGCGAATTTTCCGCCAGTGACGGTGAGAGCGCGGAACCAGCTCGGGTTATACGTGGCATACGCGCGGTCGATGGCGAGGGGTTTTCGCGTGGCATATTGATTCGCGGTTTGGTTTGTGGATATCGAATTATTCAGGTCGCCGGAAGCAAACGAGAAGCCGCCTTTGAGCTGGTCATTTAACCGGGCCTCGGCATTGAAGCGCAGCCGTATCCTCTCCCGGAATCGATCCTGCGATTGATCGCGCGGCCCGCCGAAGGTGGGCTCCGCGCGCAATCGGAGGTCCCCGCTCAAAACAAAGGGGCCAAGAGCCTTCCATCTGCCTTCAAGGTCTTTCTGCGAATTTGCCAGATCCGCTCCGAGCTTGGCGACCTTCTGGGCGAGGTCTCCCTGAGCGGCGCTGGATGGGGGGATCGTCTGGGAAGTCGCAAGCGATTCCGCACCTGCCTCTTCTACATCGGCTTGCGCGCCACCAGAGTTGAGTTTGGCTTCGAGTCGAGCGGTCAACTCCTGCTGTTCCCGCAGTGCCGCCCGTAAAGCCTCCAGTTCCCGTCCTTGGGCTTGCAAAAGCTCCATAACCTGTTCGAACGAAGGCTCCGAGGCTGAGCGTACTGGCGGAGTGCCGGCATTCGGTGCGACCGGCTGGGCCGAGCCCAAGAGAATCGCAGTCATCCCTCCTGTTGCCGAAGGTTGCGACCCCGTCAATCTGCGAGGGCTGTCATCTCCACCTTGCGCGGGAACACTTAACGCAGCTAGGAGTACAGCCACAACCAGTTTCCAGATCCTGCTGTTGGTCGGCAGTCGGGCCTTGGAGAATCTTTTCATCTCGATTTATCCGGTTGCTGACCCCCTGCGGTCGGGCTCCAGGCCCCCGGCCAGGCCGGGGCGTCCCGCGAAAAAGTGGAGCCCGCACCAGCGGCGGGCAGGTCAGTCGGCCGATGTCTCCTTTTCTGCCTGCACGACGGGCTCCACTTGGAGTCCGCCAGAAAGTTGTGGACAGGCTTGGTTCAATTCCTGAACTTCTTGTCTAAAAACAAAAATCCCACCGCCAGGTCTCTTCCGGCGGTGGGATTCTAGAATTACTCGTTATGATTCTAGACTATTTAGCCCCCGGCGCCAGAAGACGCACACATACAGCAGGTACAACAGAGGCAAGCCTGCTTGGTCTTCTGGACGTCGAAAATCATATTTTAAGGGTACAGAAAGGGGCCTTCGAAGTCAACTGCTACCTGGCCACTGTGTGCGCCCTCCAAGGTCAGCCCGTCGCCTTCCTTAGCAGAAGAAGAGGATTGCTGCTTTACTTAGCCGCGTCTTCGTGTGATTTTCCTCTCGATGGAGAAGCACCATGTGACTTCCCCGCCGTGTAATTCACTTGAAGCGTGCGAAGGTAATGGACGAGGTCCCAGCCCTGATCCGGGCTCACCCAGTCACTCCACGCCGGCATCGGCGTGCCGTCCAGGCCAGTCATGAAAATCCGGTAAAGGTCCGCATTCGTTGCACCGCACTTGAACCGGGAACCAGTGGTGAAATCATATGGGGAAATAAGATTGCCCTTGTTGTCCCGAAGCGTCGGCGCCGAGGGGCCGTCGCCCTGCCCGCCCTTGCCGTGACATTCAAAACATTTCAGCGTCTTCTGGTAAAGTTCCTCCCCGCGCTTTTGAGATTCCGGAGTGTCCGCTGATTCCGCGGGAATCGGGATGGGTTTGTCAGGTTTCTCCTCCGCGAAGCGAGGAGAAAAGGTCTTGATGAATGCCACCAGATCCGCGCGGTCCTGATCCGTTAACGGACCCCAAGACGGCATACCGGTAGTCACCAGACCACGGCCAACCGTATCGAAGAGATCGCTGTCCTGGGGAAGGCTCCCCGAGGGGGTGGACCGGCATTTGAAAAGGCCCAGAGTGAAGTCTCGCGGCTGGATATCGCCAGCCAAGTACGGGGCGTTCTCCCCCTTGCCGTCGCCATTAGGGCCGTGACACCCGATACAAAACCGGCGGTAGAGTTGTCTACCCGTCTCCGAGTGTCCAGTCAGATTGCCGATGTGACTCTGCGCCGGTCCCGTAGCAGTGTGAATGTGAATATCAATTTGCCCAGCGCATGGAATTGCACCAGCCGTCAGCATCAAGCATGCCACGCCAGGGAGGAACGCCATCACGCTAACTCCAAGTTTCATATTGGCCTCTTTTCTGCAGTGGGCTCCACGCTTCACCTGAAATATTCAGCACAAAAGTAGAGCCCGAACCCGCTCTCAGAAGTCGAAGTCGAACCCTATAAGCAGGCTGCGGCTCCAAACGCCGCTGGTCGGGCTAGAAGGAGGAGCACCCACTCCGTCTCCACTCAGTGGCACGCTTCCGCGGCTCCTCGCCATCGAGTATTCGTTGTGAAAAGCCAGTCCAGCACGGCTGTACATGAAAGGATACCAGCGGTATCCAAACGAATAGGCGTCAATGTCTCCCAGATTACCTGGATTGGAGTCGAGAGCCTGCTGGGACATGCGGATGATTTCGTAGCGCCCCGTGAGGACGAACTGGGTACTCACGTAATAATGGGATTCGAGAAACCCGCCATTCCAGATAGGCGCATGGGCGCCCGGTGGAAGCGCCATATTCGCGGGCGTCGTGGTTCCCAGAAATGCGTTGTCGTAGCCGTGGACGTAATATGGCAGA
>WNFB01001573.1_pt1 | contig 19576 bp, 15 predicted proteins | sample 5400501 | NCBI WGS metagenome assembly WNFB01 (sample SAMN13153341, study PRJNA577476) | soil metagenome | isolation source: 200 cm saprolite under Douglas fir tree site 2 hole 1 | place: USA:California | collected 2015-04-18 | reverse complement strand
TACAGAAGAGAATAAAGAGAAACAGGGTGGCGATGAGGGGGAAAAAACGCATCCCCTCTTTGCCCATCGAATCCATGATGATGCCGCGAATGAAATCCACCATTATCTCCGCCATGCTCTGCAACCTGCCAGGCACCAGCTTGCGTGCCGATCCTGCCATCACCATGAGCACCGCCACCAGGGAGACGACAACCCACATGATGACAACGGCTTTATTAATGGAAATATCCAATCCGCCAATTGAAATTGGTATCCAGTTGTGAAGCTCGAACGGATGAAGCGGACTTTCTTCCATGGCGCTGTCGTACTTTCTCTATTTGAAAGGGCTTATGTCTTCGGCCACCGTTGCGCCGACCGGTACGCATTCCTGATCCCGGTCACGACGCCCAACACTAAACCTCCGACCATCCCCCAGGGAGTGGAGCCGAAGAGGTATGTGTCACACACCCAACCCAACCCTCCTCCGACAATCAGCGCAGCGAGCAGATCGGTTCCGATCCGGACCGCTTGGCCAAGACCCGCGTACAATGGATCTTGTGAAGGGGGCATGTCGTACCCACGGAGGAGAGTGCAATGCAGCCCATAACGCAAGGACTCTGCCGATGGCGGGCGCGCAATTCAAGCAGAATCATCCTAAATTTGTCAAGCCGACTATGCGCTGTGACACAGCCGAAACAGTGGGGTATAGTGAGTGGCGCGTATGTGTAAAGCGATACACGTTCATCCATGATTCGTTTCTCCCAACCATCGTTCCTGGGTGGTCCTCCACAGCCCCTGGTCCTCACGATGGACGGCCAAGGGAGGACACCCTTTGAGTTGTACCGCCTGATTGCGTCTCCCTCTCAGCCATCGTTCCTACTTGACAGCGGGAAGGGGGCAGATGGCGGAGCCCGCTATTCATTTCTGGGGAGTAGTCCCTTCTCGGTGCTGACTGGGCGACAAGGACAGGCATCCCTTCGAACCCACGAAGGGGGCGAATGCTCGTTGAAAGATCCCTTCGGAAGCCTCTGCCGACTATTCGCTGGCCCCCAGATCGAGGCTCCTCCAGACCTGCCCGCTTTTTGGAGCGGAGCCGTCGGCTACCTCAGCTACGACCTCGTGCGCGACTTTGAAACGCTTCCATCCATTGCCAAGGATGATCTGCTGCTGCCCCATCTGCAATTCGGTCTGTATGACATCATCACCGCCGTCGATCATCAAACCGATTGTCTACAGATTATCTTTTGCCCGCCCATGGAACGGTTTTTGGGAGAGCCACGAGAGGAGCTCTATCGCGAGGGCTTAGACCGGCTGGCCGAGTGGGAGGCCAGGTTGAGCGAAAGGCCCGCTCCCCTCAAGAATCTTCCCCCCCTCGATCAGATGGACTTTCATCCGAACCAAACGCGGGATGCCTACCTCGATCGAGTCCGGCGCTGCCAGGAGTACATTGCTGCAGGAGACATCTACCAAGCCAACCTGTCGCATCGATTCACCCTGCAACCTCCCAGCGCCTATACTGATGGCGCGGATCGACAGCCCTACGAGCAGGAACTCTATCGACGTCTCCAAGCCGTGAACCCCTCGCCTTTCTCAGGGCTCATGCACTTCGACGATGTCACGTTGATCAGCTCCTCGCCCGAACGGCTAGTCCGCCTGCACGACCGGCAGGCGGACACCCGCCCGATTGCCGGAACCAGACCGCGCGGGCTCGACGCTCATGACGATCAACGCCTCATCGGCGAATTACTCGCGAATGAAAAGGAGCGGGCGGAACATCTTATGCTCGTCGATCTCGAACGGAACGACCTGGGCCGCGTCTGCCAATTCGGCAGCGTACAGGTAGATGAATTCATGGCGATTGAGCAGTACTCCCACGTCAGCCACATCGTGTCCAATATCAGCGGCGCCTTGAAGCCAGACGCCACGCCCTTCGATCTGATTCAGGCGCTATTTCCTGGGGGCACCGTCACGGGCGTACCAAAGATCCGCTGCATGGAAATTATTGAGGAACTGGAGCCGGTACGCCGTGGCCCTTACACTGGATCATTTGGGTACATCGGCTGGAACGGCGACCTCGATCTCAATATCGTGATTCGAACTTTGGTATGGTGTGGGGGGAAGGGATACTTGCAAGTCGGTGCCGGGATTGTCGCCGACTCCGATCCGGCCAAGGAATACGAGGAAACGCTCCAGAAGGCCCAGGCTTTCTTCAGCGCACTCCAACAGACATAACGATGTGGATATACCTCGATGATCGGTTCGTGAAAGAAGAGGAGGCCGTCGTCTCCGTCTTCGATCATGGTTTTCTCTACGGTGATGGCGTCTATGAAACGATTCGCTCCTACGGGAGCCGGATCTTCATGCGGGACGTGCATCTTGCTCGGCTTCGCCGGTCTGCGGACGCGATCGGCCTGACTATCCCAATTCCGGAGCACAGGTGGCCGGCGCTCCTCCACGAAGCTATGACGCGGAATGACGTCGGGCACGAACGCACCGACGCGTACCTTCGCATCACCATCTCCCGAGGAGCCGGCGACATCGGTCTCGATCCGGCCCTGTGCCCAACCCCCACCGTGGTGATCATGACCAAACCGCTTCACCCTCCCTCACCCGAACAATATCGTATCGGCGTGAACCTGATCGTCGCCCGAACGAGACGGAACCTGCCCAGCGCGCTCTCGCCCAAGATCAAGACCACAAACTTTTTGAACAATATCCTGGCAAAACGGGAAGCGATTGCGGCCGGCGCCTTCGACAGCATCCTGCTCAATTGGGAATCGCATCTGACGGAATGCACCGTCAGCAATCTCTTCTTCGTCCGAGCAGGCCGGCTCTGCACCCCGGCGCTTGCATGCGGCCTGCTGGACGGTATCACACGCGACATTGTGATCAGCCTCGCTCGAAAAGCACAGATCCCGGTTGACGAAGGACATTTCGGGATCGAGGCGATCCATAAGGCGGACGAGTGTTTTCTCACCAACACGAGTATGGAAGTGATGCCGGTCACCATGGTGGACGGGCATCCGGTTGGGAATGGAACACCGGGGCTTCTCACCCACCAGCTACATACGTATTTTGTGGCCAACCGAGCGCGTTTTTTAGAACCCTAGCAGTGTCATACCCTCAGAAGCTCCGTTGTTTTTCCACACTATTTCTGACTAGCCTCCTGGCACAAGATCTGCAGTTTCTTGACACCCAGTGGCAGACTGGTATCGTTGCAACCATGCACAACACCTTTTCTCGAATAATGACATCCCTCCAGCGACACGCGGCTATTGGGCTCACCACGACAGTGATCGCGGGAACCGGCTCGCTGGCCTTCTCCGTGCCAACAACCAAGGCAGAGATTTATCAGTTCGTCGGGCGCGACGGTTCGATCTCCCTCACCAACGTCCCGTCAGACTCGCGCTATCGAAAAATTGAGGTCGAATCCAGCCGACTCCACGCCACCTTGTCCGAGCGAGAACTCGAACCAGTCATTCGTCGGCACTCTTCGCAGCACCAGCTCCATCCCGCGTTGATCCGAGCCGTCATCAAAGCTGAATCGGACTTTGATCCACGGGCGGTTTCTCGCGCTGGCGCAATCGGCCTGATGCAACTGATGCCACAGACCGCTGTGCGTCTGGATGTGCGGGATATGTATGATCCAGATGATAATGTGGGCGGAGGGACCAAATACTTACGCCAGCTGCTCGACCGGTTCCATGGGAACTTACCGCTGGCCCTGGCGGCCTACAATGCCGGAGAGAATGCGGTCGACCACTATCAGGCACTTCCCCCGTTCGATGAAACCAGGCAATACGTCCGGAAGGTTCTCCGATACTACCGCACGTTCCTTGTCCGCGATGGCGTCATCACAGAACGTCCGGTCAGCCGATACTCCCCCGCAGAGACAACAGCAACCCCCGTGATTTCTGAGATGTCTTCCCACTAACTACTTCCCCGCTCGATAGGCGACTGTGTTGTTGCCAACCGACCCGCTTGGCCTCTGGAAAATCTGACCGGTAATGGGCCCCGACGCTATTCTCTCGCCACAGCGCCGCTTCCGCGACGCATTGCGCCACCTGCACCATGTTTTTCACTTCCAGCGCTGCTCGGCTTGCAAACGGCTGGGTCACGAGTTGGGCCCACCGTGACAATTGCGCACAGGCGCGGATGAGTGACTCGCCCGAACGAATGACGCCGACTTGTCCCCACATCGTTCGCCGAAGTGAACTTCGCAACTTTTCCGCATCCTCCAGTGTGCCGAATTGGCCCATTCGGAGCGTGGCCTCCTGAGACGACAGTGCGGGGAGCTCGTGTCTGTCGGCAAAAGCCACGGCCGCCGATGCCGCACGCACGCCAAACACCAATCCTTCGAGCAAGGAATTACTCGCCAGACGATTCGCTCCATGCACACCGCTACAGGCCACCTCCCCGGCGGCAAAGAGCCCTGAAACGGTTGTCGCACCGTTCAGATCAGTCCAGACCCCGCCCATCATATAATGCGCGCTTGGAGACACAGGGATCCATTCTTCCGTGATATCGATGTCATGGCGAAGGCAGGTCGCATAAATCGTCGGGAATCGCCGTTTCACGAACTCCGCACCCAAATGGGTGACGTCAAGATAGACATGACGCGCTTTCGTCGCCGCCATCTCCGCCAAGATTGCCCGCGACACGATGTCTCTCGGCGCTAACGCCCCCATGGGGTGGTACCGCTGCATGAACAGGGCCCCCTTATTGTTGCGCAACTGCGCGCCCTCCCCTCGCATCGCTTCCGACAGCAAGAACGGCGGACTCGACGGCAAATACAGTGCAGTGGGATGGAATTGAACAAACTCCATATCTTGAAGCACCGCGCCCGCGCGCAGCGCCATGGCCATTCCATCACCGGTGGCGTTCGGGGGATTGGTCGTCCGCGCATAGATATGCCCGGCCCCGCCGGTGGTCAGCACGACCGCGCGAGTCGGCAGTACGAACTGGCGACCAGACCCTTCATCCAGCACAACGGCCCCGCAGCAACGTCCGGCGTCAACTACGAGATCCACGGTAAAGTGATGATCCAATCGCCGAATACCCTCCTGCCGATTCACCTCGGCAATCAACACTCGCACCATCTCGTTCCCCGTCGCATCCCCCCGTGCGCGCAGAATGCGGCTCCGGCTGTGGGCAGCCTCCCGAGCGAACGCGAACTTGCCGCCGACTTTGTCGAACTTGGCCCCCCACCCGATCAATTCTTGAATCCGCTCAGGTCCTTCTTCCACGAGGACCCGCACTGCTTCTTTCCGGCAGAGCCCATGCCCCGCTTTGAGCGTGTCGGTTAAATGGATGGCCACGTCGTCTTCTTCACTCATCGCCACCGCCACCCCGCCCTGTGCATGGATCGAACTGCTCTGAAGCGGATGCCCTTTCGTCAGCACGATGACACGGCCGACACGGCTCAACTCCAACGCCGCACGAAGACCGGCCACACCGCTCCCAATGACCAGGAAATCAGCCTGCACCGGAGCACGGGATCGACGAGATGGCATGGATTACTTCTTCTTGGGAGAACGTGTGGAGTCGGTCGTGGCCTGCCGAGCTTTCATACCGAAGGGAGCATCGCCCTGAACCCCGCGCAAAAGAATCGACTGTGTTCCGACCCACTGCAATCGCGTATGCCCTCGCTGACGGAGACCCGGATCGTCCGCATCTTTTTTCCACAGCCCCTGCCAATGCACGAACACATCGATGTCGTCCCCTTCGATCATAATGCGCTCGACCGCGAAGTCCAACGTGATGGCACTAAATGTCTCGAAATCACCCTGGGCCTCTTCCCGCAGCCGCTCAAGCTGGTCAATCGGTATCATGAGCGAGGCCAGATCCGACGAATCTTTCTTCACATACGCTTGGCGAAGCGATTCCACCGCCCGATCGATACGGAGGTACCGTTCGTGATCTTCGGGATACTGAATCGTCTTGCCACCGCAGCCGACGCCGATCAAGGCTATCGAGCCAAGCAGGGCCAAGAGGGGAAACAGTAGGAATTTGTCCGGTAACTTCATAGTTGCAGTATAGGACAGTATAGAAATGGGTATCAGGCAGGTCAAGCGGCCCGTGGCTGGCCCTCGCCGCATCGCAGGTCCCCAAGGCGCGGCTCCGGCCCAATCATGATCAATTTAATCCGTTGATGACCTTGCAATTTGACGCGAAAACTTCTACACTCCGCCCCTTGCAGGAGAGAGAACGCATGTCCAGTGTGCTGAAAAAACGCCGTAAAAAAATGCGCAAGCACAAGTACAAGAAGCTGCGCCGGCGTCAAAAGTTTGAACGTCGTAAAAGCTAGGCTCACCCGAAAAGGGGGAGGAGGGGTCCGTGCCCGAAGGCAAGAAGGTTCGCATCCGCGTCCGGACTGTGAACTGCGTCTACGTTGGCGACTTTCTCATTCCTCCCATGCGGAATCGTGTGTCCGATGCGATCAACGAAGAGCAACGTCTCTTTATCAGCCTCACCGACGTGGTGATCGGTGAGAAGGATCGCTCGGACTTCGTGGCCATCAATAAGAACCTGATCGAGTCCATCGCACAGCTGTAGCTGTCGACAGCGCCTCCGGCTTGCGTCTCCCCTTCTGCCGTTCTTTCTTGGTTTCCCGTAGCCATCTCCTCTCACAGGATGCTGAAAAAAATCCGCCAGCGCCAGAGACCGCGGCGCTTGAGTCGCGAGACATGCGAGAAAGGCGTGATCCGAAGTTCGAAGTTCGGGGTTCGAAGTTCCGAAAACCTCGAACTTCGGACCTCGAACTCTCCCTCGTCTCGCCCGACCCGCCAGTCTCGCTCGGCTATCCTGCGGAACTGTTCTCCTGTTGTGCCACACGTGTTCTCCATCGAAATTCAACCGTGCCAACATAGTTTTTCCGCAGTCTGCTAAGATCGCCCCTCATCATGTCCACCTTCTCACGATTTCTCCCGTTCCTGAAGCCTTACCTGTCCCGCATGGTGCTGGCAGGCCTGCTGGTCATGGGTGTCGCTGCTATCAATCTGGCCCTGCTGCGGTTGGCCGGCACCCTGTGGGACATCATTACCGTGCAGCACGACCAGTCCCGAATGACGGACTTGATCGCCGTCTTTCTCGGGCTCGTCGTCCTGCAGGGGTTCTGTTCGATGGGCCATAGCTATCTGACTGCATGGATTTCACAGCGCATCGTCGCCGACTTTCGCCGACATCTCTTCGCGCATCTGCATACCTTATCGGTGAGCTTCTTTGCCCGCCGGCGAACCGGCGAACTCCTCTCACGACTCATGAACGACGTGACGGTCATCCGATCGATCGTCACCGAAACGCCGATCGACAGTGCGAAACAGCTCGTGACGTTCGTCGGAGGGATCACGTTCTTGCTGACGATGAATTGGCGGCTCTGCCTCTTGATCCTGGTTCTGCTCCCTTTGCTCGTCCTCGTGGCCAAGTTCTTCGGGCGAAGGCTGAAATCTCTCTCGACCTCGATTCAAGATCAGACCGCTGCATTGAGTACCCTGATCGAGGAAGTAATCTCCGGCATCCGGATCGTGAAGTCATTCGTCCAAACACAGCGCGAAGAGACCAGGTTTGCCGCGCAAGTCGAACAGACCTTGGCGTTGACGATGCAACGGGCCGGCGTCATGGCAGTGTTTATTCCCGTCATCAGCCTCCTCACCTTCTCCGCCGCAGCGGCCGTGTTGTGGTATGGGGGACGCCAGGTCATCGACGGAAGCGTGTCGCCGGGCGATCTCTTTGCGTTCGTCCTCTTTGCCGGAATTCTGATCGGCCCCTTCAGTTCCGCTGCCCGCGTGTTCGCACAGATCAGGGAGGCGCAGGGTGCCACACAACGGGTGTTCGAAATTCTGGACACACGTTCCGAAGTGAGCGACTCCCCCGCGGCCACGTCGCTGTCCACCGTCTCGGGACACATCCGGGCGGAGCACGTCAACTTTGCCTACGATCCACGCCAACCGGTCTTGACAGATGTGTCGTTCGAAGCCAAGCCAGGCGAACTGGTCGCCATCGTCGGTCCCACCGGCGCCGGAAAGACAACCGTGATGAACTTGCTCCACCGCTTCTACGACCCGACTGAGGGGCATATCAGCGTCGACGGGCAAGATCTCCACCAGGTCACAATGGACAGTTGGTATCGGCAGATCGCGCTGGTCCCGCAAGAGACGATCTTGTTCGGCGGAACGATTCTCGACAATATCCGCTACGGAGACAGGGAGGCCACTCAGGAAGAGGTGGTGGCGGCGAGCCGTTCGGCCCATGCCCACGACTTCATCATGAGCTTCCCGGACCAGTATCAGACCATCGTGGGAGAAAAAGGGATCAATATGTCGGGCGGACAGCGGCAGCGCATCGCCATCGCCAGGGCCATTGTGAAAAATCCACGGATCTTGTTGTTGGATGAAGCCACCTCTGCCCTCGACAGTGAGTCGGAACGACTCGTCCAGGAGGCGCTGGAACAACTCATGAAAGGCCGGACGACCTTTGTGATCGCCCACCGCTTGACGACCATCCAACGAGCCGATCGCATCCTCGTCCTCAACAAAGGGCGCCTCGTGGAAACCGGCACCCATGCCGAGCTGATGGACCGTAAAGGGCTCTATCAGTACCTCTATACACTTCGGCTCATCGAACTCCCCTCCTGACCCGCATGATCCATGAAGCTTTTGCTACAAGCGCGGATACCCGGCTGTGACGGGCAGTCTCGCCGTTCAGCCCTTCGACATACTGCACGAGTATGCCTCAGGGCTCCACGTCTCCGAGTGCCCGTCTCGCGTCGCGACTGCACGCTTTCGCGACGAACCTTCATGAATCATGCGGGCTAAGCCTCGAAGACCTGCCGCGATTGTTCCGCGACTCGACTCAGTTTCCGCCCTAGACCGACCGATAACAGAGGACCCTGCAGGATGCCCAAACAGGCCGACCATCTTGTTCGTCGCGGGTGATCCTGATACGACAAGCGGGACGGGCGAGACTGGCGATGGTTTGAGGTCTGAAGTTCGAGGTTTTCGGAACTTCGAACCCCGAACTTCGAACTTCGGATCGCGCCTTTCCCGCACGTCTCGCGATGCACGCTTAGGCCTTACAAATCACTGTATTCTTATGCTGGCGGACTGAGTCATTCTCCTGCTAGGGTTGTAAGAAAGATCCTGCTCCGCCGACTGTTCTCCTACACGAGCCGCTGAGGGGTCACATGCCACGTTCACGCCGAACAATCCCATCAAACCCAGCCAGTCCAGCACCGCTCACCGCGGAACAGCAGCGTCTCGATGAAGACGCCCGCCGGCAGGAACATTGGAAACGCTGGGGCCCCTATCTCAGCGAACGGGCCTGGGGGACCGTCCGCGAAGACTACAGCCTGCACGGGACCGCCTGGGAAGCGTTTCCTCACGACCAAGCTCCCTCGCGCGCCTATCGCTGGAATGAGGACGGACTGGCCGGCATTTCCGATCGTCACCAATATATCTGCTTCGCCATCGCCCTCTGGAACGGACGAGATTCCATTCTGAAGGAACGGATCTTCGGCCTCACGGGCAATGAAGGGAACCATGGCGAAGACGTCAAAGAGTATTACTTCTATCTCGATTCGACCCCGACCCACTCCTACATGAAGTACCTCTACAAGTACCCACAGGCGGAGTTTCCCTATGCGAAGCTCGTCGAGGAGAATCGTCGACGGAGCCGGCGGGACTTGGAATACGAACTGATCAATACCGGCGTCTTCGACCAGAATCGCTACTTCGACATCGTTGTGGAATATGCCAAGGCTACACCGGAAGATCTCTTAGTCCGCATCCGGGTAGTCAACCAGGGGCCCGATCCCGCTGAGCTGACACTCCTGCCCACGCTCTGGTTTCGAAACACCTGGTCCTGGGGGCTCGACGCGCGCCGGCCGCGAATGCGTGAAGGAGAAGCCGCCAAGGGCATGAGCGTCATCGAGCTGGACCACGAGTACTACGGACGACGACGCCTCTGGTGTGAGCGACAGCCGACGTTGCTGTTCACGGAGAACGAGACAAACACCAGGCGGCTCTACGACGATGCGGAGGGGGCCCGTTATGTAAAAGACAGCTTTCATGATTACGTGGTGCACCGCGACAAAGAAGCGGTGAACCCCGATAAGATCGGCTCGAAAGCCGCCGCTCACTACACCCTCTCACTGGCTCCTGGCGCATCGGACACCATCCATCTTCGTTTGACGAACGAAGACGGCGAGAAGGGTCTCACGCGCGAGGCTTTCAACGCCACGTTCACGCAGCGAATTCAGGAGGCCAACGAGTTCTACGACGAACTCGCGCCGCCCGATCTTTCAGAAGACGCGCGGCGCGTCCAGCGGCAGGCGTTTGCCGGCCTCCTCTGGAGCAAGCAGTTCTACCATTACGACGCCAATCGGTGGCTGAAGGGCGACCCGACTGGGTCCGAACCGCCCAGAGAGCGGCTCCATGGACGCAACTCGGATTGGACGCATCTCTACAACGCCGACGTCATCTCCATGCCGGACAAATGGGAGTATCCCTGGTATGCCGCCTGGGATCTCGCGTTTCACTGCATTCCGTTGGCGTTGGTGGATGCGACCTTTGCCAAGGAACAGCTGATCCTGATGCTCCGTGAGTGGTACATGCATCCGAACGGCCAGATTCCCGCCTACGAATGGGCGTTTGGAGATGTGAATCCTCCCGTGCATGCGTGGGCCGCCTGGCGCGTCTACAAGATCGACAAGAAGCGGAAGGGTGTGGGCGATCGCGTATTCTTGGAGCGTGTGTTTCACAAATTGCTCTTGAATTTCACATGGTGGGTGAATCGGAAAGATACCGAAGGAAAAAACATCTTCCAAGGCGGATTCCTGGGCCTCGACAACATCGGGGTCTTCGACCGTAGCGCGCCGTTGCCGACCGGCGGTCAGATCGAACAATCCGATGCGACGAGTTGGATGGGCATGTATTGCCTCAACATGCTCTCGATCGCGTTGGAACTGGCCCGAGAAAATCGGGCGTACGAGGACGTCGCCAGTAAATTCTTCGAGCACTTCGTCTACATCTGCCGGGCCATGAACAACATCGGCGGCGAGAAAATCGAGCTGTGGAACAAAGAAGACGGATTTTTCTACGACGTCCTGCATCTTCCGGACGGGCAGACGCTTCCCTTGAAGGTCCGGTCACTGGTCGGGCTGATCCCACTCTTTGCGGTTGAAACGTTGGATTCTGAACTGATCGATAGCCTCCCCCGGTTCAAACATCGGATGCAGTGGTTCATCGAAAACCGTCCCGACTTCAGTGCCCATGTAGAAACGCAATCACAAGACGGGGGGGTTCGGCGGTTTCTCTCGTTGGTCAATCGAACACGGCTGAAATCAGTCCTTCGGTATATGCTGGATGAAGAGGAATTCCTCTCTCCGTTCGGTATCCGCGCCCTCTCGCGCTACCACAAAGATCACCCCTATCTGCTCTCGGCGATGGGCATGGACTATCGAGTGGACTATGAGCCGGCTGAATCGAGCACGGGGCTCTTCGGCGGCAATTCGAACTGGCGTGGCCCGATCTGGTTTCCCGTCAACTATCTGCTGATCGAATCGCTCCAGAAATTCCATTACTTCCTTGGCGACGACTATACAGTCGAATGTCCGACCGGCTCTGGTCGGACCATCCCCTTGAACGAAGTCGCCGCGGAATTGTCACGGCGGCTCACCCACATCTTTCTCCGCGACCAAACCGGGCGACGCCCCGTCTTCGGAGGCACCGCCAAGTTCCAGGAAGATCCCCTCTGGCGAGACGCGGTTCCCTTCTACGAATACTTCCATGGAGACAACGGCGCCGGCATCGGCGCGAGTCACCAAACGGGCTGGACGGGATTGGTGGCGAAGCTGATTCAACAGTCAGGGGAGTAGGGCGGCACAGATTGGGCGGTCTTTTTGCTCGCGCAATGAGCGGCCTGTTGGGAAACGAGGCGTCTCGGCGCCGCGAGGGTGGGCGGGTGAGAACGGGGGAAGGCCCTCGTTGGACGCGCGCAGTGTAAGACCACTCAATCCGCGCCGCCGGTGAAGGTGAGTAATAATGAAGATTGATAAAGAAGAGTGCCGGAATCTCGATCGAGCCTTGGGCCTTGAGTGGCTGGAGACCAACGGTCGCGGTGGGTTCTCGTCCGGCACAGTCGCGGGCGCGAACACACGCCGCTACCATGCGTTGCTGCTGACGGCGCGCAAGCCGCCGAGTGAACGGTTTGTCCTCGTGAATCACCTCGAAGCATGGATCGACATCGAAGGCCAATCCTATCCGCTCTCGACCAGTCTCTACCCCAACGCCATTCACCCGGAAGGGTACAAACAATGCACGGGCTTCACGACAGACCCCTGGCCGACCTGGACCTATGACTGCCACGGCACGGTCGTGCAACAAGAAGTCTTCTGCGTGCGCGACCGCGACCTGGTGACAATCCGATGGATGCTCGTCGGGAAAACCAAGAAGGCGATCACCCTGCGCGTGCGACCGATGGTGAGCGGGCGCGACTATCACGCAACCCATCACGTGAACGACAGTCTGTCCACCACCGCCACCACCACAGTGACTGACGGACTCGTGTCCTGGCGCCCCTACAGTGGGTTGCCATCGGTGCAGGCGTTCCAGAACGGAGGGTATCGGCATGACCCGACGTGGTTTCGAGCTGTTCAGTTTCCGGCTGAACAACAACGAGGGCTCGATTTCGAAGAAGATTGGTGGTCGCCTGGTGAGTGCACCTACCAGCTCAATCGTGGAGTCGCCGCAACCTTGGTCCTCACCACCGAGTCAATCGACTCGGTTGATGTTACGGCTCTGACCGAGGGTGAACGGAAGAGACGAACCGGTCTTCGAGCTGCGGCTCCAACTACTGATCCGTTGGCCGGCGAACTCTGGTGCGCCGTGGAGGCCTATCTCTCGACACGAGGCAGCCGGCAGACCGTCATTGCCGGCTATCCCTGGTTCACCGACTGGGGACGAGACACCTTCATCTCGCTGCCGGGACTCTGCCTGGTAACAGGCCGGTGGGAGATAGCCTGGCAAACCATCGAATCGTTCGCCGCGCATATCTCGCAGGGCATGGTCCCGAACCGCTTCCCTGACATCGGCGAGCAGCCAGAGTACAACACGATCGACGCCTCACTCTGGTTTATCCACGCAATTGAACGGTACTTCGCCTACACCAAAGACGAAGCGCGCGTCCGCGCAGTGGCCTGGCCTGCGGTGAAACACATCATCGACGGCTATCGGCAAGGCACTCGCTACAGCATCCATATGGATGAAGACGGGCTCATCGCCGGAGGCGTGCCCGGCGCGCAACTCACGTGGATGGATGCGAAAGTCGGCGACTGGGTCGTCACGCCGCGTCATGGAAAGCCGGTCGAGATTCAAGCGCTGTGGGCGAGGACTTTGGAAATCGGCGAACGTTTTGCCACGAAATTCGGCGAGCCGGCTTATGCGGTGCGCTGCCGAGAGGATCGGACGCGAGCCGTGGCGTCCTTCTGCACGAAGTTCTGGAACGAAGCAGGCGGATTTCTCTACGACGTGATCGACGGACCAGAGGGCAACGATGCATCGATTCGTCCCAATCAAATCTACGCGGTCGCCCTCTGCGACGACCTGGTGACCAAGGAACAGGCCGAGCAGATCCTCCGGGTCGTAGAGGACCATCTGCTCACGCCGGCGGGGCTGCGGACTCTCTCGCCAAAGGACAGCCGCTATCGCCCGCGTTACGAAGGCGCGGTCGTGGAGCGAGACGGAGCCTACCATCAAGGCACAGTCTGGCCGTTTCTGTTGGGACCGTTTGTCACAGCCTGGCGGAAGGTACACGGCAAGAGCTCGGCAAAGAACAGACAGGCGCGGGCGTTTCTCAACGGGCTGGAGGGGCATCTCCATGACGCCTGTCTCGGCCAGGTCTCGGAGGTTTTTGACGCGGAAGCGCCGCACCGGGCACGGGGTTGCTTCGCGCAGGCCTGGTCGGTTGCAGAACCGCTACGTGCCTTGATCGAAGACCTCGGCATCACCGCCGGTATCCAGCCAGCCACATCGAACAAATCCTAACGAGTCGCAACAACGTGGTACAGCCCGCCCCGAAATCCTTCAGGGCTTCGTGTTTACATCCCGATCGTTTCGATCAACCGCATGTCTTCAGCGGTGAGGGTAAGCTGTTCAGCTTGGAGATCTTCTTTCATATGTTGCCGGTTCGTGGTGCCGGTCAATGGGAGCATCCCGACCTGCATCGCAAACCGAAAGACGACTTGTGCAAGACCGGTCCCTAACCGTTGGGCGATGGCCCGAATACCTGGATCGGCAAACACTTCTCGATTGGCAGTCAACAGCGAAAAGCCTTGATAGATGATGCCATGGGCCCGGCAGATCTCCCGCACCTCTTTGTCCCATCCGAGTGCGGCATAACAGCGGTTTTGCACCATCATGGGTTTCACCGCCGCCTGGGCACAGAGCTGGGTGATTTGCCCAGCCGTGACATTGCTGATGCCGATCATTTTCGTTTTCCCTGACTGATAAAGCCCTTCGATGGCGGCCCACACCTCCCAGTCCGCGTCTCCCAATCCCTGCCGCTGATAGGGCCCGTGCAACACATAGGAGTCCAGATACTCGGTGTGCAGGTGGGCCAACGAGCTGTCGAAGGACTGTCTCACTTGGGTGGTGAGAGTAGCCGAGGCATCGTAGGGGGTGCGATGGTCCTGGCCATTCGTCGGCGTAAACTTGGTTTGAAGAAAGAGGCGGTCTCGAGTAAACCCTTGCCGCGCAAGGGCCAGCAGGGCCTCCCCCACCAGAGCTTCCTGGTAATGGATCAGTTGGTTGGCCGTATCGATGGCTGCGAAGCCCGCCGCCACCGCTGACTGCACCAGTTGCGTCGTGGCCTCTTTTTTCCAAGCCGTGCCATACATGAACGAAGGAACCGGCACATTGTTATAGGCGGTCAAGGGCATGCTGTGTTCTCCAAGATGAACAGACTGCTGATGCCTACGAGAGGCACGCTGCGAGCCGTCACGCAGAAGCAGAGCGACCGGCGCTTACAGAACCTGAGCGGTTGCGCCACATCGTAGTATTGGTGACGTTCTCCTCAACAACCGCATCTCATCCACTCTCGCAGCAGGCCGGGCAGACAACGCCGCGGCCACACGATGTGTTCCAATCGCGACACTACTTCCGGACGGCAATCCCATGGGTATCTGCCGTTTCTTTTCCGTCTTTCATATTCGTGATGACCGCCTGCCCCTTATAGTGACCGACCTTCCCTTCGCCATCCACGTGAATGACGCCGACGCCGGGGATCGTCCCTTTGGCATTGTTCACCATCTTGTCATTCCCGGTGAGCGGGTTGGGGCCGCGCAGCCCGACGAAAACATACTGACCGTCCGGCGCGTTGTCCATGAGATCAGGAGCTGGATCCTTGTTCGCATCCGTCACCAGTTCGACCGAGCCCACGCTCAGGTTCGAGAGCGTATCGATGATTTCGACGTTGTTCCCGGCCCGGTCCGCACTCCAAACATAGCGTCCAACCCCGGCCATCCCGTGGGAATCGGCAAATCTGTCATCCCGTTGAGACACCAATTTAGCTGAGACCGATTTCGGAAGGTTGGACAGATCGAGGGCGTACACATCATAGGAGAGAGGCGCCACCGGCCAGCCGCCACCGGAATTGATATACATCGTCTCGTCGACCTGAATACCGCCACACCCGGCGGGATGAATCTGATTATTGTTGAGCGTGGCCACGACGTTCATCGGCGTGGTAGTGACATCGAACACCAACAGCCCTCCTCCACGCAGCGTGACAAAGGCATAGCGACTGGATGACTCCGTGATCGGGCAAATCGGCGACGTATCCGGACGCTCCCCACCCTCCAGCGCGGCGAGGTTCACCACGTCCTTCTCGGGATCGAAGCTGAACGTATGCGCGGCATAGTCGGTCCAGATGCGGATAAACTTCTTTTCGGCGATATTCGCCGCAATCGCCATCTTCTGATCAGCCGTCGGCCAGGCCGCATGGACATTCTTCCCCATCGACAAGCAGGCCTCCGGTTTACGCGTCTTGGCATTCATAAAAAGCACGTGTCCGCTCAGGAAGGAGAGGATCGCGTGATCCTGGTTCTTGTTGAAAAACAGCATATGCGGACGCCGGACCGGCTTCTTGGTGGCCTCTTCGCAAAAGGTGTTGATCTCTCCGGAAAGATCGATGGTAACGGCCGGTTTCGCAGCGGCAGGATTCGCCGCGAGCGTCGCACCGTCATAGATATAGAGAAAGCCGCCGCTTTCTTTCGCCGTATCGGATTGATCCGTCAGCCACACTTCATAGGCCGAGGCTGGCGCCATGCCACCGATTCCCACTCCTGCCCCCACCAAGGCGCTCGCCGCGATGGCAAGAACAAGACGAGGCAGACCTCTCCTCGCCAGATCGTCGACTATCATTTTTGCCTCCTTCAACCAGACTTGACAGATGCGACTACGGTCGCTTGCTGACATGCAATGACTATCGCACCCGTGAAAAAGGCTATAGAGTAAGAGGAATACGATGAGAGATCAATGGCCCATCCCTCAAGCCTGATGCTGAAAAAGTCCGCCAGCACCACAAACCGTGGCGCATGACGCGCGAGACAGGCGAGAAAGGCGCGATCCGAAGTTCGAAGTTCGGGGTTCGAAGTTTCGAAAACCTCGAACTTCGGACCTCGAGCCCTCCTCCGTCTTGCCCATCCCGCTAGTCTCGCTCGGCTATTCTGCGGGGTCTGGTCCCGTTCTCCCAAACGTGCAGACCATCGAAGTTCGGGCGTGCCAAAATGGTTTTTCCGCGGCCTGTTAAACCGGAACTCCATTCACGGTTTCGTGGCCGGCCCCTGGATGGCAGAAAAACCAGGGTCCGGCCAGCAGGTCATCGCTTCGTCACTCTTGCTTACTGCGGCGAAGCATTCACCTTCATCCCTTCTTTCACAGGCGGATCGATCTTGATGTTGGGTCCCTGAACTTTTGGCAGCAACCCTGCACCAGGTTTCTCCAACAACCGCTGGTCACTTTGATTGCTCGACAGACTCTGTCTCACGTGGACGTCGTCAAAGGCCGCCGCCTGGGCCAACGAGTTCTCCCCCGTCGCATTGGTCTGACCCGGATCGTTCGCGAGCGATTGCCCGCTGACGGGATCGACGGCCTTGCCTATGGGATACCCTGGATGTTTCGGCAACAGGGCCGGATTGGCCAGGACCAGAGAAATCGACAACAGCACGACGATGAAAACGGTGAGTAGCACGAGAGAGGTCTTCATGATGCAACCTCCTTGGTGAGAGGGGCAAGACAACAACGCACTTGCAGGCAAGGGACCGATGAGGGAGTAGGAAAGGAACGAGAGGGGGAGAGGCACAGAAGCGTGAACAGTGATGCAAACGAATACCCCGGTGTCATACCACACCTCCGGGATACCATGTAGCATCGCCCCCGTTTGAAACAGAATCAAGGGTCGAGAATCGGTTCAGAGCGGGCCGTTGAAGTGTGCGGGGAGATCGATACTCGAAAGCAAGAACGTGAGGCGGAAAATCCCTGAACGGAGGTGCAAGGGGTCACGCCCGCACGACGCGGCTCAGCGATTTCGCGACGAACCGTCATGAATCATGCGGGCTAGGGCCCGGTTTGAGACGATGTACGGTTGGCGGTGCTCTGCAAGTCCATATCGAGCAGGACCGCACTGCCTTGTTCTTTAGGATCGAGTCGGATCGGCATCCGATCGACAATCAGTTTGACCAAGGGCACCGCGACGATGTGTGGAGCCTTGCTAGAAGGATTGGAATAGAGCCCGAGCCGGACATTCTTCGGTCGCTGACTCGGCGTCAGCTGAGGCTTGAGGTTGGCCTCCACGAATCCCACCAGCATCCCACTGCCGTCGGCGAGCTTATGGATTTCGTAGGCATTGGTGGTGGGCGGCGTCTGTTCCAACGGGAGATCCGGACTCTGCGTGATCAAGGCCAATCCCAGGAGATTTGGAGTAATAAACCCAAAGCTCCCCGTTGGCGCGACAGAAAAACGGATTACCGAGGTGGAGGAACTGAGTTCAGACACCCCGTTTTTGGCCCGCAATTGATGCCGTAACTCCACTTCACTTCCGGCCGTCTCGATAAAGACCGCCGCCGGTGCAGCTTTTTGCACGGGGAACACCTCCGTCTTGCCTCCTTGTGCCCCACTGAGTGAGACCGGGACGAGGCTCATGAGGGTCAGGACAAGCAGGGGGCTGGCGATTAGGTAAGGGACAAGCCGGATTCGAGTCAATCGTGCGACGATGTCAACCATGGGCGCGAGTCCGTCTGGTACGGCGATAAAGAACGAGTCCCTAACCCGCATTATTCATGAACACTTCTGCTGCAATCGTCGATCCGCTGCTACGACGGGCCTTCGGCCGGCGGGCTCGCGACGCGGCTCAGCGATTTCGCGACGAACCGTCATGAATAATGCGGGCTAAGACAACGGATACCACTACTCTTTATCAAGATTGCCCTATGCGGTGCAATCTAAAAGCCGTGAAGCGTGAAACGTAAGGCGTGAGGGGTTAAACGGAAGAGACGGAACGCCACGCGCCGCGAAAAGGCGGGCTAAGGCATTTCTTCGCCGCGCGATGGTGGATTGCAAGATCTGGCCCTCTATCTTACGGGACCGACTCATTCCTTCGAGTCAGATCCCGCGGAGCGTGACGGTGACGTTCTCTCTTCTTCGCCGGATTGGCGCTGCAGCGTATAGATGATCCTCGCGCCCGGCTTGAATGTGAGGTAGTACCACATCCATTCCGACATCACCCGCACGCGACTGCGGAACTCGATCAGTAAGAAAATATGAACCACGCACCAAAGTAACCAGGCGGCCAGTCCGGACAGGCGCAATCGGCCGATCTGCGCCACGGCTTGTGCGCGTCCGATGGTAGCCAGCATGCCTTGATCCGCGTAGACAAATGGCCGGCGCTGGTCCGGAGCGGTCTCCTCACGAATGAGCATCGCGACATAGCGGCCCTGCTGCACGGCGACGGGAGCTAATCCCGGCAAGGGGTTCCCGTCCGGACCGGCACAATGCGCGGCATCGCCAATGACAAAGATCCAGGAGTCGCCTGGAATCGTCAGATCCCGTTGGACGTTGATGCGACCGGACCCATCCTGGGGAACTGCGAGCGAGGTCAGAAGCGGCGACGCCTTGTTGCCTGCAGCCCAAATGATACTCGTGGATCGAACGAATTCGCTTCCAATCATCACGCCATCGGCGCGGATCTCACTCACCGGGCTGTTGAGCTTGATCGTGACGCCCATGCGTTCGAGCGCGGTAGCCGCTTTCGCTGACAGGTCGGGGCTGAACCCAGGCAGAATGCAAGAGCCGCCTTCCACGAGCAGAATGGCGAGATCATCGAGACGCAAGTTCGGAAAATCAGGCCCCATCGCCTTCCGTCCGATCTCCGCCAGCGCGCCGATTGCGTTCGACGTCCTCATCGTAGCACCTGGATCGCGGCACTCTTATTTCGGGCACGACGCGTGGGAGCAGTCCGCGCCCGGGCTCAAGACCCTAGCCGACGCGGTCTACCTTCGCGACAAGATGCTGCTGGCATTCGAGGAGGCCGAACGACGACAAATCGC
>WNFB01001569.1_pt1 | contig 19593 bp, 20 predicted proteins | sample 5400501 | NCBI WGS metagenome assembly WNFB01 (sample SAMN13153341, study PRJNA577476) | soil metagenome | isolation source: 200 cm saprolite under Douglas fir tree site 2 hole 1 | place: USA:California | collected 2015-04-18 | reverse complement strand
TCGGCGAGGTCCGCGGCCCACGCGAAGCGCTCGGTGAGGCGGGACGCCACCAGGTCGTAGAACTCCTTCTCCAGCGCGGACCGCACCGTCTGGCTCGCCTCGTCGCTGGCCAGCGTCAGCGCGATGCCCGGCTTACCCGCCGCGACCGCCGCGTACTTCGCCGCGGTCGGGCCGAAGCGCTTCGCGAGCGCCTCCTCGATCTCCGCGCGCGCGACGAGGCGGAACGGCAGCGGCTGGATCCGCGAGCGGATCGTCTCGAGGAGACGCGAGGGCGTCGGCGTGACCAGCAGCAGCACCGCGTGCGACGGCGGCTCCTCGAGCGTCTTCAGCAGAGCGACCTCGGCGTGTTCGGAGAGCTCGGCCGCGTCGTCGATGATGACGATGCGCTTGCGTCCTTCGAGCGGCCGGAGCGCGAGGTCTTGCTGCATCGCGCGGATCTGCTCGATGGTGATGTTCTTCCGGTCCCCGCGCTTCTCCAGGTCGACTTGGCGCTCGATCACGAGGACGTCCGGGTGGATGCCCTTCTCGATCTTGGTGCAGTTGAGGCACGTGCCGCAGCCGCCGCTCGCGCGAGGCTCGGCCGAACAGTTCAGCGTCTGCGCCAATCGCAGCGCCACCGTGTGCTTGCCGATCGATCGCGGGCCGCTGAGCTCGTATCCCTGGGCCACGTCACCGCGCACTGCCTGCGCCCCGAGCTTCTGGAGGAGGCGACGCTGCCCGATCACATCTCTCACTGGGCAGAGCGAATGCTACGCGCCCGACCCGCGATGGGCGGTCCGCGCCGCCCACCGCGGGTGGACGGCGCTACCGCGTCAGCAGCACGGCTCGCTGCCGGGCGGGCAGCAGTCCGCGGGCGGACAGCAGGTCGCCACCGGCTGTGTGCTCGGGGTCTCTTCGGGCATCGTGACCTCCTTTTTCTGATATATCGATGGCCATCGATGCGACGACGGTACGCAGATATAGACGGTTGTCAATATCTCTGTTAGCCTGCGGCCGTGGCACGCACGGCCCTTCCGGTGCTTCCCGAGCGCGAGCGCGGGACCTGCACGCCGCTCGAGACGCGGCTGCGGCCCGATCGCGCCGAGCAGCTGAGCGACCTGCTCAAGATTCTCTCTGACCCGACGCGACTCCAGATCGTCGTCGCGCTGCGTGACGCGGGCGACTCGGTGTGCGTCTGCGACTGCGTCGGCGCGTTCGGCCTTTCGCAGCCGACCGTCTCACATCATCTCGCGCGGCTGCGCGACGCCGGCATCCTCGACGTGACGCGCAAAGGTGGTTGGGGCTACTACAACCTGCGGCGCGATCTCCCGGCGGCGACCCGCCGTGTGATCGAGGCGCTCTAGCTCGAGAGGGAGGCTGCGATGAGCGAGATCCAAGAGACGGTCCGCGCGCGGTACGCAGACAAGGCGCTGAAGATGGCGGAGACGTCGGGCTCCTGCTGCGATGAGGCCTGCTGCTCCGACACGGGCTGCGGCGAGGGCTACAGCGCGGACGAGATCGCCAGCGTGGGCATGAGCGCGACCGCAAGCCTCGGGTGCGGCAATCCCACTCTCCTTGCGGACCTGCGTCCCGGCGAGACGGTCCTCGACCTCGGGTCGGGTGCCGGTCTCGATGTGCTGCTCTCCGCGCGCCGCGTCGCTCCGGGCGGCCACGCGTACGGCGTGGACATGACCGACGAGATGCTCGCGGTCGCGCGCGAGAATCAGCGCAAATCTGGCACAGCCAACGCCACGTTCCTCAAGGGCACGATCGAGCAGATCCCACTCGGTGACGCCGCGGTCGACGTGATCATTTCGAACTGCGTCATCAACCTCGCCGTGGACAAGGGCGCCGTGCTGCGCGAGGCGTTCCGCGTCCTGCGCCCCGCCGGCCGTCTCGCGGTCGCGGACATGGTCGCGATCGAGGACCTGTCAGCCGACGTGAAGAAGCGCCTCGACCTCTGGGCCGGCTGCATCGCCGGCACGATCTCGCTCGAGGCCTACACCAGCGCGCTCCGTGACGCGGGCTTCAGAGACGTCGACATCGAGATCACCCGCGAGGTGCGGCTCGAGGGCGTCGATGGCCGGATCGCCTCCGCCTACATCCGCGCGCGCAAACCCGCGTTGGTGACCGCCGCCTCATAGGCGAGCTCGGTCCTCTTCGCTACGGCGGGCCAGGTGAACTCGCGCAGCACGCGCTGGCGTCCCTGGACGCCCATGCATCGGGCGCGCTCGGGATCGCCGAGCAGCTCGAGGATCGCGTTCGCGATCGGCCGCGGCTCGTTCGGGACATGCAGACCGTCGACACCTTCGCGCACGACCTCGCGGAGCGGGGGGATGTCGCCGGCGATCACCGGCAGTCCGGCCATCCAGGCCTCGAGATACGTTTGGCCGAACGTCTCGTGCTCGCTCGGCATCGCGAAGATCGTCGCGCGCGCGAACGCCTCGGCCTTCTCGGCTTCACCGACGACGCCAGGCTCGATCCACCGCGGATCCCCTCCGGGTCGGGCGAGCCGCGTGTACCAGGCGCGCTGACCGATCGCGACGAACTTCGCATCCGGTCGCGTGCGCCAGACGAGCCGCGCCGCGCTGCGCAGGGCGTGGTAGCCCTTGTACCGCTCCTTGCGTCCGACGAAAAGGATCGTCGCCGGGTCGCGTTCGACCTCGGGGAGCTCGACCACATTCGGGCCGGCGCCGGTCACGTGCACGTTCGCCACGCCGCGCTCGCGGTACCAGGTCGCCTCCCACTCCGTGAGCGCGATGACCGCGTCGTCGCGCCGGTAGCGCGCGATGTCGGCCGCGCCGTCGCCGGAGAACGGCTGGCCGGGGTGCACCAGCGGCGTCTCGACGAACGCCGCCCCCTCCGCCCGCGCGGCACGCTCCAGCGCGCCGGCCCATTCGCGCGCGAGCGAGTGCACGACGTCCGCGCCGGCGACCGCGCGGCGCAGATCGCCGTCGCGCACGAGGGTCGTGGGGAGGAGGCCGTCGATCGCCGCGCCGAGCCTGCCGCCGCGGACGCCCAGGTACACGGAGCGGGGGTCCTCAGCGATCCCGGGCCGCGACCACGCCGGCCGCAGGCCCACCAGGGTGACGTCGTGGCCGAGCGCGCGGAGCTCGCGGTCGAGCGCGCGCGCGAACATCTCGGATCCGCCGACGGTGGAGAGGAGCTTCTTCGCGATGACGACGCGCACGCCGAAAGCCTAGGTCGAGAGGGCGCGGGCGCTCGGTTGGTCTAACGTTGCGACGTGACCGATGCGACCGCGCGGGTAGCATCCACGCTCATGAGCGATGGGGCGAACGACCAGAAGTACGACGTCTGCGTCATCGGCGGCGCGGGCCACGTGGGCGCGCCGCTGGCGATCGTGTTCGCGAACAAGGGCGTGCGGACGCTGGTCTACGACGTCAACGAGCGCGCGCTCGGCGAGCTGCGCGCGGGCCGGATGCCGCACCTCGAGAACGGGGCCGAGCCCGAGCTCGCGCGCGCACTGAAGGGTGGCGCGCTGGCGTTCACCTCGGACGCGTCATGCGTCGCCAACGCCGGGATCCTCGTCGTGACGATCGGCACGCCGATCGACGAGTTCCACAACCCGCGGCTCGACGTCGTCACGAAGTGCCTCGATCTGCTCCTGCCGTACATGCACGACGGCCAGAGCGTGATCCTGCGCTCGACCGTGTTCCCCGGCGTCACCGAGTTCGTCGATCACTACCTCCGGCAGCACGGGAAGAACCTGCCCGTCGCGTTCTGTCCGGAGCGCGTGGTCCAGGGCAACGCCATCGAGGAGCTCCAGACGCTTCCACAGATCGTGAGCGGCACCACGACGAAGGCCGAGAAGATGGCCGCCGCCCTGTTCGGGCGCATCGCGCCGAGCATCGTGACGATGGTCGTCAAGGAAGCGGAGTTCGCGAAGCTCCTGACGAATGCCTATCGCTACATCCAATTCGCCGCGGCGAACCAGTTCTACATGATGGTCGAGGCGGCCGGCCTCGATCACGCGCGTCTCCTTGCGGGCTTGAAGCAGGACTATCCCCGGCTGCGCGACCTTCCCGGTCCAGGGTTCGCCGCGGGCCCCTGCCTCATGAAGGACACCATGCAGCTCGTCGCCTTCGAGAACAATCACTTCTCGCTCGGCAGCACGGCGATGATGGTCAATGAGGGTCTCCCGAACTTCATTGTCGAGCGCCTCAAGCTTCGTCACACGCTGCGGTCGAAGCGGGTCGGGATCCTCGGCATGGCCTTCAAGGCCGACGTAGACGACATCCGTGACGCGCTGTCGTACAAGCTCGGGAAGATCCTTCGCTTCGAGGGCGCCGCGGTGTCGTACTCCGACGAGTTCGCCAAGGACCCCACCTTCGTCAGTGCCGAGAAGCTCGTGGACGAGGCCGACATCGTGGTCGTCGGCGTCCCGCATTCGGCCTACAAGAAGCTCCCGGTGCCGAAGCGCGTGGACCTTGTCGACCTGTGGGGCGTGATCAGGCCGGAGCTACGCGCGTGATCAACACGCGGACGATCCCCTGGTGGGAACCGCGCATGACCGGCCACGAGCTCGAGCGGATCAGGGCGGTCATCGACGCGAACTACCTGAACGACGGCGATGTCACGACCGAGTTCGAGCGCGCGCTCGCGCGGCACCTTGGCGCGAAGCACGTCGTGGCCGTCACCAGTGGCACGATCGCGATCTTCATGGCGCTCGTGGCGGTGGGCATCAAGGCCGGCGACGAGGTGGTCGTGCCCGACCTCACGTTCATCGCCACCGCGAACGCGGTCCGTCTCGCCGGCGCGACGCCGGTGCTTGTCGACATCGATCCGCGCACGCTGCTCCTCGATCCCGCCGCCTTCGCCAAGGCGATCACGCCGCGCACGCGCGCGGTGATCCCGGTGCACGTGAGCGGGCGCGGCGCGCGCATGGCGGAGATCCTCGCGATCGCCCGGAAGAGCGGGATCGCGGTGGTCGAGGATGCCGCAGAGGCGTTCGGCTCGCGGCAGGGTGGTCGCAGCCTCGGGCTCATTGGCGCCGCCGGCGCGTTCTCCTTCTCTCCGAACAAGACGATCACCAGCGGCCAGGGCGGCGCGGTCGCGACCGACGACGATGCCATCGCCGGCCGGCTGCGCGAGCTGAAGGATCAGGGGCGTCCGGTGAAGGGCACGGGCGGTGACGACGTCCATCCCGCGCTCGGCTTCAACTTCAAGTTCACGAACCTGCAGGCGGCGGTCGGCCTCGCGCAGCTCGAGGTGCTCGAGGAGCGCCTGGCGCGCCAGCGCCGGAACTACGAGATCTACGCGCGCGAGCTGGCGGGCTGCGCGGGCATCGAGCTGCCGGGCTTCAAGCTGGGCGAGGGCGAGCTCCCGCTCTGGACCGACGCGATCGCCGAGCGGCGCGACGATCTCGATCGCGCGCTCGCGAAGCGCGGCATGGGTTGCCGGCGGTTCTGGTTCCCGATCCACACGCAGCCGCCCTACCGCCTCCCCGACGCGGGCTTCCCACAGGCGATGCGTCAGGCGTCGCGCGCCATCTGGCTGCCCTCAGCCTTCACGCTCACGGATGACGATGTGGTCGCCGTGAGCCGCGCCATCCGGGAGTTCTACGCCGGTTGACCGAGCTCGGCGCCGGTGATGGTCCGGTCCTCTCGGTCCTCCTTCCCGTGCGCAACGAGGGCATCAACCTCCGCACCATGCTGAAGCTGCTCGCCGGAGCGGTGGAGGTCCCGAACGAGGTCCTCGTGGTCTACGACCATCCCGACGATGACTCCCTTCCCGTTGTCGCCTCGCTCGCACCACAACATCCGAACCTGCGGCCGATCCACAACACGCTCGGGCCGGGAGTCGTCAACGCGATCCGCGCGGGTGTCAGCGCGGCGCGCGGTCGCTACGTCCTGATCTTCGCCGCGGACGAGGTCGGGCCGGTCCTCGCGATCGACGACATGCTCGAGCTCATGGACCGCGGGTGCGACTTCGTGTCGTGCACGCGTTACGCGCACGGTGGCCGGCGGCTCGGCGGGTCGATCGTCGGCGGCGCGCTCTCGCGTCTCGCGAATCGTCTCTTCCACCGCATCGCGGGCTCGGTCCTCACCGACTCGACCACCGGGATCAAGATGTTCAAGCGCGAGGTGTTCGAGCGTCTGAACGTCCAGAGCCCGCCGGTGGGGTGGGTGGTCGTGTTCGAGATGGCCATCAAAGCCGAGCTCGCCGGGCTGACGCTGGGCGAGGTGCCGATCGTGTCGATCGATCGCCTCTACGGCGGCCGATCCACGTTCCGCCTCGGACCCTGGTTCGTCGAATACCTGCGCTGGTTCCTCTGGGGACTGCGGCGGCTGCGCTCTCGTGCACCGCGCGGTCGGACCGTGCTGCTCCCGCAGCGGCCGACCTCGCTCCGCGAGATCCCGTAGTGGGGACGGTCCTGGTGACCGGCGGCGCGGGCTTCATCGGCAGCGCCCTCGTCCGCCGCCTCGCCGGGTCGGGCACACGCGTGCGCGTGCTCGACGATGGCTCGCGCGGCACGCCCCGCCGCCTTGCCGGTGTCGAGGGCGTCGAGCTCGTGAGCGGTGACGTGCGCGACCCGGCTGCCGTCGACCGCGCCTGTGAGAGTGTCGAGGCGGTCTGGCACCTCGCGGCGGTCAACGGGACCGAGTTCTTCTACAGCAAGCCCGATCTCGTGCTCGATGTCGGCGTCGGCGGCATCCGCAACGTCATCGCCGCCGCGATCGCGCAGGGCGTGAGCGAGCTCTTCGTTGCCTCGAGCTCGGAGGTCTATCAGACGCCGCCTTCCGTTCCGACCGACGAGCGTGTGCCGCTGTCGATCCCAGACCCGCTGAATCCGCGATACAGCTATGCGGGCTCAAAGGTCATCTCGGAGCTGCTTGCGCTCAACTTTGGACGGACCCACTTTCGCCGGGTCGTGATCTTCCGGCCGCACAACGTCTATGGACCGGACATGGGTTGGGAGCACGTGATCCCGCAGCTCTCACTCAAGGTCCGCGATCTGGCGCGGTCCTCGCCGCGCGGCACGCTACGCGTGCCGATCCAGGGCGACGGCGGCGACACGCGTGCCTTCGTCCACATCGATGACGCCGTCGGCGGACTGCTGTGCCTCGCGGAGCGAGCCGAACATCTGGCGATCTACAACGTGGGGACCGACGTCGAGACGCGCATCGGCGATCTCACGGTTCGGATCGGGAAGGTCCTCGGCCGCGAGGTGGAGATCGTGCCCGGCCCGACACCGGCCGGCTCTACACGCCGGCGCTGCCCCGACATCTCGAAGCTCCGCGCGCTCGGCTTCCGCCCGCGCGTCGCGCTCGACGATGGGCTCGCGTCGACGGTGCGCTGGTACGACGAGCATGCCGACCAGCGGCCATGATGTTGCGATGAAGTCGACGCTCGCCCGCGCCGCGAACACTGGCGGCAGCGTGGTCGTGGATCGCTGCCAGGTCTGCGACAGCCGCGATCTCGAGCCGGTCATCTTCGTCGGCTACCTGCCGCCGGTGAACACGATGCCGGCGATCGGCACGCAGCCCGGCGAGGAGCCGTCGTATCCGGCGCAGGTCCTCCAGTGCCGGCAGTGCCAGCTGGTGCAGCTCGGCCTCATCGTCGACCCGGCGATCCTGTTCCCGCCGAGCTATCCGTATCTCTCGGGGACGACGCGCATCCTCCGCGAGAACTTCGCCGAGCTCTATCGCGAGTCCACGGAGCTGCTCGGTCTCCGCAAGGCGGATCTCGTCGCCGACATCGGCTCGAACGACGGCACGCTGCTCCGCAACTTCAAGGACGGCGGGCACCGCGTGCGCGGCATCGAGCCGACCGGTGCGGGCAAGCTCGCCAACGAGCGCGGCATCAAGACGGACATCGCGTTCTTCGACCGCGCCGCGGTGGATCGCGTGCTCGCGGAGGAGGGCCCGGCGACGGTCGTCACGGCGACGAACGTGTTCGCGCACATCGAGGGCATCCACGACATCACCGACGCCGTCGTTGCGCTGCTCTCGAAAGACGGCGTCTTCATCTCGGAGTCCCACTACTGGCTCGCACTGGTGGAGACGCTCCAGTACGACACCATCTATCACGAGCACCTGCGCCACTACACCCTGGGCAGCCTCAGCTATCTGCTCGGCGCGCACGGGCTCGAGGTCATCCACGCGAAGCGCATCCCCACGCACGGCGGCTCGATCCGCGTGTACGCCGCGCGCAAGGGCGCACGCCCGGTGCGACCGACGGTGGCGGCCCTGCTCGCGGAGGAGCGCGCCGGCCTCACCCGCGACGCGGTGGCGCGGTTCCGGCGGGACGTCGTCGCGTCGAAGCTCGGCCTCTATGCGCTGCTGAAGGACGTGAAGGCAACCGGTGGACGCATCTACGGCATCGGCGCTCCGTCGCGGGCGAGCACGCTCATCAACTACGTCGGCCTGGACGACGGGATCCTCGACTGCGTCCTCGAGGTCGAGGGCTCGCACAAGATCGGCAAGTACGTCCCCGGCACGCTCATCCCGGTCCTACACGAGCGCAAGCTCTTTGAGGATCGGCCGGAGTTCGCGCTGCTGCTCTCGTGGCACATCGCCGACGAGCTGATGCCGAAGCTCACCGCGAGTGGCTTCCGTGGCAGCTACATCGTGCCGCTGCCGACGCCCCGGATCGTGCCCGCGACGCCGCGCTAAGCGCGCGCGAGCCGCGCCTCGAGCGCCTTAACCTGACGCATCACCGCGTCGCGGTCGCGCGCGCGCACGCGGCGGATCGGCGTGCCCGCGTACACGGTCCACGGCTCGAATGCGAATCGCGGCGGTACGAAGCTGAGCGCCCCGATGGTCGTTCCCTCCGGGATCACGTTGTCCGGCATGATCACGCTGTTCGCGCCGACGCCGGTGCAGTTGCCCAGAGTCACGTCGCCGGTGATGAGGGATTCCTTCACGTCCTCGAAGTCGGGCGGCGGGATGAAGATGAGACTGCGCACGAAGTCATCGCTGGCGCACCAGACCTTCACACCGGCCGAGAGGCTCGAATAGTCGCCGAGCATGAAGGAGCGCGCGGCGCCGCCCGCGACGCTGCAGCCGTTCGCGACGTGCGAGAACCGACCGATACGGACCTTGGTCGAGAAATAGCAGAAGTCGTCGACGACGGAGTGATCGCCGACGACGAAGCTCTCGGGGTGTCGCACCCGGATCGACGCCGACACGATCGCGGTCGGAGCGACGAGACCCTTCACGGCGACATCAGTATGCCCATGCGCTCGGCTACCGTAGCGCTCGTGGTCGCGAGACTCCTGTTCCTCGGAACTGCAGCCTTCGTCCTCTGGCGCAACTCCCAAGTCGCCGTGCTCGTCGACATCAGCTGGATCGTCAACAATGCGACGCGCATCGCGCTCGGCGACATCCCCTACCGCGACTTCCCGCTCGCGCAGACGCCCGGCGAGTTCGTCGTCCAGGCGCTCCTCATCAAGCTCTTCGGCGCTCAGTACGAGGTCCAGATCTTCTATGCGTCGCTGTGCGGCGGCGCGGCGACGCTCCTCGCGTACCTCATCGCGCGACGAGTGCTGTCGGGTGCCGTGCCGTCGTCCGATTGGCTCGCGGCGATCCTCGCACTGCCGCTCATCCCGCTGGGCATCTACGCCATCCTTCCGAACCCGTTCTACGACTCCGATGCCTGTCTCGCCGTCCTCGGCGGCATCGCCCTGCTCTTCGCGGCGCGCGACAAGCCGACTGCCTTTCGCTTCGCGATCGCCGGCGCCGTCGCGACGGTGCCGCTCGCTTTCAAGCAGAACATCGGCGGCCCGTTCCTCGTCGCGGTCATCGCTGTCCTCGCGCTCGAGGCGTGGGCAGAACCCGCGCGGCGGCGCGAGCTCCGCTGGTTCAGTCTGGGGGTCGCCGCCGCGATCGTGGTCGGGATCGTCCTGCTCCAGCTCTTTGTCGGTATCGACGCCTACCTCCGGGGCACCGTGGGCTTCGCGATGTCCGGCCGCGGCATCGATCTCGAGCGGATCCACGAGTTCGCCGACCCGGGGGTCCTGTTGACGACCGCGCTCGTCGTCGCCCTCGCGGTCGGTGGTCCGCGCTTGGCCGAGCGCACGCGCGCCATCCTCGCCGTGAGCGCGATCCTCCTCCTCGTGGTGTCGCTCGTGCCCACCGTCCTCGGAGGCCCGCAGCTGCTCTTCCCGCCGTTCCTCATGGCCGCTGCCGCGCTCTGCCTCGTCCGCGCGACGCGCGACGGTCCCACGCTCGAGGGCCTCCTGCCCCTGGTCTTGCTCGGCACGACGCTGGGGACGCTGGAATCGCAGGGCCTCAACGGCTCGACCTACGGGATCGTTCCGCTCCTGGCGCTCGCCATCGCGTGCGTGGTGCGCGACCTGGCGCATGTCGTGCCGCGACCGCGCCGGCTCGCTCCGTACGCCGGCGTGATCGTCGCCTTTGTCCTCACGTGGTCCGGGACGACGTTCACGACCGAGAACATCAGGCTCAGATTCATCGACGCGAACGCGCCAGGCCCGGTCGCACGGTCCACGTTCCCCGCGCTCGCGGGCCTCTCCGCGCGCGGGCGGTACGTCCCGGACCTGGACGCGATCCTCTTCTGGGTGCGCGACCACGTGCCGCCCGGGGAGAGCTTGGTCTTCCTGCCCGGCGAGGATCCGGCGTATTACGCGCTCGGACGCCGGCCTGCGCTACCCACCGTGTTCTTCTATTTCGGCGACGTCGCCACACCCTACACGCCCGAGCAGATCGTGAGCATCGCCGACGATGTCGGGCTGCGCTGGGTCGTCGTCAAGGACAAGCTTCAGGAGACCCTGGCGCCGCCGCGCGCGTCGGAGGTCGTCTCGGGGCTCACGCGGCGCGCGACGCTCGTCGCGACGGTCGGCTCGTACCGCGTCTTTCGCCGGGACTAGGTGGTATGCGCCACATCATCGCTGACGGTTTTCTCTAGGTGCCGGCCGCCACATCATCGCTGACACTTTGGCGTTCAGCCTCCGCTCGGGCGGAGTCGTTGTACCACGCGCTCGTCGATCCGGAAGCTGAAGATCTTCACCGCACGATCGGCCAGCCGCACGGTGATGTCCCCGCGAGCGGTGGACAAGGTCGCGATGACGTACTGGTTCGCGGCCGCGCGACCGAGCGCGAGGCGTCGGCCTTGCAGCGCGAGCGTCCCGTGCTCGTCGGCCAGGCGCACCCAGCTGATCCGTCCGCGGGCCAGCGGCAGGTGCAGCTGGCCAGCGGCGTCGCGGAAGCGACCCAGGCTGAAGCCCTGCGGCATGTGGCGCAGCGCGCCGTCCTGCGCGGCCAGGAGCGCGCCGGGAAAACGCGTGCCGTGCGCGGCCTGGCTCAGCTTGGGATGGGGTCGCTCCTCCATGTACCAGCGCTCGAAGCGCTCGGAGACCCGCGCCAGACGCGCGAGGCTCGGCGTCGCAAAGCGCCGCAGCACCCGCGCCTGCCAGAGCGCATTGAAGCTTTCGATGTCGGCCTGGCGGCCCGGCTCGCCCAGCGGGATGAAGCGCACCTCGACGCCCAAGAGGAGCGCCAGACGCACCGGTTGGGTGAAGGGCCGTCCGGGAAAGCCGGCCACCGCGGACTCGTTGTCGATCTGCCAGATCAGCGGCAGCCCCAGGCGCGGCCAGGCGCACCCGGCGAGATAGCCGCAAAAGCTCTCGGCGCTCTTGTCGGGGCCCTGCCAGGTGGCCGCGCCACCACCGCCGACGTCGACGGTGTGGAAGGCGAAGAAGCCCACCGGGCCAGCGGGCGTGCGCAGGTGGCGCGGACCGACGAGGTCGCTCTCCTGCAGGTCTCCGGGTCGCGTCGCCCGCGGACTGGGATACGCCGCGCCACCGCGCTCGTGCGCGGGAGCGCTCGCCGGATGGGTGGTCCGTCCGGCACGCTGCAGGATCCGCTCGATCGTCCGCCGCGCCGGCATCGGCCGGATGCCATCCAGCTCGAGCTCCCAGGCGACCGCGTCCGCGCCGCTGCCGGCGAAGCGCTGCCGTCCGCGCCGACGGGCCAGGCGGTCGCGCGCCCGAAGGACCGCGTGCACGATGCGCGCGGGGGTGCTGCCGGGATGGCCGCGATGCGCGCGCGAGCGACCCCGCAGACCGGCGCGGCCCGTCTCCGCGAAGCGCCGGCGCCACTTCGCCAGCCACTCGCGGCTGCGCTCGAGTTCGCGCAGCACGTCGCTCGGTCGGCGGCCCTGTCGCAGCAGATCCATCGCGCGCTGACGGCGCTGTTCCTCATCCATCGCGATCCTCCTCGACGGTCGTCGCCGTCGTGGAGGATGTCAGCGATGATGTGGCGGTTCGTTGTCAGCGATGATCTGTCGGGAACCCACTAGGCCAGCGCCTCGCCCGCCGGGACGTGCGAGCCGATGGCGCGGCGCTGCGCATCCTCGACGCGGTCCATGACGCGCTCCCAGTCCCAGCGCTCCAGCAATTTCGCGTGCCCGGTCTGCCCCATGCGCGCGCGCAGCGCCGGGTCATCGAGCAACGCGACGACCGCGCTCGCGATCGCGTCCACCTGCTGCGGCACAACGAGGCCGTCGCTGCCGTGCGTGATGACCTCGCGCAGCGGCGCGATATCGCCGCCGATCACCGGCTTCTCGTGCAGCCAGGCCTCGAGGTAGCCGATGCCGAACGTCTCATGCACCGATGGCATTGCGTAGACGTCGCACGCCGCGAACGCATCCGACCGGTCGAGGCTCGTGGCCCGCTCGATCTCGACGATCCGCTCGTCGGTGTAGCGCGCGAACTCGTCGACCATCGCGCCGTAGAAGCCGGGCACGCCGATGAACACGAAGCGCGTGTCGGGGTGGCGGCGCCACACCAGCTCCGCGGCATCGAGCAGATGGATGAAGCCCTTGTAGCGCTCGCGCCGCCCGACGTAGAGGACCATCGGCGCGTCCGGCGGGATGCCGTGGCGCGCGCGGAACGCCGGGCCGTCATTGGAATGGGCTGCGTTCGGACCCATCCCCGTCGTCACGATGCGGTACGGCTCGATCCCATGGCTGGCGTACCAGCCGCGCTCCCAGTCGGTCATCGTCGTGATCGCGGTGGCGCGGCGGTAGCGCTCGAAGTCCGAGGGCGCGTCGCCGCCGTGGAACTGGCCGGGGTGCGCGAGGGGCGTGAGCGCGATCGGGATGTCGAGCGCATCGGCGACCTCGAGCGAGCTGTCGAGGTATTCGCGCCCGACGTTGTGGATGAGCTCGCGATCCTCGGCCCAGCGCGCGAGCACGTCGGTGCGCATGAGGTCCACCAGGGTCGAAGCGTCCGCGACCATACCGAGCAGACCGCCGCGCGGCTTGACCTGCACGACGTCGACGCCGTTCTCGGTGTAGCGCGGTCGCGGATCGAACGACTGGCCGCAGACGACCCGCACGTCGTGACCGCGCGCGGCGAGTCGGGTCGCGAACTGATAGGCGAGGCTCTCAGAGCCGCCCATCCGGGAGAAGGTGCGTTTGGTGAAGAGGATGCGCATTCGGTGGACTCCACTGCACGCGACTTGCCGCGCGGGTGTTAGGAGGCGGCCTCTTCCAGTCCGATGAACTTCGCCCAGTTGCGCTCGCCGCCGCGTACGTACGAAGAGTAGAGATAGGTCGGCGTGGCCGGCGGCCGCTTCGGCACGCGGAGGAGCTGCATCCGCGACTCGACCAGCGTGCGCCCGCCCTTCTTGTGGTTGCACGACCGGCAGGCGGCGACCACGTTCTCCCAGGTGTGCTGCCCGCCGCGATGACGGGGCATCACGTGGTCGAGCGTCAGGTCGTTGCCCCGCTTGCCGCAGTACTGGCAGGTGTGGTCGTCGCGCTGGAGGACCTCTTTGCGGGTCAGCTTCACCACCGGGCGCGGCCGCTTCACGTGGTAGGCGAGCCGGATGACCGAGGGCGAGGGGAACTTCAGGCGCTCGCTGGTCACGATGTGCCCGTTCTGCTCGATGACGGTCGCCTTCTCTTTCGCAAGCAGGACGACAGCGCGCCGCACGTTGCACACGTTCAGCGGCTGGAAGTCGAGGTTGAGGACCAGGACATTCGCGTCGATGACCGCCATTACAAGATTCTAGGGTCAGCGCGGTACGATTGGTCGGTCATGACGGCCTCTCAGAATGGTTCCAACGGCTCCAACCCGCCGGGTCGCACGGGCACCTGGACGCTCAAGACCGGCCTCGCCCAGATGCTCAAGGGCGGCGTGATCATGGACGTGGTCACTGCCGAGCATGCGAAGATCGCCGAGGATGCTGGCGCCGTCGCGGTAATGGCGCTCGAGCGCGTGCCGGCGGACATCCGCGCCATGGGCGGCGTCGCGCGCATGAGCGATCCCGAGAAGATCCTCGAGATCATGGCCGCGGTCTCCATCCCGGTCATGGCGAAGGCGCGCATCGGTCACTTCGTCGAGGCGCGCGTGCTCGAGGCGCTGGGCGTCGACTACATCGACGAGAGCGAAGTGCTCACACCGGCCGACGAGCAGTTCCACATCGAGAAGCATGACTTCAAGGTCCCGTTCGTCTGCGGCGCGCGCGATCTCGGTGAGGCGCTGCGTCGCATCAACGAGGGCGCGGCGATGATCCGCAGCAAGGGTGAGGCGGGCACCGGCAACGTCGTCGAGGCCGTGCGCCACATCCGCGCGATCCTCGCGCAGATCGCCGAGCTCAAGGACCTGCACGAGAGCGGCTTCGCCGATCGCGCGAAGGAGTACCGCGTGCCGGTCGAGCTGGTGAAGCGCGTGGCCAAGGAGCAGAAGCTGCCGGTCGTGCTCTTCTGCGCCGGCGGCATCGCGACGCCCGCGGACGCCGCGCTGATGATGCAGCTCGGGGCCGAGGGTAACTTCGTGGGCTCGGGCATCTTCAAGTCCAGCGACCCGGCCCGGCGCGCGAAGGCGATCGTCGAAGCGACGACGCACCACACGGACGCAAAGCTCATCGCCGAGGTCTCGCGCGGACTCGGCGAGCCGATGCGCGGCCTCGCGCTCGAGACGATCCCGCCGGCCGAACGCCTTGCCGTCCGCGGCTGGTAAGGGCTTCGCCCTTCCTGCCGTCGCTCGTCGTCATGAATGAGCAAGCTCATTCCCTCCTCCTCGCTAGGCAGTAACACCACAACAAAGACAGCTCGCGTCGGCGTCCTCGGTCTCCAGGGCGACTTCGCCGAGCACCTGCGCACCCTGCGCGGGATCGGCGCGGAGGCGATCGACGTGCGCCGGCCCGATCAGCTCGACGACATCGACGGGCTGATCATCCCCGGCGGCGAGAGCACGACCATCGGTAAGCTCGCCGAGCGCTACCAGATCATCCCAAAGCTCCGAGAACGGGTCGCCGAAGGGATGCCGGTGTGGGGCACCTGCGCCGGCGCGATCTTCATCGCGAAGGACGTCCCTGGTCATCCGCATCCCATCGCCGCACTCATGGACATCAGCGTCGAGCGCAACGCCTTCGGCCGGCAGCAGGAGTCCTTCGAGGCAGACCTCGCGGTGAAGGGGATCGGCGGCAAGCCGTATCACGCGGTATTCATCCGCGCGCCGAAGATCACCACGACCGGCAACGATGTCGAGGCCCTCGCGACGCTCGCGGACGGCACCGTCGTCGCCGCGCGTCAGGGCAACCTGCTCGCGACGTCGTTCCATCCCGAGCTCACCCCGGACGACCGCTTCCACCGCTTCTTCCTCACCTTCGGAAAGCGTTAGTGCCGGCGCGCGCCGCGACGCCGTTCGACGCGCCGCGCATCGCCGCGCTCCTGGAGCGCAGCCTGCACACCGAGGATTCGATCCTGGCATCGGCGCTTCCGGTCTCCTTCGCCGCCGGCGCGATCCCCGGTCTGAAGCGCCTCGTTGTCGGCCTCGCCGGCGTCACCGGTGGACGGCTCCACGTGTTCATTGAGGAGTACCGCGGCCAGCTGCGCAGCGCGGCGCTGGTCTACGACGGCAGCCGGCCGGAGTGGGTGATCCTGCTGCTCGGCGCGATGTACGAGCCCGGCGGCGCCGACAGCGCGTTTCGCCTGCTCTCGGGCATCAGCGCCGCCGCCGCGCGCGCGGGCATGCACCGGCTCTTCGCCGCGGTCCCCGATGAGGCGCGCGCCCGCGAGACGTTCTTCCAGACCGGCTTCTACTCCTACACGCGCGAGACCTGGTTCACCGCGACGCCCGCCCAGCTCGCCGAGCCGCATCGCACCACCGCGCGCCGCGCCGGCCCCAGCGACGCGCACGATCTCTTCCGCTTCTACGCCGCGACCACGCCGCACGCGGTGCAGCGCGCCGAGCAGCTCTCGGTGCCGGACTTCGACGTCACCCGCCGCGGCGGCGCCTACGATCCGCCGCACCTCATCGGCGGCAATCCGCTCGCGATGCGGCGCGCGGCGGCGCTCATCGACGGCGACGAGCGCTCCACGCGGGCCTTCGCGTTCGCGTTCGAGGGCCGCGACCGCCATCCCCACGTGGTGAAGGTGCGCACGCGCGACGGCGACGTGGATCTCGCGCGCGATCTGCTCCGCGCCTCGGTTGCGACGCTTCCCGCGAGCCGCCCGGTCACCGTCCCCGTGCGCTCGTACGAAGAGCACGTCGCCCGTGCGCTGCTTGCGGAGGGCTTCCGCGACACCGCGACCTCGATGCTCTTCGTGAAGGAGCTCGCCATCCGGATCGAGGAGCGCGCCCTCGCGACGGCTGTCGTGCGCTGACTGCCAGCCAACGCAAGGCGCGGCCGATTCGTAGGTAGCCGGGTGTCGTGGTTACGCAGTTTGGTCATTGACGATTGGCTCGTTTTGGGGATGACAGAGGGCATCACCATCGGTCAGATTCCGCCCCGTGAGCGCAGAGGTGCTCGTTTTTGATGGTCTGCGGATCGTGTCCGGACTCGTCCTGCTCGCCGCGGGGTTCGCGAAGGTGCGTGCCGGGCCCGTCGAGTTCGCTCGCGCGATCCTCGGTTACAAGCTCGTGCCCGCGGGTATCGCGTCCGTGCTTGCGAAAACCCTGCCGATCTGCGAGGTCGCGCTTGGCTTATTGCTGCTGACCGGTGCTTTCGTCCCAGCAGCGACGGTGACCGCGAGCGGGCTCGTAATTGCCTTCTCCGGCGCGATCGCAGTCGCGCTCGTCCGACGCCAGCGGAACGCCTGTGGATGTGGCTTCGGGGCGTCCGAACAGGTGTCGTGGCGGCTGCTCATCAGGAATGCCGCGCTTCTCGGCCTGTTGCTGCTTGTCTACCTACGTTGGGAGGCGTGAGATGGAGTTCCGCGCGACACGGAGGAAGATCCTCGCCGCATCCGGGAGCGTGGCGGGCGCAGTTCTCGCCGGTGTGGGCGGCGTATTTCCAGAATCGCAGCTCGGGAGTAGTGGTCGCCCGGGCGACCTGTCGGGCATCAGCTTCCGTGACCTCGTCATCGACGAGCTGGGATCGTCCGAGGTCGAGGCGTTGGTTCAACGATCGCGCAAAGCGAAGGGCGGGGAGGCCCTATGGCGACGGGTCTCGGAGCTTGGGCTACAGCCCGACACGTCGCTTGCACGAGGGATGTCGGCCCACTTCAGGCAGGCGCCGGCAAAGGTCGGGACCGGACTCACGCTCATGCTGCGCCGCGACGGCATGCTGGCGGGGCGAGTTGCGTTCGGCTCGGACGTCGAGGGAAAGCTGCGTGGAGGGATCGCCGTCGTTGATCCCAGTTCGGGGGCAGTCGATGTCCATCAGCTTGACGGCTCTGCCGTGAACTACCGGTCGCGTGTGACGTTCGCCAACGGCGAGGCGATCGTCGATTACGCGGACGGTCGGCGCAAGGCCGTCCCTCTCCCGAAGCGCCAGCGCCCTCCCGGACTCGCTGCGCTGGCAGCGTCGCCATGCAACGTCGACTGTCTCTCGTGCAACCTGATCTGCGGCACGACCTGCGCCTTCGCTTGTGGCTACGAGGCGTTTGTCGTCTGCACCGGAGCGGATCTTCTCTGTCCCCCTTGCGGCCTCATCTGCACGGTCTTCTTCCTGCTCGTGTGCGGGCTCGTCTGCAGCTTCGGTTGCTACGAGGTCTGCGCGGCCTGCTGCTGAGTCCGCCTGGACACGAGTGCGAACATCGTCGTGCCTGTTTGCCGGCCGTTGAGCGAAAGCATGGGGTCGCTGCGGAAACGCGACCCGGGAGGTGACCTGTGATATCTCCGGTCCTCATCGCGGTCCTCGTTGGCTTGGCGATGATCACGCTACGGATCGTCATCGTGACCAGCCGAACGAGCGCTCCAGGGCGCTCCTCCCTGGCCCGTCACTATTTCGCCTGGCTCGACACACGGCCTGAGACGCCTCGCTCGCGCGCGATCGCTCAGACGCTCGTGGCGGTCGTGCTCGGCATCACGGTGGTGCTACTCCTGGATCGATCCGGCCTCTACGACGACGCGCTCCATAACTCGGCCACGCCCGGCTTCGTTCTCGCGATCGTCGTGATCCTTCAGATCGCGGTGATGTTGGCGGTCCTCGTGATCATTCGGGTGCGGAGTCGGGCGTCCTCCGCGGGGGAGGCGCGTCGCCCGTGAGCCGAGCCGGGACATCGACTCATCCTGGCGATCATCCTCACCGATAGCTGATGCGCGAGGTCGTGGTGGCCAAGCTGTCGGACCGGTACAGCGCGGAGTTCGTCGTCGCGCGGCTGCGCGACGCGGGCATCGTCGCGCGCATCACCGGGCCCGTGGAACCGGCGTGGACCACGGGCAGCCCGACGCGGGTCATGCCGGTCGAGGTGCGCGTGACCGAGGACAGGGCCGCGGAGGCCCGGGCGATCCTCGACGAGGCCCAGGCCGAGTAACATACCCTCGCGGCGTCGGCGCTCGATATGCTCTAGGACGAGCGATGCAGCAGCAGACCGACGAGCTCGAAGCGCTCCTTCGCGGGCTTCCCCCTGACCTCGCGGCCCGCGTCCGTTCGCTCGATGGGCTCGACGGACTTCTCGAGATCGTCATGGATCTGGGGCGTCTGCCCGAGGCGCGCTTTGCTGGCCGAGAGGAGACGCTGCGCCGTCACGAGGTCTCGGCCGAGGACATCGCGTACGTCATCTCGCACATCGGCCAGTTCGGCGGCGACAACCGCGCCGGCATCGAGCGGACGCTCCACCGCATCAGCGCGCTTCGCAATCGCGCCGGCAAGGTCGTCGGGCTGACGCTCCGCGTCGGCCGCGCGGTCTACGGCACGGTGGAGATCATCCGCGACATCGTCGAATCAGGACGCAGCATCCTGCTGCTCGGCCGACCCGGCGTCGGCAAGACGACGATGCTGCGGGAGGTCGCGCGCGTCCTCGCGGACGATCTGGGCAAGCGCGTCGTCATCGTCGACACCTCGAACGAGATCGCCGGCGACGGCGACATCCCGCATCCGGGCATCGGCCGCGCGCGCCGCATGCAGGTGCCGACGCCGTCGCTGCAGCACGCCGTGATGATCGAGGCGGTCGAGAACCACATGCCCGAGGTCGTCGTGATCGACGAGATCGGGACCGAGCAGGAAGCGGGCGCCGCGCGCACGATCGCCGAGCGCGGCGTGCAGCTCATCGCCACGGCGCACGGCAACACGCTCGAGAACCTCATGCTGAACCCGACGCTCACCGACCTCGTCGGCGGCATCCAGACCGTGACGCTCTCCGACGAGGAGGCGCGCCGCCGCGGCACACAGAAGTCGGTGCTCGAGCGCAAGGCGCCGCCAACGTTCCAGGTGCTCGTGGAGATCCAGGCGTACC
>WNFB01001568.1_pt1 | contig 19596 bp, 17 predicted proteins | sample 5400501 | NCBI WGS metagenome assembly WNFB01 (sample SAMN13153341, study PRJNA577476) | soil metagenome | isolation source: 200 cm saprolite under Douglas fir tree site 2 hole 1 | place: USA:California | collected 2015-04-18 | reverse complement strand
CCTCCAGCCCGCGCCAGCATTCGCTTCCCAGTGGGGGAGCGCCTACGGTGACCCGCCCGGCTTCTGCCCGGCCCAGTCCTTCCTCCCCTCGACCTACACCTCCCTCACCACCGGCGATCCGCTGGTCGGCGGCAACCCCGAGCAGGACACCTTCTGGGTCGTCCATCCATACCCGGGGTACACCGACTGGTACGGATACTGGTACGGAGACTTTCGGGGCCGGCCGGGCGACGACTCGGGCTGGGTCCCCCTGATGACGGTGTGGTACGGGGGGCCGGCCGGACACTGGAACTTCGGCGACTTCGGCTGGGCCGTGCACGGCCACGCCAAGCAGTACATCGCCTACTACAACTGGACCTTCGGCGGGCAGTGCGGGCTGGGAGTCGAGGGCAGCCTCTACCCGCCGCCCTACATGGCCGACGTCTACGGCTGGCCGGTGGTCGACGTCTACGTCGACTCGGTTTCGCCCTATCCGCCCCAGCCGCGGCTGACCGACCTCGGCCAGGACTCGGCGACCTTCACCTGGGATCCTGTCGCCGACCGCGGCGACGGCGCCGGGGCCGACTACTTCGCGGTCGGGCGCGTGCACTACCGGTCCTGGCTGACCGTCGACGGCGGCCCGCCGCTGCAGTACGCCGCCACCGACCAGCCGCGCCGCCTGACCGCGGCCGGCCTTCGCGCGGGCCAGGCGGCCTGCCTGGCGGTCCAGGCCCTGGACGGGCTGGAGAACGCGACCCCGGTCCAGACCACCTGCGCCCGCGCCCTGCAGCCGCCCCCGGCGCCGCCCCTGCCCAGCCCGGGCCAGGTCCAGGCCGCCCCCGTCCCCGGCCTGGTCGGCCTCGAGAGCTGGTTCTGGCTTCGGCCGCCGCCGGCGGCGTTCAGCGTCGAGGAGACCTGGCAGGGGACCAGCTACCGGATCACGGCCACGCCGCTGGCCGCCACCTGGGACTTCGGAGACGGCGCCGGCCTCCGCCTGGCGGCCCCGGACGGGTTCGGCCGTGCCTACCCGCAGGCCTCCACGGTCGGCCACACCTACCAGGCCCATTCCGGCGGCTACGCCGTGCGCGCCAGCGTGCGCTACGCACTCAGCTGGTCGGCCCTCGCCGGCGGCCACTGGCTGGGTCCCTATCCGATGGGCGAGCACGACTCCCCCGCCGCTGAGCTCACCTACCCGGTGCGCCAGGCCCAGCCCGAGCTGACCTAGAGCCCGTCGGGCGGCTGGCGGCCCGAGCTGACCTAGAGTTCGACGGGCGGCTGGCGGGCCGACCAGCCGCTCCAGCGCTCGACCTCCACCACCAGCACCGGCCCGAGCGGAGGCTGCGCTCGGTACTGTGGGTACTTGGCCGCCAGCAGGCCCAGCGCGCGCTCCCTCTCCTCGCCCGACTCCAGCACCCGCGCCTGCCCGTCCGCGCGCACCCACCAGAGCCGGTCCCAGTCCTCGTCGTAAGCGTCGGCCAGGAGGCTGACCTGGGGATGGGCGGCCACGTTGCGGAGCCGGCGCAGCTGCGGGGTCCGCTTGGGCTTCTGGTCGACCGCCGAGTAGAGACGCTCATCTTCCAGCGTGAAGCAGAGCGGGACCAGGTGAGGCCGTCCCGCGGCATCGACGCTGGCCAGCCGCGCGACCCGGGCCAGGGCGAAGCGCTGACGCATCTCGGCGCCGGTCACGATGCTACAGTTTGCGGCCGCGTGGTCCGCTCCCGCCGCCGGGCCCTCTTGAACCTGGCCGCCTCGCTGCTCTTCGGAGCCGGAACCTTCTACATCTCGCTCGCCGGAGCCGGCCCGCTGCCGGCGCTGGGGCCCGTCCTCAACCCCGGCAGCGGCGCCTGGACGGCCGCCGCCGACGCGCTCCTGCCGGGCAGCCAGAGCCTGCGTCTGGCCGGCCTCGCGCAGCCGGTCACCGTCATCTTCGAATCCAGCGGCGTGACCCACATCGGCGCCCAGAGCGACCACGACCTGTACCTGACCCTGGGCTACCTGCACGCCCGCTACCGGCTCTTCGAGATGGACCTCCTGCGGCGGGAGGGCAGCGGCCGGCTGGCCGAGGTCTTCGGGCCGGCGGCCCTCGCCACCGACGAGTTCGAGCTCGACCTGGGCCTCAACCGAACCGCCCAGCAGGAGCTGGACCAGCTCGCCCCCGGGGACCCCACCCGAGCGCTGCTGGAGGCCTACGCGCAGGGCGTCAACCTACGGATCCAGGAGGACGAGCGCAGCGGAAATCTGCCCCTTCTGTTCAAGCTGATCGGCTACCGGCCGGGCCCCTGGACCGAGCTCGACAGCTTACTGATCAAGGGCGTTCAGACGCAGAGCCTGGCCTTCCAAGAGGCGCCGGTGGACTTCTCCCTCCTGTCGCGGGCGGTGGGGCCCGACCGCGCGCTGCAGTGGCTGCCGGTGCAGCCGCCCAACCTTCAGCATCCCTACGCGCCCGGCCCCTACGGCCGGCACCAGCCGGCGCCGCTGCCGCTGCCCCAGCCGGTCGGCGACGCCGAGTTCGAGGCCGCCGGCGCCGTCGCGCAGCGACTGCAGGCGCTGCCCGCCTGGGCGGTGGCGCGGGGAGGCAACAGCAACAACTGGGCGGTCGACGGGACCCTGACCGCCAGCGGCCTGCCGCTGATGGCGGGCGACCCGCACCTCTCGCTCACGCTGCCGGGGATCTGGTTCTGGGTCGACCTCTCGGCCCCCGGCCTCCAGGTGGCCGGGGTCACCATCCCGGGCACCCCCAGCGTCGTCATCGGCCGCAACCAGCACATCAGCTGGAGCCTGACCAACACGCAGAACCAGTCCACCCTCTACTACCGCGAGCAGACCGATCCCCAGCACCCCGGCCAGTACTTCTGGAACGGCGCCTGGCGGCAGTTTCAGAAGGTGTCCTACCAGGTCCGCATCAAGGGCCAGAAGCCGGTCGCCCACGTGGTCAGCCTGAGCGTCCACGGACCCCTGCTGACGGTCGCCGGCGAGGCGCTGGCCGTGACCTGGATGGGGAACCTGCCCTCCCAGGACGGCGCCGTCCTCGACCGCATCGCCCGCGCCGCGGACTTCAAGGGGTTCCGGGAGGCGCTGCGCGACTGGCACGCACCCTCCCAGAACTTTGTCTACGCCGACGACCGCGGCCACATCGGCCTCATCTCCGCCGGCTACTACCCATTGGTCCGGCAGGGCAACCCCTACGCGCCGCTCCCCGGCACCGGCGAGTTCGACCTCGCCGGCACCATCCCCTTCGACGACATCCCCCAGGCCTACGACCCGCCTTCTCACCTGCTGGTGACGGCCAACCAGCGGCCGGTTGGGCCCGACTACCCCTACTACATCGGCACCGCCCACGCCTCCTTCGATCCCGGGTACCGGGCCAACGAGATATACGGCGTCCTCAGCGCCGGCCGGAAGCTGACCGTGGCCGACATGCAGCGGCTGCAGATGGACAGCCACGACTACCTGGCCGGACGCATGGTTCCCAAGCTGATCGAAGCCCTCAGCCAGACGCAGCTGACCTCTCAGCAGCAGCAGGCCCGAGCCCTTCTGCAGGGCTGGAACGGCGTTATGGACGCCGGCTCCCCGGCGGCCGCCATCTGGTGGACCTTCTGGCACGCCTATCTGGAAGCCACCTTCCAGCCCTGGTGGAGCCGCTACCAGGTCAAGGTCGGGCGGGACGGGCTGGAGGACGTGCTCAGCCAGGACCTGGAGACCTGGACGCTGCGGGATCCGCAGAACCCGACCTTCACGCCGCCCGGCGGCGCCAGGCGCAGCGCCGGCGACGTCATGATCTCGGCCTTCGCGACCGCGCTCGACCGCCTGGGCAAGCAGATGGGCGGCGAGCCCCAGTCCTGGCGCTGGGGCCGCATCCACACCCGGACCATCTTATCGCTGGCCGGGATCTCGAGCTTGGCCTACGGGCCGCGGGGGGCCTCCGGCGACGCCTGGACCCCCAACGCGGCGCGCGGGAACGACTCGCGCAGCGGGCCCAGCTGGCGGATGGTGGTGGACTGGGGCAGCCGGCAGGCCTACGGGGTTTTTCCGGGAGGGCAGGCGGAGAACCCGGTCTCGGACTGGTACCGCAACCAGGTGGAGACCTGGTGGAGCGGCGGCTACTACCCGATGCTGAGCCTGGACCAGGCCCGCTCCGCGAAAGGCGCCGTCAGCTGGCGGCTCTCGCCATGAGGCTGCAGCTGCCGGTGCGGCCGCCCCGGCCGGCTGGGCCCGCACCGGCGCCCGCGCGCGTCTCCACCAACGGTGCCCCCGCCCCCACCCGGGCCCTCCACGCCAGCCGCCTGCTGCTGGCAGCGCTCGCCCTGGTGGCGCTGGTGATGGGGACGCTGGACGGCGTCTGGTGGCTGGCGCTGCCGGTGGGCGTGCTGCTCGGGGCCGGGCGGCGAGGCCAGCGGCAGGCCGTCCTGACGGCCGCGGCCGTCGGCCTGCTGGGCTGGCTGCTGCCGCTGCTCTGGCTGTCGCTCAGCTACCCGATCTGGAGGGCGGGCGGCGTGCTGGCCGGAATCCTGGGGGTAGGCATCCTGGGGCCGGCGGCGGCGGTCCTCTTGACCGCCCTGGTGGGCGCGCTATTGTGCGGGGCCGGGTCCTGGATGGGCGCGGCGCTCAGGCGCTACGCACTGGGCTAGCCTTTAAGTAGAGCGTCGAGCGGAAGCAGAAGGAGGGCGCTGGAGGTGCTGCGCTACGAGTAACCGGTTTCAGGTCGAGGTCGACGTGCCGGTGCCGATGCGGGACGGGACCGTCCTGCGTGCCAACGTCTACCGGCCGGCCGGCCGGGGCCGCTGGCCCGTGCTGCTGACCCGGCTCCCCTACGGCAAGGACCTTCCGCTGGGCACCGCCGTCCTGGATCCCGTCCAGGCCGCCCGCCGCGGCTACGTGGTGGTGGTCCAGGACACGCGCGGCCGCTTCGCCTCCGACGGCGATTGGGTGCCGTTGCGGCGCGAGGCCGAGGACGGGGTCGACACCATCGGCTGGGCGGCTGCCTTGCCCTACGGCGACGGCCAGGTGGGCATGTACGGCGCCTCCTACTTCGGCTTCACGCAGTGGTCGGCGGCGGTGCAGGCGCCGCCGGCGCTGAAGGCGATGGTGCCGTTCATCACCTGGGCCGACCCGCTCAACGGTCTCATCTTCCGGGGCGGAGCGTTCGAGCTGGGCGTCCAGGCCGACTGGAACCTGCGGGTGGCCTTCGACGTGCTGGTCCGGCGCCACCGGGGCGACCCCAAGGCGATGGGCGACGCCTTCGCGGCGCTGGCCCACGAGCTCGACCACCTGGCCGGCGAGGGCTACTCCTCGCTGCCGCTGACCGAGTTCGAGCCGCTGCGGAAGCTGGACGTGGCGCCCAACTTCTTCGAGGCCTTCGAGCTCGGGCCCGACCCCAAGGCCGCCGACTTCGCCACCATCGCCGGCAAGCACGAGCACGTGCAGGTCCCCACCCTGAACGTGGGCGGCTGGTACGACATCTTCCTGCAGGACACCCTGGCCAACCACACCGCGATGAAGGCCCTGGGCCGGCCGAGCCAGGTGCTGATCGGCCCCTGGACGCACGGCACGCAGCGCAACCCGGTCGGCGAGCTGAGCTTCGGGTTCGGCTCCCAGGCCGCCTTCATCGACCTGCGCTACGAATTCGGCGGGCTGCAGCTCCGCTGGTTCGACCACTGGCTGAAGGGCGCCCAGAACGGCGTGCCGGAGGACCCGCCGGTGAAGATCTTCGTGATGGGCGTGAATCGCTGGCGGTCGGAGGCCGAGTGGCCGCTGGCCCGCGCCACGACCGTGCGCTGGCACCTGCGCGGTGAGGGTGGCCTGAGCCCCGAGCCCCCCGCCGCCGGGGACGGGCCGGACGCCTTCACCTACGACCCCGCCGACCCCGTGCCCACCCGCGGCGGCGCCCTGCTGATAGCGCCCGACTACCCGGCCGGGCCGGTTGACCAGCGGCCGGTGGAGGCCAGGCCGGACGTCCTCTGCTACACGTCGGCCCCGATGGAGAGCGACCTCGAGGTCACGGGTCCCGTGCGCCTGCGCCTGTGGGCCGCCTCCGACGCGCCCTCCACCGACTTCGTGGCCCGGCTCTGCGACGTCCACCCGGACGGCCGCTCGTTCAACCTGACCGACGGCATCCTCCGGCTCACCAACCTGGACGGAGCCGAGCACGAGCTCTGGATCGACCTCTGGTCTACCAGCAACGTCTTCCGGCGCGGCCACCGGATCCGCCTGCAGGTGACCTCCAGCTGCTTCCCGCGCTGGGACCGCAACCTGAACACCGGCCGCTGGGCCACCGACGCCGCCATGCGTCCCGCCCGGCAGACCGTCTTCCATGACGCCCGGCGGGCGTCCTACCTGGAGCTGCCCGAGGTACCCCTTATCGCTACATGAGGATCGCCTGCGTGGGCGGCGGTCCGGCCGGACTCTACTTTGCGGTCCTGGCCAAGCGCGCGCAGCCCGCGCACGAGATCGCGGTCTTCGAGCGCAACCGCGCCGACGACACCTTCGGGTTCGGGGTGGTCTTCAGCGACAACACGATGGGCTTCCTGTCCGAGCAGGACCGGCGCAGCTACCCGGAGATCATGGCCCAGAGCCTGCGCTGGGACCCCATCACTCTGATCCACCAGGGGAGGGCGGTGCGCTGCGGCGGCGTCGGCTTCAGCGCCATCGAGCGCCGGCTGCTGCTGCGGATCCTGCAGGAGCAGGCGCGTTCGCTGGGCGTGGAGCTCCACTTCCAGGCTGAGGTGACGAGCCTCGACGCCGTCGCCGGCTACGACCTGGTGCTGGCGGGCGACGGTGTCAACAGCACGCTGCGGTCGCAGCTGGCCGAGCGGGTCCAGCCCAGGATCGAGCTGGGGCCGACGCGCTTCGTCTGGCTGGGCACCACCAAAGGCTTCGACTCCCTGACCTTCTTCTTCGAGCGCTCGGAGCACGGCTGGTTCGGCGTCCACGTCTACCCCTATCGGAGGGACCGCTCCACCTTCATCGTCGAGACCGACGAGGAGACCTGGCTGCGGGCCGGGATGGACGCGTTCTCCGAGGCCGACACCATCGCCTACTGCGAGCGGCTTTTCGCGGCGCAGCTGGAGGGCGGGCGCCTGCTCAGCAACCGCTCCCTGTGGACGCAGTTCCGGACCCTGCAGCTGGCGCGCTGGCACTGGCAGAACGTGGTCTTCCTGGGCGACGCCGCGCACACGGCCCACTTCTCGGTCGGCTCCGGCACCAAGATGGCGATGGAGGACGGACTGGCCCTGAGCCAGGCGATCGCGCGTTTCCCCCGGCTGCCCGAGGCCCTGGCCGCCTTCGAGGAGGAGCGCCGGCCGCGGGTCGAGCACATCCAGCGGATGGCGGCGCAGTCCTTCGAGTGGTGGGCGACCTTCAGGCACTACGCGGAGTGGCCGGCCGAGCGGCTCTCCTTCCACACCCTCACGCGCGCGCTCTTCCGGGCCGACATCCTGCGCACTCGCGACCCCGGATATCTGGAGCGGGTCGAGCTCGCGAGCGGGATCGAGCTGCGCCAGCGGCTGGTGGCGCTGGCGCCTCCCGAGGCGGGGGACGAGGAGGTTCTGGCGCTGCTGGACGAGGCCCCGCTGGTTTTGACGCAAGAGTTGCGCCGGCCCGGCCTGGCTCAAAGGGCGCACGCGGCAGGCGGTCGATTGGGTCTGCACCTGTGGGCCCCCGGCGCTGACGACCTCGTCGAAGGTGCGCGGCGCGCTCAGGAAGCGGGCTTCGACGTTCTCCAGCTGCAGTTCGGGCATGGCAGCTTCTTCGCCCGCCTGCTCTCGCCGCTGACCAACCCGGTTCCCCTGGACGAGAGGCTCCGAATCCCGCTCTCGGCGCTGGAGCGTGTGCGGACCGCCTGGACGGGACCGCTCTGGGTCGCCTTCTCCGCCACCGACTGGGCGCCGGGGGGAACCACGGCCGAGGACGCCATGATCATCGCCCGAGCCTTCCGGGAGCACGGCAGCGACCTGCTGACGGTGGTGGGAGGCCAGACCACCGATCGCTCGACCCCGCCCTACGGCCGCTGCTTCAACGCGCCCCTGGCCGGGCGGATCCGAAACGAGGCGGGCGTGCCGGTGATGGCCCAGGGTGGCATCACCGACCTGGACGACGCCCGGACCGTGCTCCTGGCCGGGAGGGCGGACTACGTTCTGCTCGACTCGGTCCGTCTGGGGAGGAAGGGCCGCTGAACGTGGGCGTCGGCCTGCCCAGCACGATCGCCGGCTCGCCGTCCGACCTGCTCCTGCCCTGGGCGCGGCGGGCCGAGGCCGGACGGTTCGCGTCGCTGGGCGCGCACGACCGCCTGGCCTACGACAGCCTGGAGCCCCTGACGGCGCTGGCGGCGGCCGCGGCCGTCACCCGGCGACCACGGCTGGCCGCGCTGGTGGTGGTGGCGCCCTTGCGCAACCCGGCGGTCCTGGCCAAGTCGGCTGCCAGCCTGCACGCGCTCTCCGGCGGCCGGTTCACGCTCGGCCTCGGCGTCGGTCCCCGCCGGGACGACTATTTGGCCGCCGGCGTCGACTTCGCGGCTCGAGGCCGGGTCTTCGAGGAGCAGCTGCGGCGGCTGCAGGAGGTGCGCTCAGCCGGCGTCGAGGTACTGCTGGGCGGCGGCAGCGACCGCTCCCTGGTCCGGATGGTCCGCTTCGCCGACGGCTTCTGCCACGCCGGCGGTCCGCCCCGCTCCTTTCGCGGCGCCGCCGACCGGGTGCGCATCGCCTGGTCGGACGCGGCTCGCCCCGGCCGCCCCCGGCTCTGGGGCATGGGCTACTTCGGGCTGGGAGGCGCCGCCGAGGCCGGGCGTGAGGAGCTGCGCCGCTACTACGGGTTCACCGGCGCCTTCGCCGAGCGCATCGCGGCCGGGCTGCTGACCGACGCCGCGGCCGTCCGCGAGTTCTGCTCCGGCTATGAGGCGGCCGGCTGCGACGAGCTGGTGCTGTTCCCGACCGTCGCCCGCCTGGACCAGGTCGACCTGCTCGCCGAAGCCGTGGCTGGACGCTAGTGGTGCGTCCGGGAAACCGCTGGCCAATCCATCGGCCCATTTCCGCCGAGCGCCCTGCGGGCGCTGATGCCGGCGTCAACGGGCCCGGCGCTCGTCGTCACGCATCCGGCGGATGCGCTCCTCGTCGCGCCACCCTTTCCTTGGCCTCGGCGGCCTGGGCCGCGCCTTTTTCCAGCTAATTCCCAGACACACCACTAGGTGGGCAGCGCCCGCGCCGGCTCCACGCTGAGCACGCGGCTTTAAGGCAACCGAATGGAAGTGGAGATCAGACTTCGCGGTACTCGCGCTGGTGATAGACGAGAGGCAGCTGGCCGGGGACGGTGGCGCCGTCGAGCACCTCGCCCAGGAACACGACGTGGTCTCCGGCCGGGACCTCGCGCCAGGTGCGGCACACGATGTAAGCGGCCGCGTCTTCGTGCAGGATGGGGCCGCCCTCCGGGGCCGCGGGGGCGCGCCAGGCCAGCTGCTCGAACTTGTCCTCGCTCTTGGTGGCGAGCAGCTCAGCCCGGTGCCGGCTGCCGGCGGCCAGGAAGTTCACGGTGAAGCCGCCGCGGGCGCGGATCGCGGGCAGCGTGTTGGAGTGCAGCGCGACGCTGACCAGGACCAGCGGCGGCTCCAGGGAGACCCCGCAGAAGGCGACCAGCGTCAGGCCGCGCGGGCGCCCGTTCTCGTCGAAGGCGGTGACGGCGGTGACCCCGGCCGGAAAGCTGGCCAGGAGCTGGCGGTAGACGTCGGCTGGGACAGCCGAGCTAGAGCTCCCGCCCGTTCAGACGGTCGCTGGTGGTCAAGCGGACCGGCTGGCGCAGGGCCGTCTCCACGAAGCAGCTCTCATGCGCGGTCTGGAGGAGCCTGCGGACACGCTCAGCCGGTTCGCTGGACTCGATGTCGAGCGCCACCGCGACCGCCTCGGGCCACGAGCGCAGCGTGGCGGCCAGGACCGAGCCCCGGGTCCGGAAGCGGGCGTCGACGGTGGCCCGCGCGCCCTGGATCGCCAGCTTGAGGATGGTCGCGGACCGCGACACCTGGGTCAGCAGTCAAAAGGCGAGGGCTGCCGCCAGGTACATCAGCGGGCTGGGGGCGGTGCCCGAGCCGCCCAGCGCCGGCCCTTCGTCGCAGCTGATGGTGAAATCTGCGACCCTGGCCTCCTTCTTGGTGTGGTCGAGCGAGCGCGCCTCCACGTGCAGGCTGATGACGCGGTCCTGCAGCGGCCGGAGTCCGAGCGGTGGCTCTGGGGTCAGCCGAGCTTCTCCCGGATCCAGTCGGCCGCCTGGGCGACGTGGAGATAGGGCTGGTTGGTGACGCCGTGGTTGCCGCCCGGGATCATCCAGAGCTCGCTCCGGCGAGCCTCGGCGGCCAGGCGCCGGGAGCCGGAGGCCTCCATCAGCCGGTCGTCCTCGCCGGAGACGACCAGCAGCGGCTGCTCGATCTTCTCGGCCACGCCCTCCAGGTCCAGCCCGAGGGCCTTCTGCCGTGCCTCCTGCTCGTCTCGGGCGTGGAAGTGGTAGGCGACCTTGCGGATCTGCATCGGCGGCAGCAGGTCCAGGCGGCGCCCCAGGTTGTAGGTGCCCGAAAGGGCGATCCCGGCCCGCAGCCGCGGCTCGAAGGCCAGCGCCCGGGGAGCGTAGTAGCCGCCCAGGCTGACGCCCGCCACCCCCACCCGGTCGAGGTCCAGGTCGGCGCGTCCGGCCAGGTGGTCGAGGAGGGCGGAGACCGGCTTCTCGTAGGCGGGCTCGATGGGAAGGTCGTAGCCGCCCTCCCCCTGGCCGGGACCGTCCAGGCTCAGCGTGGCCAGCCCGCGCTTCAGGTACGCGTTCTCCCAGTGGAAGAACTCCTCCTTGGTCGAGTCGAGCCCGGGGATGAGAAGCACCAAGGGCGACCGCCGGCCGCCGGGCGGCCGGCGCAGGTTGGCCGGCAGCACCGAGCCCTGGTAGGGGACCTCGACCCGCTCCCAGGTGGGGTCCAGCAGCCGCAGCGCGCGCTGGAGCGTCAGCGAGGACAGCCGCGTGGTCGCCCGGTACCTGGCCTCGTCTTCCAGCCAGAGGAACTTGGCGAAGTGGTAGCAGACCGCCGCCCGCACAAATGCCTCGCCGGCGGTCAGGTGGTGGCCTCGGACTTCCGCTTCCTCGCCCAGGCGGCAGTGCCGGTTGCCGGTGTCTACCCAGGCGTCGAGCCAGCCGGACCAGGACTCGATGCGGCCGGTGGTGGCGAGGAAGTCGTTGAAATCGACCCCGCGGAGCACGAAGCGCGGCCCCCAGTTGGCGACCGCCGCGGCCACGAGAGGGTCGGCCATGGGCCAGAGGATAGGCGAAAATCAGGATCGGGCTTGGCCATGGCGCAGGTATCGATCAATCCCGCCACCGAGGAAGAGCTCGCCCGCTTCGACGAGCATTCAGCGGGTCAGGTGGACCGCCTCCTGGAGGCGGCCCACTCGGCCTCGCTGCGCTGGCGCCGGGAGACCTTCGAGCGGCGGGGGGCGCTGATGAACGAGGTGGCGGCACGCCTGCGGGCGGAGACGCCCGGGCTGGCGGCCATGGCCACCGCGGAGATGGGCAAGCCGCTGGCCGAGGCCGAAGCCGAGGTCCTGAAGTGCGCCTGGGTGTGCGAGTACTTCGCCGAGAATGCGGAGGCGATGCTGGCCCCGCGCGAGCTGCCCAGCAACGCCAGCCTGAGCTACCTCCAGTACCGGCCCCTGGGCGTCGTGCTCGCGATCATGCCCTGGAACTTCCCCTTCTGGCAGTTCTTCCGGGCCGCCGTGCCGCCGCTCATGGGCGGCAACGTGGCCCTCCTCAAGCACGCCTCCAACGTGCCGCAGTGCGCCCTGGCGGTGGAACGGGTCTTCCGGGAGGCGGGGTTTCCGGCCGGGGTCGTCTCCACGCTCCTGGTCGGCTCCGGCGCCATCCCCGCCGTCATCGCCGACCGCCGGGTTGCCGCCGTCACCCTGACCGGCAGCGACCTGGCCGGGGCGGAGGTGGCGGCAGCGGCGGGCAAGGTGCTCAAGAAGACGGTCCTGGAGCTGGGTGGGTCCGATCCCTTCCTGGTCCTGGCCGACGCCGACCTGGAGGAGGCGGCCGCGCTGGGCTGCCGGGCGCGCAACCAGAACAACGGCCAGAGCTGCATCGCCGCCAAGCGCTTCATCGTGGTGAAGGGGGTGGCGGACGAGTTCCAGGAGCGATTCCAGGCGGCAGTGGCCGCGCTCAAGGTCGGCGATCCCAGCGACCGCGCCCATCAGGTCGGGCCGCTGGCCCGGCGGGACCTGGTCGAGGGCCTCGAGCGCCAGGTCCGGGAGTCGGTGCGGGCGGGGGCCCGAGCGGCCGTCGGCGGCCGGCGGATCCCGGGCCGCGGCTACTTCTTCCAGCCCACGGTGCTGACCGAGGTCACGCGCGAGATGCCGGCCTTTCGGGAGGAGACTTTCGGCCCGCTGGCGGCGGTGATCCGGGTCGAAGACGAGGAGGATGCGGTGCGCGTCGCCAACGACTGCGCCTACGGCCTGGGCGCCTCGGTCTGGACCCGTGACGTCGAGCGCGGGCGCCGGCTGGCGGGCGAGATCGAGGCCGGGATGGTCTTCGTCAACGGGCTGGTGGCGTCCGACCCCAGGCTGCCCTTCGGCGGCATCAAGCGCTCCGGCCATGGACGCGAGCTCTCCGAGGCCGGCATCCGGGAGTTCATGAACCAGCAGACGGTCTGGGTCGGCCCCGCCCGGTGAAAGAGCTCGATCGCTGGCTGGGCGCCCACCGGCAGATGCTGCGGATCCGGCTCTTCGAGGAGCAGGTCAACGAGCTCTATACGTCGGCCCGGATGCCGGGGCTGGCCCACCTCTACATCGGCGAGGAGGCGGTGGCGGTCGGCGTCTGCCTGGCGCTGCGGGACGACGACTACATCACGAGCACCCACCGGGGCCATGGGCACTGCCTGGCCAAGGGAGCCCGGACCGACCTGATGTTCGCGGAGCTGCTGGGCAAGGAGCCCGGCTACTGCCGCGGCAAGGGCGGCTCCATGCACATCGCCGACCAGACGAAGGGGAACCTGGGCGCCAACGCCATCGTGGCGGGCTCGGCAGGGATCGCCACCGGGGCCGCGCTCTCCGCGCGCCGGCGCGGCAGCGACCAGGTCGCCGCCTGCTTCTTCGGCGAGGGCGCGCTGGGGCAGGGCCTGCTCTACGAGTGCCTGAACATGGCCTCGCTCTGGAAGCTGCCGGTGCTCTACGTCTGCGAGGACAACCTCTACAGCGAGTACACGCCGGCCTCGGAGACGACCGCCGGTTCCGTGCGGGCGCGGGCCGAAGCCTTCGCGATCCCCTTCCAGGAGGTCGACGGCCAGGACGTCCGCGCGGTCTTCGAAGCCTCCGAGCAGGCGGTCACGCGCGCTCGCCGCGCCGAGGGGCCGAGCTTCCTTCACTGCCACACCTATCGCCTCCGCGGGCACCACGTCGGCGACGTGGATCGCGGCTACTACCGCGCCCGTGAGGAGGAGCAGCGCTGGGCTCGGGAGCGTGATCCGGTCCAGATCCTGGCCGCCTGGCTCCAGGAACGCGGCGTCCGGCCCGATCAGCTGGAGAGGGTGGAGGAGGAGCTGCGGACCGAGGTCGCAGAGGGGGTCGCCTTCGCGCTGGCGGCACCCTATCCGGGCCCCGAAGAGGTGACGATGCATGTCTACCCGGGCTGAGGTGCGGGTGCGGGAGCTGACCATGGCCCAGGCCGTGCGCGAGGCCCTGGCCGAGGAGATGCGGCGGGACCCGGCCGTGATCATCCTGGGGGAGGACGTGGCCGAGGCGGGCACGCCCTTCAAGGTGCTGAGCGGGCTGGTCCAGGAGTTCGGCCCCGACCGCGTCATCGACACCCCGATCTCGGAGGCCGGCTTCACCGGCATCGCGCTGGGCGCGGCCATGACTGGCCTCCGGCCCGTGGTGGACATCATGTTCGGCGACTTCCTGACCCTGGTCATGGACCAGCTCTGCAACCAGGCGGCCAAGGTTCACTACATGTCGGGTGGCAAGCTGAAGGCGCCGCTGGTGGTCCGCACGACGCTCGGCGCCACCCGCCGCTCGGCCGCGCAGCACAGCCAGAGCCTCCACGCCTGGCTCAGCCACGTCCCCGGCCTCAAGGTCGCCCTGCCCTCGACTCCCTACGACGCCAAGGGGCTGCTGAAGGCGGCCATCCGCGACGACGGCCCGGTGGTCGTGTTCGAGGACAAGATGAACTTCGGCCAGAAGGGGCCGGTGCCCGAAGAGGAGTACCTGCTGCCGCTGGGGGCGGCGGACGTCAAGCGCGAGGGCCGCGACCTCACCCTGGTCGCCACCAGCAGCATGGTCCTGGTCGCCCTGCGGGCGGCCGAGCTGCTGGCCGCGGAGGGGATCGAGGCCGAGGTGATCGATCCCCGCACGACGGTGCCGCTGGACCGCGACACGCTGCTGCGGTCGGCCCGCAAGACCGGCCGCGCCATCGTGGTGGACGAGGGCTACCAGAGCTACGGGGTCACCGCGGAGATCGCCGCGGTGATCGCGGAGGGAGCCTTCTACGACCTGGACGCCCCCGTCAAGAGGATGGGCGCGCTGGACGTGCCGGTACCCTTCTCGCCGGCGCTGGAGGACCTGACCGTCCCCACCGCCGAGGGGGTCGCCGAGGTCGCCCGCAAGCTCTGCCGGAACAAGGAGGTGTAGGCGGTGGGTCTCAAGACCTTCGGCCGGATGGCCGTCGACTGGGAGGAGCGGGTCAACTTCGACCGCCTCCGGGAAGAGCGGCTGGCGCGGATCAAGAACCTGCTGCGGGGGTCCGAGCTGGGGGCGCTGCTCTGCTTCGACATGAACAACATCCGCTACCTGACGGCAACCCAGATCGGGACCTGGGCCTTCGACAAGCTGATCCGCTTCGCGCTTTTACCTCAGGACGATGAGCCCATCCTCTGGGACTTCGGCAGCGCCGCCCGCCACCACCAGCTCTACTGCCCCTGGCTGGGTGAGCGGTCGCGGGCCGGGCTCTCGACCTTCCGAGGTTCCATACCGCCCGCCGCCGGCCGCCCGCAGGACGTCGCCCGCAAGGTCAGGGTCGAGCTGGACCGGCGCGGCCTGGCCGGGGAGCCGCTGGGCGTGGATCTGGTCGAGCCTCCCGTCCTCTTCGCCCTCCAGGAGGCCGGCCTCAAGGTGGTGGACGGCCAGCAGCTGATGCAGGAGGCGCGGGTGATCAAAACGCAGGACGAGATCGCCCTGCTCAACCAGGCCTGCGCGATGGTGGACGCCGCCTACGACCAGCTCTTCCGGGAGCTGAAGCCCGGATTCCGCGAGAACGACTGCGTGGCGCTGGTGGCGAAGAGCCTGTACGAGCAGGGCTCGGAGTACGTGGAGGGGGTCAACGCCATCTCGGGCGAGCGCTGCAGCCCCCACCCGCACAATTTCTCCGACCGGGCCCTGCGGCCCGGAGATCCCGCCTACTTCGACGTCCTCCACTCCTTCAACGGCTACCGGACCTGCTACTACCGGACCTTCGCGGTGGGCTCGGCCTCGCCGGCCATGGTGGACGCCTACAAGCGCTGCCGGGCCTACCTGGACGAGGCGATCGCCCTGGTCAAGCCCGGCCGCACGACCGCCGACGTGGCCAAGGTCTTTCCCAAGGCCCGGGAGTTCGGCTTCCCCGACGAGGAGGCCGCGTTCGCCCTTCAGCTGGGGCACGGGGTGGGGCTGGCGATCTGGGAGAAGCCGGTCTTCTCGCGGCTGGTCTCCCTGGAGCATCCGGAGGAGATCCGGGAGGGGATGGTCTTCGCGCTGGAGACCTTCTGGCCCGCCTCCGACGGCTGGTCCGCCGCCCGCATCGAGGAGCAGATGGTGGTGACCAAGGACGGGGCGGAGGTCATCACCAGGTTTCCGGCCGAGGAGCTCCTGGTGGCCGGCCAGCGCTATCACACCGTGGGCGGGCCGCTGGAGACCACCCGCGAGGCCCAGTCCAACCTGAACCGCGACGGCGCCCGCAGCGCGGCCAGGACCCGCTCCAAGTCCCGTGTCGACTACTGAGGTCCTCATGCCCGCCCTGGGCATGAACCAGGAGAAGGGCACGCTGGTGCGCTGGCTCAAGGCCGAGGGCGAGGCGGTCGAGAAGGGCGAGCCGCTGATGGAGGTGGAGACGGACAAGGCCGTGGTCGAGGTGGAGGCGCCGGCCTCCGGGCTGCTGGCGCAGGTGACCGCGCGGGTGGGCGACGAGGTGCCGGTGGGGCAGCGCATCGCCCTGATCACGGCCCCCGGGACGGTGGCGCCCGGGACGGCGGCGCCCGGTCGGCCGGCGGCCTCGCCCCGGGCCCGGAGGCTGGCGCAGGAGCGGGGGCTGGACCTCGGCTCCGTCCAGGGCTCAGGGCCGGGGGGCGCCGTCGTCGAGCAGGACCTGCTGGGCGTGGCCCCGGCGCCGGAGCCGATCGCGAGCTCGCTCTGGCGGGCGATGGCCGAAAACGTCGCCCGCGCCTGGCGCGAGGTTCCCCATTTCTTCCTGGTCCGCGAGGTGGACGCCAGCCAACTGGTTCTCGAGCGGGGACGTCGCGGCGCCGAAGTCACCTACAGCGACCTGCTGGTCTGGTTGGCCGCCGCCGCGCTGCGGCGCCATCCCCGGATGAACTCGGGGCGCGAGGAGGTCAACGTCGGCCTGGCGGTGGCTGTGCCCGACGGCCTGATCGTGCCCGTCCTGCGCGGGGCCGACCGGCTGTCGGTGGCCGAGATCGGCAGCCGCCGCGCCGAGCTGGTCCAGCGGGCGCAGGCCGGGCGGATGAAAGCCGGGGACCTGGACGGTGCCACCTTCACGATCTCCAACCTCGGCATGTACGGGGTCGACCTCTTCCTGGCCATCGTGAGCGAGGGCCAGGCGGGGATCCTGGCCGTGGGCCGGATCGCCGACCGCGTGGTGGCGGTCGAGGGCCGGCCGGCGGTGCGGCCGATGCTGACCCTGGCGCTCAGCTGCGACCACCGGGTGGTGGACGGCGCCCGCGGGGCCGAGTTCCTGCAGGCGCTGGCCGAGCTGGTGGAGGACCCCAGCTCAGCTCAGTAGGGGAAGTCCTTGACCTTCCCCAGCTCCTGGACGACCTTGCGCGCGATGCCCAGGTCGACGACCTGGTCGAACTTGACGTCGGTGGTCAGCTGGCTGGTGTCCTTGAGGCTCTTGATCGTCCCCTCGACGTTGGCCCTGGGGATGCCCTCGTTCTGCGGCCAGGCCTTCGCCTTCAGCAGCAGATCGTAGGTCTGCGCGACAACGTCCCGATTCTCCTTCGTGTACTTGACCATGATGTCGATCATCCGATCCTTCTGGGTGGGGTCGTAGAGGGCGCGGTCGGCCCGCATCAGCGCCCGCACCATGCACTCGACCGGCGCCGGGTCGCTCTTGAGCGTACTGCCGCTGACTACCCAGAGCGAGTACTGGTAGTTGCTGACCACGTCCCACAGGTTGGCGAGGACGTGGATTCCCGGCGACTGCTTCTGGATGGTCAGGGTCTGGTCGATGTGCAGCACGCCGGTGTCCACCGTCCCGGCGACCAGCTGGGTGACGCGGCCGGCGGTCGTCGTCTGCACGAACTGGACGTCGCCGGGTGAGATGCCGTACTTCTTGAGGACCAGGCGGCTCATGGTGTCGGCGAACCCGTTCGGCTCCTGGATCCCGATCTTCTTGCCCTTGAGGTCGGCCGGGCTCTGGACCCTGGGGCCGACCACGAAGGAGACGTCGACGTTGGGCGCGTAGGTGTAGACGGCCTTGACGTCCGCGCCCTGGGCGGAGGCCAGGATGAACGGCTCGCTCGAGGTGCCGGCCATGTCGACCGAGCCCGAGGCCATGGCGCGGAAGGCGCCCACCCCGCCCTCGAAGCGAGGCAGCTCGACGTTCAGGTTCTCGTCCTTGAAGAAGCCCAGGTCCAGGGCGACGAAGGGCGGGATGTGCACCACGTTGGGGGGCGTGACCGGGACCGCGATCTTCACCGACTTGCTGGCGCACTTCGCCTTCTCGGGCGCCGGCGAGGGAGCGGCCGCGCTGCCTCCGCAGGCCAGCGCCAGCAGCGCGACGACCACCGCCAGGTTCAACCGGCGCCAGCTCATCTCTCTCCTCCCCGCGCCCAGGGCGCGAGCCGCGTCTCCAGCCAGGAGACGGCACCGATCATAAGTATCCCGAGCGCCGCCACCACGATCAATGGCACGAACATCCGGTCCACCCGGAACGTGTTCTGGTAGACGATGATCAGCGAGCCCAGCCCGCCCGAGAAGCTGGTCAGGAACTCGGCCACCACCATCCCGACCAGGGCCCGGCCGATGCCCAGCTTGACGCCGGCCAGGATGTAGGGCAGCGCGCTGGGCAGCAGGACGTCGGTCCACAGCCGGCGCTCGCTGGAGTTGAAGCTGCGGGCCACCTCCAGGAGGGCGGGCTCGACCTGGCGCACGCCCTGCTGCGTGTTGATCAGGATCGGGAAGACGGCGAAGAAGGCGATCGTCGCCACCTTGGGTGGGTCACCGATGCCGAGCCAGAGGGTCAGGAAGGGCACCAGGGCGACCGAAGGCGTCGCGTAGAGGGCGCTGACCCAGGGGCTGGCCGCCGAGGCGACGAACCAGGAGCGGGCGGACAGCACGCCGATCCCCACCCCCACCAGGACCGCGATGGCGAACCCCAGCGCCAGGTTGCGCAGGCTGATCTGGACGGCGCCGGCCAGCTCGCCGTTGCCGGCCAGCTCCCAGAAGGCGGTCACGACCTTGCTGGGCGGTTTCAGGAGGATCGGGTTGACGGCAGGCGCGTAGAGCTGCCAGACCACCAGGACCGCGGCCACCGAGAGCCCGCTGACCAGCCCCTCGCGCCGGAGCCGGCGCCAGGCGGTCACGCCGCCCTGGAGCGCAGCGCGCGCCAGCAGCGTTCGCGCAGCTCGACGAACTCGGCGTGCGCCACCACCGACTCCACCGTCCGCGGGCGCGGGATGGGCACCGCGAAGGTGTCCCACACCCGTGCCGGCCGGGCGGACAGCACCGAGATGCGGTCCCCCAGAGCGACCGCCTCCTGGATCGAGTGCGTGATGAAGACCATCGTCCGCGGCGCTCCCTCCCAGATGCGCAGGAGCTCGTCCTGCAGCTGCTCCCGCGTGATGGCGTCCAGGGAGCCGAAGGGTTCGTCCATCAGCAGGATGTCGGGCTCTACCGCGAGCGCCCGGGCCAGCCCGACGCGCTGCTGCATCCCTCCCGAGAGCTGGTAGGGGTAGGAGCGCTCGAAGCCGTTCAGGCCCACCAGCTCCAGGTAGTGGCGCAGCCGGCCCTCGCGTTCCGCCGCCGAGACGCCCAGCAGCTCCATGCCGTAGCCGGCGTTCTGGGCCACCGTCTTCCAGGGATAGAGGCCGAACTGCTGGAAGACCATGGCCACGTTCCGCCGCGGCCCCATGACCGGCGTCCCGTCGATCAGGATGCGGCCGGCGTCCAGGCGGGTGAGACCGTCGACGGCTCGCAGCAGGGTGGTCTTACCGCACCCGGACGGCCCCAGGATGCAGTGCGTCTCCCGGTCGGCCACCGCGAGGTCGAGGTCCTCGAAGACAGTCAGCCGGGGCCCGAATCGCTTGGCCGCACGCTCGATCCGGATGCGCTCCGGCACGCTGATATTCTGGGCTCGGGTTGATGGGGACGCTCGGTTTTGTCGGGCTGGGCGCGATGG
>WNFB01001567.1_pt1 | contig 19598 bp, 18 predicted proteins | sample 5400501 | NCBI WGS metagenome assembly WNFB01 (sample SAMN13153341, study PRJNA577476) | soil metagenome | isolation source: 200 cm saprolite under Douglas fir tree site 2 hole 1 | place: USA:California | collected 2015-04-18 | reverse complement strand
CCGATGACCGTTTCTTCTTGACATCCGGGGACCCCACTCATATAATGCACGACATTTCTTAGCCTAAGTGGTTGTAAACACACGTTTTTCGTGTCCCCACACGGTGGTGCTGCGGCCCCATGACGAAGGCGGACATTGCGCGCATCGTCTATGAGCGGCATGGAGGCCTGTCCAACCGTGAGGCGGCCCGGCTGGTCGAGATCATCTTCGACTCGATCAAGAATCGCCTCGGAGACGGTGAGAAGGTCCAGATCACCGGCTTCGGCACGTTCGTGATCCGCCAGAAACGGGAGCGACGCGGTCGCAATCCCCAGACTGGAGAGGAGATGCTCATCAAGCCGCGCAGGTCCGTCGTCTTCCGCCCCTCGAAGCTCTTCGGCACGGCTGCTGATTAGCCGGCCGAGTCGTCCATCATGGAACGGAAGATCCCGAACAAGCTTTTCTTCAAGATCGGTGAGGTCTGCGAGATCACCGACACCCAGCCCTACGTCCTCCGCTACTGGGAATCGGAGTTCCCGGCCCTCGCTCCCGCCAAGAACACTTCCGGACAGCGCATCTACCGCCGGCGCGACATCGAGACCGTCCTGCGCATCAAGCAGCTTCTCTACGAAGAGGGGTTCACGATCGCCGGCGCGAAGAAGCGCCTCGAGATGGAGATGGCCGGCCGCACGCCGACGCCGAGCTCGGCCCCTCCGGGCGGCAACGGCGGCGACGGCGCCGGCAGCGATGCAACGAAGAAAGCGCTGCACGAGATCCGCGATCAGCTTCGGGAAATATTGACTCTCCTGGACAGGAATGATAGAAAACAAGTCTGATCGTCGGCGCATCGGGATGTAGCGCAGCCTGGTAGCGCACCTGCTTGGGGTGCAGGTGGTCGGCAGTTCAAATCTGCCCATCCCGACCAGACTCTTGCCGGTCATCATCGCCCCGGACGGGGGTCTCCTCGGTCTGGGGCGTTCTTGTCTATGGCTCAGCCACTCATCCTGGTCACGAACGACGACGGCGTGCAGGCGCCCGGCATCAAGGCGCTCTGCGCTTCGCTGGCCCAGCGCGGAGAGGTGCACGTCGTCGCGCCGGACCGCGAGGTCAGCGCCTGCGGCCAGTCGCTGACGCTGAAGCACCCGCTGCGCGCGGAGCGCATCGAGGAGCGGATCCATTCCGTCGACGGGACGCCCGCCGACTGCGTGAACCTCGCCCTGGTGAAGCTGCTGCCGCGCCGGCCCGATCTCGTCGTGTCGGGGATCAACCGCGGCGCGAACCTCGGCGAGGACGTCTTTTACTCGGGCACGGTGGGCGGCGCCCGCGAAGGCACCTTCTTCGGCGTTCCCTCGGTGGCGATCTCGCTCGCCGCTCGCGTTGATGCCGACTTCGCTCCCGCGGCGGAGTTCGCGACGCGGCTGGCCGGCCTCGTGCTCGAGAAGGGCCTGCCCGAGCGCACGCTGCTGAACGTGAACGTGCCGCCGGGGTCGCCGCTCGGCGCCGTGATCACCGTGCAGGGCCGGCGCGAGCACGAGGGCACGATCCTCGAGGCACTCGACCCGCGCCGCAAGACGTACTATTGGATCGAGGAAGGCCACGACCGCTGGCTGAGCGACGACCTCTCCGACATCAACGCGGTGCGCCGCGGCTTCATCTCGATCACGCCGCTCCACACCGACACGACCCACCACGCGGTGCTGGCCGCGTTTCGCGCGTGGGAGCCGGCGCTCGGCAACGGCCACGTCGTGGCTGCGGGGCCGCGCCGGCGCGGCGAGTAGGCGTTTGCGATGGCCCTCGCGAGGCGGGGCGTGATAAAGTAGCGCTGTCTATCCGACCTGTCGGGGCGTGGCTCAGCCTGGCTAGAGCGCTTGGTTCGGGACCAAGAGGCCCCCGGTTCAAATCCGGGCGCCCCGACCAAATCAAATCAATAGCTTAGATGGCTCACCCGAAAGAGACGCGATCGTCTCTTAGGGGTCGGGGCTACGTCTGGGCTACGGCAGTAGCGCGATTCAATGCAATCGGCTGCAAGAGGTTCGGACCTTAGACCTGGGAGAGCATGGACGACGACCAGCTCGTGCGGAATCGCCTTGTTGAGGACCTGTTCGGCGACGGCGAGGGCCACCAGCGCTCGGTTGACTTCAGCGCGGACCCGACGCGCTTTCGCGGCTCGCCAGCCACTCCGCGACCTTGGCGGCGGGCCAGCCGACCACACCGTCCGCATAGTGGGTGGGCTCGGGGAACGTGCCCTTCTGCGACCAGCGCCAGAGCGTAGTGGCGTGCACGGAGAGCAGAGCGGCGACGTCTGCTGACCGGAGGTTGCCGACGCCGGTCCTCAACGCCTCCGCGCGACGCTGGGCCTTTCGTTCCGCGCGGCGCACGGCGCTCGCCTTCCGCGCGTGGGCGCGGTGATTCTTCTCCTCCTGGGACAATGGTCCTCGCTTCACATCCACCTCTCGCACCCGCGTTGTGCGCTCTCTGCCCTATAGCAATGGCTGGGCCAGACGCCGAGCTGCTCTAACCCTTTGATCGTTGGGAGCCTCCCCAAGGCGGGGTACCTTCAACTCTGAGAATCGCCGGCCCCATTCTCAACCGTGAGAACACAGCCGGAGGTGCGCCCCAAGACGGCGCCTGTTCGTCACGGCTTGTAAGGACGGACCCGGCGGGCCGCTTATACTCGAAGCAAGGAGACAGCGAATGCCCATCACAAGGAGAGCAGCGGCGGAGTTCTTGGGCACGGCGTGGCGGTGGCCTTCGGCCTCACGGTACTGACCATGGCGTACGCCATCGGCCACGTGTCCGGCTGCCATCTCAACCCGGCGGTGTCCGTGGGGCTGCTGGTCGGGAAGCGTTTTCCGGGGCGCGACCTGGGCCCGTATGTGATCGCGCAGGTGGCGGGCGCCATCGTTGGCGCAGGAATTCCCTATCTCATCGCGCGCGGCGCCCCCGGCTTCAGCACGGCCGGCGGCTTCGCTTCGAACGGCTTCGGCGAGCACTCGCCAGGCGGCTATTCACTCGGAGCCGGGTTCGTGTGCGAAGTGGTGATGACGTTCTTCTTCTTGATCGTCATCCTCGGCGCCACGGATCGACGGGCTCCGGCAGGATTCGCGCCGATCGCAATCGGGCTCGGCCTGACCTTGATCCACCTGATCTCGATCCCCGTGACCAACACCTCCGTCAACCCCGCGCGGAGCACGGGCCCCGCCCTCTTCGTAGGAGGCTGGGCCCTTGAGCAGCTCTGGTTGTTCTGGGTGGCGCCTATTCTGGGAGCCGCCGCGGCCGGGATCGTGTATCCGTTGGTCGCTAAGGAGTAGAGAGGCTCCGCTCTGGACCGAGGCGCAGCCTCGCGTCCAGACTCGGTAGTGGACAGTCGGGCTCGGGGGGCGTGAGCGACCGCCTGCCCTTCGAAGGACGATCCCCCCGCCCCGGTCCCAACGACCATCCACGGCAACATCCGCGGCGCCGACTATTACGCCGCCACTCCAGAGGAGAACGAATGCTGACTGAGCAGACCCTGGACAAGATAAGCGCCATGAAGCCTTCGGGCATGGCCGAGGCATTCCTCACTTTCAGTCCACAAAGGAGGAACGGTAGTGGGTCAGTTTGAGTGATCGATGGCCAACGCCACCGCCGCAGCCCATTCGGCAGGCTCGGCATCCGTCCGGACGCGGAACGAGGTGTGACGGCCTGGCGCGTCGAGCAAGACGCGCCATCCCAGATCAACGGCCTCCTCTGCCATTACCACCGTGACGGTGTAACCGCCGTCAGCGGGCAAGACGAGCGCCGCCGCTATCTTCGCGCTCTGTGCGGGTGGGATCGGGACGTTGAACCGGATTCGTTCTGGCAGGTGAAGGCCACGGAGGGATGCCGGAGGGAATGGCGAAGCATACACCCTTGACGCCAGGCCAGCAACGGCGGCCTATCTTGGGGTTCTGCCAAAGCTGTCAAACAAGACAGAGGACGTGAACGAGGCGGCCTTCCGCATCTTGGCCGAGTCTACCGGCCAAGGCCAGAAGCTAGACCGTGACGCCGGAGCGCCGCCGCTGCGGGCGCCGGCTCCTCCCCCATGGGCTTCCTGCGTGGCGCACTCTTCGCCGTGGACATGGACACGACTCTGCGCGCGGCAGCTAACGGCGGGGCGCAGCCCGCCGGTCATCGGTCACCCCTGGGGGCAGCGTCTGAGGACACGGCCCGGTCCGAGGGGGAAGCAGGCGGAAAGCCTCCTGGACGCTCTGGCGGAGCAACTCTGCTGACTGCTCCATCGGGGACAGGAGCAGCGTCCTCTCGAAACCGTCGTCACGGCGGAAGACTAGGAGCCACCAGCCACCGACCAGGCCCTCGGCAAACTCGACCGTCCAGGAACCCGCCAGACCTCTCAGCGCCTCCCGGAGTGCAGGCTCCAGGTCGTTCGCGCGGGCCGAGCCCGTGATATTGATCCATACCATTGGTCCGCTCCGCCCGCGACCGGGCACTGAGCCCCGCCGCGGAGCATGGGTGCGGCACCACGTATCGCTCGTTGACGAAGAATGAAGCCGATCACCACAAAGATAGTTTCCGGCGTGCGGTGTACTGACACCACACTCCTTTATTCAAAGCTAGTCCCCGGCGGAGGGGAGTGCCACCCCAAACCAAGCAAGTATTGTTTTTTTACATCTCGCAGGGCACCAGGGATTCCCTGAGCGGCCGCAGCGGCACGACGATGGAATAAGGAATGAGCAGCGAACGCCGGATTCGCTCCGGCGCAAGCGACGGGGGGAGGCCGCTGCCCGAGGGTGCTGCCCTTGGGTCCGTGACGATCCCCCGAACCGCCTGAGGAGGGAAGGTCTGGCTGTAGGTCTGCCGGACTTTGACCCGGATGCCGTGCTTGGCTGCCGGCTCGTAGCGAGATTTGTAGACGGCCGTGATCACCGCCTCGTCCAGGACCGCCCCCGCGGACTGGAGAATGCGAGGGTCATGGGGTACACCCTTCTCGTCCACGATCATCTCCACCATGACCGAGCCCTGCAGGTGGAGCCGGCGCGCCTCCTTCGGGTAGACGGCGCGCTCGCCGGCCACGAGGCGAGGCGGCCTCACGCTGTCGTCGAGGTCCACGAGGTCGCCCTCCACCACGGGCTTCGGAGTCGGGACGCGAACGGGGGCAGCGTTGGCGGGGGCTCGGTCGAGGCGCACCCTCACGACGATCTTCACACCGGGCCGGGCTTCAACCTCCTTCACCGCGGGCAGGAACTGCTCCCGCTCCAGGCGGATCGCATGGGGCCCGGGACCGAGGGTCAGTTTCTCGATCGGTGTGGTGCCAATGGGCCGGCCGTCCACGGTTACAGCCGCCGCCGCGGGATTGGAGAAGATCTCCGTGGGGGCGAACAGCGGGGCCATGACGAAACGCAGGGGCGGCGGGCTCATGCCCTCAGGAATCTCGAAGGTCAGCTCGGCGGGGGCGTATCCTTCCTCGGCCACCCGGACCTGGTGGAGGCCCGGACGCAAGTCCCGGATCGACAGCGGCGCCTCGCCCGCCACATGCCCGTCGAACCACACCGAAGCCCCGGGCGGCCGGGTCTCGATGCGCAGCCCCTCGGGCGGGGACGGCGCGCGGCGGGTCACGGCGGCGGGGATCGGTGCCGCCCCGCCGAGGGCGACGATCTCGGCTGCCATTACCAGCAAGGCCGCCAACGCCACCGCCCACGGCAGCCAGCGGCGGGGGGAAGCGGAGTCAAGCGGCTCGAGGCTGCCGTCAGCCCGCCGCTTCAACAGATGAGTCTCCATCTCTCTGGCGGAAACCTGCGTCGAGACCGCCAAGACTGGGGTCGAGAGTGCCGGAGGCGAGAAGCCCGCAATCGCCGTTGAGGCCATCGGGATCCGCGCGAGCAGCGCCTCGGGCAGCGTCATGCCGTCGACGCTGAGGGCAGTGACGAAGGACAGAGCGTTCGGGAAGCGCTGGTCGGGACACTTGGCCAGAGCCCGGTGGAACACTTCGTCGTGGTGGGGCGGAAGGTGCTCGTTCAGACTCCGCGGGGGCGGGGCCGGCTCATGGACGATCCGATAGACGATGGCGGCGACACTGTCCCCGAGGAACGGACGCCGGCTGGTGAGGGCCTCGTAGGCCACCACTCCGAAGGAGAACAGGTCTGCGCCGGACGTCAGCTGCATCGGCTTGTCGCTGGCGATCTGCTCCGGGGCCATGTAGGCGGGAGAGCCGAAGCACTGGCCGGAACCGGTCACGACCGACGTTGAGAGGCGCGCCACGCCGAAGTCCATGAGCTTCGGCTGGCCGTCGGGCTGGATCAAGATGTTGGCCGGCTTGATGTCCCGATGGATGATCCCGAACCGGTGGGCGTAGTCAATGGCCTCCGCCACCGGGCCCAGGATCCTCAGCGCCTGGGCAAGGGACAGCGGAGCGTGCTGGGCGAGCAGGGACTGGAGGCTGATGCCCTCAACGAACTCCATCACGAAGTAGTCCTCGCCCACGTCGTAGACGCTCACGATGTTGGGGTGGGACAGCGGGCCCATCGCCTGCGCCTCCCGCCGGAACCGGCGCAGGTACTCCCCCGCATTCTCCTGGGTGAGGATCTCGGGCTTGACGGTCTTGATGGCGACCACCCGTAGGACGAGGGGGTCGAAGGCCCGGTAAACGCGGCCCATTGCCCCCTCGCCGATCTCTTGCTGGACCTCGTAGCGGCCGCAGCGGCGACCGGGATCGGGGGCGGTGACGTCTTTCGCCACAAGGCCTCGCCACCTCTCGGGCCTGGGGGGGCCCGCGGCGAAGGAATGATACCACAGTTGCCTCGCTCCCAGGCGGCACAGATCCCCCCTCGACGGGGGATCTTGGACCCGGCCTGACCGGCCGTTGGACGACGCTTGAAGCGTCATGTTGCGCGCATCGCCCCGCTGACGGTCGGCCAGGCCAGCCTCTACTACCGGAGCGAATTCTCGCGGGGGGATTACTACACGGAGCGCGAGGGCGAGGGCATCGTCGCCTCACTCTGGCATAGCCGTGGGGCTTCCCAACTTGGCCTCTCGGGTCGCGTGAAGGAGGACCCCTTTGCGCGGCTCCTTGAGGGCAGAGACCCCTCGGGCCGGGAGATCCTCGTGCCACACGCGAGGGCCTGAGCGAGCGGCGTGCCGGTTGGGACGTGACCATCTCCCCGCACAAGAGCGTGAGCCTGGCGGCTCTCGTCCGCGGCGACAGTCGGCCCCTCGAGGCTCACGACCGGGCGGTCAAGAAGGCTCTGTGCGGCGCGGGAGATAGGCCTCCAGTTTCCGAATTGGGAGAGGGAGCGCCTGGTGATCCTGGCCGTTTGGCTACGGCCCGGGAGCTCGAGCTTTCGACGCGGGTTGCGGTGAACGGCGCCGTGGCGCACCTGTCGGAGCGGCGGGCGGTTTTCCCCCTGGCTCAGCTCGAGAAGGAGGCACTCTCCCGGGGCCGGGACCGTGGGGTCACGATCGGCGACGTCAGGAAAGACGTCCTCAGCCGCGACGACCTGGTCGTGGTGAACCGTGGCGGCGCCGTGCTCGCGCGGGTGACGACGGCGGAGGCGATCGAGGAGGAGCGCGCGCTCCTTCAGCGGTCGAGCGCGGCCGTGGGCGGGGATCCACTCTCGCCGGACCCGAACGCGGGGATGGCCTTGTCGAGGACCAACTCAAGGTCGCCCGCCACATCCTCGCGAGCTCGGACCGTCTCGTGGCGGTGGAAGGCAAGGCCGGGACGGGTAAGACCCGGGCCCTCGGTTACGTGCGGGAGCAGGCCGAGCGTGCGGGCTGGAGAGTCCGCGGATTCGCCGCCACGACCACCGCCGCGGCTGTGCTCAGAAGTGCCGGGATCGACGCCCTGACGGTGGCCGCGGCCCACAAGGAGATTCCTTCCCTTGGGATCCAGACCCACAGCTCTGGATCGTGGACGAGGCTGGCCTTTTGTCGAGCCGCCAGGCGGGAGAGTTGCTCGACCGAGCCGACAGAGTGGGCGCGAAGGTCGTGCTCGTGGGCGACCGCCAGCAGCATCGTGCGGTTGAAGCAGGCTCCCCGTTTGACCTCCTCATCAACCGTGGGGCGATCGCAACCGAGCGCCTCGACGTGATCCGCCGGCAGAAGGACGCGCGCCTGCGCGAGACGATCGTGGCCGCGTCGGAAACGGGCGGGGCGGGGCGCGCCGTGAGGGAAGTTCCCAGGTGGGCGACACTCTGCGCTTCGTGCGTGGTGGCGGCAACATCGAGGCCGGGGGGCGCGCCGGAGGTGCGCACAGACCGAGCTTGTTCATCAGCGCCGAAAGCTCTCAGGCGGGTTCGGTATGATCCCTACAGGCCTTGCCGGGCCACCGCCATCGCTAGAAACCAAGCTGCGCGCGAATCAGAATCACGTTCTCCGCGGGACGCGGCCCTCGGGCGTCGCCATCGAAGACGGTCCGCTCGAACGTCGCGTAGTACTTGATGTACGCGGTCGGATACCAGTTGGCCGCGATCGTGAACGACCGTGCTTCGCGGCTGGCATTGGCCGCCGCGAGGCCGGCCGTGAAGGCCGCCCGATCGACTCTCAGCGTCGTGTATCGGCCGAGCAGTTGCAGCGCCCCCCAATGTCCCTTTGTAGGGTCGAAGTTGTGCTTCGGCCGGACGCCTGTGTAAGAAGCCGCCTCTCCGGTCACCAGCATCGACGCCGTGACCTCCCAGGCCCGGTTCGTCACGCGGGTCTGCATGCCGTCTCTGGCGACCGGTTGCGTGGAGCGCATGTACTCAGCGAACCCCCCGAACGACTTGTAGTAGTAGAAGACTGCCGGCGAGACGCGCTTGCGTACGCCGCTGGCGGCGGCGGTGGTGTTGTAGGAGAAATACGTCTGCCCGACGGAGGTCTTGAACGAGGGCAGCGCGCCAACCTGCCGCCCCACGGAGCCGCCCACCTGGAACCCGAGGCCGCTCAGGACGCTGGCGGGCGCCTGCACAGACTTGAAGGGCTGCACGAGAACGCGCCCGGCGAGATCCTTCGAGTTGTTGGTGTCGAGCTCGGTCGTCGAGCTGGTCCCGTCCGGAATGCCATTGAAGACCCCCGCCGCGTAGAAGAGTTTGCCGCCGGCGACGTCGCCTTGCGCCTGGATGCCGATATCGCGGTTGGGCACGAGGCTCGACGCGAGCGCGCGTTCTGGGAACAGCAGGAATGCATCGCCCTCCAGCAGCTCGTAGCCGACCGGCGTCTTGTCCTTGCCCGTACGAAGGCGGAAGGCTGGCGAGAACCGGATGTCGAAGTACGCGTCCTGGACAATCGTGGTTCCGTTGCCGAAGTCCGGCATCACCTTGAAATTGAACCATCTGGTGATGCGACCCGTGAGGGTGGGACGTATCTTGCGGATGATGAACGTATTGATAATCGGTTTGGGATCGTCCAACGAGAAGCGGCCGTCGGTCTGGGCCACCATCCCGAGGACGAGCCGGAGCTCACCGTTCTGGGACTCGATCACGAAGGCGTCCGCTGCGCCGTTCGCCGTCGTGGCGGGCGGCTCCTTCGGCTTCTCATCCTTGGGCTTGTCCGCTGGCTCGGCTTGAACCGGCTCCCCCTTGGGTTTGTCGTCCGCGGTCCAGGCCGCCACGGGCGCCATCAACGGCAGTGCGACGGCCAGGGTGAGCATGCGTCTCGCCAGGGCTCTCATCGGTTCTTCTCTCCGCTCTCGGGTTGGTCGGAGGCTCCGATTCGTTCGGTGGGCCCGGCCGTTGCTGTTTCTCTTTCCCGCCCCGGTGATCCGGTCGGCGGCGGCCCGCTCATTGGAGCGGACCTTCTCTCGGCCCTACGACGTGCACTCAGTGCCGCTCACCGCGGCTCGACGAAGATGCGCACCTCGCGCGGCCGGACATACAGCCGCTCACCCGTGGCCGGGTGGAGGGTCCGGTACTGCTCGCGCGTCGTTTCCACCTGGACGGCGCCGTTCTCGCCGGCAACCAGCTCGAGCTTGACGACGGCGCCCGCGGTGTTGGCGTGGCGCAGCACCGCCCAGAAGCCGCCGCCCGCCCCCTCGGCGCGGTCCACCTCGAGCTCATGGGGCCGCGTGTACCCTGCGGCGGGGAGGGATTCGGCGTGGGGGTGCTCCGGGTAATCGAGGTGCAGGGGACCGAGGATCGCCTGTCCGTCCTCCACACGGCCGTGGAAGATGTTGACGTTGCCGAGAAACCCCATGACGAATGAGGTGGCCGGGTGGTCGAAGACCTCCTGCGGCGTTCCCACCTGCTCCACACGCCCATGGTCCATGACCACGACGCGGTCCGCAACCTCGAGGGCCTCTTCCTGGTCGTGGGTGACGAAGACGCTGGTCAGGCGGATGTCGTCGTGGAGGCGGCGCAGCCACCGCCGCAGCTCCTGGCGGACCTTGGCGTCGAGGGACCCGAAAGGCTCGTCCAGGAGGAGCACCTGAGGCTCGACAGCTAGAGCGCGCGCGAGGGCGATGCGTTGGCGCTGCCCGCCCGAGAGCTCGGATGGAAGGCGGTTCGCGAGCCAGTCGAGCTGGACCAGTTTCAAGAGCTCCATGACCCGACCCTGGATCTGTTTCTCCGACGGGCGGGCCGCTCGCGGGCGGACCCGGAGGCCGAAGGCCACGTTCTCGAAGACGCTCATGTGGCGGAAGAGGGCGTAGTGCTGGAACACGAAGCCCACACCGCGGTGGCGCACGTCCCGGGCCGTGGCGTCCTCACCTTCGAAGAGCACCCGTCCCGCGTCGGCCTGCTCGAGGCCGGCGATGATGCGCAGGAGGCTGGTCTTCCCCGACCCGGACGGGCCCAGCAGGGCCACCAGCTCCCCGCTGGGGACGCGGAGGCTCACGTTGTTGACGGCGACGAACTCCCCGAACTTCTTCGTGACGTTTCGGACCTCGATGCTCATGCCGTCGGCTCCGAAGGGCTTTCCGCGCGCCGGCTCGATCGCCACTCGATGAAGCTCTTGAGGACGAGGGTGAGCAGGGCGAGGAAGGTGAGAAGAGAGGCCACCGCGAAGGCGGCCTGGAAGTTGTATTCGTTGTACAGGATCTCCACGTGCAGGGGCAGCGTGTTGGTCTTGCCCCGGATGTGTCCGGAGACCACCGAGACCGCACCGAACTCGCCCATGGCCCGGGCGTTGCAGAGGATGACGCCGAAGAGCAGTCCCCACTTCACGCTGGGGAGCGTGACGCGCCAAAACGTGGCCCAGCCCCCAGCCCCCAGCACGCGTGCCGCCTCCTCTTCCTCGGTGCCGGCGGCCTGCATCACGGGGATCAGCTCCCGCGCGACGAAGGGGAACGTGACGAAGATCGTGGCCAGGGCGAGACCGGGGACCGCGAAGACGATCTTGAGATCGTGCGCCTGGAGCCACGGCCCGAGGTATCCCAGCCGGCCGAAGAGGAGGATGAAGATCATGCCCGAGATCACCGGGGAGACCGCAAAGGGAAGATCGATGAGCGTGATGAGCGCGTTCTTCCCCGGGAAGTCGAACTTGGCGATGGCCCAGGCCGCGGCGACCCCGAAGACCAGGTTGAGAGGGACCGCGATCCCGGCGGTGAGCAGCGTGAGCCACAACGCCGACAGCGCCACCGGCTCCGTGACGGCGTTCACGTAGGCGGTCCATCCCTTCTGCAGGGCCTCGGCGAAAACGGCCGCCAGAGGCACGAGGAGGAACAGCAGCAGATACGCCAGGGCCACGAGCGTGAGGCCGACGCGGACGGCGATCGGCTCGGTAAGGTTTCGGGGCGCGCCCGGATGCTTGACGGCGACGGCGGCGGCGGCGGCCATGGGATCGTCCTCCTCAGTCCGATGTGGGGTGAATGCTCTACGACTGGAGGCGGTTGATGGCCAGGAGCAGGACGAACGAGGCCACGAGCATGACAACGGCGATGGCGGTCGCTCCCGCGTAGTCGTACTGCTCTAGCTTCGTGATGATCAGGAGGGAGGAGATCTCGGTCTTCATCGGCATGTTCCCCGCGATGAAGACGACCGACCCGTACTCTCCCAGGGCGCGCGCGAAGGCCAGGGCGAAGCCGGTGATCCACGCGGGCAAGATGGCGGGCAGGATCACGCGCCGGAAGGTCTGCAGCCGGCTGGCCCCGAGGCTGGCCGCGGCCTCCTCTACGTCGACGTCGAGGCTCTCGATGACCGGCTGCAGCGTGCGCACGACGAACGGAAGCCCGATGAAGGTGAGAGCAACCGCGACCCCCAGGGGCGTATACGCGACCTTGATGCCGGCCTCCGCCAATGGCTTGCCGAGCCAGCCCTCCGGGGCGTAAAGCGTGGTCAGGGCGATGCCGGCTACCGCCGTGGGGAGAGCGAAAGGAAGGTCTACCAGCGCGTCCACCAGCCTTTGTCCCGGGAAGCGGTAGCGCACGAGGACCCAGGCCACGACCAGGCCGAAGACGCCGTTGACGAGCGCGCCGGCAAGCGACGCCCCGAATGTGAGCTTGTACGAGGCCACCACGCGGGGAGCGGAGACCGCGGCCCAGAAACCCCCGGCCCCCAGCGCCGCGCTCTTGAAGAAGAGCGTTGAAAGAGGGAGAAGGACGATCACGCTCAGGTAGGACAGCGTGAAGCCGAACGTCAGTCCGAAGCCAGGTAGGACGCTGTGACGCTTGAAGGTGATGTTCACGGGTTGCTCGGTCTCCTAGACCTTTACTTGGGTTGGTAGATCTGATCGAAGATGCCGCCGTCGGCGAAGTGGGCCTTCTGGGCCTTCTGCCAGCCCCCGAGGAGCTCATCGACGGTGACCAGAGGGAGTTTCGGGAATATCGCGGCATACTTCTTGGCGACGGCTTCGAGGCGGGGGCGATAGTAGTTCTTCGCGGCGATCTCCTGCCCTTCCGGGGTGTAGAGGTACTCGAGGTAAGCCTGAGCCGCGGCCCGAGTCCCCCTCTTGTCGACGACCTTGTCCACCACGGCCACGGGCGGCTCCGCGAGGATGCTCTTGGACGGCACCACGATCTCCACCTTGCCGGGCCCGAGCTCCTTTACGGCGAGGAAGGCCTCGTTCTCCCATGTGAGGAGGACGTCGCCCAGGCCTCGCTGCACGAAGGTGGTGGTTGAGCCACGGGCTCCCGAGTCGAGCACAGGGACCCTCTTGTAGATCTCGGCGACGAACGCGCGCGCCTTCTGCTCGTTGCCACCGGGCTTCGTCTGCGCGTAACCCCAGGCGGCAAGGTAGCTCCAGCGACCGTTCCCCGACGTCTTGGGGTTCGGCGTAATGATCGAAATGCCGGGCTTGAGTAGGTCATCCCAGTCCTTGATCCCCTTCGGGTTCCCCTTCCGCACGAGGAAGACGATGGTCGAGGTGTATGGGCAGCTGTTGTGGGGGAGACGCCTCTGCCAGTCCTTGGCCAGAAGGCCGCTCTCGGCGACCGCGTCGACGTCGTAGGCGAGGCCAAGGGTCACGACGTCGGCCTCGAGGCCGTCGATGACGGCACGGGACTGCTTGCTCGACCCGCCGTGTGACTGCTGGACCTCGACCGACTTCCCACTCTTCTGCTGCCAGTACTTGGCGAAGGCAGCGTTGAACTCCTGGTACAGCTCGCGCGTGGGGTCGTACGACACGTTGAGCAGCGTGAGGTCGGCCGCGGATAGAGAGGTCGCCTGTGCGACCAGGGTCAGGGACAAGGCCAGGCTGGTGGCTGCCGTCGACAGGCTTCTCTCAAACGCTTTCATCGGTTCTTCTCTTCTTCCCCGCTATGGGGTTGCCGCAGGCCGCCGATGGCTCGGTGGGCAAGGCTATCCTGGTTGCTCACCCGCCCCCGGTCGTCCGGTGGGGCGGTCCGTCCCGTCGAAGCGGACCTTCACGCGGCTCTCGATCTGCACGACGCGGCCGTCGTGGACGACCATCTCCACGGAGCCGTAGCGGATCGCGCGTAAGGCGTCGATCACCTGCCGCTCCCAGCGATCGTCTCGCGGCGCCGTCGCTTTATCATGTATGTCCACTTTATTACTAGACATTATGCCACTCGATTACGGAGTCCCTTCAGGAGGCGGCGCTCCTTTTCCGAGCGCCCCGCTCCGAAATCCGACGGTTACGCGCCACCAGGTCGGCCAGGCTCGTATGGTCCAGGATTGCCGCGGCGGCGTTGCGCACGTCGAGGAACAGGTCAAAGAGTCCCGCGTGGCGCGGCTCGGTCCTCACGCGCTGCGCCAGCTCCACCGCGTCTCCGAGAGGTGCGAGGGGGCCGTCCATGATACGGACCACATCGCCGATGATGATTTCGGAGGGCGGACGGCGGAGCCGGTAGCCCCCTTCACGCCCGCGCTGGCTGCTGACGACCCGGGCGTTCTTGAGGGTCACCAGGATCCCTTCGAGGAACTTCTCCGGGATCGACTCCAGCTCGGCGATGTGATGGATCTTCACCAAACCCCCTTCGTAGGCCTCAGCCAGATGGGTGAGGGCCTTCAGCGCGTACAGCCCGCGGTGAGAGATCCTCATAGCTCTAAGTCTATCGAGTCAGTAAGCTATTACACAGGATCGGTCCATGTCAAGCCCTCTGACAGGAGTCCGAGGCGGATGGCAACGAACCGCAGGGTCGCCGGCCTTATGCGGAAGCGGCAGGAACGGTTAGTGGTCTACCCGGTCGCCCGGTCCACTATTCACTGCCTCGCCCGGTACCTGCTTGCCGAGCCGGCCCAGGGCCCGCGAGAGCGCGTATTGGGCCTTCTCGTACTCGCCGAGCGCACGCGCGTAGTCTTGGCGTGCACGGGTTTGATCCTGCTCGGCGAGGATGTTCTCGAGGACGACCCCCACCTCGAACTCCTTCCGACCGCGGGCCAGCTCCAGGCCCTGTTCCGCTGCGGCGAGCGCCTCCTTCGCGGTCTCGAGCTGTTCGTGCTGGGACAACAGTCGGGTGCGCGCTTCGACGACCTGACGCGCGACGCTGTCCTTCAGCTTCTCGACGTTCCACCGGGCCTCTTCCCGCCGGGCCCGCGTCGAGCGGATGCGTCCGAGGTCGAAGAGCCCGCCCGGCCCGAGGCGCCAGCCGACCGCGGCGACGTAATCTCGCGACCCTCCGAAGGTGGTGGGGCCGTTGTTCTTGCCGCCGCCGAGAGCCCCGAAAAAAGCCTGTCCGCCGACCGTCGGGATGAGGGGACCGTAGACCGCGCCCTTCTCGGCCTGCTCGGCGCCCTGCAGCAGGGCGTGGGCTTCCTTCAACTCCGGGCGGGCTGCGAGCGCTTCCGAGACAAGGGCGTCGACCGCTTCGGTGTCCGGGACCACGGCGGGGGGAGCGAGCTCGAAGTCCTGGCCCACCAACTCCACCGCGGGATCCAGACGCAGCGCCTCGGCGAGGCGGGCGGCGAGGATGCGGCGCTGCTCCGTGGCCTGCTGGAGGGAGAGCTGGTTGCGCCGCGTCTGGACCCTCACGCGGAGCTCGTCCCCCTTGAGGGCGATGCCAGCATCGACGGCGCGATGCAGCTGCGACTCGTAGTCCTGCGAGATCTGGAGGGCTTGCTCGGCGACGCTCACGACAGCCTGGGCCACGAGCAGGTCGAAGTACGCCTGGGCCGCGCGTACCAGCGTCTCCTGGCGCTGAGCCTCCAACCCCTGCTCTGCGGCATGGCTCGTTTGGCGCGCCGCCAGCGTCCTGAAGTACGCGTCGCCGACGTCGACCTGAAGGTTGATCGCGCCGCCGAGCGCATGGGAGGCCTTGTCCGCCTCGACGATGTTGCCGACCACGTCCTGGATGAGGCCGCCGTGGCGGCGGTAGTTGGCCGACGCGGACAGCCACGGGAGGAACTGAGTCACGGCGATTGTCGCGTTGGCCTTCGCGGCCTGGAGCCTCTCGCGGGCGATTTGGACGTCCACGCCGTTCGCTCCAGCCAGGCGGAGGGCCGTGGCGAGATCTATCGGGTAGGTGGCAGCGGGAGCTTGTGGGGCCTGGCTCCGCGTTTCCGCCGCGGAGCCGCTTGCAGGGAAGATCAGGAGGACGACGAGAAGGATTGGTGAGAACCGCCGGGTCGGTCTCATCGGGCCTCCATCACCGTGATCGGCTGGCCGTCGGCCGGGGGGTTGGAGCCGGCCAGCACCACAGTCTGGTCCGGGGCGAGACCTTCCAGGATCTCGACGCTCGTGGCGTCGCGGAATCCGGCCTTGACCGCGACCCGCTTGGCCTTGCCGTCGGAGACCGTAAAAACGAAGTCCTGGCCCCTCCCGCCGACGAGGGCCGCGGCGGGGATCAGCAGCACGTCTGCCTTCTGTTCGATGGCAATCCTCGCCCGCGCGTACATCCCGGGCCGAAGCTCTTTCTTGGGGTTGGCGATCTCCGCCTCGGCGGTCATCGTCTTCGACGCCTCGTCCAGCGCATAGGCGAAGCGGCTCACACTTCCCGAGAACGTGCGACCCGGGAGCTCGTCCAGGGTGACCTCGACCGGTAGGCCGAGCCTCACGAGAGGAACTTCCGGCTCCGGCACGGGGATCTCGATCCGGACCGACCGCATGTCCATGACGGTCAGGAGCGCGGCGCTCTGGGCGACGCTGCCGGAGGTCGCGGAAGGGATGAACGCCCCCGGATCGACCCAGCGCTTCGTCACGATGCCGGACAAGGGTGAGCGGATCTTGGTGTAGCCCAGCAAGGTCTCCGTCCGGTCGAGGTTCGCCTGGGCCATGTCGAGCTTGCCCTTGGCGTCGTCCACGGTCTGGGGCATCACGAGGTCGGGCGCCTTCTTTTGAGCCTCGCTGGCGCGGCGATACGCGACACTGGCCACCGCGACCTCCGCCTTCTGGCGCGACAGGTCGGCCACGAGCTCAGGCGACTCGATCTCCGCGAGGAGTTCGCCGTCGTAGACCGAGTCGCCCTTGTCGACGCGGATCGTCTTCAGGTAGCCGGCGACTTTCGCGTAGAGCACGGCCTGCTCGTAAGGGCGTATGGTCGCGGGGAGCGCAATCGTCCGGCTGATCGGCCCCTTTCGGGCCTTGGCGACGCTCACCGTGGGCGGTGTGGCGGCCGGGGGCGCGGGCTCCGCCCGGCTGCACGCGGCGGAAAAGACGAGAAGCCCTCCTAACAGAAAGGCGGCGGTCCGGGCCTTGGCGACAGCTTTCATGATTGCCAGCGCTCCCAATGTCATCGTTCGTTCGGGCCGCCTTGGCCCGCCTCCTCGGGTTCGAGGGACCCCGAGCCTGTGGGCCGGCCCGACTGCAGGACGGAGAACACGGACGGAAGGATGGTGAGGGTCGCGAGCGTCGCGACGGCCAGCCCGCCAATGACGGCCCGGCCGAGGGGAGCCGTCTGCTCGCCCCCCTCTCCGAGGCCGATCGCCATGGGGATCATGCCGGCGATCATCGCGGCGCTCGTCATCAGGATGGGCCGCAGGCGGTCGCGGACGGCCTGGACGCCGGCCTGGGCGGCGGACTGCCCGGTTTGGCGCGCCCTCTCCGCGAAGGTGATCAGCAGGATCGCGTTCGCGGTCGCCACGCCGATGGCCATGATGGCCCCCATGAACGACTGGACGTTGAGCGTCGTCCCCGTGATCCAGAGCGCGGCGGCCACGCCCGCGACCACCGCGGGCACGGTCGACACAACCGCGAGGGCGAGCCAAACCGATTGGAAGTTGGCGGCGAGCAGCAGGAAGATGACCACGACCGTCAAGAGCAGGCCGATGCGGAGGCCGTCGAGCATCTGTCGCAGGGCGGCGATCTGCCCGCGGACCGTCGCCGTCACCCTCGGGGGCAGGCTCCCGAGCTCATCGAACGCGCGCGAGATCCGCCGGTCGACGCGGCCAAGGTCCTCCCCGAAGACGTTGGCCGAAAGACTGATCGTCCGCTGCATGTTGTAGCGGTCGTACTCGCCGACCGTGGTGCCCTCGCTGACGGCGGCGATGTTCTGCAGGAGCATCGGCCGGCCGTCCCGGATGGTCATGGGGGTATTCCTCAACTCCTGTAGCGAGGTCATCTCGGTCTCGGGGATCTGCACCTGCACCTGGTAGGCGACGCCGCTCGCCGGGTCGGCCCAGTAGATCGGAGTTGTGTAGCGACTCGAGGAGGTCGCCGCGGTGAGCGCGCGGGAGACGTCGATGGTCCGGACGCCGAGGATCCCCGCCCTCTCGCGATCCACGCTGACCAGGACCGCCGGGTAGTCAAGGGACTGGCCGAACTGGAGGTCCCGCAACGCCGGAACGGCCCCGAGCTTCTGCAGCAGCTTGTCCGCGACCTCCCGGGTGAGCGGCAGGCTCGGGCTGCTGACCGCCACCTCCACGGGGGTGGCCGCACCCAGGTTCATGATCCGACTCACGATGTCGCTGGGCTCGAAGGAGACCCGCACGCCCGGCAGACGCTCCGCGAGCCTCTTCCGCAACCGCTCCTTCAGCGACTCGAGGGACACGGTGCCTGGCTTGATCTGGACCTGCATGACGCTCTCTTCGGGGCCGCCGGTCCAGAGGTAGATGACGTTGATCGGGTAGTTGGGCGGTTGGACGCCCACGAACCCGAGGGTGCTCTCGACGTTCTCGGCGCCGACCTCGTCGGCGATCAGTTGCAGGGCCGCGAGAGTGATCTTCTCGGTCCGCTCGATGCGGGTGCCGGCGGGCGCACGCAGGTGGAGCTGGAACTGCCCGACGTCGACGCGGGGGAAGATCTCGACGCCGAGCCGAGATCCGACGATGACGATCACCAGGACGGCCGCCACGAGGTAGCCGGCGAGGACCCAGCTCGACCTTCGGGAGACCTTCGCGACCCGGGCGGCCACCCGCTCGCGGAAGGCGTCGAAAGCCGAGGCCCGGCCCGCATCCCGGTGGTGGCGGCGCAGGAGCCACACGGACAGCACGGGCACCAAGGTGTTGGAAAGAACATAGGACGCGAGCATCGAGAAGCCCACGGCGAGCGAGATGGGGACGAAGAGGGCGCGGCCAGCCCCCACCATGAAGAACGACGGGATGAACACGGCGAGGATGCTGAGCATGGCCAGGAGCGTCGGACCCGCGGTTTCTTCCGTGCCCGTCAGCGCAGACTGGGCGACCCCTTCGCCACGGGCCAGATGGGTATGGATGTTTTCGATGGTCACCGTCGCTTCGTCCACGAGCACACCCACGGCGAGGGCGAGGCCTCCCAGCGTCATGATGTTCATCGTCTGGCCGGAACCCCACAATCCGACCGCCGCCACCAACAGGGACAGGGGGATAGTTACGACGACGATGAGCGCGCTCCGCCAGTCTCGCAGGAAGAGAAGGACCATGAGCCCGGTGAGGATCGCGCCAAGCGAGCCTTCGAGTGCCAGGCCGTTGATGGCGCGGATGACGTATGGCGATTGGTCGAACTCATAGCTGACCTTGACGTCGTCCGGAAGCACCGCCTGGAACTTCGAGAGGTTGGTCTTGACGAGACGCACGACCTCTAGCGTCGAAGCGTCCGCGCGCTTGGTGACCGGGATGTAGACGGTCCGTTTGCCGTTGACGAGGGCGTAGCCCGTTGCGATGTCGGAGGCATCCTCCACCGTCGCCACGTCGTGCAGGAACACGGTAGGGTAACCGGCGCGAATGGGAACCCGATCGAGCTCGCTGACCTTCTTGACGACGGAGTTGAGCGGGACCATCGGGATCAAGTCGCCGATGCGAACGTTGCCGGAGGGGCTGATCGTGTTCGCGGCGGCGACCGCGGCCACGACCTCGTCGGGAGACATGCTGTAGGCGCGCAGCCGCTCGGGGTCGACCCGCACGACGACGCTCCGCTGGCTCGCG
>WNFB01001566.1_pt1 | contig 19598 bp, 18 predicted proteins | sample 5400501 | NCBI WGS metagenome assembly WNFB01 (sample SAMN13153341, study PRJNA577476) | soil metagenome | isolation source: 200 cm saprolite under Douglas fir tree site 2 hole 1 | place: USA:California | collected 2015-04-18 | reverse complement strand
TGACAAGCTGGAGCTCGACAGGGAGTTCGGTCAGTCCGAACTCAACTCCGTGGGAGTAGACGTCCTTCCGAGCTGGAACTTCACATCATTCGACGAGGCGATTAGTTTTGTCAGGGCGAATCCGGACAGATACGTCCTCAAGCCGAGTGGGAAGGCGCAAAACGAAAAAGAATTACTCTTCATCGGACAGGAGGGAGATGGAAAGGATGTCTTGTCCATACTGGAGCACTATAAAGTCAACTGGTCGAAGAAGATCAAAGAGTTCCAGATTCAGAAGTTTGCTGAGGGTGTTGAGATAGCAGTGGGCGCTTTCTTCAATGGTAAGGACTTCGTCATGCCAATTTGCGTGAATTTCGAGCACAAAAGATTGTTTCCCAATGAATTGGGCCCAAGTACCGGCGAGATGGGCACATTGATTTACTACACAAGGAGCAGCCCGGTGTTCGACAGAACCCTAAGCCGTATGAAAAACAAGCTGGCCGCCAGTAGGTACACAGGATACATCGACATAAATTGCATTGCCAATTCCAAGGGTACTTGGCCGTTGGAATTCACTTCGCGCCTCGGATACCCCACAATCAGCATACAGATGGAAGGTGTCACGAGTGAGTGGGCTCCGTTCCTCTTCGACATTGCCCATGGCAATGACGCGCAGCTGAAGACCAAGAAGGGGTATCAAGTTGGGGTAGTGATCGCGATTCCCCCGTGGCCTTTTGAGGATGAAAAGGCGTTCAAGAAATACTCGGAGGGAGCTACCATTCTCTTCAGGCGTCAGACCTTTGACGGAATCCACATCGGGGAAGTGAAGCTTGAGGAAGGAGACTGGCGTATCGCAGGGAACTCTGGATATGCCCTCGTCATAACCGGCTCCGGGGCGACGGTCGCAGACGCGATCGAAAAAGCCTATCAAAACGTAAAGAACGTCATGATTCCAAACATGTTCTATCGCTCCGACATCGGGCAGAGATGGACGCACGACAGCGACATGCTGCTGAGCTGGGGTTATGTCTAACTCTGGGCGCCTAGCCAGTCTTCCAAGTCAGTCATTACACTCCCAAGGTCGGCATACTTTCGCTTCTTCAGCGACTGACTCAGGAAATAATCCAACTCCCATCCCTCGACGTTCTTACCGACGGTCAGCCTGAGTATCTGACTGCGGGTTAGCGGGAAAGGTGCACCCTTCAGCACTCGGACGACAGCGGCGGTCAGGCTTGAGAGTTTGCACCAGGCCATGCCCAAGGGTCCTTTCTGCGCCTCGACAGAATGTAGTAAACTACTAGTACGATTAGCATGGCCTGGGCCGAGGACCCTACGACGAGGGTCGCGGTTGCTGTCAGGCTGCCACTCTCCACGAGGACATAGTGAGCCGGCTGCGATAGCGTTTCTCCCAATGCGAGAAGGGCAAGCACCAATCCAAGGTAATAGGAAGGCACTGGCCTGACGAAGGTGAGGGCGCTGTCCACCAGGAACAAGACCCAACCGAAGGCTACGAAATCAAATGCAGTGGCGGGAAGGAGCGGGTAAACCTGCCAGAGAAAGAAGACTCCAAGCGCGGTGGAAAAAAGGATCAAACCCTGTATCGCCCTAATAATCTCCTTCATGAGACCGCGCGCTATGGCTTGGATATTTCAAATTATGGGCAACACGAAAATCTTTTCAGAGGTAGATTTGGCGCTTCCCAGGTGGCACCAGTGACTCACAAGTCCTTCAGGCTTCCAGAGTCTCGGTCGCACTACCTTCCTCCGAGAGACTTTCACACGACTCATGTCAAGATCGAATTGACACTTGATTTCGCAAAGAGGAGCCTGTACGGGGCGTGCACCCTTACATTCGAGCCGATTAGGTCAGGGCTTGGGCTCATTCGGCTGGACGCCCGCGAGCTCAACATTGGCAAAGTGAGCGTCGACAACGCGCAGGCAGAATACGAGTACGACAATTCAGTCCTAGATGTGAAACTCCCCGACGCCGTCGTTGGAAGGCACACGATACAAGTCGAGTACGCAGCGACTCCGAACGACGGGGTGTACTTCACCGGACCGGACAAGGAGCATCCCGAGAAGGAGGTGCAAGCTTGGAGTCACAACGAGACCCAGGCCGCCCGTCACTGGTATCCCTGTTTTGACCATCCAAGCGAGAGATCCAGCAGCGAACTGGTCCTCACGGTTCCCAAAGGGTTCAAGGTGATTTCCAACGGGAAGCTGCTATCGGTGGACGAGGCTAAGGAAAGTTTAGTCTACCATTGGAAAGAGGACCTCCCCCATTCCACGTATCTGACTTCGTTCGTTGCGGGGAAGTTCGGAGAGATAACACAGGAGGCCGACGGGATAAAGCTCCATTATTACTTCCCCGAATCCAAGCGCGAAGACGTCCTGAGGTACTTCGGTGAGACGCCGAGGATGATCGAAACTTTTCACGAGCTGACAGGCGTCAAGTATCCTTATGAAAAGTATGACCAGGTCACGGTCCAAGACTTCGTCGTTGGCGGGATGGAGAACTTCAACGCAACCACTTTGTCCACCAACTACTACCCTGACGCCGCTTCTGAAGAGGACTTCCAGACGTCGTACTCGGCGCCGCACATCAACGCAGTCGACTTGGTCGCTCACGAGCTTGCCCATCAATGGTTCGGGGACCTTGTTACTTGCTTGGACTGGCCCCACGCATGGCTGAACGAAGGATTCGCGACTTACTTCCAGGTTTTGTACATCGAGAAGTCCAAGGGGGTGGATCAAATGAGATGGGACTTGAGCTCACGGTTGGAAGAATACTTCGAAGAAGACGAGGGAGAATACAGGAGGCCAATCGTTGAGAGGGAGTACGTATGGCCAGACGACCTCTTCGACGCGCACCTATACCCGAAGGCTGCGTCGATGCTCCACGAACTGAGATTCGTGATGGGAGATGAGACCTTCTTCAAAGGTATCAACTCATATCTGAAGTCATTCTCCTATTCCAACGCCGACACGCACGACCTTCTGAAGTCCATGGAGAATTCAAGTGGCCTTCCGCTGGAGGAGTTCTTTGAGCAGTCCTTCTTCAAGACGGGCCACCCAGAATTCGAGGTGGCCTACTCGTGGGACGAAGAGAAGAGGACGGCGGCGCTACGCATCAAACAGTCGCAGCGCACAGAAGATGGGTCACCAATCTTCAAGCTGCCTTGCGAAATCGTGTTCTACGTTGACAGCGAGAGACTCCGGTTCGTTGTAAATCTAGACTCAGCTGAGCAGACTCTGACATTCATGCTTCCCGGGAAGCCTTCCGTCGTCGAGTTTGACCCGCAAAGGTGGCTGCTGAAGAAGATCAGGTTCGACAAGAGCCTGGACCTCATACTTAGTCAGCTCGAGATTAGCAAGGACGCCTGGAGCAGGGCGGAAGCGGCGCAGGGCCTTGGCAAACTGAAATCCAACAATGCGACCCCAGGCCTGAAGGCCGCCGCCCTCAGTGAGCAATTCTGGCACGTCAGGGCAACCGCCCTTGAAGCGCTGGGGGAAATCGGGACAGAAGAGGCTCTGAAGGCAATAGTGGACATTGGAATGCCCGAGGACAGACGGGTAAGGAGAGGTCTTGCCAAGGCGCTAGGGGCGTTTAAGCACGAAGTGGCGAGGAAAGTGCTGCTCGACTTGCTGGAGAAGGACGAGAGTCCATATGTCAGGTGCGAGGCCGCGCTGTCGCTGGCGAAATCTTGGCCGGAAGGGGCTTTCCCGCATCTCAGGGATGCGATGAAAGTTCACTCTCCGAACGAGACCCTCGCGGAGGCATGCCTTGACGCGATGGGGAAGTTGAGCGATAAGGAGGTGAAGAGGGTCATAAGCGAATGTCTCCCATATGGCAACCCCACAAGGGTCAGGATAGGCGCGCTGAAGGCGATAAAGGGCAGGGGTTTCATTTTGGACGAGGAAGTCCCCAAGCTGACGGATATCCTGTTGCACGACAAGGAGCACAGGGTCCGCCTCTACCTGGTCAATCAGGTTGTGCGTCTGCTCGGCGACCGGAGGTTCATCGAGGAAGTTCGCGAGGCTTCAGAGTTGGACCAGGAACTAAAGGTCAGGAGGAAGGCCCTGGAGACTTACCATGAACTCGCGGGTTCGGCCGAACACTCGGCCGCTTTGACCAAGCTCCGGGCGGAAGTTGAAGAGTTAAGGGAGGAGAACCGAAGGCTCCCTCGTTCCTCTGGCTGATCTACGGTGAGTGTCCGACTGGCTCTGTCTCATTAGGACGACTACAGGCCGAATACATCGTGTAGCTCTGTGATAGATGAGATCACATGGTCGGCACCCTCCTCCCGCAGACGCTCGACGGAATAGTTGCCCGTGGCCACTGAGACCACTTTGATTCCTGCGCTCTTCGCCGCAGCAATGTCATAGGGACTGTCCCCGACGTAGTACACCAGATCCGCGGGTAGGCCTAGCATCATAGTCGCCTTCAGGAGCCCCTCAGGTCTCGGCTTCATAGTCTCGGTATCATCGCGGGTGAGGACAAATTCGAAACGATCCAGCAGACCGGCCCGCTTCAGGGTCTCGATGGCAGGCTTTCGCCCGCTGTTAGTGAGCACGGCAAGCCGAACGCCCTTGGCCTTGAGGAAATCAAGAGACTCGCGGGTCCCGGGTAGCACATTCGCCGATGCAACACTATCGAGTTCGAAACCGTCAAGAATTGCGTAGACCCTGACTCGGAACTCTTCGAACGCCTCGGGCTTACCTGTCACGGCTTGAGACCTCGCCGCATCGATGATCTGCTGGGTCGGCGTCGAGAGGCCCAGGCCTGCTGTTTCGAACCCTCGCGCAGTCAGCTCGTCAAGAAGAGCTTTCCTTGTGCCTTCCACGTCAAAACGGAAGGTCACAAGAGTGCCATCTAAGTCGAAGATGGCCCCGAAAGGCATGACGGCCTAAATCTTCTTCCTGGAAAAGAGAATCAGAATAGCAAGCCCGACAATGCCGATGGCCACGATCAGGATAGCAAGCGCTGTGAAAGTATCGGAACCCGCCGCCTGGAGGACAGGCAGGTGAAACAGCAAAGTGCCGGCCATCAGCCGATGTTCGTATTTATTCGTTACCCGCAGAGGGATACATTCCTGCAATCGTTAAGTAGCCAAGAGAGGTCAACACGATTGTGATTCCTCGCCTGACTTGCTACGGCGGCGTCGGCGAGATTGGTGGTAACAAGTTCCTCCTGGAAGACAAGGATACGAAAGTGCTACTCGATTTCGGCGCTGGCTTCGCAGACGGGTCCGAATACTTTGATTCGTTTATCGAGCCTCGCCAGGTGAACGGAGCTGGTGACCTTTTCGAATTCGGACTCCTGCCCGAGATCCCCGGACTCTACTCTGAGAAGGCGCTCCAGAACACCGAGATGAAGTATCACGAACACGAGATAGATGCCATCGTACTCAGCCACTATCACTGGGACCATACCGGAAGAATCGGGTACGTGGACCCCAAAATCCCTGTCTACTGCGGCGAGACCACGTCGCTTATCGATGACGCATACGCCGAATCCGGAACCTCTCCTCTCGAAGGGCATCAGATCAAGAAGTTCAGAACAGGCGACACTTTCAGACTGGGAGCGATGGAGTTCGTTCCTGTTCACGTCGACCACTCGATTCCCGGCGCCTATGGTTTCGTGATTCACACAAGCGAAGGGCCTCTAGCGTATACAGGCGATTTCCGATTCCACGGGCCTGCAGGCTCGATGACCGAGGACTTCGTTCAAGCAGCAAAGCGGGAAAGACCGATCTTGCTTGTTACTGAAGGAACACGGGTCAGCCCCGACGACATCAAAGGAAACCTGAGCGAAAGTGCCGTGCTTGACGAGGCATCAAGGGTGGTAAAGGGGACGAAGGGACTAGTCTTTTCCACCTTCAGGGGGAACGATGTGGACAGAATCAACACATTTTACAAAGCTGCCATGGGATCAGGAAGGCGGATGGTCGTATCGATGAAAATGGCCGTCCTGCTGGAGAGGCTAAAGGATGACCGGAGGCTTAGGGTGCCAAGGGTGGGCAAGGACGTTGACGTCTACGTCAGGAGGAAGAAGACTGGGAAGCTAGACGATTCCGATTACTACCCATGGGAACGACCCTTCCTAGACCAGGGTGTCAGTGCCGCGGAGCTCGGGCGGAAGCAGGACGAAGTGCTCCTTCATCTTGAGGCCTGGAACTTCCCAGAATTGATCGATATCAAACCCGAAAGGGGCGGTACCTACATACATGCAGCCACCGAGGCATTCAACGAAGAAGGGGAAAGGGAAGAAGGGGTCATCAAGAACTGGATTGCTCACGTTGGTTTCAGATACGCGCAGTTACACGCATCTGGGCATGCACCGATGAAGCAGGTCGGGGACCTGGTCTCGGGGATAGGGGCCAATAGGGTCGTTCCGGTTCATACCGAGCACCCGGGTCTCTTCAAGGCGTTCGCGGGTCGCGGACGTTCAAGGCTGGAGCTCCCGAAAAGTGGGAACCTATCTCAGTTGCCGGCGGTTAGGCGTTCCATCGTCAAGCAGTAAGAACCCAGAAATAGCCTATTCAGAGGTCGTCGCATGTTGGGAAACGAAAAGGCAAAGGACCTTGCAGAAGCTGCTGTTTCTAAGGCGCTTGCCGCCGGAGCAAGCTACGCCGAGGCGAGAGTCCAGAGCACATGGGAAAGACAGTTCGTATTGAAGAATGGTGAGCCGCAACCTTCATTTTTCGCCGAGGGTTACGGGATTGGCATCAGGGTGATCTCAAAAGGCGCACTCGGGTTCGCTGCGACCAACGACATGAGGCGGGTGTCAGTGAACGAAATCGCCAGGAAAGCAGCCAAGTTGGCGAAGGCTTCGTCAACAGTCTTAGAGAAGCCAGTCGTCCTTGACAATTCGAGGCCCGTCAAGAGGAAGTGGTCACCTCCCGAGACCAAGAAGGTCGAGAACGCGGACGCGTCCTGGCTGAGAGGAGTCTTGCTTGATATCGAAAGCAGGATATCCGACGGAAAAGCAGGCGTTAAGATTCCGGGAAGGCTCCTATTCTTGGGAGCTGAGCTGGAAGAAAGATACTACGTGAACAGCGACGGAGCTAGGGTCGAAGGAAGGCTCCCGAGGATAGGGTTCTTCGGGTCACTGACCGCGATGGAAGGAGGAGAGACAGCCCAGAGATTCATTCAGCAGGGAGAGACCGGAGGCCTCGAGGTCGTGAAGAGGATCAATCTTGTCGACAAAATCGAGGAAGAAGCCAGGGCCATGGGCAGGGTGCTCAAGACGGCGACAAAACCGCCGGCAGATTCTCTCGACATTGTGCTCAGCCCGGAGCTTTCAGGGATCGCTGCACACGAGTCGGTAGGTCATCCCCAGGAGGCGGATAGGGTACTGGGGAGGGAAGGGGCCCAGGCCGGAGAGTCGTACCTGAAAGCCAGCAGCCTGGGCAGGAAGATTGGGAGCGCAGAGGCAAACGTAAGCGACGACCCGACGCTGATCCATTCCAATGGATTCGTACCCGTTGACGACGAGGGTGTCGAAGGCAAAAAGCGGTTCCTGATCAAGAACGGCATAATCAACGAGTTCCTGCAAAACAGAACAACGGCAATGGAGTTCGGCCTGATGAGCAACGGGGCTTCGCGGAGCGTCGCCTTCGACAGAGAACCCATCATTAGGATGTCCAACACTTTTGTCGAGCCGGGAGATCTCTCAACTGAAGAACTCCTCAAGGAGGTGAAGCACGGGGTTTTCTTCAAGACCTTCACCGAGTGGAACATTGATGACAAACGCCTGAACCAGAGATATGTCGCCCTGGAGGCGAATCTCATCGAGCATGGGGAGCTCAAGGGTTTGGTGAAGTCTCCGGTGCTGGAGATTACCACTCCCAAGCTGTGGGGGAGCGTTAAGGCGAGGAGCAGACACATGCAGTTCGAAGCCGCAACCTGCGGCAAGGGAGACCCGATGCAAGGAGCGCCCGTCTGGACCGGGGGGCCTGAAACGCTGCTGGCCGGGATCAAACTCGGCGGCAGGTGAGCGAAATGGATCTCGAAGGGCTGAACGAAAACGCGGTGACCGCCGCTAAGAGGTTAGGGGCTGACGACGCAGTCGCCCTGAGCGCCAAGAGCACTGAAGGCATGATCAGGTTCGCGAACAACTCGGTCTCGGTCGTCACCAAAGTAGAGGAGGCTGAGCTGACCGTCTACATCGCGAAAGATAAACGGAGGGCTATCGCCTCTACATCGAACTTAGACCCGTCGGCGGTTAAGAAGTTCGTCGGCGACCTATTTGCATCGTTGAAAGGCCTGCCAAAGTCTGAGTACGTCCCCCTGCCCGACAAGGCAAACAAGTTCAGCCCCAGCAAGACCAGTTACGACAGGAAACTCGAGGACGTGGACTCGCGTCTCCCTGGCTTCGCGAAAAGGACCATTGACTCAGCCATTCAGGCCGGAGGGAAGAGGACGGCGGGTGTCATCAGCGCGGGCAAGGTCACGGTGGCGATATTGACAACCACCGGGACGAGAGGGTCCGACTCAAAGAGCGCCATTACACTCAACGTCCGGTCCTTCGCGGAGAAAGAAGCAAGTGGTCATGGGCTGTCGTGCTCGTCGTCGTTGTCACACTTTGACCCAGAGGAGGCAGGAAGAAGGGCAGGAGAGAACGCGAAGAAGATGCAGAGTGCGTCGGAGCCAGAGGCTGGGAAGTACCAGGTCCTCCTGAGCCCGACTGTGGCGGCCAATCTGGTCGAGACGACGGCAGCAGCAGCATCGGCTTTCTCGGTCGACGCGGGGACTTCCTACTTGGCAGAGAAAATGGGAAAGAAGGTGGCATCGGGTTCCTTCACGCTGATAGATCACGGCGTGACGGAAGGGGGTCTAGGTGGGAGGGTCTTCGATGACGAGGGGGTTAACACGAGGTCAAATGCGATAATACGATCTGGAGTCTTGCGGACCTACCTGCACAACCTTACGACAGCGAAGAAGTGGAAGACCTCGACGACGGGGAACGCTGGCTTTGTGACTCCGCACCCATGGAACCTGGAAGTGGAGGCTGGAGATTCGTCATACGAAGAGATGGTCAAGGAGATGAAGAAGGGGATTATTCTCACAAGCAATTGGTACACCAGATTCAAGAATTACAGAACGGGTGAGTTCTCCACGGTGCCACGGGACGGAGCCTACCTCGTTGAGAACGGGAAGGTGGTGAGGGCGCTAAAGGGGATGAGGGCTGGAGACGACCTTCAGAGGCTCTTTTCTTCCGTTGAACTCTTGTCCAAACACAGGGAATGGATTCAATGGTGGGAAGTCGACACGCCTACTTTGTGCCCATGGATGCTGATAGACGGCGTCACCATTACGAGAGCTTACGAATAAAACGTAGGAAGGCTGCGTTTGCGCAGCCCACTTAGTTCCTTCCGCACTAGGGGACCAGTGGTACTCTCACGAGTGCCTGGCTGAGGACCGCCGAGTCGGGCTCGTAGTCTACCAGTCGGTTTGCCAGCTTGTCTTCGTAGGCCTTCAAGTCAAGTAAGCCGTGGCCGCTCAGGTTGAACAGTATGGTCTTGGCTTCGTTCTTGCGCTTGCATTCGAGGGCGATGTCTATGGCTGCCTTGACTGCGTGGTTGGTCTCCGGCGCGGCAACTATCCCTTCTGTCTGAGCCAGAAGCATGCCTGCATCCATGATTTCATTCTGGGAATAGGCGACGCTGCGCATGTATCCTTTGTCGATTAACATGCACATCGAGGGAGCCTTACCGTGATAACGCAATCCCCCTGCGTGTATTGGTGGGCACTGGTAGGTGTGGCCCACAGTGTGCATCTTGATCAGCGGGGTGGTTTCGCTGGTGTCTGCGAAGTCGTATCTGTAGGAGCCCCTTGTCGTTGATGGGACAGCCTTTGGTTCGGCTGCCACGAACTCTGCTTTGCTCTTCCCGCGGAGCTTGTCTCGCATGAACGGGTAGGCAAGGCCGGCGTAATTGCTCCCGCCTCCGATGCAACCGACGATGTAGTCAGGCTCGACGTCGAATTCTTCCATCTGGAGCTTTGCTTCTTGTCCTATGACAGACTGGTGCGTGAGGACGTGGTTGAGCACGCTCCCGAGCGAGTATTTTGTGTTGGAATTGGTCACGCAATCTTCGATGGCCTCGCTGATGGCTATCCCGAGGCTTCCGGGGTGGGCCGGGTCCTGCTGAAGGAACTTCTTACCTGCGTTGGTCCTTGGGCTCGGGGAGGCAAAGACTTCTGCCCCATAGACCTCCATCAGGGTCCGCCTGTATGGCTTCTGTTCGTAGCTGCTTCTCGTCATGTAGACGGTAAGGTCGATGTCAAACAACGAGGTCGCCAGGGCCAGGGCGCTCCCCCACTGTCCGGCACCCGTCTCGGTTGTAAGACGCTCCGTTCCCTCCTTCTTGTGATAGTAGGCCTGGGGAATGGCCGTGTTCGGCTTGTGGCTTCCCACAGGGTTGAGGTCCTCCCGCTTGAAGAAGATCTTCGCAGGCGTCTTGAGATGCTGTTCGAGCCGAGTGGCCCTGTACAACGGGGTCGGCCTGCCCAGGCGGAGATAGGCCTCCCTGACTTCGTCGGGAATTGGGATGAACTCCTGGGTGGAAACCTCCTGCATGACGCACTCCTTCGCAAACAGGCGCAAGAGCGGCTCTGGGGACATGGGCTGCAAGGTCCCAGGGTCCAGAGGCGGAGGGAGAGGTTCTGGAAGGTCGTGCTGGATGTTGTAGTAATCCACAGGGAGTTTGTCCTGCGACAGAACTGCCTTGAGTTGCAAACTGCTCATGTAGGAGGCTCACTCTTCTAAAAATAAATACAATCGTGTACAGTTCTGAGCATCTCACCCGTTCGGGAAATGCGCAGGAATGCTCAAAAAAGCTCATTTCAGTGCACGAAATTGTGTGGCCGAGAATCAAGGAGCAGTTCGAACGGCAGGTGGTAAGGCCTGATGTGGTTAGGAAGATGATTGAATGCGGGATGAGGGTGTCAGACGACGAGAAGATCTATGTCGGAGACGTCGAGGTGGACTACCTCGCGGTCGCGCGGGCGGCCGACGTGGACAGAAGGGTCGTCAAACAAACTGTGGTGCAGATTAGAAAGAACCGGTACCTGTACTCCATTTTCTCAAAGACCAGGCCCCTGGGGACCAGCCTCGTTGACTTGGTTTCACTTTTGGGCTATTCTGCTGTGGTGGTGGAAGCCGACCCGAAGTCTCCCGGAGTCATGGCCAGCGTCGCCGAGATACTGTCCAGGCATGAGATGGTGGTCAGGCAGGCGGTAGCTGAAGACCCTGACATGGTCCCGGATGCGAAGATGACATTGGTCGTGGAGGGGAGGCTCACAGGTCAGGCCCTGGAAGAGCTGAACGGGTTGAAGATGGTCAGAAGCATAAAGATCCTGAAGTAGATTGGCCCCCACATTCGATGTCGCGGTCATGCATGATTTCTTCGTTGACCGGCTTGTGCATGCGAAGTCCATGTCCGGAATGATCCGGATGCTCTCTGAGAAGGCTGCTGGCGGGGGCGGAGGGTTGCATGGTATTCAGCAGGAGGAGGTAAGGGGGGGCAACGCGGTAAACCTTGCCCACGCTCTTGCCAGGCTGGGGCTAAGGACCCTGCTCATCACGCATAGCGACAGGACCTATGAGCCCCTTCTTCGGAGTACATTCGAAGGCCTCAAGGCGGAACTTAGAATCAAGCCTGCCCCCGCTGGGCTGACGGTGGCTTTCGAGGAGAAATCGAACGTCATGATCGGAGACACTAAGGGAGCCTCAGACTTCGGCCCTTCCATTCTTGATGAAAGCGATTGGAGGGCGCTCGAGGATTCAAAGTTGGTATGCTCGGTCAATTGGGCAGCAAATTTGCGCGGCACAGAGCTTCTCGTCGCCCTTAGGAAGCGGCTGGGGAGCGAGAAAACCATCTTCTTCGACCCGGCTGATTTCCGGGACAGGGTCCCGCAATTCAAGGTGCTGTTGGAGGAGGTCGCCGACAGGCACCTGGTGGACTGGGTGAGCATGAACGAGCAGGAGGGAATCGCCTCGGCGAAGGCCCTAGGCATAGGGACGTCTGATCTCGGCAATATGTGCAAGGAACTCGCGGGGAGGTTAGGAGTGGTCTTCGACCTGCACGCCGTCAGAAGATCCTACACAAGTGAAGGAACTCGCCTCGCGTCAGCTTCTGTGGTCAAGGCGAGGTCGAGGAGACTCACAGGGGCGGGAGATGTGTGGGACGCCGGTGCAATACTTGGCAGACTGAAGGGCCTGGACGAAGTCCCCCGGCTGAGGTTGGCAAACAGGGCGGCTCGACTCTACCTCGAAAGCGAAGGGTTCATGCCTCCTACGCGCGAGCAACTAGGACCAATCGGTAACTGAATTACTTCTCGAGCATTCTGGAAAACGTCCACGAGACAGTGCTGAGAATCTCGTTAAGCCTGGCCTTCTCCCTGTAGTTCTCGATTATCACCTTGCCAATCGACCCATTAGCCTCCTCCACGTCGAACCGCAGCTCGGTCCCCTTTGCCAACTTCCCTGCGCGGACGAGCTCCTCGTCCTTAGTTTTCATCCCCTGGAGTATCTTCCCGACCAAGAACGTTTTGAACGGCGGAATGGCAGACTTCAGTTCGACACCGTTGCTTGGCTCTATTGCCACTGCGTCTGAAGTGATTGACGCCGTTGCCATAACCTGCCCGCCCTTGTCCCGCTTGAGGTCCCTGACCTCGGGGGCTTCCCTGGTCTCCGCCATCATTTCTATGGCCTGCTTGAACGTCGATGCCCTGAGATTCGTGTCGACATAACTCAAAGTCTCGCTTAGACGTTCAATCTCTTCCTGCAGCTGAGCGATCCTCCCTTCGAGCCAGAGCTTCAGCTCCGCGGCCTTCCTTACATCTGTCTCAGAGGAAGCCATCAAACCACGTCCGGGCGGGTTACGCTAAAAACGTTAGCGAGTCACGACTTTCCGGGGACGGGGTTTGGTGAAAGTGTTAAGTCGGTTGACATGAGAGCACACCGGTTGTTTCGCGCCAGACGACGTTCGTATCTGGTAGCCAGTGCCGCAATATTTGCAGTGGTGTACGCGATACTTGGCCTGTTCCCCATCTCGGCGTACATAGGGGTTAGCAGCTTCTTGACATTCAGGGAGATACTAAGCCCCCTGGCAGGGATGCTTTTCGGACCGCTGACGGGCGCCTTCTCGATGGTGATAGGAAACTTCGTGGATATCGCGTTCGGGAAGCCTGTGGTCTTCGACTTCCTAGATTTCGTACCTGATGCTGCTTCAGCGGTGATGGCAGGGCTCGTGTTCACAGGGAGGAGAAGGTTGGCAATTGCTCTTCCGCTGGTTTTGATACTTTGGTTTTCTTTGGAGCCACTTTCCGTAAACTTCGTCCAGGTTGGGGGGCTCAGGGTCCCATTCTATTGGATGCATCTTCTTTCAGTCCTGGTCTTGGGAGTTGCGTTCGTTTTCGAAACAAAGGGCAGATTGAAGAAGTTGAATCCCCTTTACGTCGCGGCGACATTCTTTGCATCGACTATGACAGGTCACATTGCGGGGAGCATAGTCTTCGAAAACGTTGTTGCGAGAATAAACAATTTGCTTCCGGCCGAAAGGATTGCCGGAGCCTGGTACGCCATATTCTTCGCCTATCCTCCTGAAAGGCTCCTTTTCACAATCCTTGGAACCATTATAGCAGTACCTGTACTTCGGACTCTGTCGAAGAAGAGAGACGCAGATCCTCCTCGGTCCTGACCTGCGGATTTCCTGGCGCTTGAATCCGCCGGGAGCACATTTTAATCCCATTTCCGAAGGTTTTGATTCGCTTGTCCCCCAGAGATTTGCCCTTTGACGCTGCCCTTGCCCATGTTCGCAAATTGCTGGAGGAACAAGTCGAACGAAGCGAGCGGATCAGCAAACAAGTCGAGTGGCTTGACTACTCGAAGCTGGAGAAGCTGATTATCGGAGTTATCGGCGGGGACGGAATCGGGCCCATCATCGCAAAGGAAGCCAATAGGGTATTGCTGGAACTCCTGAAAGATGAGATTCGCTCTGGGAAGGTCGAGATTAGGGAAATCAAGGGTCTCACCATAGAGAACAGGGTCAAGGTGAAGAGGTCGTTGCCTGAAGATGTCCTGGCCGAAATCAGAAAATGCCACGTTCTCCTGAAAGGACCTACGACCACACCGGAAGAGGGGAGCGGCTTGCCCAACATCGAGAGTGCAAACATTACGATAAGAACGGTCTTCGACCTATTCGCGAACGTCCGTCCGATTAGAATCCCCACTCAGGGAATTGACTGGGTTTTCTTCAGGGAGAATACCGAGGGGGAATATGTTCTCGGGAGCAGCGGCCTGATGGTGACGCCTGAGCTGGCAATTGATTTCAAAGTCACTACGAGGCCCGGGTCGGAGAGGATAGCCCGCCTCGCCTTCGAGCACGCCAGGAAGACGGGGAGGAGGAAGGTTTCAGTGGTGACCAAGGCCAACGTCGTCAAAACCACTGACGGGCTCTTCCTAGAGACGGCGAAGTTGGTGGCGAAAGACTTTCCCGGAATAGGATTAGACAGCTGGTACATCGACGTTTTCGCTGCCAAGTTGATCGATGAAAAGAGGAGACGAGAGTTCGAAGTAGTCGTTCTTCCGAACCTCTACGGTGACATCGTGACGGACGAAGCAGCCGAGCTGCAGGGCGGTGTGGGGACCGCCGGGAGCGCGAATATCGGGACGAGGTTCGGGATGTTCGAGGCGATTCACGGATCGGCTCCTAGGATGATTGCTGAGGGGAGAGGGTCATACGCGGACCCCCTTAGCCTGATGAGGGCGGCTGTCATGATGCTCGAGCATGTGGGGAAGCTAGAGAAGAGCCGGAAGCTGGGCAAGGCCTTAGACGTCTGCGCTCTTTTTGAGAGGAAAATCATGATCACTGGACGGCCCGACGGAGGCACGGCCAGCCAGTTCGGCGACTACGTGATCTCGACGCTCGCTGACCCACGACTGGACGCCAGATGGTTGGCGTATCAGAAGAATTAGAGAAAACTATCCGTAAATCCGGAAGTCGCGGTGGTTTCTCGGAGTCGCCTTTTCGACATCCACCCTGTCCACCCTGGCTCTACTCGGACCAAGCCAGGCCCAAGCCAAAATTCTCTTGAGGTTCTTCTCGTCCCCCTCCAAGAAGGCCTCAACAGAGCCATCTGGGACATTCCTCACCCACCCCTTGACTCCTACCTCGGTGGCAATCTGAGCCATCGAAGCCCTGTAAGAAACCCCGTGAACGAGGCCTATGATCTTGACGTGAATGGCGACAGTCATAGCTTGTGCCTCGGTATTGGTCGAAGTCTACAAACGGATAAATAAGCAGTTGAGGTTCATTTCTTCATTACATTGTCTCAAGTCGAAGAGAACGCATTGAATGCCGCGATGTCCAAGATAATAGACCCGGAGCTTGGACGCCCGATAACGGACCTGAAGCTGATAGACAAGATGACAGTGACGGGAGGTAGCGTTGATTTGGAGTTTCATCTAACCGCTCCTTTTTGCCCACCAGTTTTTGCCCTGAAGATAGCTAGCGACATCAAGGCCGGGCTGCTGTCGGTCGACGGGGTGAAGGACGCCAAGGTCACGCTGCGTGGGCACTACTTGGCGGAAGCAGTGAACAAGCAGGTCAACAAGCCAGCCCAGCCTCCTCAGTAGGTGGGCTGTCCTGGGCAGCCGGGAGAAGGTAGCTGAATTTCTAAGAGAAATCGGCGTGGAGACGAAAATACGAGAATTCGACGAGAGCACCAAGAATTCGGCGCTGGCCGCTGAAGCGCTAGGGTGCACAGTCGCGGAGATAGCCAAGAGTGTCGTCTTCGTTGGAGCACGGACGGCAGTGGTCATCATTTCAGGAGACAAGCGGGTGAGTCTTACCAAGCTCGGCGCGGCCCTGGGAGATGAGGTCAGAATCGCGACGCCGGAAGAGGTAAGAGAGAAAACCGGTTATCCTATAGGCGGGGTTCCGCCTTTCCCACACAATGAAGATGTTTGGGTGTTTGCGGACAATTCGCTTGCTCGATTCGAGTACGTCTGGGCGGCCGCCGGGGCTCCCAACGCGGTGTTCAGGATTCGGTCGAAAGACCTCAGCGCTCTGCTCGGGACTGGCCTCTGGGAGCTCGCAGAGTAAGTAGATATAGAGAGATTCGCAGTCCTATAGAGGAATGCAGGGCAGGAAGGCGATCGAGATGGGGAAGGGAACCATCTTGATTTCGCTTCCTAAGGATTGGGTCAGAAGGAACGGCATCAAGAAGGGCGCCACCGTTGGGGTCGAGGAGCTTTCAGCACGCCGGCTCATGATACGTCCGATTGAAGGTGGAGAAGACGAACCAAAGCAAGCAGTCATTGAGTATCCGGGCGAAGATTTCAGCCAGGTCACCAACGATCTGACTGGAGCATACCTTTTGGGGTATGACGTCATCAAGGTAGTTGGAAGCAAGGTCATTTCAAGGGAGGACAGAGCACAGCTCAAGGCTACAATGGGCAGGCTAGTCGGTCTGGAGATAATGGACGAAGACTCCAAACGCATGACTGCCCAATTCTTGCTGGAGCCGACCGCGATAATCCCGGAGAGGATTGTCCGAAGGATGTCGGGGCTTTTGGATGGGATGTTGAAGGACACGGCTGAGGGGCTGGCGAAGGGGGACTCGAAACTCCTGGCGTTGGTCGGGGAGCGTGATGATGAGGTCGACAGACTCTACTTCCTGCTGGTCCGCGCGACAAGGGCGGCCATTGTTAGGCCAGAAGTCGCCGAGCGGTACGGACTCTCGCCAGTGGATCTCTTGGACTACAGAGTCCTCGCCAGCTTCCTCGAGAGCATAGGAGATGCTGTCACCGAGCTCTCTCGTAAGTTGCACGAGCGTCCCGGGTCCAAAAAGATCGCGAAGGAATACTCCGCTTGCGTTCTCAAAATAAAGACGATGAACGATCTGGCCACACAGGGTTTCATTTCCAGGCGTGCAGGAAGACCACGCACAATCAACAAGCAGGTCAACGCACTTGCCCAAGAAGTGACGGCCAGCCTGGGGGCAATCGCGAAAATGCCAACCGGGGACGGTGCTGGGACGGCCGAGACGGTCGCCTCGCTTGAGCGAGTTAGCAAACTTCTTGTGGATGTGTCAGACCTCGCGGTAATCACCCAGCAACTCCCCTGACGAACCTGACCTCAAAATGCTTAATTACGCAAGCCACTTTGCTACAATATGCCGAAGTACCTCTTCGTAACTGGTGGGGTAATGTCGGGGCTCGGCAAAGGCGTTATCACTTCCTCGGTGGCGAAGCTTCTACAACTTTCAGGAGTTGACGTCACCTGTTTGAAGATTGACCCCTACCTCAATTTTGATGCCGGAACCATGAACCCGGTGACCCACGGGGAGGTCTTCGTGACCGATGATGGTGGTGAGACTGACATGGACCTGGGCAACTACGAGCGTTTCCTCAACAGGGACATGAGCAGAGCCAACAACATAACCACTGGGCAGATCTACAAGAAAGTGATCGATGATGAGCGGAAGGGGCGATTTCTGGGCAAGTCGGTCCAGATAATTCCCCACGTCACAGACGAAATCAAGAGAAGGATACGGGAGCAGGGCAGACGGGAAAGGGTCGCCGTCCTCGTCGTTGAGTGTGGTGGAACGGTCGGAGACATCGAAAGTCTGCCTTTCCTAGAGGCGTTTAGACAGATGAGGATGGAGGAGGGGTCATCGAAGACCCTCTTCCTGCATGTCAGTTTGGCTCCAGAACTCTCGGTAGTCGGGGAGATGAAGACCAAACCTACGCAGCACAGCGTCCAGGAAATGCGAAGAATCGGGATTCAGCCCGACGTAATAGTGATACGGGGGTCCAGGGCTCTGCCGGCAGAAGCCAAGGAGAAGATCTCTCTATTCACAAGCGTTCCAATGGAGAACGTGATTTCAGACCCTGATGTCGAATCGATCTATCAGGTGCCGAGGCTGCTCGAGAGAGAGGGAGTTCTGAAGCCGATTCACAAACAGCTGAAAATCAAATCGAGGCTGAGCATGAGAGAATGGAACAAGGTTGCGGACCGATTCGTCGACCACGAGGCCACCATAAGAGTGGCTTTGGTGGGGAAATACGCCAGCCTGGCGGATAGTTACGTGAGCGTCAACCAGGCCCTGATGCACGCGTGCGCGGTAAATGGAGTAAACGCGAGGATATCATGGATAGAATCCGAGGAGATCGAGAAGGACGAGACGAAGCTCGAGCTGGTAGACACCTTCGACGGAATCGTCATTCCACAGGGCTTTGGTAGCAGGGGAATCGAAGGCAAGATATCGGCAGCAAACAAAGCCAGAATCATTGGAGTCCCGTTCTTGGGCCTCTGCTTCGGATTCCAGCTAGCCAGCGTTTCATTCGCCCGTCACGTACTCGGCTTCAAAGATGCAAACACAACCGAGGTCGACCCGACGACGCCTCACCCGGTGATCGACCTCCTCCCCGAACAAAGAGAAGTGACTGACCTAGGCGGCACGATGAGGCTCGGCGGGCACGATGTGTTCCTCAAGAGGCCGTCGCGCGCCTTCGAAATCTATCGCAAGGAGAAGATACGGGAGCGGCACAGGCACAGGTTTGAGCTGAATCAGAAATACTTGAAGAAGTTCGAAGAGAAGGGGATGCGGTACACAGCATTCAGCGACAATGGGCGGAGAGCTGAGGTCATGGAGCTTGACGGGCACCCGTTCTACATGGGAACGCAGTTCCACCCTGAGTATGTCAGTCGTCCTGAGAACCCAGAACCGATTTACGTAGCATTTGTCGCAGCGTGCTTGAAGAGAGCCGAAGGGCTATCTCGCAAACGCGAGAAAGTGGGAACACTAGTCCGCTGAGTACAAGCGTGAGATGCTAAGCGCCAAAGCAGCAACATCCCGTGCGCCCTTAGCGAACAAATACGTGTTTGGCTCGATGCCGTTACCTCCTCCGTCCACAATCGCGTCGAATGTGTCCGTATGTGATCTAAGTCGGTTACGAAGGGCGTCGGCCGTGGGGTCTTCTTTCGCTGTCCCGGCGTAGTCCCCAATTTCAATCGTTTTGAGATGCAATCTCTTAAGAATTTGACGGACCTTTCTATCGTAGCGGATGTTCATGCACGCTCGGACATCTGGTCTGAACCTCTTGACGATTAACAGGACATTGGACAAGTGCCTCGAAGCACCTAATTCGGGAGGAAGCATCGCCCTCGCCCTCCCCCTGACCTTAACTATACGGCCTGGAACCGCGACAACATCCGCCGGGGATTCCGCCGAGCCGGACACACAAGCTATGTTGACTGAGACTTCTGGCATCACGTTCGCAAAAGTTGGGGACGACTCGAGATTCCTGACCGCATCGGCAACTTCGGATATTGCATCTGAGCTCACAGACCTTCTCTCCCCGTACTCTTTGATGCAGACGTCGCAACCGGCCAAAGAGGGGTACTGGCTCCTGTGAGCAGGGCACACTGCCCCAATTCCAAGCAGCCGAGTCCATATTGAGGTGAGTGTGGCAACCCCATCGATTGCACTAAGTCTTACATCCTCTGAAAGGAGCGAGGCGTACCTGTCAGATTCTTCCCTCGAGATACCGAACTGGGCAAGCGTAGAGTACGACCTAATTATCTCCGACGAAGCGTACAGGCTCAC
>WNFB01001564.1_pt1 | contig 19600 bp, 18 predicted proteins | sample 5400501 | NCBI WGS metagenome assembly WNFB01 (sample SAMN13153341, study PRJNA577476) | soil metagenome | isolation source: 200 cm saprolite under Douglas fir tree site 2 hole 1 | place: USA:California | collected 2015-04-18 | reverse complement strand
GGTCTGGTGCGCTAACCGCGAGGCTTGCCTCGTCGAATGCCGCTGCGAAGCTGTCCACTCCAATTTCTATCAACGATATCACCCATTCAGCTGAAAAAGTGCCCCCATTCGGCCACCGGCTCATCGCTTAATAAAGGTGGTAGTATTCCCCGACTAAGTAGGTATTATTTACTTAACTGATGTCCGATTCCCTCACTTCACAGAGGAAGATTACGAATTCTTCCAGCATAGAGTTGACGAGATGTGGGAAGAATGGGAAGCTCCACGCGTTGAGCCGATAAAAGGACTTTCAAAATGGCCGAGTGAACAGAATGCAATCTATCGGTTGACGTCTCAAGCATCTCCGGTGCCAGAACAGGCCTCGATTATCCCGTCAAGATAGTGACGACCTTCGGTACCCAGCTCGTCTTCTCTCTCACGGCAGGGGCCACCAACTTGACCATGTGATGACAGCACCTCGAGACCACCCGAGCGGGTGGAGAACCCTCTACGCCCTCTCTCTGAGACCCTTCAGGACTTTCTCTGCAGTGACTGGCAACTCCTTGAATCTGACACCCGTGGCGTGAGCTATGGCGTTGACCACCGCCGTGGCAACATCGTTGAGGGCCGACTCCCCGATTCCCTTCGCTCCGAACGGGCCTGTCCTCTCCCGGCTCGGTGCGAGGAAGACCTCGACCTTCTCTGGAACCTCCATAGCGGTGAGAAGCTTGTAGTTCAGAAAGTCAGTGTTCGTGGTGTTCCCCGAATCGTCGAAGCTTACGTTCTCCATGAGAGCGAAACCGATCCCCTGTGCGAGCCCGCCGTGAAGTTGCCCCTCGACCCCCATCGGGCTTATCGGCTGACCTACATCCGCCCCACAAATCGCCCGGACCACCCTCACCTGACCGGTCTCCGTGTTCACCTCCACCTCGATGAACTTGACGGTGAAGTGTGGCGCAAAGCCAGAGGCCGCATAGCTGGACTTGCCTACGATGGTCCCCCAGTTGTTTATCCTGGCGCTCGCCGCCACCTGGGCGATGCTGACTGACTTTGAAGGCGCGCCCTTCACGAAGACCCGCCTGTCCTTCAGCTCCAGGTCCTCAGGCGAGGCCTCGAGAATCTTCCCCGCCCAGTCCAGCAGGCTCTTCTTCGCATCCTCTGCGGCCAGCTTGACGGCCCCCCCGCCCACGTAGATTCCCCTGCTAGCGTGGGTCACCGCGTCATAGGGCGCGTTGTCCGTATCTGCGTCCGAGACTATCACATCATCTACTCCAACGCCGAGCGTCTCGGCAGCGATCTGCGCCAGCGCTGTCAGCTCCCCCTGCCCCGCATCGGCCAGGGCAGTCACCAGGCTCACAGTCGAGTCGTCGTTGACCTTGATGAATGCTCCGCCAGTATCGGCTATCCCCGAGGGCTCGAAACCGCTACAGGATGAGGCGTGCCACCCCCTCGCCATCCCAATCCCTCTCCTGATCTTTCCCGCTCTCTTCACTCCATCTCTCCCAGCCCAGCCGATAATCTCTGCTCCCTTCCTGAGAAGGTACTCCACCTCGCAGCTCTCGATGTAGTGCTTGACCTGTGGCCCCTGCGCAAGCACCAAATCCCCCTTCCGTCTATAGTTCTTCAGCCTGAGGTCTATCGGGTCCACCCCAAGCTCCTCGGCCACCTGGTCCATGGCAGACTCGATCGCGAAGTTCGCTTGAGGATTCCCGAAGCCTCTGAATGCGCAAGGAGGGGGAGTGTTCGTGTAGACCCCCCTCCCCTCATAGCTGAAGTGCTGAGACCTGTACATGGAGTAGGTCCAGCCAGTCGTTGCGCTGACGACCCAGGCCCCCAGCACGTCGTACCCACCAATATTGTAGGTCACATCGTACTTTTGTGAGACAAGGGTGCCGTCCCTCTTGAACCCCATCTTGACCTTCAGGATGGCGGGATACCGTCTGGCGCTGGTGAAGACCTCTGCCCTGCTGAGTTGGAGCTTCACCGGCAGACGTGTCTTGAGCGCGAGGAGTGCACACATGGGCTCGTCGAAGCGCGTGTGGATATAGCTCCCGAAGGCCCCTCCAATGAAGATCCTGTTCGCCCTGACCTTGCTGAAGGGGAGCCCCAAGAGGTTACAGATAGTATAGCGGAGGCCGTGGATCGACTGGTTCGTAGACCAGACCGAGAGGCGGCCATCGGCCTCAGGCCTGCAGACCACAACCGTCCGCTCGAGCGGAACCTGCTGAGGACTCGACGTCCGGTATTCGCCCTCGAAGATGTACTCCGAGTCCGTGAACCCCTTCTCGACGTCTCCCTCCCCATGGGTCGTTACCGTCGCTATGTTGTTCCTCGGCTCTATCCTCCGTCCCCCCATCACGTAGTAATCGTGAACCCTCGGTGCCCCGCTCTTCAGCGCTTCTCCCACTTCAAAGACGGCGGGGAGTTCCTCGTACTCAACGTCGATCATCTCCAGCGCCTTCTGGCACGTCTCAATATCATTGGCCGCCACGACCGCTATGCGGTCGCCGACGTAGCGTGCGGTCTCCTCGAGGATATGCTTGTCCCTTATCGCGTTCGCTGGGTCACCCAGATCGTCGAGGCCATACGGCTCCTGGGGTACATCCTTGAACGTGAGTACTGACTTCACACCCTGCAGCTTCTGCGCCTTAGAGGTGTCTATCCTCTTCACACGGGCGTGTGCGTATGGGCTCCGAAGTATCTTCGCATACAGCATATTCGGGAAGAAGATGTCGCTGGTGTACCGAAGTGTTCCCGTTGCCTTCCCCACGGCCTCGATCTTCGGCACGTCCTTTCCCACAACGCTCAGACCCTTTTCCATTCTCCCTACCTCACCTTCCTCCCCCCAGGCCGTTCGGCGGCCATCATTACGGCTTCGATTATCTTCACGTATCCTGTGCACCTGCAGAGATTCCCAGCAAGTGCCTCCCTTATGTCAGCCTCCGTTGGTCTGGGGTTGGAGGCAAGAAGCGCCTTGGCCGACATGATCACTCCTGGTGTGCAGAAACCACACTGGATTCCCCCGTGCCTGATCATCGCTTCCTGGATCGGGTCTAGTTTCCCATCCCTCGCGATCCCCTCAATGGTAACTATCTCCTTTCCCTCAGCTTGGATGGCGGGCATCATGCAGGAGTAGATGGGCCTTCCACCCACGATGACCGTGCAGGCTCCGCAACCTCCGGTGTCGCATCCCCGCTTTGTTCCTGTGAGCAGCAGCGTCGCCCTCAGAACGTCGTTGAGTCGTTCGAAAGGCTTCACCGCAACATCTCGCTCCTCCCCATTCACCCTCAGCCTAACTGTCTGATACTTCATTCTTGATCACCCCTTGTCCCGCCTGGCCCGTTCGACCGAGTTCGCCAGGCTCTCTCTGACCAGCACCCTTGCCACCTGCCGTCTGTAATCAGCCGATGCCCTCTCATCATCTGCGAACTCGGTTGATCTGCTAGCCTCCTCGGCGGCACGGCCGATCACGTCCTCCGTGGCTGCCGCTTCGACCATCGCCTCCTCCGCCTCCGTCGCCCTCATCGGAACAGCTCCGACGACGCCACCGCCGAATACTATCCTCGCGTTCGATACCTTGTCATTCTTGAGGGTTACCGAAGTAGCGACACTCAGGACTGCCCAGTCGACCGAGTTGGTCTCAAGCTTCTGAAACGCACTGCCAGTGTGGGCAGGAGGTCGGGGAACTCGCACCTCCATGAGGAACTCTCCCCGCTTCAACGCCGTCTCCAGAAACCCCAAGAAGAAATCCTCAACATCGAGAGTTCGACGCCCCCTCGATCCTGCGAGAGCGATCTTCGCCCGTACCGCAACTGACGCAGGGGGAAGGTCCAACACAGGAAGCCCGGAACAGATGGCTCCCCCTAGGGTTGCCATGTTCCTCACCTGGACCGGTCTTATCGCACTGAGGGCATCCGCGAGTGCGCCGAACGCCGGTCTCGAGTTAATCTGCCTGCTCCTGAGAGCGTCCGTAAAGGTCGTCGAGGCCCCGATTCGCAGGCCAGAGGAGTCTTCCTTGACGTAGTCCAGCCCCAGTTTGCTAATGTCTATCAGGGTCGTCACGCCCGAGAGGAGCCCTCTAGACTCGAACTCGTATAGCATCGTTCCGCCACCAATGACTCTCGCCTTCTCACCGTGTCGCCTTAGCAACGCGGTGACTTCGTTGGAAGTGCTTGCCCTGATGTAATCCTCAGGCAATCGCTACCTATGGGGAACCGATGAATTTTCTGTTAATAACGTTTCGCCTTGAAGCGCCGCTGTTCATGTTTTGTTCGTCTCTTCTGCAATGTCGAAGATTCTGCCGGAAATGAATAATAGTCTCACACGCTGGATTGCGTCGCTTCATGCCCTTCGATTCGATAGAGAGCGTCCGCCAGGCAATGGAGAGCGAGAACTACATAGCCGACGACCCCATCGCGACAACGGTCTTTCTGGCCCTTCGCATGAAGAAGCCGATACTCATCGAGGGTGAACCCGGCTCTGGAAAGACTGAGGTTGCGAAAGTCCTCGCAAGGATGCTCGATACTGAGCTGATCAGGCTCCAGTGCTACGAGGGCTTGGATGCGAACATGGCGCTCTACGAATGGGATTATCCGAGGCAGATGCTCAGAATCAGGATGGAGGAGGCCGGCGAGTCGAGCAAGGAGGAGATAGAGTCCGCGATCTTCAGCGAGAGGTACCTGCTCAAGAGGCCCCTTCTGAAGGCCATAACTCACGAAGGTGACAGACCAGCGGTCCTGCTCGTGGACGAAGTGGACCGCGGGGATGATGAGTTCGAGGGATTCCTGCTCGAGGTCCTATCAGACTTTCAAGTCACGATACCCGAGATCGGAACGATCAAGGCGAGGAATCACCCTGTGGTCTGCTTGACGTCCAACGAGAGCCGGGAGATCGGCGACGCGCTGAAACGGAGGTGTCTCTACGTCTACATCCCGCACCCGACTTTTGAGAAGGAGTACAAGATAATCAGGGCGAAGGTTCCGGATGTACCGGAGAAGCTGGCTCGCCAGATCTGCTCATTCATGCAGGAGGCCCGTTCACTGACCCTCATGAAGAAGCCCGGCATAGCCGAGACGCTCGACTGGGCGGCCGCGCTCCTGTCCTTGAGCGAGGACGAACTGAACCTCCAGGCCGTTCAAAGGACCCTGGGGAGTATCATCAAGCACAAGGACGATTTCAAGAAGGTGAACGAGGAGAAACTCGCCACCATCCTGACAGAGATCGGGAAGAAGAAGGGGGAGGGAGTGCCGAGTCGTGGCCGATGAGCCAGATGAGATAGGGTCGAGAGGGGGGGAGGCGCTCCCCCGCACTCTCCTGCGCTTCTGTGAGGCGCTCCGCAGGGGCGGAATCTCCGTCTACACCAGCAGCGTCATGGACGCACTCAAGGCGATAGACTTTGTTGACATCTTCAATCGGACAGAATTCCACGACACGCTGCTCGCCACCCTGGTGAAGCGGAAAGAGGACAGAATCCTCTTCGAGAAACTCTTCCACACCTTCTGGCAATCGGGCAACTCCCCATACCGGAAGAGGATCCCCATCACTCCCTCAGGCAGTGAAGAACCTCGAGAGAGGGACGCGGGGGCAGCACTTGGAATCGAGCCGAAGAAGCCCAAAGGGGTTGGGTCTGATGGGACCGAGGAAGGTCGTGGCGATACCCCAGCTTCCACGTCGGTTGCTGCCGCCACATACTCTCCGGTCGAGGTCTTGATGAAGCGGGACCTGGCCACCTTCACCGACGATGACGACATGGACGAGATCGAGCGACTCATGCGGAGGGCGGCGCGCGAAATCGCCTCGGCGAGGAAGCGCACCACGCACCCCGCCGAGAGAGGGATCATCGACCTCCGAAGGACCGTTCGGACCAATATGCAGTACGGCATGGAGCTGCTCGAGATCGTGCGGCAGAGGAAGAGGATCCGGAGGAACAGGCTCGTCCTTTTATGTGATGTCAGCGGATCGATGAAGACGTACAGCAACTTCGCGACCAAGTACCTTTACGCGATGAGGAAGGTCTTCGAGAGAATCGAGGTCTTCGTCTTCAGCACACGACTGACGCGCGTAACATCCGAGCTCCAGCGCGATGATTTCGGAGAGACGATAGGACTCCTCTCCGCCTCCGTTCCTCAGTGGGGAGGAGGGACGAAGATCGGAGCCTGCCTCAACACCCTCCTTGAACGGTACGGACACCTCATCGACAGGAGAACGATAATGATCATCATAAGCGATGGGATGGATACAGGCGAGGTAGCTCTCCTGGAGGATCGGATGAGGAGACTAAAGCAGAGGAGCAGATGGGTGGCCTGGCTAAACCCGCTCCTGGCGGACCCAGCCTACGAACCAGTCTGCCGGGGGATGCAGACGGCGCTGCCATACGCCGATACATTCACGAGTGCCAACACGGTTCTCGAACTTCAGAGGTTCACCCAGATGCTTAGGAACGAGCCGGCCCTTCGTGTACGTGGGTAAGCGTACTCGCCGCGTCTGTCTGTGGGCTTCTGCTTGTTGATTGGTTGCCTAGCCGTCTGAAGGGCAATGTGGGCGTCGTAACGCTTTTAGGTCCCACAAGAAGAAATCCGAAAGCACGTGAAGCGCAGATACATCGGGCGAAGTGTCCAGCGTTTTAGAGACCCTTTCTTCGTGACCGGAAAGGGCAAGTTCGTTGCGGACGTTTATTTGCCCGGGATGCTCCACGCGGCTATACTCAGGAGTCCGTACGCTTACGCAAAGATCAACAGCATAAACACGAAGAAAGCGTCTAGACATCCAGGCGTCGTAGCCGTGGTGACGGGAATCGAAGCGGCGAAGCTGTCGAAACCCATCCCCTTCATGTACTCGCCCACTGGTTTCGGCTCAAAGACGGCGGATGTTTACGGCCTTGCTACCGACCGCGCCCGGTACGTCGGAGAGCCCGTTGCCGCCGTCGTTGCGGTGAACAAGCTGGTGGCGTACGAGGCGCTGGAACTAGTCGAGGTTGATTACACCCCGCTCACACCCGTAGTCGACGCGGAGAGGGCTTTGGAGCCCGGCTCCCCTCTCGTCTACGAGCCGTGGGGAGACAACCTGCTCCTGAAGATGTCGTTCAGAGGAGGCGACGTAGACAGAGCCTTCAAGGAAGCGGACTATGTGATCAAGGACTCGCTGAAGTCCCACAGATACACGGGGGTGCCCATTGAGCCGCGAGCGTACGTCGCCGATTATGACCAGGCGAACGGAAAGCTCACCCTGTACGCCACAACCCAACAACCTCACCCGCTGAGGACGACGCTGGCCGTCGCCCTCGACATCCCCGAGAACAATATTCACGTCATTCAGCCGGACGTCGGAGGCGCATTCGGCGTGAAGACGCCTCCCTACCAGGAGGAGATCCTCCTTCCGATTCTCGCCATCTCGACAGGAAAGCCGGTGAAGTGGGTTGAAGAGCGAAGGGAGAATTTCCTTGCTGGAGGACATGCGAGAGAGATGGTGCATCACTTCGAAGTCGCATTCAACAGAGACGGGCGCGTAGTCGGCCTGAGGGAGAAGATGATTGCCGATACCGGGGCACCGTCGCCGCTAATTGGGTGGGGGATGGCGTTCGTGGGTGCCATCCACATCCCGGGCGTGTACAAGATCGAGAATGTCGAGGTCGAATCGCTTATGGTCGTCACGAACAAGGCTCCGTGGAACGCGTACAGGGGCTACGGCAAGGAGAACTCGAACCTGCTGATGGAGAGATGCATGGACCTGGTCGCGAGAAAGCTGGGAATATCTCCGATCGAGACGAGACTCAAGAACTTCGTCCAGCCACAGGAGTTTCCGTTCAAACAGGTATCCGGTCAAGTCCTCGACAGTGGCGACTACCCGAAGGTCCTCAACAGGCTACTGCAGATGTCGGAATACGACGAACTTAGAGAGGAGCGGGAACGCCTCCGGCGTCAGGGAAAGTACGTCGGCATCGGCGTAGTCTTCGAAGTCGCCCCGGGAGGCGCGTGCCTCCCCGACTCGTACATCACCGGGTACGACGGAACTACCGTAAGGGTTGCTCCCACGGGAAAGGTCACGGTTCTCACAGGTATTACCTCGCCCGGCACCGGGAATGAGACGATGATCGGGCAAGTCGTCGCTGACGAGCTGGGCACCAGCATAGGCGACATCTCGGTCATCCAGGGCGACACCGACAAGTGTCCGTACGGACTGGGAAACTTCAGCGACCGGAGCACCATCGTCGGCGCTTCTTCGGCCATGCTCGCCGCGAAGGACATCCGGGAAAAGATGCTGAAGGTCGCCGCGTCAATGCTCGAGGCGAGCCCGGAGGACCTCGACATCGAGGAGAGCAGGATTTTCGTGAAGGGCGTGCCCTCGAAATTTCTCAAGTTCGCGGACGTGAGCCAAACTATCTACAGGAGGCCCTACGACTGCGCGATCGATATAGAACCGGGACTCGAAGCGACCCGCTACTTCCGAACTCTGAACGCGACTCATATCCCCGACGAGCAGGGAAGGATTAGCACGTATCCCTCGTATCCGAACATGGCTCACTTAGCCTTCGTCGAGGTTGACGGCGAGACGGGCGAGGTAAAGATACTGAAGTACGCGGCCGTCCACGATTGCGGTTTTGTCATGAATCCCATGATGGTCGAAGGGCAGCTGCACGGAGGGATTGTGCAGGGCATCGGCGGCGCGCTCTACGAGAATCTTGTCTACGATGACTCAGGACAGTTGCTCACAACGACCTTCATGGACTACCCTATACCGACATCGATGGAAGTTCCGAGGATCGAGGTGGCGAATCACGAGACGAAGAGTCCGTTCACTCCTTATGGCACCAAGGGGGTGGGCGAGTCGGGGCCCGTGGGCGCGCCAGCCGTCCTCATGAGCGCCGTGGAGGACGCGCTTTCATCGCTCGGCGTGAAGATAACTGAACTGCCCCTGACACCCAATAAGGTCTGGGAACTAATCCGAGACGCAAAACGAAGACTAAAGTGAGATAGCAACCCGATGATGAACAAGCCCTTCGAGTATTTCGCACCGAAGAGCGCAGGGGAAGCGGTTTCGCTCCTGAAGAAGCATGGCTCGAGCGCCAGGTTGCTTGCGGGCGGCCAGAGTCTTGTCCCGCTGATGAACCTCGGATTGGCCGCTCCCAGACAGATTATCGACCTTACTCGCATCAAAAAAAAGAAGGACTCCCTCTCGTATGTCACGGCGAACAATGATTCTTTGATGATTGGTTCTATGACGACACACTCGGAAGTTGAGCGCTCCCGGTTGATTCGAAAGCACTGTCTGATTCTCAGCGAAACCGCGGCCACCATAGCGGATGTTCAGGTGCGGAACCGTGGCACCATAGGAGGATCTGTGTGTCACGCGGATCCAGCGGGAGACTACCTCGCCCCTCTCGTCGCCATCGACGCTGAGTTCCGGGCCATCAATTCAAGAATGAAGGGAAGGACGATCTCCGCCGACAAATTCTTCAGGGACATGTTTACCACAGCTCTCAAACAGGACGAACTACTCACTGAGATTCGAGTCCCGAGACAGAACCGCCCAAGAAGAGGAAGCGCCTATGTGAAGCACAAGTACGTCGAGGGGGGATTCGCGATAGTCGGCGCAGCGGCAGTCGTGTCGCTGAACAAGGACGGCAGCTGTGATCGCGTTAGCGTGGTCTTGAGCGGAGTGAGGGCAACTCCTCTGAGACTGGGTGAAATCGAGAAAGGGTTTCATGGCAAGAGCCTGGACGAGCGGGCAATCGAAGAGGCTGGCCAGCTCGCCTATGAGGAGGTCCGTGAGCCCCTTTCAGACATCCACGCTACCTCAGACTACAGACGCGAGATGTCAAGGATTTACACAAAGAGAGCGATAAGATTGGCGGCAGCCAGGGCCGGGGCGCGCGAGACAAAAAAGACGGAGGAAGGGTGACGCAAAACCTTGCCTCGCGTTACAGTGAAGCTCAGGGTCAATCACGAGAAGAAGGAAGTAGAAGTTGACACCAGAACCCTGCTAGTCGACCTGTTGAGGGACGAATTCATGCTTACCGGAACCCATGTCGGCTGCCTGACAGGCAACTGCGGGGCATGCACCGTCATCATGGACGACCTCTCAGTCAAGTCGTGCACCGTGCTTGCGGCTCAGGCGAACGAGGCGGATATCATGACGATTGAAGGCCTATCACCCCGTCAGGATGGCGGCGGTGGCGGCGGCGCCAAGCTGCACCCAATCCAGGAGGCGTTCATCAAACACCACGGTCTGCAGTGCGGATTCTGCACGCCAGGGATGATATTGTCGGCCTACCAGTTGCTCCGACGGAACTCCAAACCTACCGAAGGCGAGATCCGCGTAGCCATAGCCGGGAACCTGTGCCGGTGCACGGGATACCAAAACATAATCAAAGCCATCGGGGCGGCTTCGGAAGAGATGAGGAGCCTAGCCGGAAAGCAGTCGCTCAGCTGAATAGAAGAGCTCCCCTGATGCTCGACTGCAAAAAACAGTCCATCAACAACAAGTCTACAGAGGGGAAGGGATTTTCCGGGAAGAGGGGACCTCGCTTCAGAGGACGCTAACTAGACTATTTCGCTCACGGGAACCTTCTCGATGCCCTCCCTGCTGAACTCCTCCTCGAGCGCTTCGAGTAGCTCGACGACATTCGGCGTATCCGAATGCACGAGAAGGGACTGTGGTCTGTACGGTATTGGATTCCTTTTTACATCAAGCAGAACCCCGTCCTTAATCATCTTCAGGGCCCGGCTGACTCTGTATTCGATATCCACAGGAGGATGCTCTCGCAGCATCACCAGGGAACCGTCCTGATCGTAGTCCATGTCAGCGATGGCGTACGCGACCGTTCTTAACCCCGCGCGCTTTGCGATGTCATCCAAGATGTACCTGGGACCAGGTCCGCCTCTCGCGCCGTACATGATTAGCCTCTTCTCGGAGTCGAGCTGAAGCATCGCGTTCACGTACGCGTAGGCATATTTTTCCTCGTACCAAGACATGAGACAAGCGATGCCGTGAATGAGTACGTGCTGAAGATTCCCGATTCCTTCTGAGGCAGCCATCGCCCTCAGGGCTCCGGTCTGGTAGACGACGTAGTCCGTCAACTCTTCGGGAGTTACTTCCATCCGTCTCCTGCCGAATCCGACTAGATCTGGGAGGCCGGGGTGTGCGCCCACTCTCACGCCATATTTCTTCGCCAGCCTGACTGTCTTCCTCATCACGTGCGGGTCTCCCGCGTGAAAACCACAGGCAACGTTGCAGCTGGTCACGTGGGCGAGGATTTCCTCATCAAGACCGGGACTGCCCAAGTTCCAGTGACCAAAGCTTTCTCCCATGTCTACGTTAATGTCGATTTTGTATGATCTGGCCACAACTACGCCGAAAGTGAATTCAAAATTTAAGGCTTGTCAAACAAATTCTGAACGAGGTAGCGTGCACAAGAGGCAGTATTGATTGTACGGTACCATTGTCTCATTCACGCGACCACAATGTTGTTTCTGTCGACCATCTTGCCGAGCTCCACGCGGGCACGCCTCGCTTCCTCCAGTGTTACCGCCCTGAATCTTATCCTGTCGTATGCCTTCACCTGCGCCAGTCGCCACATGTCAGCGCCGACGAGCGTGGCGACGCTCGTGTAACCCGTAAGACTCACACCGTCAACACCGCAGACGGTGGGAACCTCTCCGGCAACGCCCACGATGCCGAGGCCGCAGTAGACGAGGTTGATGTTTGAGGGGTGGGCCCCCGAAGGCGGCCTCCTTTCGGGCGGTCTCCACGCGTGAGGAGGACCGGACAAGCGAACTCCCACTCGGTCGAATAGGGGGGTAACCTTCCAGGCGTACTTCCCAGACGCGTACATTTCAAAGAGAAAGTCGTCCTCGAAATAATCGTCCTGGGGCCCGAGAATGACCCTGAGTTCCAGCTCCTTCGGATAATTCGGGATGAGCTCGTCCCTCATCTGTCTGCCATCACGATGGCTGGAGCTAGACGTCGTTGTCTTGGTTCTCACGGTATCTCCCTTCGTCAGCTTTCTTCCCCCGAGACCTCCTATCCCTCCTTGAACATAGGTCGACTTGCTTCCAAGAAAGGGTGGGACATCGATTCCACCGCTCACGGCGACGTATGCCCTGCAGCCGCTCTTGCACAGTCCAAAGGAGAGTACATTCCCCCTCTCTACTTCGATGCTTCTCCACATCGGCACTGGATTGCCGTTCAGCATCGGCGTAAGGTTCGCACCCGTGATCGCTATGTCCGTCTGGTCCGCAAACTCCAACTTCGGTCCCATGATGGCGACCTCCAGACCCGCTTCGCCCTCGGGATTCCCGACGATCAGGTTCGCCAGCCTGAAAGCCACGCTGTCAAACGGCCCCGAGGGTGGAATACCCACGTCCCAGTAGCCGAGCCTTCCCGGAAAATCCTGAATGGTTGTTTCGAGCCCCCCATCAATCACCTTAAACATGATGCGCGCCGCCAGACCACGGTCTCTTCCTCAACTCCATCTCGGAGTCCTCCCTCACCTCCTCCAAGAATTCCAGGTACTTCCTCATGCTGAACAGGTCATAACTCGTGATCCTGTACCTGTAGGTACCTTCCTGAACTTCCTTCTCAATCTGGATATACTCCTCCTCGCCTATCGGGTAGAATCTTATGCGGTCGCCTACGTGCGCGAGTTGAATCGATTTCTTGAAGGCGGGGTTCCGCTGCTCTGGCTCATACATCTTCACAGGTGATCTTCCTATCATCTGATATCCTCCGGGACTCCTCAGAGGATAGATGACTTTGTCCGCCGTCCCCACCCCCAGCGTTCCTTGGGGGGTCCAGGTTCTCGAGGGGTTGTATTTGGGGGCTCGGATTTCGTATCTTGGATCCAGCGGAAACGCGTTGGCATTTCCAGGCATCCATCCCATATTCGCCACCCAATGATCCGGGGTCGTCGTGTACTCGATCAGTTGATCGAGGTCCCTCAACCCATTGTACTTTATGACCACCTCGCAGTTGTCTTCAACCGGCTTCATCTTCGCGCTGTAATCTTTCGCCGCCTCGATGGTCCATTTGTCGTGGAAGAGAACGGGAATCTCAATCAACCTGGAGGGGAGGACCGTCTCTTCGATAGAGGAGATTTTCTTCTTCTCTATCTCTTTGAGCTTGGCCACAAGCTCGCCAAACGATACGATGAGGTCGTCGTAGAAGATGAGGACGGCTAGCTGGCCGACGCACGTTTCGAGGATGCCCGGAATCTTGCTCTTCTTGATTTCCTTCTCAAACGCGAGGGCCTTGCAGTTTACGATTATGTTTAGACGGTCTCCGAACTCGACGAGGAAGTACCTATCTCCGCTCGGGAGATACCTCGCCTCCTCGTACTCTCCAAAGGGGGGCCTGCCCCTGCGATAAGCGGAGTAGGGGGTCCGCAACCTCTCCAGCAAGCCCGCCGCCTGACTAGACAATCGTGTACCCTCCATCGACGAGCATCGAAGTTCCCGTCATGTAGCTCGAATCCTCGGAGACCAGGAAGACGGCCGCCTTGGCGATATCGTAGGGTGACGCGAACCGGCCTATCGGATGCCTCGCGAGGTGCGCCTTTTCGGGCTTGGTCCCCAAGACAAGCTCGCCAGGCTTCGTGCTTTCGAGGATGAGCTCATCAAGCCTCTTCCTCTCCTGCTGTGTCCCCCTCCCTCCGAGGTAGCGCGGATGCATGTCTGTCGTCGTCCCCGCGGGGCAGATAGCGTTCACCCTCACGCCGTACTTTGCGAGCTCGACCGCGTAATTTCTGGTCAGCGACGAGATCCCAGCCTTGCACATGCAATAGGCTCCGAAGCCGGGAGCCGCAAGAAAGCCGAACGTCGAGGAGCAGTTCAGAATCACTCCTCCGCCAGCCTCTACCATGATTGGTATCACCGCGTTGCTCATGAGAAACACGCTCTTCAGATTTACAGCGACCGCGCGGTCAAACTCATCTTCGCTGAGGTCTTTGAGCTCCCCAAGCGGCTCCTCCGTACCAGCGTTGTTGAAGAGGACGTCAACCCTCCCGTATCTCTGCAACACCTCACGGACGGCTCGCTTGATTTCGGACGACTTCGACACATCGCATCTTACGAAGGCGCCATCGCCACCTCTATCTCTCAACATCTTTACGGTGTTCAGGCCATGCGCTCGAGTTCGAGTGACCACGGCGACCTTCGCCCCCTCTTCCGCGAACAAAATCGCGGACGCTCTTCCGATGCCTGCTCCCGAGCCTGTCACAATCGCCACTTTGTGATCGAGTCGTCGTCCTCTCATTCTGAGTTTTCTCTGTGACAAATTTCCAATTTAAGCCTTCACGAACTTCAACTCGCAAAGCGCTGCAAAGGAACTCGAGGATCGGCTTGACTCCGTGACGGTCAAATACAGAATACCGAAGACACCCATTTCCATACTCTCGTCACTCCCCCAGACTATGTTGACATCTACTGCGTGAATCGAGGCGAAAAGTGCATTGACAGTTCAGGAAGCTATTTCAGCGACGCGCTTCTTCGTTTCGTGGCGAATCCACCAGATTACTCCTATCGCAATGGGGATTCCGAAGATGACCAGAACCCATTCTAGGATCAGAACCATCGAGCCCACGACGTAATCCAAAGTAAAATTTGCGATGGCGACGTTCCAGTTGCCGTCGAGGTAGACCTTGATTGCGAACGCAACGAAGAACAGCAACGATAATCCGCCGCTGCCACGCGTCGCGCGCGACCGCCTGCCGGAGTGATATCCTCTCCTTTCCTCGCCGGGCAGTCTTCTCCACCACAGCCAAGCCGCCCCTACACCTACGACCACGGGGATTCCGATGAAGAGAAGCTCCCAGAAGATCGCGTTCAAAATGAAAGTCACCAGGTTCGCCATCGTCCAGAGACCCAGCGTGGAGGGCACCAACCCTGTTGATTGGGCGTTCTTCACGAACCACAAGAATACGTAGACCGCACCCGCAAGCGCCAGAGCGCCTGCCACGACGAAGATTCCAACCGCTTTCCAATGCTTCCTCATGAGCCTCCTCCAATCGGAGGCCTCTCCTTCTCCGAATTCCCCTGGCAAGAAGCTTCTCTTCTTTGTGCCTCCCTTGGCCGAGATTTAACTTGGAGGAAGAGCTCAACGCTCTGCAGGGTAGCTTCGCGAAAATGAATAGTGGGTGCTTATAGCTCTAATTGCATTGTTATCCGTGCAGCAGAAAAGAGCGGTCAGAAGGCGTTTTGCAATCGTCGCGGCGGCCGTTGTCGTCGTTTACTCATCGCTGTCGCTTCTTCTATCTCAGGCCCCTCCCTCCGCCGCGAGCAATAGCGAACCTCAGTTATGGCCGTGGGCTTTTCCGGGCGCCTACGCGAACTACTCCGGCAGCGCGGCGCTTCCCAACGGTGTTCCTTACACCCTACAGTTTCAGTTGAGGGTCGCTGCCGTAACTGGCACAAAGGCCGAGGTCGTCTCTCTGATGGCGATTCAGGCTCGCGACAAGCCGTTGAGCATTCATCGCCACGCTGCGTGGTTGAGGGCGACGAGGTCCGAAGGAAGGCCCTTAGATTTGGTTACGAATGATTCCTTGTATCTCACTTTCGACAGCACGGCGACGGTGATGAACAAGACTATCCCTGTCACCGTCTACTATTACGACAACAAAGGCGACACTACGATACTATTCGTGAAGAAGGAGTTCGGCATCCCCGTCCAAATTGTATTCGCTCTCGACAACGTCACATCCATCCTCGTCCGGCTAGTGAAGACGAACATTTCGGGGCTGGTCGGATAATGGTCGGCGACTCGTTTGGCAAGCGGCATCGCGTGCCAGAAGCGCAAGAATCTTACCGCGAAAGATGGCCGCGGATGAATGTGGTTTTCAATTCTCCATACCCTCTTTCTACTCGTGGTCAAAACGTCGATATGATTCTACACGTCTAATCGTTCGACTGCCGGTGGCTCTTTTCCTTTCCATGTCTTGTCTCCGAAGAGGGAATCCGAGCCGGAGCAGCCTGCGTGCCTGGAGGAAGTTCGCAGCGCTCACGGGGTTTCGCATCAACGCGCTTGCATCCGATCATCGATTCAAAGTATCGGGGTGCCGATCATCAATCCACATTGTACCCAACGAGGAGGTACAGCGTCTCGGCAAGAGAGAGAGACGACGTGGCTTCCACCTCTTTGTCCACGCGGAAAACGTCCCAAATTGTGGCGAAAACAATTTAGAGTGGTGCAAGATATCATGTTACTAGAAAGAATGAGCCTTGGACTCCCCCCGGAGTTAGCTTCTTACACCGCGATAATCAACTTGGCACTGTTGTTCGTTGACGGGTTACTCTTCGGCCTTGCCCTCAAGAAGGGGCTTACATCTGCCATGCTACTGCTAGTCGCATTCGCCTTAACCGCTTACGTGGGGCTGAGCATTCCATACCTTTCATCCTCGGAGATCACGACGCACCTGTTTAATATCATACTATCCCTTTCAAATCACTTAGGTGCCCTCTTTGTCACTTTCCCGATATTCTTCATCTTGGGAATAGCCATAGGTTTTTGGAGGGGCTAGAGCTGAGAACAGGAAAGCAGTTCCGCAGTCCGAGCGAGGGATGACCTCAACAAAATAATCTATCAAACCGGCCCCATTACCTGTAACCGCGAAAGGTGAGTGCCGCTGCTCTCTAGCTGGAGGTCTTGGACGGAGGTGAAAACATCTCACAGATAATGAACGAGAAGATGGGAGCTTCCTAACATTTCATCTTGCAGCATTCCGCTCCTCGGTCTTGTACTTGGAACGGAGCGCTTGGCTCATTGCTCCCCCGGAAGCGGACAGAATGGCAGAACTGAGTAAGCCCACCAAACCAAAAGCGACCGTAGCCGCGAAGAGCGTGACCTCGAGGAAAAGGAAGACGGTGCTGAGCTTCATCCTTCATCCCTCGCGATGGCGACCAAATGCAGCCGCTTTCTGATTCACGGTTTATCGAGATGTCAAAGACGATTTAAGCGACATATCCTCTCCAATCTATATCCACAATCTATGACTCACAAGACGAACTGGGTCTCGCGGCCACCGCTGCGGTTAGTATGGTCCAAAAGTGCTCGTGATGTGAGTGCCAGAATGCCAATCCGCAAAGAAATCCTCTACATCATGGTCGCGTCCGCCGTCCTGGGGATTGGGCTGGCTTCCGTAGGGCTGCTCACCAGTGGCTCGCACTACGGCGGCGGATTGGTGATTTTCTCGACCCCGCTCTGGTACACGCTCGAATTAGCTGCCGACGCCGTTGGTGTGGCGGGGTCTTAATCTTGATTGCAAAGGGGAAAATTGGCCTAGGAGAGGTGCACACATCAGAGAGGTACAAGCTCCTATTCGTGTTAGGCTTCTCTCTAGTTGTGCTCCTCGTGGTATCGCTCATTCTCCTCGGTCTGCGCTGACCAAACCATGGGCGTGTTTCGTGCGCAGGCACCAAGGTCAGCTCTGCGAGGCGACGCTTCGTAATCCACTAAGTCGCGGCCGTGACGCGACTCAATCCCGTATATCTCGCTGTCCGCATGGGCGGTAAATACTATTTTTCAACTGAAATGTCAATCCGAGGACGCGTAGATGAGATCCCGTCCGAAAGATGGGATTGCGCATAGGCAATATCTGCGCCTCAAAAACGTGGTGGCGAGCGTCAGGGGATTTCCACGGCATTCAGGCCTACGGGTTAGGGAAGGGAGAGGAACACGCTAGAGGCTCGGTTACAGCCTCACTCGGAAGCCACGGGCCCGCCTCTACCTGATGGGTAGTCTCCACAAAGAAGATTCTGCAATGAGGTCGCGACCTTGTTGAGAGGCCCTGAACGCCTTCACCCCGCTAGTTACGCTCGGTGTATCGATGCATGCGTGAACGCCAGAACAAATAAACAGCCCCGGCTCCCACTGGTATCCAGAGGAGGAGACCGCCGAGTCCTAGGAGCGGCTCCGCGACCTCGAACAGGGCCGCGACAGCGAGCAGGAGAGTAAATTCCGCGAGGATGACCAGTACCTTTACGGAGTTCCTCCTCCGCCTTACCGCGAGCTCGTGGATGGTGTACCGATCCTCGCGGGACCAATAATAGATCCACAGAACACTAAAGAGCGGATAGCTCAATTCCTCGAGAAAAGAATGCGGGGAGAGGTAGAGGACCGTGACGACATCCTGTGGCGGCAGGCCCGCCTGAATCGATATCACCTGGACAACTCTGCCCGTATTGTACGAAGCCACGAATAAGAAAAACTGCCCGAATGCCGGAACGGTACCAGAGAGGGCGACGCCGAGATTGTTGGAGAAGATCGACCAGTACTGCAAGAAGAGTGAGGCCTCTTGGAACGTCTGGCGTTGTGAATTCCATAGGGTCGTATACAATTCCTGCTCACCAGAAAAGAAAGGTGCGACGGCTGCAGTAACGAGGATTGCCTGAGAGATAAGAAATATGATGGCCACCAGCGGACCGGGGCGCAATACGTATGCAAGGGTTCTATGAGTCTTGGGACGGACCAGCCTGCCTCCGAGATTCGATTCCAGTGTGAGGATTGCCGCCTGTCTCTTGTCGTCCTCAACAACGAGGTTGAGCCGTGCTTGAGGTCGGCGGCCGTCGCCCCTGTAGACAGACAGAGTTCTTCCTCCCAAGGCAGCGCGCGTAATCGAGTCCCACGCGATCGTCCTTGACCCTCTGGTCGCTTCTATCTCATCGAGTCGGGCTCCCTCGAGCTTGCTGAGTTTTCTGTAACGCAGCTCGTCATAAAATGGATAGGAAACTAGGAGCCAAACCATCCCGATGCCGTAAAATGACAGACTAGAGAGCAGCAGCTTTAGCCCAACGCCGAACAGAAAAGTAATGGCGGCCAGAGCTATCGCAGCGAAATCCGAAACTAGCTGGACCGACGTGAGTCCTCTCCGGTCCATGTAGTAAGCGTTGAGTGCGCTCAGTCCTAGGAGGTGCAGATATTGCCCTGAGGTCTGCTGAGCTCCCGAGAGGGCACTGCGTGCCTCCAAATTGTATCCACAGTTCCTACAGAACTTCTGGTCAGGACTGACGCCAACTCCGCACTGCGGGCAGAAATTCATGCTGGGTTTTCAGGAAGCTCTCCGGTAGCCGTCATAAGCGAAGGCAAACGGCAGGAGGAAAACGAGGGCTATCAGGGCGGCTAGCGGTGATGACGCCGAAGTTGAAGCTGAAGATGGATTCCCGCTCAAGAATATGGACGCAAATGCGACTTCCCACCCGACGAAATAGAAGAGGAAGACGAGTGCCCCGAATATCAACTCTCCGGTGTCATGGCCAATCCCAACATACACGTAGCCTAAGCCAGGAAGGAAGAAGTTCAGTAGAGCAGCGAGCCACGGATTTTTCATTCCTGGAACTTCGGATGCAGGACGGATTGTAGGCGGAGCGGAGGCGGTCGCAGGACCCACACTTGGGGCAGGTACCGTGCGATCCAAGGTATTGCCGCAATTCAGGCAGAACTTATCTGTCGCAAGAACTTCCTTCCCACAATTGGGGCAGAAGGGCAAACCTACTGCCACCAATCGTGCAGTTGGAGGTTAAATCCTTTGGCGGGGGGTTCCGACCGTCAGAATGAGAGCACGCTGCAGAGCCTCGAACCTTCACGCCGGCTATCTGATTTTTCCCGGGGCAATCTGAGTGCGAACTCGTTTGTTTCA
>WNFB01002613.1_pt1 | contig 19624 bp, 16 predicted proteins | sample 5400501 | NCBI WGS metagenome assembly WNFB01 (sample SAMN13153341, study PRJNA577476) | soil metagenome | isolation source: 200 cm saprolite under Douglas fir tree site 2 hole 1 | place: USA:California | collected 2015-04-18 | reverse complement strand
CCCCATCGACATAGAGGACCCCCACAGGCTTTGGACATTCCCAGTTCCAGAGGGATGTCCCTGTGGTGAGAGCCACCGAGAGAGCCAGTTGAAAAAACGTTTTGCCGATCCCACGAGGCCCGTACACCATCACGGTACTGCGTTCAAGCAGCCACGGTAGATAGCGAGGTCGTTCAGGGAGATCTAACGCAAGCAAGTCCGTATAGCTCACCAGCGCCGCCGACAGATCGACCGGGCACGGTGCGGAGTCTCCAAGGACCGACCCCACTTTCTCTAAAAAGTATTCTTGCGTGGCGGTGTCGCTCAAGAGGGGTTGCGTCGCCAGTTTCACGACCTCTTCAACACTAGGCTGCATGGCTCACCGTCCCTTCCTTTCTGGCAAACGCTTTCGCTCGCAATCCGTCCGCGACGTGTTCGAACAGTTCAGCACGCTCGATGTCGGCATACGCCTGGCCCACCGCGTCAACGAGTCGATCAAGGTCATTGCCGGGGAGTTCGTTGATAGAGATGCCATTGACTGCCTGCATGACGCGCTCCGAGCGGAGCCGTCGATCCAAGGCCCCAGTTCAAACCGAAACGCCAGGGCCGCGAGATCAATCTTGACCGGCCTTGGAACGGGCCGGAGTCCGCGTGAATCGGGCTGGCTGCCGTAGAACAGCTCACGCTGCTCGATGCCGAGGGCCTTGCAGATTTCCGTCACCGCGCCTACTCCGCTGCCGGGCGATAGCCCTTCGTGATGAGTGCACGAATTGCACTGAGGGGTATTCTGACTTGCCGGCCAATCCTCACCGTGGGAAGTTTCTTCAAAAAAATATCTTTTCGAAGGGTGGACTTTTTGCGTGAGAGCATCGTTGAGGCTTCAAACACATCCACCAACCTGTCGTTCTCTTCGAGTTTCATGGGGGTCCTCCTGTGAAAAAGTTAGCCCAGTTTACTCCTAAGTCATGCAACGTTAAATATTATTTGTGAGAATGACGTATATATATTTGACATCTATGAGCGGACCGTGGTAGTAGTGAGCGTGACACTTAGGGAGAGAGGGGGATTTATGAAGGTGCATTCAGGGCTCGACAAATACTTGAGTCGCGTGGGGGTTATGCCGAGAGACCGCCTGTCGTGGGTGTTCCGCGTGGTGAACCGCTACCGGCTACACCAGGGCGCAGACTGGTTACCGGGTGATTGGGACAACATGCGGAGTGAACTCGCCGTCTTTGCCGGGATCGGCGAGACCTTGCCGGAGTGGGGCGGGATTGAGCTGCATAGGCAGACAGGAGACATTGTCCACCGGCCAGCCAGGGATGAGACGGACGCCATTCTGGCGCGTCTGCACCAGATGGTGGACGATGCCGAGCACCATCGACCGTTCAGCGCCCCTCCGTTTCGGATGAAGAAAGCCAGCACGTGGGACGCCGCTGCGGGGCGATATCAGTGCGCTGAAACATGGGAGGATCTTGACCGGGCGACGTGGGAGGATCGGGTGCGGTATGCCTTCGCCTCTCTCCTGAATGCGGAGGGCCATCGCATTCAGCGCTGTCCGTCCGCGCTCCCACACGAGGGAAAACGGTGCGGAAATTACTTTCTGAAAAGCAAACGCCAGAAGTATTGCAGCAAGACCTGCACGAGCAGAGAAATGACCCGCCAGAAGCGGCAACGGGACGAGCAGGCACTTACAACGCGCGCGAAGAAAAAAGGAGGCAAGTCACATGGCACAAAAACACGGCGGTAAAAAAGTGCGAGGCGTCTTCTATCGGCGGGGAACGTGGTGGTGTCGCTGGTTTGAACATGGCAGAGCACGGGTCGAGGCCTGCGACAGTAAAACTCAGGCGTCAATCAGATATGGGTTCCACCGCGCGCAAGTCCGCGAAGGAATCTTTTTCCCTAAGAAGTTCGCCGCGAAGGCAATCACCGTGTCGGCGTGGATGAAGCGGTGCGTCGAAGGCAGCACCAACATCGGCAAGGGGAATGAGGCGCGCTATTGCCGCCGGTGGTGTCTCTATCTCGGCACGCGGCTCTTGAGTGCGGTCAGCACGGAAGACCTGCGCCATATCCAAGCGAAAATGCGCGCCGCATTGAAGCCCCATGCGAAGACCAAACAACTTGAGCGACGCTGGAGCGATGCCACAATCAATCGACATTTTGCATTTATCCGGCATTGTTGTTCCCTCGCAGTGAAGGATAACAAGATCACTCGGAACCCCGTCAGCGGTGTGACGTTTTTCCCGGAACAGAACCGCACGCGATTTCTGAGCGAGGATGAGCTCCGCCGCTTGCACGGCGTGATGAAGTCAGAAGACTGGAACCTGGTTGCGCTGGCGATTGAGAGCGGCTTGAGGCAATCAGAAATGTTCGGCCTTCGGTGGGATTGCGTGGATATCGAGAACGGGGTGTTGACGATCCCGCTATCGAAAAGTGGGAAAACTCGGCATGTGCCCATGAGCCAAGAAGCGCGGAGGATCGTGCGATCGTTCGACAGTTTTCTGCATTCGCCCTTTGTGTTTCCCTCTGTTCACAATCCGTTGAAGTCCCTCTGTCCGGATAGCTTCCTCAGAAATATCTTTCGCCCCGCGTTGAGAAAGGCCGGGATTCAAAATTGCGTCTGGCATTCATTGCGCCATACATCAGCCAGTCGGCGAGTCGCCGCAGGCGCGGATCTCTACGCGGTCAAGGAATTCCTCGGGCATGCCGACTACGAGACGACGTTGAAGTATAGCCACCTGTCCCCCAAGCATCTGCGCGACACGGCAAACCTCGGCAGTCTCGGGGGCTTGCTTCCAACTGTGGCTAAAACCGTGGCTGAGCGGGAGGGGCCAGCGGTGGGAAGTGTGCAACCTGTTGATTGTGTGGTGCGCCCGGAGGGACTTGAACCCCCAACCCCCAGATCCGTAGTCTGGTGCTCTATCCATTGAGCTACGGGCGCGTGAAAAAACGATATGGAGATGCTGCCTACAAGGTATTTAGGCAAGATCTTCGATGGACGGAAACCGATAACAAACACGCCCCTTATACAGGCGATGCAATCGTGGGGTCAAGCCGGCTGTAGGTTTAAGGTTGGTAACTGAGTATGGCGGACTCGCCGAGATGGGGAAACCCGTAGTGTGAAGCGGATGATTGCACGATCGTGTGAAAGTGCGGAGGGTCCGAGCTCTCCCGCATTTTTTCCCCTTACAGGAATTCCGACTAAAAAATACTCTTACTCACTTCGTTGAAGATTGTACTTTCATTACCAGAACTATCGTACGGTGTGATGACGAAGAAATATATGGTCCCGGTCTGCAGTCCTGTTGCGGTAGAGCCTGTCGTCGTCTTGGGTAGCGTCGTGAGCGGTGCTCCATAGGTTCCCGATCCCGCCCCCGATACACCTTGTATCCTGCCAAATCCGATTCGTTGCTGGTACTCCAGGCCAGAGTTGCTGTGTTGGCGGCAGTGACGCTGAACGGCAAAGACACGGGAATTTGCTGCGGATTATTGGTCGATCCTGAAGCGGCTACTGTGATGATGGCGCTGAAGGTTCCGGCGGCCAACCCTGTCAGGTTCATGCTCGTGGTAACGGTTCCGCTGTTGGTGCCGGACACGGGACTGAGGGTCAACCACGCTGCGTTGTCCGAGGCCGCCCAGGACAAGGTGCCGCTGCCTACATTCGAGACAGCGATGGTTTGAGCGGAAGGATTCGTCCCTCCGACCGTTCCGGCAAAGCCGAGACTCGTCGTGTTGAGCTCAATGGCCGGGACGAGAGCGGCGGCCGAGAGCGCGAGAGTGACCGGGACCTGCTTCGTGATTCCTCCGGCCGTAACGGTTGCGATTCCATTGTAAGATCCGGCGGCCAGGCCGGAGATGTTGGCGGTGATGGTAAATATGCGTGATTGCCCGGGAGTCAGTGTACCGGAGGGATAGCCAGCTTTAATCCAAGAAATAGAATCGGTCCAGGTGAAACTGACCGGCGCGGCGCCGACATTCGTGAAGGTAACCGGGATGGTCAGCGTCTGCAGTCGTTTCAACTTGTCCCGCTGCCTGGTGAACCGACGTCGATGAGAATTCCAAAACAGTATTCATATTCATCGTTCTCATGTAGACTTTTTCAATGATGTGAGGCAAGTAGTCTGCGCGATTGCCCGTGTGAGAGGACGATGGCCAATCTCCAATCAGTCCCAAAAGAGCCAGAGTCTGGCGAGACGCCCGATACAGCGGCGACTGGAACGTTCCCGATGTGGCAATGGCTCGTGGGTGCGGTGCTGGTTGTCGCGCTCGGTTCATGGCTGGTGTGGCTCTCAGCCTATGTCCAACGGATGTTCATCGAAGAAGATATCCGCGCGGCTTGCCAAAGGGTTATGCCGGATACGGTCCAGCGTTGTGTGGACACGGTGGTGATTCAACGAGGGGGCGCGAGACGATGAATGTCCGACGTTGCGAAAGGCTATGGCTCCTTGGAATTCTGCTCACTGTTGCACTGCTGTTGAATTCAAATTGGAGTATGGCCCAAGAGGTTCCGTCAGAACCCCGACCTCGCGAAAGTCCAACGAATTCCAACGTGGAATTTACCGCGGGTATTTCAGGATGGTTGATGACCCAAGGAGAAACCAAATGGAGTCATGATCTTTCACGTTTGACCTATAAGGACGACTCGACGAACATCGTGCAGGTGTCCGGTCAAGCTATCGCATTTAAACGATGGTATGCCCGGGGTGATTTTGGGTATGGCACTATGGGTAGCGGCACGTTGACCGACGACGATTTCAGTAGTCCCAGAGGACCACTCGAATCACGGACGACCAGCAACATCACGGGAAACAATCTCTGGTATGTGAACGGTGACGTCGGAGCCAAGCTTATTTACTTTCCGAACCACCGTGGGGCCATAGGATTTTTTACCGGGGTTCAGTACTGGCGTCAACAGCATGAAGTGACCGGAGTCGTCCAAACTGTCTGCAATCCTGTCACTCTTCCCTGCAATCCGGCGAACAACGGACAGGATTTGGCTCCCGGACAAACGGCTATTACCAATACGGCGACATGGCTGTCTTGGCGGGTGGGTCTCGATGTAGAGTATCGCGTGACGAGAAATTTCAGTCTTGAGGGGAAGTTTGCATTCAAACCCATCACATCATTGAATAATGAAGACATCCATCATTTGCGGACGACAGATGTTGTGACCCCAGGCGGCATTATTCCAGCGTTACGCCAAGATGTAAGCTTCGAAATGACCGGGACTGGAATTGGTGCGGATATTGAAGGTGGGGCAAAATATATGCTGATTGACAGACTCGCTCTCAATCTTGGGTATCGTTTTTGGTGGAATCGAGTTGTGGATGGAACGATAACCAGCCACCCAGTGAATTTCCCTTCCTCAAGTGTCAATCTGAACGATTTCCAGACTTTCCGGCATGGCGTGACTCTGGGAGTGAGCTACACGTTTTGACAGGCAATCGCTAGTTTCGTCGGCGTCCTGTCGGAAGTGTTTCGTCTTCGTATTGGGCAAAGAGCCGTTTGGCTTCTGGATGGAGATGGCCTGGATGGCCGTGGGGAATGCCGACGGTGCGGAAGAGCGGCGTGAGCTTGCCATTCGGATGTAAGTAGCCGGCTCGAAGCGGGACGGTGCGCGTGCTGTGGCGGATCAAGTGGCAGGGAATCGGTCTGATCGAGGTGAGCCACTCGGCAATATCGTGTGGGTTGCCGATCGAGGCGGAGAGCAAGAGCAGCCGTGCTTGGCTCGGGCAGAAGATAATCGTTTCTTCCCAGACGACGCCCCGCTCCGGATCTGCGATATATTGCGATTCGTCCAAAATGACAAGACCCAAGGTATCCAACCGTACGTCGATCTCACCGCCTCCTGCGTCGTAGAGCAGATTCCGCAAGATTTCCGTCGTCATGATCAGCAGGGGCGCTTGCCCGTTGTCGCGCCGATCGCCGGTCAGAATACCGACCTGGTCTGGACCGAATATTTTTGAAAACTCCGTGTACTTGGTATTCGAGAGCGCCTTTAGAGGCGACGTATAAATGACGGTCCGATTCTCCGCGATGGCGCGATGAGCCGCTTCGACCGCAACATAGGTCTTTCCGCTTCCTGTCGGGACGCTCACGACTACGTCACCCTCTCTCAGTTTGGCGATGGCTTCTTCTTGCCAGGCATCCGGGACAAAAGTCTGAGGCGGCGGCACCCCCAGTCCCTCCAACCAGGTGGAGAGGGTGATGGCAGGTTCATGGAAATCCTGTTCAACCGGCTTGTGTGTGGTGCGCCGCTGCAGTGCCGAGGGCTTCGGTTTCCGCGCGGCAGGGGCTTGAGGAGCGGGTGGAACGGGGTGACCCTGTTGCTCGCCGATCAAGGTCAAGAGGTCGGACTCAAAACCTGCGCGATTTTCGGCAGAGTGGCGCAGCAAGACCTCGATCAAGCGACGTTTGCCTGCGCGGAAATGTCGCTGAACACGCCCGCGTGCGAGACGGTGTAGGAGCGCGATTGGTTGTTGAGCCAGGAGATGTTCGAGTTCTTCGGTTGTCATCTCGATGCCGTTATTCGTGAAACGTGAAACGTCTCGACGAAAAAGGGCCGTACCTTATTTTTGCGGTTAACGTGCAACGTTGAACGTTTAACGTTGTCATGGTAGTTCCTCCAGCACGCCCCTGCGCAAGGCGGCGATCGCGCGTGAGGCGGTGTCTGCCAATCCTGGGTGTGTGCCCTTGAGCGTATGCAGTTGTGATAGGAATTCCAAGGTTCGTGCCAAGAGGCGATAGATATCCCCTTCAGCCATCGTAGTGCTTTTACAGAGACCAATCCACGTGAGCGCGGGATCGCCGATCCACCGTTCCGTCACCGCGGCAATGTCGGCCCGCAGGAGCGGGGGATCTTCATGCGGCGAGAGCGACGCGGCCAGTTTTCGGACCTGCCCGAGCAATGAGCCCAATCCGGAACTGACGCGAGGGAAGGCGCCGGGGCGATCGTCGTCATGCGCGATGCTCGACATGACGGCAGCCAGCATGGCGGGATCGGCTCCGTTGAACGCATCGGCCCGGAGCAATTCTGTGATAAGCAGCGAGTGGTCGATGCGGATGAGCCTGGCCCATTCGCCGTCATCGGTCAGACGGGCTGTCGGCGTGAGGTACCCGAACTGTTGCAAGACGTCGATCTTTTCCTGGAAACGGTGCCAGAGACTCGTCCTCAGAGCCTGGATCGATTTGACGTGTCGGTGTTGTTCCTGCCGAAGTTTGGAGGCGAGGGGATAGTCCCTCTGACAGGCGGAACGCGAAGGACAGGTTGGACAGGCAAAGTCGCCCAGGGTTTGCACGATGGCGTCCGGAATCGGTTCATCGTCCTTCGGAATGAGGATGGGAAGCTCCGGCAGCCTACCCGGCAACTCTTCCAGGTGATGGAGTAACTCTTCCACGCTCTCCGGCGTGCACCAGGGGTAGACCGGCGCGTCCACGCAGTCGAGGACACGGTCGGACACTTCGGTCACTGTGGAGGCAGGAGATTCAGTAATGCCTCCGCCTAGACGCAGGGCCGTGATCATCGGGCTCTTCTGTCCCTTGCTACGATATTGCCGCAGGACCACGCCTCGGCCACGGGCGAAGCCCACCACGCGACCGGGGGTGAGAAAGTGAAAGCGTGCGGCAACTTCCGGTGGCTCGTGCCTTCTGACGGGGGCACGGTGCGATTTCTGCCGGCGGACTTGGTCGAAGGTCTGCCATTCTGTGATCCAGTCGGTGCAGACACGCGGCCCGAACGGTTCCATCTGGTCGCGCAGATCGTCCAGCTTGCGTTCCAAGACCTCGGCGCGCTGATTGAGCTGAAATTGAGCAAAGCTTTTGGCGAGTATCGGTTGGATTTGATCCAGCGCATGCGCTTTCAAGAGATTCAGGACCATCGGATAGCTGATGACGAATTGGCTGTTGATCGCTTCCGGATGGCCGGTGAAGCCTTTGGTCAGCACGTTCAGATCGATGTAGGGCGAGGGGGTGACGATGGCGAAGCCTACGAGATCTTTTCCGCGGCGTCCTGCGCGGCCGGCGATCTGCTGCACCTCGCCGATCGTCAAGTCCATGAAGTCGCGTGACTTGCGAATGCTGGACTGTGTGATGATGACGGTTCGCGCAGGGAAATCGACTCCGGCTGCCAGTGTGGTCGTGGCGAAGACGGCATCAAGGCAGCCATGACGCATCAGTTCCTCAACCGCGATTTTCCACGAGGGGAGATGGCCTGCGTGATGCGCAGCCACGCCGATGCGCTGGACGGTCGGAATGAGCGGGTGTTCGGCGATGCTGGGATATTGGGCGATCACCTTTTCCAGCACGATGGTGATGGCCTGCTGACGAGGCGGCGGGAGGAGGATGCGGCTATGGTCGAAGGCCTGCATCGCTTCATCGCACGCACGGCGCGACGTGAGGAACACGATGGCAGGGGTCAAGTGCTTTTCGCGAAGAGCGATAATCAGATCAACCGGATGAATCGAGGGAGGCATGCAGTTTCATTCCCTTTGCAATCACGACCAAGCCGGATTCGGTGACAGTAAATCGCTGGGCGTCGGCCTCTCGGTTGTACCCGATTTCCGACTGGGGCGGGATGATGACATCCTTGTCGATGATGGCCCGTCTGATCCGACTCTGTGCGCCAATGACGACATTTTCCATAATGATCGATTCACGCACGTCCGCATTGTCCTGCACACGGACGTTCGGCGACAGCACTGAGTTTTGCACCCGGCCACCGGAGAAGATGCAGCCGCCGCAGACAATGGAATCCAGAGCTACGCCCATCCTGCCGCCCTGATAGTCTTGCGCGAAGACGAATTTAGCCGGTGGAAATTGCCCTTGATAGGTTCGAATCGGCCAGTGCTGGTCGTAGAGATTGAAGAGGGGATCCACCGCGACGAGGTCCAGGTTCGCTTCCCAGTAGGCGTCCAATGTTCCGATGTCCCGCCAATACTTCACGTCTTTATTGTTCGCGTCGATAAATTTGTAGGCATAGACACGTCGATCGCGAATCATTTGCGGAATGATGTTCTTCCCGAAGTCGTGACTCCCACCATCCTGGGCGTCGGCAATCAAGTACTCGCGGAGGACGTTGGTGCGAAACAGGTAGATGCCCATCGAGGCAAAGGCATGGGTCGGATCGTTGGGAATCGACGGCGGGTGAGCCAGCTTCTCTTCAAAGTTCGTAATCCGGAAATCCTCATCCACGCTCATCACGCCGAATCGATGGGCCTCTTCGATCGGAATATCGATCGCGCCGACCACGGCATCGGCGCCTTTGGCGATCAGCCAATGGAACATCTCCATATAGTCCATCTTGTAAATATGGTCGCCGGCGAGGATGAGCACATAGTCCGGTTGTTCGTTGTCGAGCAGAAAAAAGTTTTGATAGACCGCGTCGGCGGTACCTTGGTACCATTCTTCCCTGATTCGTTGCTGGGGTGGAATCGAGGCGATGTATTCGCCGAGTTCGGCGTTGAAGATGTTCCAGCCCATGCGGATGTGACGGTCGAGCGAGTGGGATTTGTACTGGATGAGGACCGCCACTTTTCGAAGCCCGGAGTTGAGGCAATTGCTGAGCGTAAAATCGATAATTCGATATTTCCCGCCAAAGGGAACCGCCGGCTTAGCCCGATGTTCAGTGAGGGGCTGGAGACGTTCGCCCTTTCCGCCCGCCAGCACCATGGTGAACATGTTCGACATTGCTGTGAATTGTAGCAGGACGCTGAGGAAATAGAAAGAAAGCAGACTCGTTGACATCGCGAGGATCTGAGACGATACTACGCTAGACAGCCTAGGAATATCGGTGAGTAATCGCGCAAAGGAGTAAGCATGAAGCGGGATGTACTGGTCACGTCGCTCGTGAAACCGAAGCCGGTCCAGACGCCGGTAGTGGACCGCAGTGCCGATGGGCTCCGACGGTTAGAACATCTTGAAAGCCAAATGGCAAAGTTGTCCGAATTGGTCCGCGAGCATGCAGAGGATGTCGATCGATTGGTGCGCATCGTGGCCGAAGATCGCGACGTCATTCGGCGACAGTTATTGCGCAAGCACCAGGAGCAAGTGCGGGTTCGCAAACATCTTCGTGACTCCAACTCTAAGGTAGGACTCGACTTCTAGCAGGGTGCTGAAAAATTCCGCCAGCTTCGTTCTCGCATCGTTCAGACCCTCAACGGGGACCCGGCCGCCTCACCACTCGGCGGCGCGCACAGACTTGGTGCTCCTTATTCGTCGCACCGTGCGCCCCAGAGGGTACGCCTCGGCCCTTCACTCGCTGCGGCCTTGTTTGGGACAAGGCGCGTCTCGGCGCGCCAGGGTCGGGTGGGTGAGAAGTCTGGCCTTTTTGAGCATCCTGCGGGACGTATTTCTCTTATCCCAGATAGTCTTTCTGTAGCCTGCGGAGCCTGGTGATCTCCCGCCGTGGGTCCCTCCTCGTGAGTCCATCCTCGCAGGATCTTAACCCGCATTATTCATGAGCGCTTCTGCTGCAATCGCCGATGCCTGACTCAAGCGAGACAGGCGCGACTGGCGGGAAAAGCGCGACTGGCAGGGACAGGGCTCACACGTCACGTGAGTCGTGCGCCACTCCGCCATTTCGCGACGAACCGTCATGAATAATGCGGGCTAGCTGGATGGTGAGAAAGTCGTGATTCCCACCTGTCAGCCCTAAGTTTGCCAAGACAGCCTATCTGCCCAGGGACGAGCATTTTCCTGGGCGGCGTTCCCTCTTCACTCAGAGGGTCTACGTGCCGAGGCCTGCTAAGTGCTTACTTTTCAAGAGGTTCTTTGCTTCGTCCCACGCAGGCTGTATAATGCTAATTCGCTTGAGAGGATGAAGCCGTCAACTGTACTCACCCCCCCTCACCCATGCAGTGGTTTATACGGAGGCTGTCTGTGCTTGTGGATCGACAATTGCGTCCCATCTGCTACATCATAGTTCTCAGCGTTCTGAGCGTTTCTGCATATCCCTCCAGCGCGGCCTCGCCATCTCCGGCTCCTGAACAGGCCACCGAGGCATCGAAGGCGCTTCGTCTCAGCGTGAACGATGCGCTGGGACTGTTCATCAGTCAGAACCTTGATGTGCTCATCGCCAAGTACGGGATCGAGTATACAAAGGGGCAGGAAGTTACCGCGCGGCTCTTCCCGAATCCGCTGTTGTCGGTCGGGACACTCAGCTCCTATACGCAGGGGAGGACCCTGTCCAATAGCGGGCAGCTGTTTACGCAAGTCGCTCAGTTGTTCGAGTTAGCGGGGAAACGGGGCTATCGAATCGAAAGTGCTGGGTTCGGCACGCAATCGGCAGAAGCAGCCTTCGAAGATGCCGTTCGACAGCTCGGGTTTACCGTGAAGGATACCTATTATCGGACTCAGTTAGCTCAGCGCAGGCTGGTGTTGGCAGAAGAGAATCGCGAACGGTTTTCCCGTATTCTCGACATCAATACCATCCGATTCAAAAAGGGGTACATCGCGGAAGTCGATCTTATTCGGATTCGCTTGCAGATGGTGGACTTTCAATCGCAGGTGATCCAATCGCTGCAGGAGGCAGAATCGGCGAGAGGCGATCTTCGTCAGTTGCTGCGGTTATCCCCCAAGACGGTGCTGGAATTGACCACGGAGTTGGGTTTCCGCCGTATCGATCCCGATATCGAAACGTTGCGCGTGGCTGCTCTGGCTGTGCGTCCGGACATCCGCGCAAAACGCTATACCTTTTCCCAGCGGGAATCCGATCTGAAGCTGGCGAAGGCCTACCGGATTCCCGATGTGACGATCGGGGCCGGGTACGCGGTTCAGGGAGCGCAGGGGCCTGATAATCCAGGCCAAGTCGCGCTCAACGCCGGCATTCCCTTGCCCCTGTTCAATCGGAACCAAGGTGGGATTCGCCAGGCGGAGGTTTCCCTCCAGTCGGCGGAAGCCGACTTGGATAAGACCGTCAATCGAGTTGAAAATGAAGTGGAAGTCGCCTATCGCAACCTGCTGCAGAGCCGGCGATTGGTTGAAGCCTATTTCGGTGAGGTGTTGGAAGACGCCCGCTCAACTTTTTCGATTGTCGAACGGGCCTATGAACGGGGCGGTGCGACGATCCTCGATTTGCTCGATGCCGCGCGTACCTCGCGGACGATTCAGCAAAACTATATCGAAGCTTTGTTTAACTATCAGCATCACCTCTTCCAATTAGAAAGCGCCGTGGGGCAGGAGATCAGGTCGTGACGAGCCAGGTCAAGGTTGAGGCAAAGGCTGAGCGTATGAAAGAATCTCGCGGTCTACCTTTCACGCTAGCGTTCTCAATGATAGCCTTAGGTTGTCTGACTCTCTCTGCCTGTGGGAGAGGAGAGCAACCTGTCGTCTCCCATGCCGCCACGACTGCACCCCAGAAGTCCGGACCGGCCATGGAATCGCATCCGCGGGTGGAGACGGCTCTCGTCGAAGTCGGGTCGGAGGCCCATGACCTCAGTTTGGCCGGAAAGGTCGCTTATGGGGAAGATCACTATTCCAGAGTTTCCTCTCCACTCCAAGGGCGAGTCCTCGAGGTACGGGCGCATTTGGGCGAGCATGTGCAGGCAGGTAGTGTGTTGTTGGTGTTGGACAGCCAGGAAATTGCCCAAGCCTATGCGGAATACGCCAAGGAAGACTCGGATCTACATTACGCGACACGCGCCCACGATTTGGCCAAGGACCTGTATGAGAATAAAGCGCTGGCGTTGAAGGACCTCAAGCAAGCGGAGAACGAATTGATCAAGCAGCGCGCGGAATTCCGCCGCGCAAAAGAACGATTGTTGTCATTGCGGGTTCCCGCGCAGGAATTGGAGAAACCGCTCGAACGACAAAAAGTCACGTCGCGATTCGAAATGAAGAGTCCCTTGACCGGGATTGTCGTGGAGCGGAACGTGACGCCCGGCCAGTCGATCGGGGGAGAGTCCGGCCAGGTCCTGTTCACGGTGGCCGACCTCGATATGCTGCAGGTGGTGGCGGATGTGTATGAACGGGATCTCGCCTATCTCGCCTTGGTGAGGGAGGGGCAGCTTGCGAAGGTCAGCGTGGAAGCGTACCCCGACGTGAGTTTCCCCGCGACCGTGACCACCATCGGCGACGTGGTAGACCCGACGTCAAGAACCATTAAGCTGCACGCCTTGGTCAATAATAAGGATCATCGACTGAAGCCGGAAATGTTCGCGCGCCTCCATATCGAGGTCGGAGAGTCCACGCTGCTTCTGATGATTCCTCGCGAAGCGGTATTGGAAGAGGATGGGAAACAGTTTGTGTACGTCGTCGAAGGCATCGACCAATATGTCAAACGAGAAGTCAAAGTGAGCACGATTTCACCGGATCAGGTGCGTGTCTTGGAAGGCCTGGCGTCGGGACAACGTATCGTGACCAAAGGCGTGGTCTTGATCAAGGGGCAGGAAGGCCTCTGTCGACCAACCAAATCGAGAGCCTGTCCTCCCTCGTCCGGTACCGCGAAAGGATAGCGTCCTCACGTGGAGTTTCTCCTCCTTCGAATTGGATTCTAATCGCACCCCATGATAGCCAGAATTGTTGAACTCTCTCTGATCCAGCGGGTTATGGTCTGCATCCTGGGCTTTCTTTTCTTTTTCGGCGGGCTCTACGCCTTTCATATCCTCGATATCGTCGCCTATCCCGATCCCTCGGCGCCGATGGTCGAGCTGATTACCCAACAGCCCGGGTGGTCGGCCGAAGAGGTCGAACGCCAAATCACGATTCCCATTGAAGTCGCACTCAATGGCATGCCGGGCCTCACGGACATTCGCTCGCTCTCGATCTTTGGGTTGAGCGACATCAAGATCTATTTTGATTTTGATTCGGAAATCTTTCGTGACCGTCAGGAAGCATTGAATCGGCTGAGATCGGTACAATTGCCTCCCGGGGCGGCGCCGTCGCTGTCTCCTTGGTGGGCGATTGCCGAAATCTATCGCTATGAACTTACGGGGGCCGGCGAGACCACGCTTACGGATTTGAAAACGATTCAGGATTGGCAGGTCCGTCGGGAGTTCCGACGCATTCCCGGTGTCATCGACGTGACCGCGTTCGGGGGGACGACCAAAGAATATCACGTCGATATCGATCCGGGACGATTGATCAGCTACGGCGTCAATCTGTCGCAGGTCATGTCCGCCTTGACCAACAGCAATGCCAATGTCGGAGGCAGCTATCTGACCATCGGCCCACAAAACTACAACATTCGTGGACTGGGCCTCATCAACGGGATCGCAGATATCGAAAACGTGATGGTGGCGGAAAAAAACGGGACACCGATTTTCATCAGGACTCTGGGGACGGTCGCGGTGGGGTCTCGGGTGCGCTTAGGGAAGGTCGGCATCGATGATCGCGACGATGTCGTCGAAGGCGTCATTCTGCTCCAGCGAGGTTACAAGGCGCTCAATGTCCTTGAGAAGGTTCGAGGAAAGGTTGAGGACCTCAACACCAGGAAGTTGCCGGTCGGCGTCAAGATCAAAACCTTCTACGATCGCACGGCCTTGATTGATACGACGGTGGAGACCGTTACAGATATTCTCATCAGCGGCATGGTCTTGGTCTTTATCATCTTGTTCGTGTTCCTGGGGCATCTGCGCGCGGCCCTGATCGTGGCCTTGACCATCCCGCTCTCGTTGCTCTTTACCTTTTCGATGATGGTCTTCATCGGACAGTCGGCGAATTTGATCTCGCTCGGATCGATCGATTTCGGCATTATCGTGGATGCCACGCTGATCATGGTGGAAAACATTTTTTTCCATCTGGCACACGGAAAGAAGACCCATGGCTCGACGGTCCACCAGCAGATCGTGCGGGCAGCCCGACAGGTGGGACAGCCGATCTTCTACTCCACGGCGATTATCGTGGTGGCGTTCGTTCCGCTCTTTACGATGACGGGTGTGCCGGGGAAGATTTTCGCGCCCATGTCCATCACCTATGGGTTTGCTTTGGTGGGCGCACTCTTGATGGCCTTTACACTGGCCCCTGTGTTGTGTTCTTTCTTACTCAGGGGAACGATTAGTGAGGACGATACGGCGATCGTGCGGGGAGTCCGTCGTCTCTACAACGGAATTTTAGAGTGGGCGTTAGATCATCGGACTGTTGTCGTCGGCGCCTGCGTCGGGCTGTTGGCGCTGACCTTTGGGGCGCTACGGGTGATTGGAGGGGAGTTCATGCCGGCCCTGGAAGAGGGGAATCTCTGGGTTCGCGCCACGATGCCCGTGGATATTTCCTTCGACCAGGCGGCGCGGTTGACGAGCGAGATTCGTCGGTTGTTCCGCGAATCGCCCGAAGTCACGACTGTTGTGTCACAGCTGGGTCGTCCGGACGACGGCACCGATCCGACGAGTTTTTTCAATGCCGAGTTCTTGGCCAATCTCAAGCCGGAAAAGGAATGGCGTCCCGGGTTACGTAAAGATGCGCTGATCGAAGAGATTGATGGGCGGCTGAAAGACATTCCCGGGATCATCTTCAATTTTTCGCAGGTGATTCAGGACAATGTAGAAGAAGCCATGTCGGGGGTGAAGGGAGAGAATTCCATCAAACTGTTCGGGGCCGATTTGAAAACCATGGAGGCGAAGGCCACCGAGATCGAGCGTGTCATGCAGCAGATCAAAGGCGTAAAAGATCTGGGGATCTACCGCCTTGTGGGGCAGCCGAATCTGTTGATCGCCGTCGGGGGTCAGGCCGTGACCCAGGTGTATGAAGGGGAACGGTTGTTCGATCTTGTCGTCCGGTTTCTCCCGGAGTTTCGACAGGATGTCGACGCGATCGGTAATGTCTTGGTCAGCACTCCGGATGGGGCGCGCATTCCCTTGAAGCAGGTGGCCTCGATCACAACGCAGACCGGTGCGTTCATTATCTATCGCGAAAACAACGAACGCTATATTCCGATCAAGTTCAGCGTGCGGGATCGTGACCTCCAAAGTACCGTGGAAGAGGCCCAAGCTCGCCTGGCCAAGGAGGTGAGCCTTCCCGATCGGTATCGCATGGAATGGGCCGGTCAATACGATCAGCTCAGAGCAGAGCAAAAACGAATGGCGACGGTGGTGCCGATCAGTCTGGTCATCATTTTGTTTCTGCTGTACAGCGCCTTCAATTCGATCAAGAATGCCCTTCTGGTTTTGAGTACCGTCCCTTTTGCGCTCGTAGGAGGCGCGGTCTCGCTCGCGGCCACCCACACGAATTTCAGCATCTCAGCCGCAGTCGGCGTCATTTCGACGCTTGGGGTGGCCATCCTTGGTGGGGTATTGTTGATCTCTCGGATTGAAGATTTCCGGCGCACGGGGCTGACCCTTCGGGAGGCCGTTCGGAAGGGGGCCGATGTGCAGATGCGTCCGATTCTCATGGCGACGTTGGGCGCGGCCATCGGCTTGCTGCCGGCCGCGCTCGCGACAGGCATTGGATCGCAGGCGCAGAAACCGCTCGCACTAGTCGTGGTGGGAGGAATGCTGACGGCAGCGGTGTTGATTCTGGTAGTCTTGCCGGTATTGTATGAAATTGTTCATAACCGCAGTGCGAATGATGAAAGGGGAGAAAGGGGATGACCGTGCAGCCACGAGGTTCTTGTCGGTGGATGATCGTCCTGATGGCGCTGATGTTGGGAATGGCTCAGGCCCTGTGGGCTGAGCCTGGGAGCCTGCCCGACAATGTCGGACAGGCTCCTAGAGGGAAAGGATGGGTCATCCCCGTCCAGGTGCCCTACGAGGCGCCTCCGAAGGGACAGGATCTGCCTGCTGAATCCGTCCCGCAGAATACGAAACCGTTGACGGACGGAGAGGTCCAGCGGGCAGAAGCCCTCCTGCCATTGCTGGAAGGTACGCAAGAGTTTTGGGCGATGGGAGAATTCGTGCATCTCGGCGAGCCATCCGTGCCGGTGCTGGTCAAAGGCTTGACCATGCCGGGACCGCGCATTCGCTACAACGTCATTGAAACGATTTCGATGTTGAAGGCGGCCTCGGCGGTTCCGGCTCTCGTCGCCGCGGCCAAGGAACCGAATGAGATTCCACGGGTGCGTGAACATGCATTGCGGGTGGCCGTTCGATTGGACCCGGCCAAAGTCGTGGGCGCGATCGAGCTGATGGCGAAAGATCAGAATTCGTCGATTCGGAAGGCCGCCGCGTTCGAGGCTCGGTATGTCAGAGAGAAGACAGTGATACCGGTTCTGATCGGGATGATTGCCGATGAGGAACGTTTTGTCGCACTCTCAGCGGTGCAGTCGCTCTGGATTCTGACCCGACATGAAACGGAGTTTCACGATTGGGAGACGTCGACCAAACAAGACCGTCAAGAGTGGACGACCGAGTGGTTGGAATGGTGGAACGGCCAGAAGGATAGCTTCGAAATGTCGGATCCGAAACGGCCTGCGCGTGCTCGTTGACAAGCCCCGACGCGGGAGAGCGAGACACGCGAGAAGCGCGCGACGTGGACAGATTGGATTCCCCTCCCTTGTTTCGCCCGTCTCCCTCGTCCCGCAGGTCTTGCCCCTCTCGCGTGGCCATGCCGTGCCTTGCGAGGGAGAAAAATCTTGTGTTATATTTTGTGAGTCCGCCCTCTCGCCTCATTGCTTGTATAGTACTCGATAGAAAGATGAAAGGATGATAGGTAAAGTCCATGCCTAAGCTCCCGATTGCAAAGCTCGGTAATCCCGTTTTGCGCCAGATTGCGGCCAAGATTGATCCTCGCGACATTCGCACGTACGACCTGCAGCAATTCATCGACAATCTGATTGAGACGATGCTGGATGAACCAGGGATTGGCTTGGCGGCGCCCCAGGTGTCGCGCTCGATTCAACTGGTCGTGATGGGTTGTGAAGGGGATGATGGATTCCCTCAAACCGTCCTCATAAATCCCAAGATTGTTTTCTATGGTCCGCAGCAAGTCGAAAACTGGGAGGGCTGTTTAAGCGTGGACGGGCTGCGGGGAAAGGTTACGAGGCCGTCAGTTGTGAGAGTTCGGGCGCTGGATCGTGCGGGCAAATCGATGGATTTCGAAGCAACCGGTCTCTATGCAGTCTGTATCCAGCACGAAATGGATCACCTGATCGGCAAACTGTTTTTGGATCGGATGACCGATATGTCGACGCTCACGCAACTCGTCGAATTCGATCAGTACTGGCGACACGATCCCGTTCCCGCCATTTAACTAACTCGCCGTAAAGATCCTGCGCTTGTGACAACCCTGCTTCGAGTGCTCCAGTATCTCAGCCCACACCGTTCAATGGTGGTCGGCACGTTCCTGTTTGCCGGGTTGGCGACCGCATTCGAATTGATCCCTCCCTGGCTGATCAAAGTGATCATCGACGACGTGATCCAGGCCGGTCAGACCCAGCTCCTGGCATGGGTATTTCTCGGGCTCTGTGCCGCCTATGTGCTGCGGAACTTGTGCGGGTCGATCCGGATTCGGCTGAACAATGGGCTGGAGCAGCAAGTCGTCCATGACCTGCACGTCCAGGTGTTCTCCGCGCTCCAGCGATTATCGATCAGTTTCTATGAGAATCGTCCGACGGGCGAGATCATGTCGCGGGTACTGAACGATACCGAACACATGCAGCGCATCTTCGTCGACGGGCTCGAAGAGATCATTACAGCCGGGCTGACGCTGACCGGGATCATGATCATGCTGTTCATGCTCAATTGGAAACTGGCTCTGTTGGCGCTCGTGCCGATTCCCCTCTTGGTGGTGGGAGCGGCGATGTTCACCAAACGCGTTCATGGGCACTATCGCGTGATTCGAAAAGGGGCGGCCGAACTGAACGCCCTCTTGCAAGACATGCTGGCAGGCATCCGGGAGACGATGGGTTTCAATCGTCAGCCCTACGAGCAGGAGCGATTTGACCGGAAGAGCGATCGTTGCCGGCAAGACACCTTGAAGGCCATGTACCTTTGGTCCTACTACTCCCCAGGCATGATGCTGATCGGGAGTCTTGGCGGGGCCATGGTGCTCTGGTTCGGCACCGCAGAGGTCCTGCAGCACCGTCTTTCCGTGGGCGAACTCGTGATGTTCATCTCGTACCTTGCGCTATTCTATGTGCCGATCAATCAGATTCACTCCGTCAATCACATGCTGCAGCATGCCTTGGCCGCAAGCGAACGGGTGTTCGAAGTGCTCGATCTCGTTCCGGAGGTCAAGGATCGCCCGGACGCACACGTGCCAGTCACTCGATTACGAGGAGAGGTCGACCTCCTTCGCGTCGGGTTTCATTATCGAGCCGATGCGCCGATCTTGACCGACGTCACGATATCGGTCCGTGCGGGAGAGCGCGTCGCGCTTGTCGGCCCGAGCGGGGCGGGAAAGAGCACGACGCTCAAACTGCTGATGCGGTTTTACGATGTGACGCAGGGAGCCATCACCATCGATGGGTACGATATCCGCGAACTGCCGTTGGCCTTTCTTCGAAGTCAAATCGGGTTGGTTCAGCAAGAGCCATTCTTGTTCAATGGCACGGTGAGAGAGAATATTCTGTACGGTGACCTCATGGCCGGGCAGGACGAGGTTGAGGCGGCGGCGAAGGTGGCCCGTGCGCACGACTTCATCATGGCTCTTCCGGACGGGTACGATACCTGGATCGGAGAGCGTGGCGTCAAGCTCTCCGTCGGGCAGCGGCAGCGTGTATCGATTGCCCGTGTGATCCTGAAGGACCCTCCGATCGTCATGTTCGATGAGGCCACGTCCAATA
>WNFB01007326.1_pt1 | contig 19629 bp, 13 predicted proteins | sample 5400501 | NCBI WGS metagenome assembly WNFB01 (sample SAMN13153341, study PRJNA577476) | soil metagenome | isolation source: 200 cm saprolite under Douglas fir tree site 2 hole 1 | place: USA:California | collected 2015-04-18 | reverse complement strand
TGCAGAAGAAGGCTGCGGTCAGATTCGTGTCGATTGTCGCGCGCCATTCGTCTTCAGTTAGCTGCTCAATGCGGGTGGGCGAAGCGATGGCTGCATTGTTGACGAGTACGTCCAGTCGCCCAAAGCGTTCGACGATGCCGGCGATCAGGGCGCGCACAGTTTGCGACTTTCTGATGTCGCCGGGCGCAGGCCACGAGTTGCCGCCCAATTCACGCGCGAGGGTTTCGGCGCGCTCAGGCGTGCGGACGTTGACTGCGACCTGAGCGCCGCGCTCGATAAAGCGCACGGCCGTCGCGCGACCCAGACCGCGCGCGGCTCCGGTAATTAACACGACGCGTTCAGTGAAGTCGTTGGTCATGTCTGTCCAAACGTCGTTGCTGCGATAAGGCCCGGAACGATTTGTTATGCGCGCCAGACGCTTTCGATGACGTCGACAGCTTGGCGCGCTTCTGGGCTGAATTGATCAAATTCCGCCGCAGTCAATAAGCCCTCGTGCTTAATGTTAGCCAGCAACATGATTGCATTTGAGCGGCGCGGATCATTAAAGGCGTTTGCGATGGTCGTATCGCGGTCTCGGATTAATGCAAAGACCTTGAGGTAGCTGTCATGATAACCATCGGTGTGCTTTGCCGCAGCCGCCTGCACCTCTTTGAGCACGCGTTCGCAAAACCGTTCCAAAGCAATCTTGTGCAGCCGCCGGAACAGCTTCCAATCAGATTCTTTGATGTCAGTGGCCATAGAACAAAACCACAAAGCGCATAACGTCAGTTGACCGGGCGCGGCGATTAGCAACAACGTCGTTTCCAAACAATGAAGTTAAAGTACGCGCCATCCGCGCTCCGATCCAACGATTTGTTCGATTTCGCCGAGGGCTAATCGGATTCAGGCGGGTCCAACACCCACGGTATTTTGGTTTGGAATTCAAGTTGGACCACGTGCGCGTCGCCGAAAGATTTAGGCACGAGCGCCACATTGGACGTGAAACCAAATTCGAAGGCGTCGCCAATTGGCTCAAGATCAAAGGTGCCGTGTCCATTTACCATTTCCTTCGCATCTTTTCCACTCTCGATGGAGCCAACGAGGTGGAAGAAACCTCCGTAATGATGGAGGCCGGAATCTTCACGACAATAATGCCAAATCTCCGATTCTTTATGACTGTCGATTCCGAGTTGATTGAAGACCGTCAGAACCTCTGCCGGATAAGCGCGTTCACGAGCAGCCGCGAAGTTTAGACAGTCGGCGCATCCACAGGATTCAGGTGACCCGAGTTCTCGGTTAGAGAAAGCGTTGCGGGTGGCGTCCGGGTCGCTTTGGAGTTTCCATCTGCGAATCGTTAGGGTCTCCATGATTCCGGGAAGAAGAAATCGAACCAACTAAAATATGCGTCACATCGCCGCCATAATACTCCGAGGAGCGGGATTATGCATCGCGATTGGGGAAAGAAAACTGCTCGACCAGGTGAGCGATGGAAAGCGATCCACGAAGCCACACGAAGCGGCTTTGTTGATGGGATTCGGTGTGGTTTCGTGGATCGTTCTTATGTAATCCAAAGGAACACATGAAACGAAGCTCAGGCACGACCCGACCGCTTCCGCGATTTACTATTCACGATTCACGACTTACGATTCATTGATCATGCGGAACACTGCGACTACTAAGCCCTCCCTCATGCCTCGCTCGATAATCATCGGCACCGCGGGCCACATCGATCATGGCAAGACGGCGCTGGTGCGCGCGCTGACCGGCATCGATGCCGATCGTCTGCCGGAAGAAAAGCGGCGCGGAATCACGATCGACATAGGCTTTGCCGACCTGGATCTCGGCGACGTGCGCATCGGGTTTGTCGACGTGCCGGGTCACGAGCGTTTCGTCAAGAACATGCTGGCCGGCGCGCATGGAATCGATGTCGTCGCTCTGGTCATCGCCGCCGACGAAAGCGTGATGCCGCAGACGCGCGAGCACTTCGATATCTGCCGTCTGCTCGGCGTGCGCCAGGGTCTTGTCGTCATTACGAAAAAGGACCTGGTCGAAGAAGATTTGCTGCAACTGGTGCGCGCGGAAGCCGAAGGCCTGGTCGCCGGATCTTTTCTCGAAGACGCGCCTGTCATCACGGTCAGCTCGCGCACCGGCGAGGGAATTGATGAATTGAAGACTGCGCTGCGCGCGGCGGGACAGCAAGCTCCTTCGCGTTCGTCCGACTTTGTTACGCGGCTGCCGATTGATCGAGCGTTTACGATGCGTGGCTTTGGCGCGGTCGTCACGGGCACGCTGATCGCCGGAGAAATCTCGGAAGGTGAAGAGCTGGAATTGTTGCCGGCGGGTGCGCGCGTACGCGTGCGCGGCGTGCAGGTGCACGGCGCTCCGGTAGCCCGGGCATTCGCCGGCCAACGAACGGCGATCAACCTTGGCGGCGTTGAGGCGGCCGAGATCGAACGCGGCATGACGCTGACTCTCCCCGGCCGTTTGCGGCCCACGCAAATCGTCGACGTACAGGTTCAGATGCTCGCCGATGCGCCGCGCGCTTTGCGTTCAAGACAGAGAGTGCGCGTGCACCTGGGCGCCGCCGAAGTGTTTGCGCGCGTGCGCGTGCTGGCAGAGGGCAGCGAGATCAACCCCGGCAAGAACGGTTTTGCGCAATTGCGTTTCGAATCGCCGGTAGTTGCTGCGCTCGGCGACCGTTTTATTCTTCGTTCGTACTCGCCATCGCGCACGATTGGCGGCGGCAGGATTCTGGATGCGTTCGCGATGAAGCATCGGACAAAAGAAGTGACGGCGGTCCGGGCGCGGCTGAAAGTTCTGTCGGGCAGCGATCGGGCAGCGCAGCTTTCATCGTTCGTCGAGAACGCGAACGGGCTGCGCCGCGCCGACATCGCCGCGCGCACTGGCTGGCGCGACGAGGTGATCGAAGCGGCGGCGCGTGACGCTTTGGCGGGCGAAGCGATAGTCGACGCGGAAGGTGTGCTGATCAGTCGCGCTCGGGTGGATGAGCTGAATCGCGCGGTGCTGGAAGCAGTCGCCGCGCATCACAAACGCGAGCCGCTGTCGCGCGGATTCGGAAAAGAGATTCTGCGCGAGCGCCACTTTGCGCATGCCCCCGCGGAAATCTTTCGCGCCGTTCTCAATCAGTTGGAGCAGTCAGGCGCGTTGGTTTCCGAGAAAGAGATCGTGCGGGCGCGGGCGCACACGCGCGAGCTTTCGGACGCCGATGCGCAGTTGCGCGAGCGGCTTGAGAAGGCTTACCGAAATGCTGCTCTGTCCGCGCCGAGCATGAGCGAAGCCTTCGCGAGCGCGGGCATCAGCGCCGCGGCCCAGCCCCACGGGCGCAAGATCCTACAGTTGCTGATTGATTCGGGCGTGCTGGTGCGCGTGGCCGGCGAGATGTTCTTTCATCGGAGCGCGCTCGACGATTTGACCAGGAAGCTGCGCGCCCACGCGGCGCGGGGCTCAGACCGCTCGATCGACGTGCCGGCGTTCAAGGAACTCGCCGGCATTTCCCGCAAGTACGCAATTCCGCTGCTTGAGTATCTCGATCGTCAGCGAGTGACACGGCGGGAAGGGGATCGGCGGGTGATTCTGTAAAACAGAGATCAGAAGTCAGAGATCAGAGATCAGAGGTCGGCGTGCTGGACGTTAGAACCAAGCGCTCCGAACTCGAAACTCAATATGGCAGCGCTTTGCATCTGCTCGCCAAAGTTGTAAATTAGCTGCGAGTTCGGTAGAGAGCCAGCAGGAGAAGTCTTTATGCGTGTCGCTATTCTATTGTCATTCAGTTTCATCGTTGTGGTTGGCGTGCTGACGGCTTGTAACTCACAAGAAGCCGTCCTCCCGCAGGCTCCGAGCACCGCGGAGCAGAAAAGCCCGCAGCCGAAAAACCCCGCCGACGAAGCGCGGCGCATCAACGCCGAAGAGTTGCACAAGATCTGGGAAAAGAAGGACGTACTCATCATTGACACGCGCGGCGAGCCGGACTACAAAGCCGGCCACATCCCGGGCGCCATCTCTGTTCCCGCGAACCAGGTCGCGACTAAACTAGAGGAACTCCCGCGCAATAAAATGATCGTGGCCTATTGCACTTGACCGGCCGAACACACGAGCGCCGGTGCGGTGCTCACCCTCAAGTCAAAAGGATTCGATAATGCGGCCGCGTTGCTGGGCGGACTGAATGCCTGGAAGACCGCGGGCTATCCCGTGGAAGGAACGGCGAAGTAAGAAGGCAAGAGCAAAGCGCAAAGAGCAGAGGGCCAAGAGTAGGGCGGCATTAGAAAGTGGGGTCAAGCGGAAAGCGCTTGGCCCTTTGCACTTTGCTCTTCGCGACTTCACGTTTGCGGCACTGGCTGTGCTCTCGAGAAAGCCGGCAGCGCTGTGACGACCCGGCCCGAGGGCACGCACAACACGGGACAGGGCGCGTTGCGCACGACGCGCTCAATTTCAGAACCCAAAGCCGGCGCGCCGCCAAACAATGAAGCGTGGACGCTGGTGCCGATGACGATCAAGTCAGCGTCAGTCTTTTCCGCAAGTCCGACAATCTCGGCGTAAGGCCGGCCTTCGGCGATATGGGTCGTGACGCGCTCGCCGTTTTCGCCGGCAAAAGACTTCATCCGGTCGTCTACTTCTGCGCGCATGCGTGAAAGCGCCGCGCGCGCGCCTTCGGGAAACATCACTGAGATCTGTTCGAAGTAATCGCCGATTACGTAAATCGCGTGCAGCTCGGCCTTTGTGCCGGTCGCCAACTCGCGCGCCAGATTCGTCGCTGCGATCGATGATGGACGAAAGTTCGTCGCGAGCAGAATTCGATTCAGGTTAATTTCGGTGTCGTGACCGCGATGCTCGACAAAGTCGCGCTGCGGCGGCCTGATGGTCAGCACCGGACAGGGCGCTTCCGCGATGATCTCTTCCGCGGTCGATCCCCACAACGCGCGCGCCAACCCGCGCCGGCCGTGCGTTACCACCGTGACCAGATCGATATCGTAATCGCGCACCGCGTTCGCGATCTCGTGCGCGGGCTCGCCGGCGACGATCACGGGTTCGACTTCCAGCCCGTCGAAAAGCGGATCAATGAGCAAGTCCTTGACCTCAGCTCGCAGTTGTTTCAGCCACTGGTTGTCCTGATCTTCCAGCACTCGTTCGGGCAGGGTCATCAGGTTCGCGGGCACGCTGCCGGTTTGGACGCTGAACAGGACGACTCGCCCGCGCCCATCACGCGCGAACGCGGCCGCGTACTTCAGCGCCGAACGCGCGTGCGGGGTGAAGTCGGTCGGGAAAAGAATGTTGCGGAAAGACATAAAGAGATTTCGGATTGCGAAATTCGAATTTCGAAATTGCTGTTCGGTTACTAACCTCCGAATCGGCGGCGCGAGCGTGGGAAAACAGAAATCCGCAATTCGCAATCCGAAATTCGAAATCTTCAGATCACTTTCGTTCCCGCAATGCGATCGAGCTGCGCTTGAAAACCGGAGCGCTTCATCACTTCCCGACGTTTGCGGGCAACCAGGGACAGATCCAGCGCGACTCTTTCGCGGACGCGCCGCGCGCGATCGCCAGTAGCAGTTTTGTCGACGATTCGGCGCAAAGCCTCGCTCAATCCGGCCACGTAAGAACTTATGGGCAACTCTTGACGCATCGTTGCCACCGAGTTTGAGTATTCCAGGCCCCCTGATGTCGGATCGAGAAAGGTGTAGTCGTCAGCCAGTTCCAGACGCGCGGCGCGAAACAATGAACTGAAGTCAGAGTTGGCGCCATTCAGAGCGCGCTCGACGCCGCCGATCAGTTCGCCGCTGACCTTCACGACATCATGCCACTCAACCATCTCTTCCGCTTCGGTCGCGACCGGAGGTTTGGTCGATGAAGTGCGCCCGCCGCTTTGTGACTCGTCAATCAGAGGCGCAGCACTCGGTGGAGTTACGGACAATTCCCCCGCGCCAGTCGTCGACCCGAGGTCTTCGGTTTTCACGGGGGCTGAGTCGTCGCGCACCGCGACCGCCTCGTCGGCGCCTTCAAAGACGCTGATCGTCCCCGGGGTTTCGCGCGCGCGCAGAACCAGCCGATGCATCGCCGCCTCTTCCAGCACTTCGGTGCCGGCCGCTCGATCCACCTCGCGCACCAGTGGCGTATTCGATCCGGTCAGGAAAACATCGGCGCTATAGTCATCCATCTCGACGTGCACGCGCCCGACGAACGCGCGCTGCGACAGATGACGCAGCAACGCCCACAAGTTGACGAAGCTGGTGTCCAGGTTCTCGTAGAGTACGCGCGACTTTGATTCTGAACTCATGTTTAGTGATCAATCGAACTCGACGCGGAGCATAACAAAGGCAAAGAGCAAAGGGCAAAGCGCGAGAGCTAAGGCAAAGACGAAAGAGAAATAGCGGCGTAGAGAGTACCAACTTTAGTTGGGCTTTCGGCGACATCCAGACCCGACTGAAGTCGGTACTCTGAACACCGTTCATGAACGTACTTCCTCCTTTGCCCTTCGCCCTTTACGTTTCGGCACTTCCATGCGAAACTCCGCGAAAATGGAAAATGCTGGTCGCTTGGAAACAATAAAAGACGAACGCCCTGCGGGATTGCGACGATCGGTCGGCTTCTACGGACTGATGTTCGTCTCGCTGGGCTCAATCATCGGATCGGGCTGGCTGCTAGGCGCGCTCAACGCGGCGCAAGTGGCCGGGCCGGCGTCGATCTTGTCGTGGGTCCTCGCGGCCTGCATGCTGGCGCTGCTCGCACTAACGTACGCGGAACTGGGCGCCACTTACCCTGTCGCGGGAGGGGCGGCGAGGTTTCCCTACTACTCGCACGGTCCGATCACAGGCTTCACGGCCGGATGGGCATCGTGGCTGCAGGCGGTATTCATCGCGCCCATCGAGGTGCTGGCGGCCATCACCTATGTCAACAGTGTTGGCTGGGTGAACATGCACTTCAACATGATTAACAAGGTGGGCGACAGTGCCGGACTCCTCAACGGAACTGGTCTCGCTGTGGCCCTCGTCTTGATGGTGCTGTTCACGGCGATGAATCTCGCCGGTGCCAAGTTCCTATCCGACAGCAACGTGATCGTTGTCATCTGGAAGACCGCCGTGCCCGTTCTCGCCATCGCGGTCGTCGCCTGGCTCCAGTTCAATCCCGCCAACTTCCACGCCGGCGGTGGCTTCATGCCGTTCGGCTTTCATGGCGTCTTCGCTGCCCTGACTGGTGGCGTCGTGTTCGCTTTGCAAGGCTTCGAGCAAGCGGTCCAGCTCGCCGGTGAGGCACGCAATCCGAAACGTGATCTGTCGCGAGCGATTCTCATGGCCATGGCAATCGGCGCGGTGCTCTACGCGCTCCTGCAAGTCGTGATGATCGGCGGGCTCGATCCTGCGAACATCGCGAACAGCTGGTCCAAGCCGCTGGGCACTGACCCGTCCGACTACGGCGCGTGGTATACCCTCGCCCTCGCGGTGGGCGCGGGCTGGCTCGCCAAGGTGCTCATCGTCGACGCCGTCATTTCACCGGCGGGAACTGGCGTCGTGTATGTCGCCACCACGGCGCGCCTCTCCTACGCCCTCGGCGAGGAGCGCGAGATGCCGAGGGCGCTGGCCACGACAAATCGCAAGGGCGTGCCCGTGGTGTCCATTATCGTGGGTTCCGTTATCGGATCACTCGCGTTCGGACCATTTAAAAGCTGGAACGCGCTCGTTAGCGTTGTCACTGGCGCCACCGCGATCATGTATGCCTTCGCTCCGGTGTCACTGGCGTCGCTCCACAAGGTTGATGGTGTCCGGCCACGATCTTACCGAGTGCCCATGCCGGCGCTCTTGCTGCCTGCGGCCTTTTGTTCGGCCAACCTGATCATCTATTGGGGTGGTTTCGAGACCACTTGGAAGCTCGCCTGCGCCATGGCGGTCGGGCTTATTCTGTTTGCCATTGGGGCGTGGCGCTTCGGCACCGGCGCGCAGCGCACGATCCGAAACGCCTTCTGGATCGGGCCGTGGTTCGCAGGTCAGGTGCTGATCGGGTGGCTGGGCCGTTATGGCAATGGCTCCAGAAACCTCCTGCCGGACTGGGTGGACATCGTCGTTGTAATTGTCTTTTCGCTGGCGATCTTTTACTGGGCCGTCAGCCTTACACTTACCAGGGAGGGGACCGCGGCGGCAGTCGCGAAGGACGCACAGCAGATCGCAAACGACACGGGGCGATGACTGCCGGCGGACACCGGTCGCACTCGCTTCTGGTGATCGCAAGGAGTTGATTCTTGGCGTTACTCTGCGGTTACGCTTTGAGGCGTTTCATCTCTTTGACGATTTCGCGGCTCGCATTCAATCCCGGCGCTCCCGTTACGCCACCACCCGGATGCGTGCCCGCGCCGCAGAGATACAATCCCTTAATCGGGGTGCGATACTGCGCCCAGCCAATCAAGGGCCGAAATGCGAAAAGCTGATCCAGCGACATCTCGCCGTGATGAATATGCCCGCCGCTGAGCCCGTAAGTCCGTTCGAGATCGAGCGGCGTGACGACTTGCCGGGCGACGATCGATTCTTTCAGGTTTGGCGCGTAGTCCGACAGAACCTTCACGACTGCCTCGCCAAGCTCTTCTCTCCGCGAATTCCAATCACCGTCTTTCAATTTGTAAGGAGCGAACTGCACGTGAATCGACATCACCTGCGCGCCCTTTGGTGCGAGTAACGGATCGCTGAGCGAGGGAATCGTGATGTCCATGTATGGGCGCGGTGAGAAATCTCCATACTTCGCCGCGTCAAAGGCGCGCTCGAGGTAATCGATGTCCGGGCCGACGTGTATGCGGCTGGACAGCTTCTGGTCAGCATCATCGTCACCCAGTCCCCTGAACTTCGGCAGTGCTGAAAGCGCGAGATTTACTTTCGCAACCGCCCCGTGGGCGCGGAGGTTGCGAATCTTCTGAATGAAGCCCGGATCAAGTTCTGTCGCATCGACCAGCTTTAGAAAAGTTGACTTCGGGTCCGCATTTGAGACGAGACCGTGCCCGGAGATCTCATCGCCAGTCGCCAGCACAACACCCGTCGCATATCCATTCTCAATCTGAATGTTTGCAACTTCTGCGTTAGTACGAATCTCAGCGCCGGCTTCGGTCGCAGCCTTTGCCAGCGCTTGAGTGAGCGCGCCCATGCCGCCTTTAACGAAAGCCGCCGGCGCGAGTGCGTGGCCATCCATCGCAGCTTGAAGCAACAGCGGCGCGGTCGTTCCTGCCGACCATGGCCCGGCAAATGCGCCGAAGACTCCCCTCGCCGCCACGATCGCGCGCAACAATTCATTCTCAAACCATTCCGAAGCGAGATCAGCAACGGCCATCGGTCCATAACGAAGCAGACGATACTCATCCTTCTTGCCAAGGCCGCGAATCTTCCACCCGAGTTTGCCAAGACTCCACAATTCAGATTTGGAAGGAGCATCGATGTTCGGCGGCGTCATCGTGAGCAGGGGTCTCAACGTGCGGCCGATGTTTGCAAAGCAGGAACCGAACTCAGAATATTTTTCGCTGTCTTTCCTTGAGTGCGCGGCCAGCTCACCGGCCGTGCGTTTCGCATCTTCATAAATGCAAAGCGGCGGCCCGTCGAAATTCAGCGCCGCAACGCGAACTGGCGAATCAATGAATTGAAGGCCATGGCGTTGGAGTTGAAGATCGTTGATGACTTGCGGCAAGAGTGGCCCAGCGCTGTTGGCGAGAGACGCGCGAAAGCCAGGATGGAATTCTTCAGTGACGCACGCACCGCCGAGGATGGAATTCTTCAGTGACGCACGCACCGCCGACGATCGCGCGACGTTCAAGCACGAGCGGTTTGAGTCCCGCCCTCGCGAGATAGAAAGCAGCGACGAGGCCATTGTGGCCGGCGCCGATGATGATTATTTTTCGCGTGGGCATCAGAAAAACGGCCACAGATGAACACGGATTACACGGATCAAAACGACTAAGGTCTACGTTGCTTTCTTATCCGTGTCTATCCGTGTGAATCTGTGGTTAATTGTCCTTCAAAATCTCCATCGCCGCATTGCGTCCGCTGGCGCCCATGATTCCGCCGCCCGGATGTGTCGCTGATCCGCACATGTAAAGACTCCTGATCGGCGTGCGATATTGCGCCCAGCCCGGCGCCGGCCGCAAAAAGAAAAGCTGCTCCAGAGTAAGCTCACCCTGGAAAATATTTCCCTCCGACAGGCCGAACTCGCGTTCGAGATCGAGCGGCGTTAAGACCTGTCGATGAAGAATGATGTCTCTGATGTTGGGGGCGTGCTCGGCGATTGTATCGATGACTGTATCGCCAAACTCTTCGCGTTTTTCGTCCCACGAGCCTTCCTTCAAGCTGTAAGGCGCGTACTGCACAAAGCACGACATCACGTGTTTGCCCGGCGGCGCGACTGAAGGATCGGTCAGCGTGGGGATCACCATGTCGATATATGGGCGCCGTGAATAGCGTCCATACTTCGCATCGTCATAGGCTCGCTCCATGTATTCGACGCTGGGCGAGATCGAAATGGCGCCGCGCAGATGCGGTCCGGCTCCTGGCATACATTTGAAATTGGGCAAAGCGTCGAGTGCGAGATTTACTTTGCCGGACGACCCGCGAAACTTATAACGTTGAATGTCTTCGACAAAATCCGTCGGCAAATGCTCGGCGCCAACCATCTTCATAAACGTCAAACGCGGATCGACGCTGGATGAAATTACGTCGGCATAAATCTCGTCTCCGCCGGCCAGCGCGACGCCTTTCGCCTGCCCGTTCTGCAAAATGATCTTCGCGATGGGCGCTTCCGTGCGAATCTCGGCGCCGGCTTCGCGCGCCGCGTCAGCAATGGCATTCGAGATCGCGCCCGTTCCGCCTCGCGACAAACCCCACGAACGAAACGCGCCGTCAATCTCGCCCATGTAGTGGTGCAACAAAACGTAGGCCGTGCCGGGCGAACGCACGCCCAGGAACGTGCCGATGATTCCCGACGCGGACATCGTTGCCTTGAGCACGTCGGTCTCGAACCACTGATCGAGAAAATCAACCGCGCTCATCGTCATTAACTGCACCTGGTTGTACTTGTCGTCCGCCGAAAGTTTTTGAAAGCGACGGCCCATCCCGAGCAGATCGAGCAGGCCTTTCGGGTTCAGCGACGCGGGATCGGGGGGCGTCATATTCATTACGGGTTTGATGAAGTGGGCCATCTCGATCATCGCCTTGCCATATTCGTCGTAAGCTTCGGCATCCAGCCGGGAATGCCGCGCAATTTCGCGCCGCGTCTTCGCATGATCGTTGACGCGCCACAGGTAGTCGCCGCTGGGCATCGGCGTGAACGTGCCGTCGAGCGGGAGAATCTCAAGGCCATGCCGCGGTAGATCGAGTTCGCGAATTATTTCAGGGCGAAGCAGGGAAACGACGTACGAGCAGACCGAGAACTTGAATCCGGGAAACACTTCTTCCGTCACGCACGCACCACCGAGCACGTGTCGGCGTTCGAGCACGAGTACCCGCTTGCCCGCGCGCGCAAGATAGGCGGCGTTAACCAGACCATTATGGCCACCGCCGATGACGATGACGTCGTAGTTTTGAGTCATGCGTTCAGAGTTCAACCTTTAGGTTGTTGATTTAGCTCCAAGCTAAAGCTTGAACTCTAAACCCTGAAGCTGTTGCTTGATGAAGACTGGCTAGGATACTTATAATCACTCGCTCTGACAATTCGTCGTTCTGATGTAAGTTTCGTAGTTAATGGAGGAAGTCATGCCGATCAGTCAAATGATACTGCCGGAGTTCGATCACGAAATGGCGAACACGCGCAAGACCCTGGAGCGGGTTCCTGACGATAAATTCGCGTGGAAGCCGCATGAGAAATCTATGTCGCTGGGAGGATTGTCTACGCACCTGGCAAACATTCCCAGTTGGACCGCCAATACTTTCGATGCGGATGAGCTGGATATCGCGCCGCCGGGCGCGCCACCGTTTCGTTTGGAGGAGGCGAAGTCGCGCGATGCTTTGCTCGAGGCGTTTGATAAGAATGTCGCGTCGGCGCGCGCGGCGCTGGAGAAGGCGAGCGATGAGAACTGGCAGGGAAAGTGGTCGCTGCTGCACGGCGGAAATGCGATCTTCACGCTCCCGCGAACGGCAGTCATGCGCGGCTTTGTGATGAATCACTTGATCCATCATCGCGCGCAGCTTGGTGTCTATCTGCGTTTGCTTGACGTGCCGGTGCCTTCGATCTACGGGCCGTCAGCGGATGAGAGTGGGTTCTAATCCGTTATTGATTAGCAGCCAGTCGGACCGCGTCAGCAACTTTAATCGCCTCAACCGCCGCCTTCACATCATGAACGCGCACGATGTGTGCGCCGTTCAGCACTGAAGCGACCACGCTGGCGATCGTACCGTGAAGACGCTGGTCGGCGGGCGCGTTATCGAGCAGCTTTCCCAAAAACGATTTTCGCGAGGTTCCAATCATAATTGGAAACTCGGCGAATGCGATCACGAGTTGATCCAGCTTCGCAATCAACTCAACATTCTGCGCGAGTGTTTTGCCAAAGCCGATTCCCGGATCGATCGCGATGCGGTCGCGCGCGACGCCGCGCTCTTCGGCAACCAATACGCTGTTTCGCAATTCGCCGATCACCTCACTCATAATGTCATCCACCGGCGGCAACTGTTGCATGTCCTTCGGCGTGCCGCGCGAGTGCATCAAGACGAGTCCGGCTTTCGCTCTCGCGGCTTCATCGGCAATCAAGGGATCGAAGCGCAGACCGGAGATGTCGTTGACGATCTCCGCGCCCGCGGCGATCGCTGCGCGGGCCACTGAAGACTTTGTAGTATCAATCGAGATCGGCACCGGCGATTTCGCGGCCAGGCGCTCGATCACGGGAATGACGCGCTGCAACTCTTCGCCTTCGGATACAAATGCAGATCCGGGCCGCGTCGATTCACCACCGACGTCGATGATGTCCGCGGCTTCGGCGATCATCTGCTCGGCATGAGCGACCGCGCGCTCCAGCAAAAAGAATTCTCCGCCGTCGCTGAAGCTGTCGGGCGTGACGTTGAGCACGCCCATCACCAGCGTACGCTCGCCGTAAGGCAACGAACGGCGCGCAAGTTTCCATTGACGAATCGGCATCAAAGCAAAAGTAAAGTGCAAAGAGCAAAGAGGCAAGGGCAAAGAGTGAGGAGTACGAGCAAACAACCGCGGGCAACTCGCAAGTTAGAGATTTGTCACTTGCTGTTAGCTCTTACCGCTTTGCCCTTTGCCGACGCTTGCCTTGACCATGCTCATGGCGTTTTGTTATAAAAACCGTTCGTGCTCAGCGCGAGATCGAGCGTTGTGGCGCCGCCGATATTCCGCAGTAGCTCAATGGCAGAGCATTCGGCTGTTAACCGAAGGGTTGTAGGTTCGAGTCCTACCTGCGGAGCCAATTTTAGAAGTCTAGCTGATGTAAAGACAGGCCTTAGCTTATTGAGTCGGCAAGGCCTGTCACAACTAAGTCACAAACTTTCGGCTTTGGATGCCGACCTGGCTTTTACGCTTTTCTTTTTGTGGCCGTTGTTGGAGCCATTAAATCAAACGTGAACTGGTCGGTCGATCCCTCGCTAACTTGACTGACCGACTCGTCGATTGTGTTCGATCGCGCTCCTTGTGCTCAAGCAGTTCAATGTTGATTCTAGCAGCCATTGAATGAACTGCCGCCATGGGTTAAGAGTTGGCCAGATCTCAGACCAAAAACCTTGCAAAAATCTAAGACTTCAATTATCTTCTCGGAAAATTAATAACAGTCAGTCTGTTCAGTGGTTGGTATGGCATTCCCCCAGGTTTGTTGTAGGTCACCTTGCGCGTTCTGCAAGCACCAAGTAGAGCGCAGAGTCTTTCGGGTGACGAAAAGTGAATCAGGACGAGGCTCATATCTCTGAGTTGAGAGGCTAGATTGCAATCATCAGAACGTATAGGTAGCTAGCGCTTTCACGACTAGTTGAGGAGTAACCCAAGACTGGAGGTGGGTCCGTTGCCCGAACGACATCACCGAACTGGTGCCTTATCGATCGCCATACGTGTTGTTGCTCTCTTGATTGCGGCGATCAGTGTGGCGCTGTTCTTTACCTTTGCAAAACCCGCTAACCCTCCTGCCGAAGCGCAGTCCACCACGACGGCGCGGCAACAGACGGTAGTTGGAAAAGATTGCCAACAATGCCACCGGGTCATTGTGGAGTCGTTCGCCCTGGACACTCACGGCAAGAGCGCAAAATTCCTAAATGATTCACGCGCAGCAAAATGCGAAGTCTGCCACGCGAACAGCGAAAAGCACGCTGAGTCGAGTACCAAGACCACCAGCAAAGGAGATGTCGGCAATCCCGTTAAGCTGGGATCTGCCGCAGCGAATCAGTCCTGCCTCCAATGCCACTCGATGGATCGCAGCCACTTCAACTGGAAGGGTGGAAAGCATGACCGAAGTGATATGAGTTGCTTGTCGTGCCACAACGTTCACCACGTCAAATTGCTGAACAGAATGTTTGCCAATCTCGCTAACACGCCAGAGCTTGAGGCCGCAGAGATCATAAACACCAGGTTGCCCGAGAAGATGCTGGCTAGTTTCACTGTCGACGAAACCTGTCTCGGTTGCCACACTGAAAAGCGAAAGGCTTTGTTCCAGCGTTCCACCCACTTGTTCCGGAGTGAGAATTGGGTGACGACGCGCAACGCGCAGCTAATGAATAGTCAACCGGTTGGCATGAAAGTCACTTGCACTTCCTGTCATGATCCGCACGGCGGAGAAGGCCGCAAGATGCTTCAGGCCAGCAACACCAATCAGCTTTGTTATCAATGCCACGCGGATAAGCGCGGTCCATTCTTGTGGGAACATGCGCCGGTGCGAGAGAACTGCCTCACCTGTCATACGCCGCACGGCAGCAACAACGTCAGTCTGTTGACCACGCGCACCCATGAGTTGTGCCAGGCGTGCCACATTCATATGTTGTGGCGGCATCAGACCGTCGCGGGATTCGACATCTTCACTTTCAACAAAGGTTGTGTGAACTGCCACACTCAAGTCCACGGTTCGAATCATCCCGCTGGGAAGGCATTCGCGCGTTAAGGAGGCCAACAATGAGACTAGATCAGGCTAACCGAATCCGATCTATTGGTAAGTTCACGATGTGCTTGTTGGCTACCATTGTCCTGACGCTCTTTGCCATACCGAATGCCCGGAGCCAACAAGGACCGGATGAAAAAATCAATCCTGGCGACACCAACGAGCTGGAGGCACAAAAGAAACCCGAGCCGAAAAAACCTACAACCCCGAAAAGGCTGTTTGGCGACTTCAAAGGTAGTTTCGACATTGCGGCTCAGAGTGTACAAGTCGAAGGAGACCGCCCCGGAAAGTTTCAGGAGTACCGCGACTATCCTCAGGGCTTTTCCTTCCGGAATCTTCGGTTCAAATATGAGTCCGCGGATTCGCCCTATCTGATGAGCTTCAAGGCGCTGGAAGTTCGCGAACGAGATCAGAGCTACAGCGCCGTAATCGAAAAAATAGGAAAATTCCGAACGCGATTCTTGTGGGATCAGATCCCGCGCTACTACGACAAGGGACGTACGCTTCATGTGCTCACTGGGCCAGGATTCTTGTCTGTCGATCCAGTTTTGCGCGCCGCGTTGGAAGCGGCGCCGAACGCAGGTAACCCGGCGCAAACGCTTGGTACCGCGTTGCCGGCATTGGTGAGCCAGGCAGTGGGGGCTTCGCCGACCGTGACGTTGCGCGTGCGCTGGGACCAACTTTTGGTGACGCAATCCTATCGCCCGAACAAGAACTGGGAGTTCTATTTTCGCGCGCAACACCTGCGTCTTAATGGCACGCGCCCGAGAGACACCGGCACCTTCGCGCGTCAAAATATTTTTCCGACTTCGATCCCCGGCGTGAATGACGGCGTCTGGGAGTCTCTTGGAATGGAATTGCCCGAGCCGGTAAATCAGCACACAACCAATCTAACCTTCGGCTTTCAGTATTCCCGTCCCAAGTGGAGAGTTGGAATGGACTACAGCCTCTCTCTGTTCAGGAATAACGTTCCGACGCTGACGTGGGAGAATCCGTTTCGCGTTACCGATGCCTTGTCGAGCGGGCCACCGACATTTCCGATTGGACGCAATCGTTTTGTCCGAGCCCAACTAGCTGAGGCGCCTGACAATGACTATCAAAGCTTCAGTGTGCACGCGAGCGTGGATTTCCCGCATGATACCCAACTGCGAGGTGAGTTCACCTGGGGAAGAGGGACGCAGAACGTGCCGTTCCTGCCTTACACTTTGAATTCGGCAATGATTACCGCGAATCTGACGGGGGTACTTGCGGGCCAACCGGGCCTCTTTGGACTCGCGCTGCCGCGACCATCACTTAACGGTGTCGTTCGCACGCTGAACGGCGACGTCGCTCTGGCCAGCAAGCCCTGGCACGACATGCGCTTCGTGATCGAGTACCGCGGCGATGACATGCAGAATCAAAGCCCGATCGTCACCTTCCCAGGGTTGCCGCTGTTCGGCGATTCGACGGTGCGCACGGCGATCGATAACTATGGCCTGGCGATGGAGAATTTTCCGACTTCATACACTCGTCATGACACGACCGTCACGTGGCAGTGGGACGTGAACAAAAAGTTCGGCTTGGAAGCGGAATACAACTGGGAGATCTGGAACCGCACATTTCGAGATGTTCCCAAGTCGAACGAACATAGTATCGAGGGCAAGTTCGACTACAAACCTCGGAGAGGCGTATCGCTGAAAGGTGATTATCTCTACTCGCATCGCATTCCCAACACCTACCTGGTGCAGCCGCTTGTGTTCAACCCAAACCTGAACATTGGCAGCGCGGCCTCGCCGATCAGCGGCGGCCCCGGCTGGGAGGCCACGCTGGCGATAGTGGCCGCAGGATTCGTTCGCGGACTCCCAAACGAGTTCAACATGCTGCGCCGATTTGACGAGGACGACCGGATTCGCAAAGACGGCGGGATCTCGCTGGAAGTGAATCGATCAGAAAAGCTCAATTACTCGATTTCGTGGCGCTACTTGCGAGACGATTATGCCAAAGGCTTCTGGGGACTACGCTATGGCGCTCAATCCACGCTTGATGCCCAGGTTAATTACTTTCCAAGGGGCGGAAAGCAGGACGACGACCAGATGGCCGCGGGCGGCGGCAGTTGGCTGCAGAACTCGTTTTTCTATGCCAACTACTCTCGCGAGTTTGACCAGACGGGGTATGGCGGCATGGGCAATCTGATCAACGGCGCCGGGACCAACGTGCGGGCTTGCTGTGCACAATTCCCCATCAACAACAGTTGGGATCGCGCTTCAAAGATCAATCTCGACATGTTCCAGTTTGGCTTCAACACTTCGAGCGCGGGCGAGAAAACTGTTCTGGATGTGTCTTATGGTCTCGGCTTTGCAAGGGACAGAACGAACACAACCAATCCCTTTCCCATTCTGCCCCAATCTCCGCGCACCGCCGGCGCCGTTCCCTATCCTGACGTGATCAATCGTCAGCAGGAAGCCAATATTTCCATCACTCGCCAGTTGCGCGCGGATCTTGCTGTGGGAATAAACTATCGGTTCGAACCGTACCGGGTCAGCGATTACTATACGAACAGCCTGGTGCCTTATGGCGTCACCCAGGTAACCGGGGGAAGCTTTAACGCCAATACGCCGCGAGATTTGTTTTTGGACGCGCGCTTCACGAGCATGCACGCCAATGTAGCGACTGTGTTTCTGCGGTATTCATTTTGACGAGATCTCGGTTTGCGTGGAACCAACAAGAATAGATAGAAGAGTCCAGTCAAACATCCCTCGGAGTTCCGCTGCACTAATTGCTTCTCAGCTTCGGCGGCATTGCTTCCAACAATTCCTTAAACCAAAATAGGCATACCTATGCCCCGCGAAATCACACATCACGGCGCAGTCATCGAAGCCATCAGCCGAAGCGGCATCATCTCTGAGTTGGTCGAGAAACACGACGAGCACTTCGAATATGAGCTCGATCTTGAAGTGATGGTCTATGGCAGGAACTATACCGGCAAGAAGGTTGGTCCCTATGCGCGGCTGTACGTGTATAGCGCTGGTGAAGAGATCATTCATGAAGGCGACTGGAGAGGTAACACCTTCTACATTCTGGTCGATGGCAACCTCGACGTCTACGTCAACGATGATAAAGGAATAAGCAACAAGGTCGGCGAGATCGAGTCGCAAAACAGTTTTGGCGAAATGTCTGTGCTCGCCGGCCAACCGCGCAACGCCACGGTGGTCGTGCCGGCCGGAGTGGAAGCAACCGTGCTGGAGATTCAACGTCCGGCGCTTCGCCTACTCCGAAAGTTGAAGAAGTTCGGCCAACGGCTCGATGGGGATTATCGTCGGCACGGCCTCGATCGGACGCTTTTAGAGCTAAACGAGGCAACCAACAACTCCTTCAGCCCCGAACTACTCGAAAAGCTGAAAGAGGCTGCGCGGTTTACCGTCTACGCCAAAGATCACATCCTTTTCCAGGCAGGAGACGAAATTGACCGACTCATTTTTGTTAAGAGTGGCTGGACGCAGCGTGTGCGTGACCTTGGTTCGCATCCGACTCGGATGCGCAGTCTGGTTTCCGGTCCACGGTTAGCTGACATGGTAACGGAATTAGGTCACGGGGTAGGGCTGGATTTTCTCGGCGCGGGTAATTGGCTGGGGCTTGAAGCTCTCCGGCGCAAAGAACAAACGCGATGGAACTACACTGCCACAATTATGGCGCGCACGGAAGTGCTGGAAATCTCGATCTTGCACCTGCGATCCAACCCCGCGCTAGTCAGAATGATATTGGAGCACTTTCCCCAATTCTCAGACACCGATGAGAAACCGCCTGAACCGCCCTCAGACAACAGGAGTACGGCAGCTGCTGGAAAAGAGATCGCAACCGGAATCATTGACGGCACAAACCTGCTCGTGATGGACATGGATCTGTGCATTCGATGCGGGAATTGCTCGATGGCTTGTCATAAGGTGCATGGGCAGTCACGGCTCTTGCGGCACGGTATCCACATCGCCCGTCCGGTCAAACCAAACAGCTCATCGATACAGCATGTTTTATTACCGTCGGTCTGCCTACACTGTCAGGACCCTGAATGTTTGACCGGCTGTCCGACCGGCGCGATCGCTCGTTTCGCCGAAGGTCAGATTGATATTGATCCGAAGACCTGTATCGGATGTGCTGATTGCGCGACGCAGTGTCCGTATAACGCAATTTCGATGGTTCCGCGCAAACCAGCCGTATCCACATCGTTAGGTCTTCTCGGCACGCTCAAAAGCTGGCTCAGCATCGCTCCCCAAGCGGAACCTCCCGAAGTCACTGAGACTCAGGATTTGCTTGCAGTTAAGTGCAACCTTTGTGAAAATACGCCGCTCAATCCGAAAGGCGCGAAAAAGCCGGCGTATTCGTGCCAGGAAAACTGTCCGACCGGCGCGCTGGTGCGCGTCAACCCGCGTGAGTATTTCAGCGAAGCGAAAAATGCCATAGGGATTGTTTTTAGAGACCAGACGCATGCCATTGGACGAAACATCCACAAGCGCGACGTTCCCGCGCGCATCGTTCACTTCTGCGGCATCTTCGCAATCATCGCCATCACATCGGTGGTGCTGTGGGCGGCGCGGCGGCACGGGATGGAC
>WNFB01001561.1_pt1 | contig 19638 bp, 16 predicted proteins | sample 5400501 | NCBI WGS metagenome assembly WNFB01 (sample SAMN13153341, study PRJNA577476) | soil metagenome | isolation source: 200 cm saprolite under Douglas fir tree site 2 hole 1 | place: USA:California | collected 2015-04-18 | reverse complement strand
ATGGCGTGAACAGCAGCTGCGCCGGACCGCCGACCCGAAACCACGTCAGCTCGGCCAGCGACTGGTTCGCCAGCAGCCGTCCGCGCAGTTGCGGCATCGCGGCTTTGAGATCGGGCGTGATGTCGGGGAAGGTCATGCGTACCTGTTACAGCAATTAATTTCGTCATGGCCGGGCTTGTCCCGGCCATCCACGTCTTGCAGAATTTCGGCATGGCAGGTGGCTACGTTTACATTCTGACCAATCGCCCCAACGGCATCCTGTATGTCGGCGTGACAAACGATCTCGTCCGCCGGGTATTCGAGCATCGCTCTGGATTTGTTGATGGCTTCACCAAGCAATATGGATTGAAGCGACTGGTTTATTTCGAGAGGTTCGATGACATTCGCGACGCGATCCAGCGGGAGCACAATATTAAACACTGGCCGCGTGCATGGAAGGTTCGAAAGATCGTCGCGGCAAATCCGGATTGGAACGATCTCTTCGAGACAATTACGGAGTAAAGACGTGGATGGCCGGGACAAGCCCGGCCATGACGAACCTAAATACGGCGCCCGTTGCATCGCCGCGCTCACCCCAGCGCCTTCAATTCGCCCGGCAGCGCGTAGGCCCATTGCGTGATGTTGCCAGCGCCGAGGCAGACCACAAAATCGCCGCTGCCGGCGAGGCCGTGCACCACACGACCGAGGTCGGTGGATTTCTGCAGCGCAATCACCTCGCGATGGCCGTGCGCGCGCAAGCCCAGCACGAAATGGTCGCGGTCGATCCCGGCAATCGGCGCTTCGCCGGCCGGATAAACCTCCGCGACGACAACCGTATCGGCATCGTTAAAACAGGTACAAAATTCCTCGAACAGCGACTGCAACCGAGTGAAGCGGTGCGGCTGCACCACGGCGACGATTTTGCCGTTGGTGGATTCCCGCGCCGCCCTCAGCACCGCCGCGATCTCGACCGGGTGATGGCCGTAGTCGTCGATGACGGTGACGCCGTTCCATTCGCCGGTCCGGGTGAAGCGCCGCTTGACGCCGCCGAAACCCGCGATCGCCTTGCGGATCATCGCGTCGGACAGTCCGAGTTCATGGGCGACCGCGATCGCCGCGGTGGCGTTGAGCGCGTTGTGCCGTCCCGCCATCGGCAGGTGGAGATCGGCGATCTCGTGCGCCACCTCGGTCTTGCGATCGCGAAATGCGACCTTGAAGCTGGAACCGCTGCCCATCGGAACCAGATCGATCAGGCGCGCGTCGGCCTGCGGATTTTCGCCATAGGTGACGATGCGGCGGTCCTCGATCTTGCCGACGATGCTCTGCACCACCGGATGGTCGATGCACATCACGGCAAAACCGTAGAACGGCACGTTCTCGACGAAATTGCGGAACGCTTCCTGCACCGCCTCAAAAGTCTTGAAATGATCGAGATGTTCGGGGTCGACATTGGTGACGATGGCGACGTCGGCTGGCAGCTTCAAAAACGTTCCGTCGCTCTCGTCGGCCTCCACCACCATCCATTCGCCGGCCCCCAGCCGGGCATTGGTGCCGTAGGCATTGATGATGCCGCCATTGATCACGGTGGGATCGAGGTCGCCGGCGTCGAGCAAGGCTGCGACCATCGAGGTCGTGGTGGTCTTGCCATGGGTGCCCGAGATGGCGACGCAGCTTTTCAGCCGCATCAGTTCGGCCAGCATTTCGGCGCGCCGCACCACCGGGATGCGCTGCGCACGCGCCGCCATCAATTCGGGATTGTCACGCTTGATCGCGGTCGACACGACAAGCACGTCGGCGCCGGCGACATTCTCGGCCTTGTGGCCGACGGTAATGGCAATGCCCTTGTCACGCAGGCGGTTGACGTTGGCGCTCTCGGAGGCGTCCGACCCCTGCACGGTGTAGCCGAGATTGCACAGCACCTCGGCGATGCCGCTCATGCCGATACCGCCGATGCCGACGAAATGAATGGGTCCGATCTCGCGCGGCAGTCTCATTGCTACTTCCTTCGTCATCGTCCGCGAAAGCGGACGATCCAGTAATCCGCGAAGCCTGAAAATTCAAATCAGCGGCGCAGGGTACTGGATGCCCCGCTTTCGCGGGGCATGACAAGGGGCAATTTGTGCGCAATCGCCTAGATTCCGGCGACTTTCGCGACCAGATCGGCCAGCCGTTCGGCGGCGTCCAGCCGGCCGACAGTGCGGGCGCCTTCGGCCATCGCCGTCAGCCGTGCCGGCTCGGCGGCAAGCGCGGAGATTTCCGCGGCCAGCCGGTCGGGCGTGAAATCTCCTTGCGCAATCCGAAGCGCGCCGCCCGCCTGCGCCAGCACACCGGCGTTGGCGAATTGATCCTGATCGATCGAACCGGGCAGCGGCACCAGGATCGACGGGCGGCCGATGGCGCCGAGTTCGGCCACCGTGCCGGCGCCGGATCGCGAGATCACGAGATGGCTCGACGCCAGCCGCGCCGGCAGATCGCTGAAGAACGGCGCCAGTTCCGCATCGATCTTGAGCCGGTCATAGACCGCACGTACCCGCGCCATGTCTTCTTCGCGCACCTGCTGCGTGAGAACCAATCTGTTCCACAGCGCCGGTTCCAGACGCTCGATCGCACCCGGCACGATATCGGCCATCACGCGCGCGCCCTGGCTGCCGCCGACCACCAGCAAACGCAGCGGACCGGTTGGTTCGGGGGAGATGAATTTCACCGCCGCAGCCGCGAGGATCGCCGGACGCATCGGCGTGCCGACGGTGGTGGTTTTTCCCGAAAGCTGCGGGTCGCGGTCGAGCACGCCTGGCAGCGAGGTCGCGATCGCGGCTACCCGGCGCGACAGAAAGCGGTTGGCGCGGCCGAGCACCGCATTGGCCTCGTGAATGATGCCGGGCACGCCGAACAGCCGCGCCGCCAATAGCGGCGGCAATGTCGGATATCCGCCAAAGCCGACCACGGCCGCAGGCTGCAACCGGCGCATCAGGTTGAGCGACACGGCCGCGCCGGCGGCGAGCGTGGCGCCGGTAAGGGCCAGCGACCACGGCGTTCGGCCGCGCACGGTTGCGCTCGGCACCACGTCGATGGTGTCCTTGGAGAACAAGCCGCCGTAGCGCAGCGCGCGGGAATCGGTGGCGAGGCGTACGCGATAGCCGCGCCTGATCAGTTCGACGCCGAGCGCCTCGGCCGGAAACAAATGGCCGCCGGTGCCGCCCGCGGCCAACAAAATCAGAGGCGAAGTGGTCATGGGCAATTCTTTTTCAGGGTACCGTCATCGCGAACCACGGAACCGCTGGATGACGGGCTCCGCGAAGCAATCCGGAGGCTGCAGCACAAAGCGGAGCTGGATTGCTTCGTCACGGAGCCTGTCATCGGGCGCGCATTCGCGCAACCCGTTGGTTCCTCGCAATGACGAAAAGCGCGTCTTCGCCGTGAGGTCAAGCGTAACCGCGCGCCGCGTCGGCGTTGCCGATCGATTCCATCTCGGTACGCGGTCGATGTCGCGTCAGTGCCAGCATCATGCCGACGCCATAGGCCAGCGAGATGATCGATGAGCCGCCATAGGAGATGAACGGCAATGTCATGCCCTTGGCCGGTATCAGTTGCAGATTGACCGACATATTGATCGCGGCCTGCACGCCGAACAAGATCGCCAGTCCCGACGCGGCGAACCGCGAGAACATATCCTCGTTCGCGTAAGCGCGCGACAATGCGCGGATGACGACGAAGGCAAACAGTGCGAGCAGCGCGAGGCAAAGGATGATGCCGAATTCCTCCGCCGCCACCGCGAACACGAAATCAGTGTGGCTATCCGGCAGGCTGCGCTTGGCGATGCCTTCGCCCGGTCCAAGCCCGAACCAGCCGCCGTTGGAAAATGCTTCCATCGCGGTATCGACCTGAAAAGTATCTCCCGTCCCGGGGTTCATGAAGCGCTTGATGCGGCCTGCAACGTGCGGGAACAAAAGATAAGCACTGAATAGTCCGGCGCTCGCGGCACCCGCAAGCCCCAGCACCCAGATCATCCGCATGCCCGCGACGAAGAACAAGGCGCCCCACACCATCAGGATCAGCATGGTCTGGCCGAAGTCAGGTTCCATCACCAAGAGCGACACCAGCGTCATCAGGAGTCCGAGCGCCATCGAGGTCGCGGGCATTTCCGGCCGCCGCGCCGATTCCGCGAACAGCCACGCCGCCAGCACCACGAAGGCGGGTTTTGCGGATTCGGAAGCCTGGATGTTGAGGCCGACCAGGGTGATCCAGCGCCGCGAGCCTTTTACCTCTGGGCCGACGAGAAGCGTCGCCACGATCAGCGCGATTGAGATCGCGAATACGATCAGCGCGGAGCGCCTGATCTGCCGCGGCGACAGGAACGACACGCAGATCAGCACGATAAAGGACGGCAGCAGAAACATGACGTGGCGGTTGAAGAAGTGAAACGGATCGAGCCCGATCCGTGTCGCCACCGGCGGACTGGCCGCCAGCGACAGAATAAGGCCGCCCAGCATCAGCGCGATAACCGCCGCAAGCTGCAGGCGGTCCACCGTCCACCACCATTCGCTTAAGGGGTTGCGTTGTTCACGAGAGAGCATGGGTGGTCCCAATGGCAGAGGTTGGCCCATTGGTCGCCCATGATGGTTTCTAAGGGGTTAATAAATTGGAGATGTTTCGAACGAGTTGGGCGTCAGCCTCGTGCCCCGGATGCTGCGCAGCGCACTCGGGTCCGCGCGACGCGCGGCCCGAGCATAGGCTCCGCGATGCGCTGCTGATCCGGGGCCCATGACACGTGGGTCCCGGCTCTGCGGAGCAGCGTGAAGAACGCTGCACCGCGTCCGGGACACAATTGCAGCTGCAGCGCTCAACGAAACCTCACACCACCGGCTTGACGCCGGGCAGCGCGGTGACGAGGTCGCGGAACTTGGCGCCACGGATTTCAAAATTGCGGTACTGGTCGAACGACGCGCAGGCCGGCGACAGCAATACGACCGGATCGGCAAGCCCCGATGCTTCCGCATCGCGCGCGGAATTGGCCACCGCAATATCGAGCGTTTCTGTGATCTCGTAGGCCACCTTGCCCTCGAGCGTCGCGGCAAACTCCTTGGCGGCCTCCCCGATCAGATAGGCTTTCCGGATGCGCGGAAAATATTCAGTTAGTCCGGTGATGCCGCCGAGCTTCGGCTTGCCGCCGGCGATCCAGAAGATATCGGCGAACGACGACAGCGCATGCGCCGCCGCATCGGCATTGGTGCCCTTGGAATCGTTGACGAACAGCACGTTGCCGCAGCGGCCGACCTGCTCCATGCGGTGCGCGAGGCCGGGAAAGCTGCGCAGGCCGTTTTGCAAAACTTCAGTACTGACGCCAAGCGCCAGCGCGCACGCCGACGCGCACGCGGCATTCTGCGCATTGTGCAGGCCGCGCAAGGAACCGATGCCGCCGATCCGCGCGATCTCGCTGCGCGCGCCGCCGGATGCGCGCACGATGGTTTCATGCTCGACATAGATACCGTCGGCCAGCGGATTTTTCACCGAGATTCGAACGACGCGCTGGCCTGCTCGCTCGATCCGGTCGGCGGTGTTCCGGCTCCATCCGTCGTCGACGCCGACGATCGCGGTGCCCTGCTTTTGCACCCCGGCGACCAGACACTCCTTGACGGCCGCGTAGTGTTCGAGCGTGCCGTGGCGATCGATGTGGTCTTCGCTGACGTTGAGCAGGATGCCGACGCTGGGATCGAGCGACGGAGATAAATCGATTTGGTACGACGACATCTCGATGACGTGCACCCGCCCCATGCGCGGCGGCTCCAGTGACAGGATCGCGGTGCCGATGTTGCCGCCCATCTGGGTGTCGTAGCCGGCGACGCGCATCAGATGCGCGATCAGCGCCGTGGTGGTGGATTTGCCATTGGTGCCGGTGATGGCGACGAACGGCGCATCCGGTACATGACGCCGCCGCTCCCGGCAAAACAGTTCGATGTCGCCGATCACCTCAATGCCGGCCTGTTGCGCCGCCAGCACGGTCCAGTGCGGCGCCGGATGCGTCAGCGGCGCGCCCGGCGTCAGCACCAGAGCGGCGAAATTCGCCCACGACACTTTGCGCAGATCCGCGGTGATGAAGCCCGCTTGCGCGGCTTCCACCAGCCTGTCGTCGCCGTCGTCACTGGCGACCACTTCCGCCCCGCCCGCCTTCAAGGCGTGACAGCTTGCAAGCCCGGATCCGCCGAGGCCGAATACTGCGACCGTCTTGCCCGCGAAGGAGGTGATCGGGATCATGATTTAACCCGTCATTCCGGGGCATGCGAAGCATGAACCCGGAATCTCGAGATTCCGGATTGCCGCTTCGCGGCCTCCGGAATGACGACGGAGAGTATACAACATACTCACCGCAGCTTCAGCGTGGAGAGGCCGGCCAGCGCCAGCATCACCGAGATGATCCAGAACCGGATCACGATCTGCGGCTCGGTCCAGCCCAGTTGCTCGAAATGGTGGTGGATCGGCGCCATCCGGAAGATGCGCTTGCCGGTGAGCTTGAACGACACCACCTGCACGATCACCGACACCGCTTCCAGCACGAACAGACCGCCGATCACGGCCAGCACGATCTCGTGTTTGACCGCGACCGCGACCGTGCCGAGCATGCCGCCGAGCGCGAGCGAACCGGTATCGCCCATGAAGATCGACGCCGGTGGCGCGTTGAACCACAGGAATCCCAGGCCCGCGCCGAGCACCGCGCCGCACAGCACCGCGAGTTCGCCGGTGCCGGCGACGTAGTTGATCTGCAGATAATCCGAGAACACCGCGTTGCCGACCAGGTAGGCGATCATGCCGAAGCTTGCTGCCGCGATCATGACCGGCACGATGGCCAGACCGTCGAGACCGTCGGTCAGGTTGACCGCATTGCCGGCGCCGACAATGATGAACGCGCCGAAGATCACGAAGAACCAGCCGAAATTCAAAACCACATCCTTAAAGAACGGAATCACCAGGGAGGTCGAGAACGGGTCGCGTCCGAGCCGGGTCAGCGCGTAGCAGGCCGCGAGCGCGATCAGCGCTTCGATCGCCAGGCGGATGCGCCCGGCAAAGCCGCTATGGGTCTGTTTTGTCACTTTCAGATAATCGTCATAGAAGCCGACGAAGCCGAAGCCCAGGGTTACCGCAAGCACGATCAGGACATAGGGATTGAGCGGATTGGCCCATAGCAGCGTCGAGACCACCAGCCCGGAAAGAATCATCAGCCCGCCCATCGTCGGCGTGCCGATCTTGGTGAGGAGATGCGATTGCGGGCCGTCGGTGCGAATCGGCTGGCCCTTGCCCTGGCGAATCCGCAAGTGATCGATGATCCAGGGGCCGAACAGGAACACGAACAGCGCCCCGGTCACCATCGCCCCGCCGGTGCGAAAGGTGATGTAGCGAAACACATTCAGGAATGTGCGGAACGCGCCCATGAAGGGAACCGTGTTGGAAAGCTCGATCAGCCAGTAAAACATTCAGACCGCCCTATACCGCGGCTTCGCCGTGCGCGGTCTTGCCGGGAAAGCGCCTTTCGAGCGCATTCACAATCGTTTTCATCTTCGAACCAAGCGACCCTTTGACCATGATTGCGTCGCCGGCGCGTATCGCTGCGACCGCCTGCGCTTCGAGATCAGCCGCGCTCCCGGCATAGCCGCCCCGCTTACCCGTGGAAAGAGCGTCCCACAGGTTACGCATCAGCGGACCACAACAATACACCAGATCGATATGGTTGGCGTTGACCGCGTCGATCAGACCGCAATGCAGCGCGGCGCTGGTAGGGCCGAGTTCGAGCATATCGCCGAGCACCGCGATGCGCCGGCCATGCGGACCGATCGCGGCTGCGCCGAGCACATTCAGCGCCGCCGCCATCGACGCCGGATTGGCGTTATAGCTTTCGTCGATCACCGTGGCCTCGCCGCCCACCACCTCCAGCACGTGCCGCATGCCGCGGCCCGCCGCCGGCTCGATCTGCGACAGCGACAGCGCCGCCAACGCAAGATCGGCACCGACGAGCGACGCCGCAGCCAACACCGCCAGCGAATTCATCGCCATGTGACGGCCGGATATGCCGAGTTTGTAGGTCACCTCATGTCCAAGAATATGGGCATGCACGGCCGAACAGTCGGCGTGCAGCGACACCTCGAGCAGCCGCGCGTCGGATTCGGCGTCGGAGCCGAACGAGACGATGCGCGAGATGCCGAGCTTTTTGGCCTTTCGCTGCAAGCGGGCGAACTGCGAATTGTCGCGGTTGAGCACCACCGCGCCGCCGGGCTCGACGCTGCCAAAAATTTCCGCCTTGGCGTCGGCAATCGCCTCGATGCCGGCAAAGAACTCCAGATGCACCGGCTCGACGGTGGTGATAACGGCCACTTGCGGCCGCACCATCTTCACCAATTGCTCGATTTCGCCAGCGTGATTCATGCCGAGCTCGAAGATCGCGAAACGCGCCGTGGCCGGGCAGCGCGCCAGCGACAGCGGCACGCCCCAGTGGTTGTTGAACGACTTGGTCGAGGCGTGGGTCGGCTCTTGCGCGCTCAACACACCCAGCAGCGCCTCTTTGGTGGAGGTCTTGCCGACCGAACCGGTAATCGCGATCACCTGCGCGTTGAGCCGCGCGCGCGCGGCATAAGCCAGAGCGACCAGGCCGGCCAGCACGTCGTCCACCACCAAAAGCGGCGCGTCGCTCGCGAACTTGTCGCGCTGCGCGGCCTCGACCACCGCCAGTGCCGCCCCCGCCTTCAAGGCGGCGGCGACGAAATCATGCCCGTCATGGACGTCGCCCAGGATCGCAAAATAGGCTTCACCCGGCGCGATGGTGCGGCTGTCGATGGAAAGGCCGGTGACCGCTTCCGGCAACCCGCCGCTGGTGGCGGCGCGCATCGCCTCCGCCATCGCGGCAGAAGTCCACAGCGGCGCCGCGCTCATGCGACCCTCGGTGCAAATGCGGCCGCAACCGCGTCGTGATCGCTGAACGGCAAGGTGCGGTCGCGGACGATCTGTCCGGTCTCATGGCCCTTGCCGGCGATCAGCAGCGCATCGCCTGGCTCAAGACCGGCAATCGCGGTCCGGATCGCCTCGGCACGGTCGCCGATCTCCTTGGCACCCTTCGCGGTGCTCAGGATCGCCGATCGAATCAATTCCGGATCTTCGCTGCGCGGATTGTCGTCGGTGACGATGACGCTGTCGGCGTTCTCGGCTGCAATGGCCCCCATCAACGGACGCTTGCCGGCATCGCGGTCGCCGCCTGCCCCGAACACGACAATGAGCTTGCGTTTGGCGTAAGGCCGCAGCGCCTGCAGCGCCTTCGCCAGCGCGTCGGGCTTGTGAGCATAGTCGACAAAGATCGGCGCGCCGTTGCGCTCGGCGACCCGCTCCAGCCGGCCCTTGGCGCCCTCGAGAAGCTCGAGCTCGGCGAAAACCGCTCGGGGCTCGCTGCCGGTGCCGATCGCAAGACCCGCCGCGACCAGCGCGTTCTCGATCTGGAATTCGCCGACCAGCGGCAGCCGGACCGCATGCCTGCGCCCGCGATGTTCGAGGTCCAGTTTCTGAGCAAAGCCGTCGATGTCGGCCCCAATCAGGCGAATGCCTTCACCCGCACCGTCGCCCTTGCTGCCGACCGTGACGATCCGCAAGTCTTTCGCCCGCGCCGCATCGATCACGGCCTGCGAACAATCGTGATCGGCCGAAACCACCGCCGCGCCATCCGCCGCCACCAGATCGCGGAACAGCCGCAGCTTGGCGGCAAGATAATGCGCGACGTCAGGATGATAATCCATATGGTCGCGGGTCAGGTTGGTAAAGCCGCCGGCACTGACGCGCACGCCATCCAGCCGATACTGATCGAGCCCGTGCGATGAGGCCTCGAAGGCCAGATGGGTGACGCCCTCGGCCGCGATTTCGTCGAGTTGCCGATGCAGCGCAATCGGATCCGGTGTCGTCAGCGATCCGTAGATGGTGCGCTTTTCCGACACCAGCCCGATGGTGCCGATGCTGGCCGCGGCGTGCCCGAGCCGTTGCCAGATCTGCCGCGTGAAGGCGGCGACGGAGGTCTTGCCGCTGGTGCCGGTCACGGCCACGATGGTAGCGGGCTGCCGTGGATAAAATTTCGCGGCGGCCAGCGCCAGCGCACGGCGCGGATTGGGCGTTGCGACGAACGGCACGCGGGAAGCGCCTTGCGGCGGATGATCGCCCACGATCGCCACCGCGCCCGACGCAACGGCGGAATCGATAAACCGCACACCATCGGTTTTGCTGCCGGCGAGCGCAAAGAACAAATCGCCCGGCCTTACCGCGCGGCTGTCCACGGCAAGGCCAGTGACCACAACCGCTTCCACCTGCGGGTCGATCGTGGCCTCATCGCTGAACAAGTCGCGAAGTCTCATTATTTTTATTTTCCAGTCCGGCCGGCGCGCTGGTGCTACGCCTTACTGGGTTCCCTTCGATGCCGCAAGAATAAGGCGGTCGGACGGCGGCAGATCGAATCGGGGCTCGATCCCCAGAAGCGGTGCGATGCGGGCGATCACCTTGCCCCCGGTCGGAACCGCATTCCACCCCGAGGTAATAAAGCCGTGAGTTTCGGGCAGCGCCTTCGGTTCGTCCAGCATCACCAAGAGCTGGAACTGCGGGTTATCGGCTGGAATGATCGCGGTAAACGAGTTCAACACCTGCTTCTTGGAATAATGCCCGTTGACGACCTTTTCGGCGGTGCCGGTTTTGCCACCGATGTAATAGCCCTTCACGTCGGCCTGCTTGGCGGTTCCGATCTCCGCATTGAGCCGCATCAGATAGCGCATCTTCTCGGAGGTCTCGGATTTCAACACTTTCTTCGCCAGCGCCCGGGCTTCCTCCTCCGATCGCTTCATGAAGGTCGGCGGGATCAGATAGCCGCCGTTCATGACGGCGTTGATACCCATCACCGCCTGCAGCGGCGCCACGGCAATGCCGTGACCGAAAGCAATGGTGATGGTGTTGAGTTCGCTCCAGCGCTTCGGCACGATCGGAGACGCGCTCTCGGGCAACTCGGTACGCAGCCGATCGAGCTGGCCCATCTTGCGCAGAAACGCCTTGTGCGTCTCGACACCCTGCGCCAGTGCGATCCGCGCCGCGCCGACGTTCGAGGAGAATGTGAACACTTCCGACAACGAGATGGCGCGACCCTCGGGATGGGTGTCGTGAATCGCGAATTTGCCATAATGCAGCGCACCGCGGGCATCGTACATCGTGTTGAGCGTGGCCTTGCCGGAATCCAGCGCCATCGCCAGCGTCAGCGCCTTGAAGGTCGAGCCCATCTCGTAAACCCCGGTGGTCAGCCGGTTGATGCGCTCGGGATCATGGGCCTCGCGCGGATTATTCGGATCGAAGTCCGGCAGCGACACCATCGCCACGATCTCGCCGGTCTTGACGTTGGAGACGAGGCCGGAGGCTGCCTTGGCCTTGTACTTTTCCTTGGCCATCAGCAGTTCATCGCGCAGCGCGTGCTCGACGCGCAGGTCGACCGACAATTCCACCGGCCGCTGCAGACGGTCGGTTGCAAAGCCGGCGCGGTGCAGATCGGCCAGGCCATTGGTGTCGAGCCACTTCTCCATCCCGGCGATGCCCTGGTTGTCGATGTTGACCAGGCCAATCAGATGCGCGACTTCGGCGCCGGTGGGGTAAACCCGCTTGTTCTCGCGCAGGAAGCCGATGCCGGGAACGCCGAGGCGGTGAATTTCCTGCTGCTGCAGCGGCGTGATTTCGCGCTTCAGCCAGACGAAACCCTTTTTGCCCGACACCCGGTCGCGCACTTCAGCGGTGTCGAGATCGGGCAGCGTCGCGGTCAGAAGCTCGATCGCCTCGTCCTTGTCGATGATCCGGCGTGGTTCGGCGAACAGACTGGGCGCCTTGACGTCGGTGGCGAGCACCTCGCCGTTGCGGTCGACGATATCCGGCCGCGCGGTTGCGATGGCGTCCAGCGCCGCGGTCCGACGCCCGCCGTGGCTGTCGCCGACCAGGGCAAACATGACCAGCCGTCCGCCGATCACCGCATAGATCACCGCGAAGGCCACCATCGCCAATCCAACGCGGGCGCGTGCTTTTGCTGATCGGTCGACGTTGCGCCCGTACAGCAGGCTGCGGATCAGCCGCTGCCGCCATGGTTCCAGGGGCCTGACGCTGGCCCGTGCCCGATCATTCATTGCCGATCCTCCGGCGCCGGCACCGAACCCGTGACCGTCGCGGCATCGATGGTCTGGATCATCGCGCCGATCGGATCGGGATTGTCGCGCTTGACAAAACTCGGCGGCCGCTCGGGCAGGTTTTTCAGTGAATCGTACTGCGTGGCGACGAGGGGCTTCAGCTGCAGATGGCGGTCGGCGAGCCCTTGCAGCCGCAGCGGCGCGTCAAGCCTGGCCCATTCCGCGCGTAACGTCGCGATAGCGTCGCGCTGCTCGCGGATTTCCGCATGCAACCGCAGCACGCGCTCGGTACGCGCCGTGGATTCCATCTTGATCCGGTAGACATAGGCCGCGGCAAACACCAAAACGCCGATCACGAGGAGATGGATGATCCGCATGGTCAGCCTCCCCTCATCACGTCGTCAAGCGCTGGCCATGCCGGCACTGCGGCAGCAGCATGGGCCGGCGCGGCGGTGCGCTCGGCCGCGCGCAGTTTTGCCGAGCGCGCGCGCGGATTGGCTGAAATCTCGGCGTCATCCGGCGTGACCGGACGCTTGGTCAAACTGACAAAGCTCGGCGCGGCCTGGACGATCTCCGGCAGATGCCGCGATCCGCCGCCGGCCCTCGAGCGTTCGACCAGAAAATTCTTGACGATGCGGTCTTCCAGCGAATGAAACGACACCACCGCAAGCCGGCCGCCCGGCTTCAGCACATGCTCCGCCGCCGACAGCGCCAGATGCAGCTCGTCGAGTTCCTCGTTGACGAAAATCCGCAAAGCCTGAAACGTCCGCGTTGCCGGGTGAATTTCACCTGGCTTGGACCGCACCACCCTCGAGACGATATCGGCAAGCGCCCGCGTGGTGGTGATCGGCGCTTCCTTGCGCGCGGCGACGATGGCCCGCGCGACCCCGCGGGAATGACGCTCTTCGCCGAAAATGTAGATGATGTTGGCAAGGTCGGCCTCGGACGCCTTGGCGACCACATCCGCCGCGGTCGGACCATCGTGGCCCATCCGCATGTCGAGCGGCCCGCCGAGGCGAAACGAGAAGCCGCGATCGGCCTCGTCGAGCTGCATCGAGGACACCCCGACATCCATCACGACGCCATCGACCGAAGAGATGCCCTGCCCGGCACAAATCTCGGCGAGATTCGAAAACCGGTCCTCGACCAAGGTGAGGCGGCCGCCCGATCGGTCCACCAGATCGAAGCCGCCCATGATGGCAGTCCGGTCCCGGTCGACGCCGATAACGCGGGTTCCAGCCACCTCGAGAATGGCCCGGCTGTAACCGCCGGCCCCAAAGGTGGCATCGAGATAAATGCCGCCCTCGCGGGGGCTCAGCATCTCGACCGCCTGGCGGCCCAGGACGGCAATATGATGTGGGGCAGGCGGATTCATGCGCTGGCCCCGGGCGCGGTCCGGCAAAGCAGATGAAAATTGGACGCGAACGGGCCCATTGCGCCTCAAATGTCTGTGCATCGCCGGGCTTTTCGTCCCGAAAAGCGACTTTCGGTAAAAAAAGCTTGGCGAGGCACGATTACTGGTCCCGCGCAGCCCAGATCGCAAACCCTGATTTCCCGATGGAATTTGCTGGGCTGCCATGGGATTTCGAACGTCATAGGGCCTCGGCCGTCCCCCAAAACCGGTTCCAGCGCTTCACCACTTAGTAACGGCCGTTAGCATTAAGAAAGGGTTGATGGGACCGATACAATCGCCCTCGCGCAAGATCCGGCGAGTTCCATGCCTCGATCTGGCCACGCCCAGCCCATGCCTGCTTGCCCAAATCGTCCCAACGAATCGGAACATCGGTATTTGATATCAGGATCGATGGACGATACGACCGGTGATGCCCGCCGCACACACCCGGTCAAAATGCGAGGCGGCGACCGGCTCACCATTGCGCGGACGGCACGGTGAGGAAATATTAAACGAGATTCGTTCCCAAAAAAATGTACCGTTCTACTGCCCGGTTTGAGCTATCCTATGCCGTCAGGTTCGTCCGCATCAGGTGGTTTTGATTCGAAGCGTCAACGTGCCCTGCCGATCCCAAGGGCCAGCGCGAACATGAAGACCTTCACTCCCGATTCATCGATCGCTTCCGACGTCATCCCGTCGGCGAATTATGGCGATCGCAACAAGGGCCGGTTGCCCGACATGATTCTGCTGCACTACACCGGCATGCCGGATGTGGAGGGCGCGATCGCGAAGCTCTGCACCGTCGGCACCGATGTTTCGGCGCATTATATCGTGCTGGAAGACGGCCGCATCATCCAGTGCGTCCCGGAGGCCAACCGCGCCTGGCATGCCGGCGAGGCGTCCTGGGCCGGCGAAGACGACATCAATTCCTGTTCGATCGGCGTTGAGATCGTCAATCGCGGCCACGACTGGGGCTATCCGGATTTTCCGCTGCGCCAGATCGCCGCCGTGATTGCGTTGTGCCGTGGCATCATACTGCGCCGCAAGGTGCCGTCCCATCGCGTGCTCGGGCATTCGGACGTTGCTCCGGCGCGCAAGAAAGACCCCGGCGAGAAATTTCCGTGGCATTCGCTGGCCAATTCCGGCGTCGGCCATTGGGTGCAGCCGGCGCCGATCGTGCGCAGCGAAACCCTCAAGCTCGGGACCGTCAGCAACGACGTTCGCGACCTGCAGCAGGCGCTGGCCAGATACGGCTACCCTGTCCCGACAAGCGGACATTACGACGCCGCGACCATGGAAGTGGTCACCGCCTTCCAGCGTCACTTTCGTCCCGCGCGCGTCGACGGCATCGCCGATCATTCGACCCTGATCACATTGCAGGCGTTGCTGGAGAGCCTCTCGATCGACGTCAAGGCTTTTGCGTCGCGATAGGGCATGGTCATGGCCGGGCATAGCCGTCCGAAGAACGGCGTCGCTTCCGCTCGCCTATGTCCCGACCGTGACGATCCATACGTGGAAGCGATCTCGCATCAGCTCCCGCAATCGAGCTCCGCCAAGCGCCGCGCGTAAAGCCGCCGCAGCGGCTCCAGCTGCGTCGCTGATGTCGCCGCGCGATAGGCGTCGCGCGCCGCATCACGCCGGCCGAGCCGGCGCAACAGATCGGCGCGGACCGCCGGCATCAACTCGTAACCCTTGAGACTGCCGCGGGCTTCCAGCGCGTCGATCAGATCGAGCGCGCGCCCCGGCCCGTCGACCATCGAGACGACGGCGGCGTGATTGAGCTCGATCACCGGCGACGGGCTGATCCGCAACAGCACCTCATAGAGGCCGGCGATTTGCGGCCAGTCGGTATCGTCATAATTCCGCGCCTGCGCATGCAATGCGGCGATCGCGGCTTGCACGGCGTAGGATTGCGGCCGGCCCGGCATCCGCAAGGCCTCCTCCACCAACCTCAGTCCTTCGGCGATCTGGCCATGGTCCCACAGCGCTCGATCCTGCTCTTCCAGCAGCACGATGTCGCCGCCCGCGGTTTCGCGCCCGGCGCGGCGCGCGTCGTGCAGCAGCATCAAGGCCAGCAACCCCTTGATCTCGGGCCGTTGCGGCATCAGCGCGTCGAGCAGGCGGCCTAGCCGGATCGCTTCCCGCGCCAGATCCGGACGCATCAGGTCCTCGCCCGAAGTTGCCACATAACCTTCGGTGAAGACGAGATAGATCACCGCGAGCACCGCGCGCAGGCGCGGCTCAAGGGCTTCGCGATCCGGCACCTCGTAGGGAATTCCGGCAAGGCGGATTTTCTGTTTGGCGCGGACGAGGCGCTGCGCCATCGCGTCCTCGCTTGCCAGAAAGGCGCGCGCGACCTGCGCAGTGGTCAGCCCGCAGACCGTGCGCAACGTCAGCGCGACCTGAACTTCGGCCGCGAATGCCGGATGGCAACAAATGAAGATCAGCCGCAGCATGTCATCGTCGAACGCCATCATATCGGCGGCTTCGTCGGAGGCTGTGGCATTGAACAGCAACTCGTGCGCCAGTTCGGTCTGCTTGCTACGAAACGCGATGCTCCGGCGGACCCGGTCGATCGCCTTGTTGCGTCCGACGTTGACCAGCCAAGCGCGCGGATTGGATGGCGCATCGGCGACGGGCCAGCGTTCCAGCGCTGTGGCGAAGGCATCCTGCAATGCGTCTTCGGCGAGATCGAAATCGCCGACCAGGCGGATCAGCGTTGCCAGCGCTCGACCCGTCTCGTCACGGAATATTTTTTCGATCTCGACCGGAGTCATGCGATTCGATCTTTCACCTATTCGTCATTCCGGCGCGTCCCAACGGGTCCGCGCAAAGCGCGGCCCGATGACAGGCTCGGCACGAAGCCGGAATGACGGCAGTGGCTGTCAGTTATAGACCCTGATCGGCCTGACCTCGATGGAACCCGTCTTGGCGCCGGGAATGCGCGCGGCCATGGCGAGCGCGGCATCGAGATCCTTGGCTTCGACCAGATAGTAACCGGCGAGCTGCTCGCGCGTCTCAGCGAACGGACCATCCGTCGTCAACGTCTTGCCGTCGCGAACGCGCACGGTGGTCGCGGTCGTCGTCGGCTGTAGTGCGTCGCCGGCCTTGAAATTGCCGCTCTGGATAATGGACTGGGTGAACACACCGTATTCCTCGGTCATTTTCTTGCCCGCTGCGGCGTCCATTTTTCCGGACTCGGCTTCGTTTTGATAGATCATCAACAAATACTGCATCTCGTTAACTCCTGTTGAGCGGCGCCATTCGCCGACATCCAGTCGAACGGGCCAACCGCAAAACGACATCTTCAGGATAATTTATTTTGACAGGCATCGCGGGTTTTATCGGCTTGACGCGGCGACATTGAGCCTCCATGCCTTTGGCGTCAGTCGGCCGGACGGCCGCTCCTGCTACGGCCGAAAGGCTGCGGGAGAGGAAAGTCCGGGCTCCATCGACATACGGTGCCGGATAACGTCCGGCGGGGGCAACCCCAGGGACAGTGCCACAGAGAACGAACCGCTTCCCCCACCCCTAAAGGGAGGGGGCGAGCAAGGGTGAAAAGGTGCGGTAAGAGCGCACCGCGGGTCCGGCAACGGAAACGGCATGGCAAACCACACCGGGAGCAAGACCGAATAGGGACGGCAACGCGGGCTCGTTCGCGAAAGCGAAAACACCGCAGGGCGATGTCAGGCTCGCCGTCCGGGTAGGTTGCTCGAGGCAACGTGCAAACGTTGTCCCAGAGGAATGGCCGTCACGTATCGTTTGCGCAAGCAGGCGGTGCCCTACAAAACCCGGCTTACAGGCTGGCTGATATCTTTGAAAATGAGGGGTTCGGCGCAACACGCCGGACCCCTCGCCAATTTTGCAACCGTCATTGCGGGCACGAAACTCCCTGCTGAGGTGGATTCTTTCAATAGGGCGAATAGCGAATGGCGAGTAGCGAATAGAGCATGATCCGGAAAAGTGGAAACCGGTTTTCCGAAAAGATCATGCTCAAACAAAGAGATGAGATCATGATCCGATTCAATCTAATCGGATCATGATCTAGAAAAAGTATCGATAGGGAGCGGCTTACCACTCGCTATTCGCTACTCCCTATTCGCCACCTAGCAGCGCCATCAGCGCTTCCGGCGCGGTGACGTTCGGCGCATGGCTGGCATCGATTTCGTAATAGCGCCAGCCGGGCTCGCTCTTGGCGCGCGCGGCAAATGGAGCGAAGGTGTCCGCGGGGGCGATGCGGGTGGCGTAGATATAGCTGCTCGGCAGCGTCGGCTCGCCGCCGTGCAGCGCAAGCTTCATCTCAAAACATTTGATCGGCATAGGGACGCGGCGCCCGGTCAGCCACTCGACATCGGCTGGCGGCGTATCGGGCGGCGTCGGATTGGGCGGCACCCGCCAGCCGTCGCCGGCCTTCGCGAGTCCCAGCATCCATTGCCGCGCCGGCTCGTTCAGGTCCAGCAGAGATTGTCCGTCCTTCGGCACGAACGCATCGAGGTAGATCAATTGCGAAATACGGTCGCGCGCGCGGTCGGCGACGCCGGTGGCAACCATGCCCCCATAGCTGTGGCCGATCAGGATGATGTCGCGCAGGTCTTCATATTTGATAACGTTGAGGATGTCGCGGATGTGGGTTTCGAGATCGATCGAAGGGTTCGCCAGATGCGCCCGCTCGCCAAGCCCGGTGTAGGTCGGCGTGACCAGGCGATGCCCCGCCGCGGCCATCAGCGGATGCATCTTCTTCCACGCCCATCCTGCCGACCATGCACCGTGGCAGACGAGAAAGGTTGCTCCCATGATGGTTTCCTTGTTGGCGGCGGACTGAAGCCTTTCTTCGATATTACCGACGGATCGCTTGATGTAAACGTCACCTGACAACCCAGAGACCGTCATTCCGGGGCGCATCGAAGATGCGAACCTCAGATGTGCGATTGCACATCGGGGAATCTCGAGTTTCCGGGTTCGCTCGTTTCACTCGCGCCCCGGAATGACGAAGGTATCTCGAAGTAAATGATGAGCGCATTCGCGTTGGTGCTTCTTGTTCTCGGCGCGCTCGCCGGCGGCTTCGTGTCCGGCCTTGCCGGCTTCGGGACCGCGCTGATGGCGCTCGGAGTCTGGCTCTACGTGGTGCCGCCTTCGATCGCGGTGCCGCTGGTCCTGATCTGTTCCGTTCTCGGGCAGACCTCCACGCTGCCGTCGTTTTGGCGGTCAATCGACTTCAAGCTGGTCTGGCCATTCCTGATCGGCGGCCTCGCCGGCGTGCCGCTCGGTACCCTGTTGATCGCTCATGCCGACCCCCGCATATTCAAATTGGGCGTCGGCGTGCTGATGCTGGTGTTTCCAGCGGCGCTCTATTTCAACCGCACCCCGATGGCGCTGAGGTTCGGCGGCCGATTGGCAGACGCCACAATCGGATTTGCAGGCGGGATTCTGGGCGGCCTCGCCGGTCTATCCGGCCCGCTTCCGATATTGTGGGCAAGCGTGCGAGGCTGGGGCAAGGATGAACGGCGCGGCGTTTTTCAGACCTTCAACTGGACCGTGCTGTCGGCCGCGCTGTGCCTGCAGGCGGGGACCGGGTTCATCACCGGGCAGGTGGTTTGGCTCGCGTTGCTTGTCCTGCCGGCGACGCTGCTCGGCGCCTGGCTCGGCGCGCGGACTTATCGCGTGTTGAGCGATCGGAATTTCCACGACGTCGTGCTTGGCCTGTTGTTTCTGTCAGGCGTCGGTCTCGTCTGGAGTGGCCTCGGGTTGCGGTAGCCTTGCATGGCCATGCGGAGCGTGCGAAAGCTGTACGCGCGCGAACCGGCTACCTTGGCACCATGCCTTCCCCTAAATTGTCTCCCGAACATCTGGGTCTGTTGCTGGGTTTCATCGGCATGGCCATCTTCGGCGGTACGCTGCCCGCGACGCGCCTTGCGGTTTCGGGATTCGATCCGTTTGCGCTCACGGCGCTTCGCACCGCGATCGCCGGGTTGTGCGCGTTGATCTTGCTGCTGGTGCTGCGACGGCCGCTGCCGCCGCGCCGGCTGTGGTTCCAACTCGCGATCGCGATGCTGTGCGTGAGCATCCTGTTTCCGTTCCTGATGGCGCTGGCGGTGCAGATCG